>JACDJB010001012.1_pt1 | contig 24161 bp, 19 predicted proteins | sample 7454121 | NCBI WGS metagenome assembly JACDJB01 (sample SAMN14253290, study PRJNA609438) | sludge metagenome | isolation source: sludge after 25d culture with pyrite | collected 2018-12-20
ACCTCGCCCTTGGACAACCCGGACACCTCGGCGGCGGCCAACCCGGCGAGCACCCCTCCGACCAGGATCCAGGCACCGGCGCGGCGACGACCCGGAAGCGACACCAGGACCACCGGCCCCACCGCGATCGCCAGCGCCAAGAGGTTGGACAAGCGAAAGAAGCCGCCGGGCCTCAGCGAGGCGATGCCCTCGTGGTAGGCGGTCACCGTCACCCGAAGACCATCGAGCAACCAGAAGCCGGCCCACGCCATCAGCGCCACCGGCACCACCGCCCCCAGCACCGCCAGGCCGGCCGGTGCCCACCGGCGTCGCCACGCCAACAACGCCAGGCACAGCCCGGGCGGGACGAGAAACAGCGGTGCCCCGTAGGTGCCCAACACGAGCAACCCGGCGAACGTCCCTCCGAGGGCGGCCATCGCACCACCCGCCCAAGTCGGTCGAGCCCCACCCTCTCCCGGCGCAACGCAGCGTCCTTCCCCCGAACGCGGCCAGGCGCCGCTGCGCACCGCCGCCAACGCCAACGCTGTGCCCGAGGCCACCGCCACCGCGGCAAACACGGCGTCCATCGACGTGGCCACCCACAGCACCGACGGCGTCAACCCGACGAACACGGCCGCCCGTCGGGCCTCCCGCTCGGTGGCCAGCGCCCGCACGGCGATCAGCACCAGCGGGCTGGCCAGGCATGCCACGCCCACCAGCACCAGCGCCGTGCCGCTCGCCCCGCGGATGCCGATTCGATCCAACGCTTCCAGGCCGAGCACGGGCCCGGGCGGGTGGCCCTGCACATGGATGGGATAGACGCGCAGCTCGTCGACGAACCGGCCGATGAACACGAGCGGGTCGGTCGGCGAGTTCCGCGCGGCAGCGAGGTATTCATGGGGGTCGTCCAACGGTGCGCCGAGGCCCGTCCATCCGCCGGGCAGGTTGATCGCCAGGGTCCATCCCAGGCTGACCAGCCAGGAACCGGCGAGCAGCCCCACCCAGCTCAGGGTGCGCGTCAGCCTCGGCCACCAGACGACCAGCGCGCCGCCGAGCAGTGCCGCAACGATCAGCTCCGGGGCCCAGTCGGTCTCCCACAGGCCGAAGAGCGGTGCGGCGCCGAGCATGATCGTTCCGCCCGAGTCCCAGATGTGTTGCTGCCAGGCCCCCATCACCCAGAGCAGACCAACCCCGACGACGAGGATCGCCAGCCCCGATGCCACGCGCCACGGGGACCAGCGGGCTGGCTGATCGTCGATCGGATCCGTCGTCACCGGGTCTTACACCTGGGCTGGGGGACGCCGCAACGGGGCATGGACGAACTCGGCCAGGCCAACCTCGGGCGCCACCCGCGCACGGAAGCCCAATGCCTCGGTGGCCAGCGCCGGATCGGCGGTGACGTGGCGCACGTCGCCGGCCCGGTAGCGCCCGACCACCTCGGGTTCCAGGCCCCGCCCGTCCTCAGCCGCCATCGCCGACGCCATCCCGAGCAGGGTGATCGGCCGACCGGAGGCGATGTTGAGCGCCCCTCGGTAGGGCTCCGAGCGCTCGAGGGCGGCGACGTTGGCGGCGGCCACGTCGGCAACGTGGACAAAGTCCCGCCGCTGCCCCCCGTCCTCGAACACCTGGGGGCAGGTGCCCGCCTCGAGCTGGGAGCGAAAGATGGACGCCACGCCGGCGTAGGGCGTGTCGCGGGGCATCCGGGGCCCATAGACGTTGTGATAGCGCAGCGAGGTCGTCACCACCCCCAGCTCGGCCTCGGCGGTCGCGCACAGGTGTTCCTGGGCCAGCTTGGTCGTCGCGTAGACGTTGCGCGGGTCGAGCGGGGCGTCCTCGGGCACCAGTTCGGTCGACAGCTCGCTTCCGCAAAGCGGACACCGGGGCTCCCAGCGCCCGGCCTCCAAGTCGGCGCTGCGCCGTGCCAGCGGCACGACGACGCCGTCGGACTCACAGCGGTAGCGCCCCTCGCCGTAGACCACCATCGACGAGGCCAACACGATGCGGCCCGACCAGCCCGCAGCCGACATCGCCCCGAGCATGACGGCGGTGCCGAGGTCGTTGTTGGTGACGTAGGCCGGAGCGTCGGTGAGGTCGACGCCCAGGCCCACCTTGGCCGCCTGATGACTCACCGCATCGAGGCCGTCGAGCATCCCGTGCCAGGTGGCCGGATCGGCGACGTCGGCCCAGCGCCACTCCGCCTCGGGGTTGAGCCAGTCGGGGGCGCCATCGTGGGCGGCCGGACCGAGGTTGTCGATCACCACCACCCGGTGGCCCGCCTCGATCAGCTGATCGACGATGTGGGAGCCGATGAACCCGGCCCCGCCGGTCACCAGCACGTTCATGCCCGTCCTCCCATGTCCCGATCTCCCGTGTCACGACTTCGTCGGGTAGGTCCCGGTGTTTCGGTCGCCTACCGTGTGTCAGCTTGGACGCCGCATCGCCCGCACCACCAAACGACGCCATCGCCGTCGATGTCGTCCTGCCCGCCCTGGACGAGGTGGAGGGCGTCCGCTGGCTGCTCCCCCGGCTCCCAAGCGGCCACCGGGCGATCGTGGTCGACAACGGTTCGACCGATGGCACCGCCGAGGCGGCGGAGGCGGGCGGTGCACTCGTCGTGCGAGAGCCGACCAAGGGGTTTGGCGCCGCCTGTTTCGCCGGGCTGAGCGCCGCCACCGCACCGGTGGTGGCGTTCATGGACGCCGACGCCAGCTTCGACCCCGCCGACCTGCCGAAGGTCACCCAGCCGGTGCTGGAAGGCCGAGCCGACCTCGTCCTCGGGGCGCGTACGCCCGAAGGCCGGTCGGCCTGGCCGCTGCACGCCCGGGTGGCCAACCGGTTCCTCGCCTGGGAATTGCGTCGACGTGCCGACGTCGACCTCACCGACCTGGGACCGATGCGGGCCGCCCGCCGCCGGGACCTCCTGGCGCTGGGGATCGCCGATCGACGATCCGGCTGGCCCCTCGAGATGGTGTTGCTCGCCGCCGAGGCAGGCTGGGACATCGAGGAGGTGGCGGTGCGGTATCTGGCGAGGGCGGGGCGATCCAAGGTCACCGGGACGATCCGAGGCACGATGACCGCAGTATCCGACATGAGCCGGGTCCTCGCCCGTGGCTGAGCGCGACCTGACCGTCATCGTGTTGGCCAAGGCCCCAGTACCCGGTCGGGTGAAGACCCGCCTGTGCCCGCCGTGCACCCCCGAGCAGGCGGCAGCGCTGGCGATGGCCGCCGTACTCGACACCCTGCACGCCGCCGCCGACGTGGATGCCACCCGGCACCTGCTCGTGCTCGACGGCGACCCGGGGGGCTGGGTTCCCGACGGCTGGGAGGTGGTGCCCCAGTGCGACGGTGGCCTGGACCGTCGCCTTGGAGCCGCTTTTGCCGCCGCCGGTGGGCCGGCGGTGCTCGTCGGCATGGACACCCCGCAACTCGAGCCGGCCGTCGTGGCCCGGGCCGGTGCCGCCGTGGTCTCCGCACCCGGCGTCGGGGTGCTGGGCATGGCCAACGACGGCGGGTTCTGGATCGTCGCCCTCTCTGCGGGCGGGCCAGAGGACTTCGAGGGTGTCCCGATGAGTGACGCCGACACGGGCGCCCTCCAGCTGGAGCGGTTGATCGAGCGGGGACACCGGGTGGAGCTGGTCGAATCGCTCACCGACGTGGACTCGTGGGATGAGGCGCGGGTGGTCGCCCGCGCTGCGCCGACGGGCCGCTTCGCCACCGAGGTCGAACGCGTCGCCGCCCGCCTCGGCTGAGGCGGGCGGCGATCTCTCGGGTGGGCCGTACAGGATTCGAACCTGTGACCCCCTGCGCGTCATGCAGGTGCGCTAGCCAACTGCGCCAACGGCCCGTGAAGGTTCAACCTTACCGCACCGCCGCAGTACCCATGATCCCAGGGATCAGTTTTTCGGGCGGGATGCCTGCTTCTTGCCCCGACCCAGGAACGTGCCGACCAGGCCGAGCACGGCACCCGCCAAGCACAACCACAGCCCGATGAGCGCGTTGGCCTCATCGAGTTGCAGGGACACGAGCAGGTACACCACCCATCCCAGGCCGGCGAGCGACCCGACCAGCGCCAGCGTGCGCTTCAGTGCACCGACGCCGCTCTTCATCGAGGCGAGGTACAGCACACCGGCGATGACGAGCACCGCTCCCGCCGCCAATGTGCCAGGGGCACCCCAGAGTTTGTCCTGGGCATTCTTGAACCCGGTGAGGACCACCCGCTGGCCCCCGACGAGCCCCTCGCCCCAATCGAGAAAGCTGCCGACAATCAGCGCCACACCGCCGAGCAACAACAACAGGCCCCCGAGGAGGGCCATCGGCCCGCCACCCCGGGTTGGCCCGGTCGGGGCGGCCGGCTGCTGAGGTACCCCGTAGGGCTGCTGGTACTGCTGGGGCTGGTACTGCTGTTGGGGCTGCTGGTACTGCTGTTGGGGCTGCTGGTACTGCTGCTGGGGCGGTCCCGCCGGCTGTTGCTCCACCGGCGGCTGCTGGATGATCGGCTGTTGCATCGTGGGCGGTGAGCCGGGCACGGTCCAGCTGCCGGCCGGCGGGGCCTGGGGGCCGGAGGGCGGCGGAGCCGTCGGCTGCTGCCACTGCTGGGTCGCCTGCTGATCCCAGGACTGAGGTGCGGCCCCCGACTGGTCGTCCCCGGCCGGCGAGAGGTCCGACCATGCAGGCGCTCCGGGTTGGGCTTGGCCCCCCGCTTGGACCTGGGGTTCTTGCGCGGTCGGTGGCACGTAGGGCGGCGGCTGGCTCGCAGGCCGGGCCTCGACCGGGGCCTCTGCCGGGGCCTCTGCCGGCACCTCGGGCTCGGGCTGGGGCTGGGGCTGGGGTGATGCCTCCTGGTGCTCCGGGGCTGGGTCGCTCGGTTCCGTTCGGCCGGCCTCACCGACCGTCGAGGTGTCGCTCGCCTCGTCCGGGGACGGTTGATCGCCGCCGTTCGCGTTGGTGGCCTCGTCGTTACTCGCCATCGGTCCTCCTCGGTGTCACCTCGACCTGACCAACCAAGGTAGTCACTCGAGGTCTCCGCTCAGGGGAACGCCGAACGCGAAGCGGGGCCGGACCCTGACAGGTCCGGCCCCAACCGAGGCCACGACCGGATTCGAACCGGTGTACAAGGCTTTGCAGGCCTCTGCCTAACCACTCGGCCACGTGGCCACGAGCCAGCATCGTACCTGCTACGCCGGACCAATCAACACTCCGGGATTCATGACCCCGTTTGGGTCGAGGCGTCCCTTGACCGCAGCCAACGCCTCCGCGAACAGTTGCGGCCGTTGCCGGTCGTAGGCGGGACGGTGATCGCGGCCGACGGCGTGATGGTGCGTAGCGGTCGCCCGCTGCGCATCGATCACCTCCATCGAGGCCGCTTTGACCATGTCCCAGCGGTCCACCCGCTCGGACGCGCTCGTCGGCCGGTCGCCGATCGGTCGGGCGAGCACCGTGTAGTAGGGCGCCAAACCGTCCGGGTAGGCGTGGGTGATCCGCACCGACACGATGCCATCGAGCCCCGCCTCGGCCATGGCGGCCTGAAGCCCGGCGCGCAGCGCCGCATCGGTCTCGGCGAAGCGGCTCCACAGGCAGGCGGTCTCGAAGGTCTCGATCACCGCGCCCAGGGCGATCAACGCATCGCGCCGGTAGGGCGCACGCAGGAACGACGAGCGCCAGGCCTCCTCGGCACCGGCCCGCCCGGAGGACGCCCCCTCGGCGTCGGGAACGGCGGGGTCGTGGCGGATCGAGACCCCCTCGTCGTCCACGACCCCGGAAAAGTCCCGGCACAGCGCCAGCGCACGGTGCAGCGGTTGGTCCAGCGGATGATCGGCGCCCTCGAACCCAACGATCAGGACGGCGCCGGTGCCGCCGGGAACGTCGGTGCCGGCCAGCAGCGCCTCCACCGGATCGAGCAGGCGGCAGTTGCTGGGCCAGAGCCCGCTTTGGGCCAGCGCCCGCAGCGCGTCGACGGCGTCGGTCATGGCGGCGAAACCCACCGAGGCCGACGCCCGGTACGCCGGGCGGGGCTGCACCCGCAGCCAGGCGTCGCAGATGATGCCCAGCGAGCCCTCCGATCCGAGCACCAGCCGGTCGGGCGACGGCCCGGCCCCGCTGCCGGGTAGGCGACGGCTCTCCCATGGCCCAGCGGGCGTCTCCATCGTGATCGATTCGACGAAATCATCGATGTGGGTGGGTCCGGTGGCGAAGTGGCCGCCGGCCCGGGTGGCCACCCATCCACCGACCGTTGAAAACTCGAGGCTCTGGGGGAAGTGCCGCAACGTCAGACCGTGAGGGCGCAGCGCCTCGTTGACGGCGGGGCCGTAGGTGCCGGCGGCGAAGTGGGCCGCCCGGTCGGTCGTGTTCAGCTCCAGGAGGCCCGATAGGGCCTCCAGGTCCACCGAGACCGCCGGGCCTCCCACGTCGGGCTCCACGCCACCGCAGACCGACGACCCGCCGCCGTAGGGGATCACCGCCACGTCGACGTCGCCCGCCCACCCCAGTATCGACGCCACCTCGGTCCGGCTCGATGGGCGCAGCACCGCATCGGGCGGATGGTCGAAGCGACCGGCGTGGGCACGGGCGACGTCGCGGTACGACCGCCCGTAGGCGTGCTGGGCACGGTCTCGGACGTCGGTCGAGGCCATCCCCGCCAACGAGCCAGGCACGGCCACCCTCGGCCTCGGCAGGGCCAGGTCGCGCACCGGCACCGCCGCCGACGGCGTCAGGTCGTCCCAGCCCAACCGGCGATGCAACATGGCGGCCAGGCCATCCTGATCGGCAATGGTCGGCTCATCGGCCGCCCTCCCCCACGCCCAGTGCGATCTCATCGTGTGCCCCCCCTCGTTCGATGAACGATATCCCCCAAAAACGCCGGTACCCCCCGGCAGAACCGGGGGGTACCTCATGGAGCGGACGACGAGGTTCGAACTCGCGACCTCAACCTTGGCAAGGTTGCGCTCTACCAGCTGAGCTACGTCCGCACGGCCTGAGACTGTACTACACGACCCTCGACGGATTCCTATCGCTCGCCGCCGTCAGGACTCGTCACCATCGGGCTCCTCGGGTCGCACGACCCGCACCCCACGCTGGTATCCCCGGTCTTCGGGATCGGGTGGTGGAAGGGGGGGAACGTCGGGCCGGTGGCCACCGCCGACGCCCTCACCCCAAGGGCCGGCCGGGCGGTCGCGACGACGGCGCCGCACCACCACTTGCGGTTCATCCTCGCCGGGTCCGTCGCCGCTCGCCGGCGGCCGCTTCGGGGCGGACGTCGTGACGATCGCCGAGTCCTCGACGGGCTGAGGCGGCTGCGGAACCCGACGGGCCTTGGTCGGCTCCCGCTCGACGGCCCGTTCGACGTGTGGGCGGTTCTCCGCATCTGCGAAGGGCCTGTCCGGTTGTGGCGGCAGGTCCTCGGGGGCTGGCACCTGATAGGCGCCGCGACCTTGGGGCGTAGGAGGCACCGCATCGGGCGGCGGAACCTCTGGTCGCCCGGGCGACGCTCCCGAACCGAGGGTGCTGATGTGCTCACCCAGGGGATCGGCGGCATCGACCGGCGCCGGCGGCGGGTCCTTGGGCGGGACCGGGGACGACCCTGAAGCCGGATGCCCGGGTTCGCCGAGCGGTGACGACGGGAAGCTGGCCATCACCCGGCGGCCGGGCGCCGGTTGCGCAGGCGGCGCAGCCGGGTCATCGGGCAGCTGGGCGTCGGATGGGCGCACAGCGGCCATCGGTGCCGGACCCGAGGCCGGGACGTCGGGCCGAGCCGGCTCGTCGTCGGGCTCGGCATCGTCGAAGTCGGCATCGTCGCCATCAGCGTCGGCGTCGGCGTCGCTGCCCTCATCGTCCTCGGGTGCGGTCGACTTCCAGAACAGCAGGGTGGCCACGGCGATCACCGCCGCCAGCACGAGCAGTCCGATGATGATCAGGTTGAGCAGCTTCTCGTCGCCCTGGGCCGCGTCGTCGGGCGTCGGGGCACTGTTGCCGTCGTCGGCGATCGCATCCGGCGGCACGGTCTGATCCGCGGGTGCCTGGGCGTCGGCCGCAGTGGTCGCCGGTTGGGTCGCAGCGGGATCCGGGTCCTGAGCCCCGGCGATGCCGACGGCACCCAGGCCCAGCATGGCGCTCCACGCCGCCACGATGAGGGCGGCCCGGGCCACCCGTCGGCGTCCCGGTTGGTTGGTGGTCAACTCCAGCTGCACGCAGCACTCCTTGAATGGGCTCCTCGTGGCCCTCGGCCGTCCCCCAGTCAAGCACGAACCGCCGCTCAAACCGGTGACGCTCCCCACCGTGGGCGTCTCTGATGCAGCGAACACCACCAGGTGGTGCGCCCACCGACGCGCCCTCGCACCAGCGGGGCACCGTCACGAGGGCAAACGCCGTCGGGGGCCCGCTGGGGCTGAAGGTCACCGGTGTGGGATCCACCACGCTTCGAGAGCTCGGCGACCACCAACGCGATCGTGTCGGCCAGCAGTACGAGCTCGTCGTCCTTCAGCGTTCCGGCCGGCGTCTCGGGGTGCATCCCGGCCCGCCACAGCACCTCGTCGACGAGCAGGTTGCCCAAGCCGGCCAAGCGTCGCTGATCGAGCAGCGCCGCCTTCAACGGCGTCGTGGTCGTCCCAAAGGCGTCGGCGAGTTGCTCGGCGTGGATGCCGACCGCGTCGGGACCCAGGTCGGACAGGTCGGCATCGAGCTCGACCGAGCCCAGGCGCCGAGCATCCTCGACCGCCAGGCGGTGCGCCACCTCCTCGCCGGGGTGTTGAAGCGACAGCGCGAACCGCACCCACGCCTCCTCGCTGCGTTTGGGGCCGTACACCAGCTCGTCGATCGGGGCGTCGTCGTCCCACAGCAGCCGCCCGGTCATGCCAAAGCGCAGCGCCAACGTCGGCCCATCGGTACCGAGCAGCACCACTTTGCCCAACCGCCCCACCTCGACGACCTCGGTACCGACCAGCGCCGAGGCCAGGTCGTCGCCGCTCAGCCCGCCCCGCACCCAGGAGGGATCGGCCAGCATCACCTCCACGATGGTCGCCCCCACCGCCCGCCCGGCCGTCCTGGCGTACGCGGCCGCCTCAATCAGCTCGGGCACGCGTCGAGCGCGCTCAGCAGATCGCTGACCACGTCGTCGGGATGCTCGAGGCCCACCGAGATGCGCACCGTGCCCGGGCGGATGCCCGCCGCTTCCAGCTCGTCGGGAAACAGGCTGACGTGGGTCGTCGACGCCGGATGGGTCACCAGCGTTTCCGGGCCACCGAGCGACGGCGCCAGCTGAGCGATCCTGGTCGACTCGACAAACGCCCTCCCGGCCTCGAGTCCGCCGCTCAAGTCGATGGTCAACAGACCGCCGGCCAGGTCCATCTGGGCGGCCGCCAGTTCGGCCTGTGCGAAGCCGGGCAGCCCCGGATACACAACCTCGGCCACCTTGGGGTGATTCGACAACTCGGTGGCCAGCCGGGTGGCGGTCTCGGTCTGGCGGGCCACCCGAACGCCCAGCGTGCGCAGGCCGCGCAGGCCGTTGACCGCATCGAAGGGCGACGCGTTGGCGCCCTGCAGCACGGCGAAGCCCCACACCCAGTCAAGCAGCTCCTTCGACCCGGCCACCACGCCCAACGAGGCGTCGTTGTGACCGGCGAGCGCCTTGGTGGCCGAGTGCAGCACCAGATCGACCCCGTAGCTCAGCGGGCGCTGGGCCAGGGGCGTGGCGAAGGTGGAGTCGACGACGGTCATCGGTCCGGCGATCGCCCCCAGACGTCGCAGGTCGACCAGGTCGAGGCGGGGGTTGGCCGGGGTCTCCGCCACGCACAGCACGGTCTTGCCCGGCCGGATGGCGGCCTCCCATGCGTCCGGGTCGGTGCCGTCGACCGCGGTGACCTCGATCCCGAAGCGGGGACACACCGCCGAGAACAGCATCTGGGTGCCGGCGTACAGGCGGTTTTGGGTGACGATGTGATCGCCGGTGGAGCACAGGCCCAGCACGACCGCCGACATCGCCCCCATGCCCGAGGCGAACGCCCGCGCCGCCTCGGCTCCTTCCAACTCGGCGATCGCCTCCTCGAAGGCGGCCACGCTCGGGTTGCCGTAGCGGCTGTAGAAGTTGGTCGACCCGGGTGCGCTCGCCAGGCGTCGGCCCTCGTCGACGCTTTCGAGGGCGAAGGTGGTGGATGCGTGCATCACCGGGGCCAGCGCCCGGCCGTCGGCGGAGCGGCCGGCGCGGATGGCCGTCGTCTCGAGATGGTCGGTCACGGTCGGCCTCTTTCGTCGGTGCGGTCGGGTTGGGCGGGGTGGTCGTCGTTCGGCTCACCGGCCGGTTCGTCGCCGGCGAGAAAGCTCGACACGATCGGGCCGATCTGATCGATCGCCAGAAGAAACCCGTCGTGGCCCTCGCTGCTGTGGATCGACCGGAAGCCGGCGGTGCCGCCGGCCGCCCGCAGGCCCCGGTACAGGTCGAGCTGCTGATACGGAGGGTAGAGCGCGTCCGAGTCGATCGAAATCACCTGGACCGGTACGGTGATCCGGCGCAGCGCCGCTTCGATCCCGCCCCGTCCGCGGCCAAGGTCGTGGAGGTCCATCGCCCGGTTCATACGCAGGTAGCTGTTGGCGTCGAAGCGTCGAGACAGCTTGTCCCCGTGGTAGTCGAGGTAGCTCTCGACGTCGTAGCGGACCGCGGCGTCGAGGTCGCCGCGCGCCGCCACACGAGCCCGTCCAAACCGTTCGGCGTAGGCCGACTCGCTGCGGTAGGTGATCTGGGCCACCGATCGCGCCACGGCCAGTCCGGCGTGGGGGCCACAACCCGGGGCCCGGCCGTAGTAGTCGCCGCCGGCAAAGTTCGGGTCGTTGGCGATCGCCCGCCTGCCGACGAGCGACCAGCCGATCTGTTGCGCCGAGGCCGCCGTCGTCGTCGCCATGGCGACGAGCCGTCCCAGACGGTGGGGGTACATCACGGCCCACTCCAGCCCCTGCATGCCCCCCATCGAGCCGCCGACCACCGCATGCCACACCTCGATGCCCAAATGGTCGGCGAGGTCGGCCTGGGTGCGGACCATGTCACGAATCGTCACCCACGGAAAGCGGGACCCGTAGGGCCGACCCGTGCCCGGTTCGGGGTGGGCAGGCCCGGTGCTGCCCTGGCTACCGCCGAGCACGTTGGGGCAGACCACGAAGTAGCGGTCGGTGTCGATCGGACGCCCGGGGCCGATCATGGCGTCCCACCAACCCGGCGTCGGGTGCGCCGGCCCCGCGCGACCGGCCGCATGGCTGTCACCGGTCAGCGCATGGGGCACGAGCACGGCGTTGTCGGCGGCCTCGTTGAGCCTTCCCCACGTTTCGTAGGCGACGGTGACCTCGGAGAGCTGGCCGCCCGCTTCGAGCTTCAGGGTGCGCCCCCGCCCGACCGGCGCAAACCGGCGGCGCCCCGGCGGGTCACCGGGCACCCAGGCACCGCTGACCGGCAACGGATCCTGTGACGCTGGCGCGCCCGATGGCTGATCGGGTGTTCGCTCGGTGGGGGCAGTGGTCATGGACGCTCGGGGGTAGGTGAACCGCGGCGTCGGGGCAACACACATGGCGACGGACACGTTGGTTGTCCCGGTGGACCGCATCCCCACCGCTAGGCGGGATGGCACCTTGGGTGTCCGTCCCAGGTTGCCGGACCCGACACCAACGGGTCGCTCGAAATGCTGTTGACGAGCCGAAGGGTAGTCCAGGGGCCATCCGGCCGCATGTTGGGGAAGCGCTGGGTTTAGCCGTGGCAAAAGGCGTACCCTTGCCCCGATGGATCTCGTCGAGTCAGCCCCGGAGCACGCGTCGAGCGAGTCTCCCCCCGTGACGACCGCCGCTGGCTCCGGCTGCCCCATGCACGCAGCCTCCGACGAGGCCGTCGCCCTTTGCCCGGTCGATGCGGCCGCGATCGCCGCCGGCACCCCCGAGCGCTCCGCCTGGGATCTTCGGGCGCGCCGGGTGCTCCGTCTGCCCGCCGACGCTCCCCGGGAGAGCCTCCTCGGCGCCAACAACGCCTTCGCCAAGTCGATGTGGATCTCGGCGACCCGCTGCCTCGTGACCTACGTGGCGCTGCCCCTGCTCGGGCCACTCGTCGGCCTCTCCGGCGTCTTCGGCCCGGTGCTGGGCATCGTGTTGTCGCTGGTGTCGATGACGGCGATCTTCTTCTCGGTACGCAGGTTCTTCGCCGGCGATCACCCCTGGCGTTGGCGCTACTCGGTGATCGGCGGTGGCGTGTTCATCCTGTTGATCGTCCAACTGTTTCAGGACGCCCACACGCTGCTCAGCTGACCGGTCCCGACCCCGAGGGCCTCCGCCGATGGCTGCGCCCGGGCGGGTCAGAAGTCGATGACGACTCGCGCCGGTCCAGTGAGTTCCGATGTGTCCTCGACGGCTGTAACGCCTTCGATGAGCCAGGAGTTGGCTCCCTCGCGGTTGACCGACCCCACGACCGTCGACTTGAAGTCGGTGGATGCGGGCCCGCGGACGTCGCCGTCAAAGGAGACGATCACGCGGCCCGAGTCGTCGATCACGTCCCATGGCGGCACCGATCCGTCGAACTCGAAAACCACCCGATTCCTGCTGCCCTCATCGCCGGTCCGAACTTCAACCAGGTTGTATGTCGCCCGTGCGCCGGACTCGTCAGGCGGAGCGGTTGCCGAGGCGAAGGTCGGACCGGAGAGGTCGACCACCAACCGGTTCGGCCCATCCAGCCACTCGTGTGTCATGACAACGCCGGCGGGAACCGGCACCGTCCACCGGGTGCCCGCCTCCCCCACCACCGGGGTACCGATTCGGGAAGTGTCCAGGATTTCTTGATCCATCGCACCTCCGATCTGGTTCTCGGTGAACTGCACGGTCAGTTCCGAGCCAGACACCCCCACGTTCACGTCGGGTCGCGGACCCGACGTGAACTCGAACACCAGACGGCTGTAGTCGTCGTGCTCGCCGGTGCGAACTTCGACCAGGTTGAACCTCGGTGCTACCGGAACGGCCGTCCGCTGCGGCAGGGGCTTGGGGGCCGCGGTCGGTTTGGTGGTCGCGACCGTGCCCGCCTCCCCGCCTGCAACCAGCGTGGTCTTCGCCAGGGAGAAGTCGGGGGCGTCCGTTCGAAGGGACACCTCGCGCCCGGCCGTCACGGCGCAGTTTGTGAACTCGAAGTCCAAGCGGTGTGACGAACCTGCATTCGGCACCTCGTCGAAGCTGAACTTGGCCGAACACAACACCTCGGAGGTGTCCACCCCGACGACCTCCCATCCCGCTCCCATGGTGAAGCTGCGCCCATCGGGCCAGCAGTCGGGAACCTCGACGTCAACCTGCGCGCGGGTCGACGCTCCGCCTTGCACCCCCGTAGCTGTGGCCACAAGACCCGATGTGCACCGTTCTCCTGCGTCGCCTGATGCGGTCTCGGAACCGCTGCCACACGCACCCAGCGCCACCACGAGCAGGCTCGTCACAACCAGTCGAACGGATCCGGTCCTGTGTGATGAACGCCGCACCGATGCCCTCCAGATTCTTCGAACGAACGGTGGTCGATCCCACCGAAGCGTATTCGGGGAACCTAGTTCGCCGGTGGCGGTCCCGCCAGAGTTTCGAACCATGCACGTACCTCGTTGCCATTGCCGATTCCCGACGCTCTCAACATGAGCTCGCGCACCGCCTGCATCGTTGCGGGATCGACGCCTGAACCCAGTGAGCACCGGCCTGCGAGCAGCGCCGCCGCCTCGTCCCACGGCTCCCGGTGAACCGGCAGCTTCAGGTCGGCGAGCACGGAGGTCGACACCCGCACGCCCGCCCGACCCAGGCCACTGCCCGCCATCGCGCTGACGACGGCCAGCGTGCTGACCGGGGAGCACAGCACGGCCAACAGGTGGGCCAGGTCAATGCCGTCGGGCACCCCGCTGATCACCGGGGTGAGCCCGATGGCCCGGCCCTGACCGTCGGGGGCGGCCTCGATCACCCGGGTCTGGCTGGCGACGAGCACCTTGGGCACGAGCTGGCGTCGGGCCCAGGTCGCCCCCGGGTGATCCGGGTCGTCCAGCGCAGCCAGCGCTACGACCGGCGCCCGCCATGGACGCTTCCCGAACCGCATCGGCTTGCGCCCCCATCGACACACACCGGGGTCGATCAGCCCGGACGAAACCAGCGCGGCATACCCCGCCGGGAGGGCACGTTCCGCCATCTGCTCGTCCGGTGCCGCGCCGTCGAAGCCCGGGGCCTCCTTTGCCAGCTCGAGCATGGCGTAGTACTCGTCGCGAAACCCGGCGCTGAACCGGGCGACCTCGCCCAGGCGGCCGGCGGACCGACCGGTCGGCGACCGCAGCGCCGGCAACCCCTCGGCGGTGGCGACCAACGCGCCCCAGCTGTCCTGGCGCAGCACGTCGGCCGGCACCCGCCCGACCTCGTGCTCGGCCTCCGCCCCGCCGACCACCCGCACCTCCGTGACCCGAGCGCCCCTGCGGATGAGCACGGGTGCCCACACCTCGACCGATGCCCCAAACCCACCGTCGCCCACCCAGGCGGCGCACACCTCGGTTCGGCGGACCAACTCGGCCCGAACGGCGCGCGCATCGCGGGCCGCCAACACCGAGCGGGGTTGGACGAGGCACACCGCTCCCCCAACCGAGATCAACTCGGTCGCCGCCAGCAGAAACAACGCCGCGGTGTCGGTGTAGGCCCCGACCGCTGCCCCGAAACGGGAGGCCAACGATGCGCGGCGCTCGGCATCGTGGCGGGTGCCCGCCCGAAGCTGGGCGAGGAACGGCGGGTTGCCGACGATCAGCCCGACGGCATGGTCGCCGACCGACGCCACCAGCTCCTCGGGTTGGGTGAGGGAGTCGCAGCACGTCAGCGCAGGCTCGTTCAGGGCGACGCCGACGCGGTGACCACCCTCGTCCAGCGCCCACCTGGCCAGCGCGGCCCGAGCGACGACCAACGCGTCCGCGTCGAGGTCGGCTCCGACCAGACGGCTGAGCGCCTCGTTGGCCGTCGGCGGGTGAGCAGCGGGGTCCGACGGCTTGGTCGGGTTCGCAACCAGAAGACGGCCGACCGCCACCAGGAACGCACCGGCGCCACAGGCCGGATCGAGGGCGACCTCGCCCTCGACAAGCGCGGCGCCCTCGGCGCGTCCACCGGCCGGACGAGCCCCCACCGCCAGCGCCACCAGGCCCGAGGCCAGTGCCGGACGGGTGAAGTGCACGCCGGCCGCCCGACGGGCGGCGTCGGCCAGCATCAGCTCATAGAGCGGACCCAGCAGGTCACAGATCGGCACCCCGGCCGGAGGATCGAGGGCACTGGCCGAACCTCCCGACAGGTGATCGACGACGTCGCACCACCCGGGCAGGTCCGATGGCGCCCGGCCGTGAAGCGCCAGGGTGGCCACGGCAGCCAAGGGGGCGACCCCGTCGGCCCGAAAGTCCGAGGCGGTCCGTGCCAGCCAGCGCCCGGCCGGGTCGGACAACGCGTTCAGACGCTTTCCGACTCCAGCTCGTCGAACACGGCCAGGTTTTCCAGCCTGGAGTCGTTGGAGAACACCTCGACCATCGGCAGCTCCAGGCCAAGCCGGCGCTGGATGCGCCGCACCTCGAGCTCGTCCTTCCACAGCACCAGGCTGACCACCCGGCCCGACGCGCCGGCCCGTGCGGTCCGGCCCGAGCGGTGCAGGTAGGTCTTGTGGTCGGCGGGCGGATCGAAGTGGATCACGACCTGGACATCGTCGACGTGGATGCCACGGGCGGCCACGTCGGTGGCCACCAAGGCGCCGAGGCGGCCCTTCATGAAGTTCGACAGCGCCTTCTCACGATGCTTCTGGGGCACGCCGCCGTGCATCGCCTCGGCCTCGATACCCAAGTCGTTCAGTTCCTGGGCAACCCGGTCGGTCCCGTGCTTGGTGGCGCAGAACACCAGCGTGCGACCGGTGTTCTCGATGATCGACGCCGCCACCTTGGCCTTGTCGCGATCGTGCACCTTGAGGAACGTGTGGTGCATCTCCTCCACGGTCTCACCCTTGGAGGCCACCTCGTGGAAGCTCGGGTCCTCCTGGTAGCGGCTGACCAGCGTGTTGACCACGCCATCGAGCGTCGCCGAGAACAGCAGGGTCTGGCACTTGCCCTCGACGTTGCGAAGGATCCACTCCACCTGAGGCAGGAAGCCCATGTCGGCCATGCGGTCGGCCTCGTCGATGACGATGTGGGTTACCTCGGACAGGTCGAGCGCATCGCGCTCGATCAGGTCGATGGCGCGACCGGGCGTGGCAACGACCAGTTCGACGCCTCGGTTGAGCGCCGCGATCTGCTTCTCGATCGGGGCACCGCCGTAGATGGCGAGCACCCGTACGTCGGTGCCCTCGCCCAACGGGGCGAGCTCGTCGCGCACCTGGGTCGCCAGCTCACGCGTCGGGACCAGGCAGATCGCAGTCGGACGCTTGGGACGGGCGGTCTCCAGCTGCTGCAGAAGCGGCAGGCCGAACGCCAGGGTCTTGCCCGAACCGGTCTTGGCCTTGCCAAGAACGTCTCGGCCGGCCAACGCGTCGGGGATGGTCAGGGTTTGGATGGGAAAGGGCGAGGTGATGCCCCGCTCGGAGAGGTTGTCGACCAAAGCAGGGTCGACGCCGAGATCAGCGAAAGTTTTTGTCATGTTGGGCGCTCACGTTACTGCCAGCGGACGGCCAAACCACGATCGCTCGGGGTACCGCGGCTCGAACCGAGGTGGTGCGCCTACGCTCGAAACATGGTTGACCACCTCGAATCCATCGTTGACCAGGCGCTCGGCGGTCGGCCAGGCCACTGGACGTTCGCCGTCGCCGGCCCGAGCGGGCCGGCGACGATCGTCGGCGATCCGTCGAGGAGCTACCGGTTGGCGTCGGTCACCAAGCCGCTGGCCGCAGCGGCGACCTGGTTGGCGATCGAGGAGGGCACCGTCTCGCTCGACGATCCGGCCGGGCCCGAGGGCTCGACCCTTGGGCACCTGCTCGCCCACGCCTCGGGGCTGCCCTTCGAAGGCCGCGATGCAATCGCCGCACCGGGCACCCGACGGATCTACTCCAACACCGGCTTCGAGGTGGCCGCCGAACACCTGGCGGCGGCGAGTGGTCTCAGCATGGCCACCTATCTGCACGAGGGCGTCTGCGCGCCGCTCGACATGGCCTCCACCCACCTGGATGCCAGCCCCGCTTGGGGTGCCACGTCGACGGTGGCCGACCTGATCCGCTTCGGCCAGGAGCTGCTTGCACCCACCGTGTTCGACTCGACGACGATCGACCGGGTGACGAGCGTGGCCTTTGCCGGGCTCGACGGCGTCCTGCCCGGCTACGGCCGCCAGACACCCAACCCGTGGGGGCTGGGCGTCGAGGTGCGGGGCAACAAGTCGCCGCACTGGACCGGGCTCGACAACTCGGCGGCCACCTTCGGACACTTCGGCCAGACCGGCACGTTTCTGTGGGTCGATCCCGAGGCGAGGCGCACGGCGGTGTTTCTGGGCGACCGGGACTTCGGGCAATGGGCGATCGACGCCTGGCCGAGGATCAACGACGCCGCCCTCGGCGCCGAGCTGGAACGCTGAGGGCGAGCCTCAGGGCTCCTGCAGGGTCGCCCCGTCCGCCTCTTCGGGGCCGTCCTCGCCTTCCGGACCGACGGTCGGGTCACCATCACCTTCGGGGTCGTCGCTCGTCGTGTCGACCGGCTCGTCGCCCACAGGCACCGTCTGTGCGACGGCGTCGAACACGAAGGGCTCGACCGCCAGCGCCTCGGCGGTCGCGGCCTTCGAGCGCAACGGCCCCTTCCACAACACGATGACGGTGCCGATGGCGATGCCGATGATCGAGGTCCAGATGTTGACCCGCAGGCCGAAGACCTTGGTGGCCGTGTCCGAGCGCATCGCCTCGATCCAGAGACGGCCCAGGAAGTACAGCGCCACGTACAACCCGAGGATCTTGCCCTTACCCAACCGGCGCTTGGAGTCGATCCATAACAGCACCCCGACGACGCCCAGGTTCCAGATCAGCTCGTACGCGAACGTGGGGTGATAGGTCTCGAAGCCGGGCACGTAACCGTCGAGGAACCCGCCCTTGGGATCGACCTTGAGCGCCCATGGCACGGTGGTCGGGCGTCCGAACAGCTCCTGGTTGAAGTAGTTACCCAGCCGACCGATCGCCTGAGCCAACGGCAGCCCGGGAATGGCGGCATCGATGCAATCGCGCCAGTCGATGCCCATGCGATATCCGACGTAGACCCCGACGGCGACGCCGACGATGATGCCACCGGGGATGCCGAGCCCGCCGTTCCAGATCTCGAACGCCCCGGGGAACAGGCTTCGCTCGCAGTTGGGGGGACCGCAGTACAGGCGGTCGTAGTCGGTGATCACGTGGTAGATCCGCGCCCCGATCAGGCCGGCGGGAACCGCCCACAACGCAATGCTCGAAATCTGCTCGGGGTCGTTGCCCCGCGCAGCCCAACGCCTTCTGGCCAGCGCCACCGACGCCAGGACGCCGAGGGCGATCATCAGGCCGTACAGCCGAAAGGGGCCGATCGTGTCGAATGGAGGCGCCGGGATGAAGGCGAGGGATCCCAAGCTCATCGCTCGAGTCGCCTCAGGCTTCGCTGGGCTCTGCGGTCAAGGTGTCGAGCACCTTGTCGAGCGCATCCTCTTCGGTCAGGTCGAGCGCAAAGCTCAACTCGGACACCAACACGCTGCGCGCCTTGAGGAACATCGACTTCTCACCGGCCGAGAGGCCCTTGGCCTGGTCGCGCAGGGACAGGTTCCGGACGACCTCGGCCACCTGATACACGTCGCCGGACTTCAGCTTCTCCTGATGGTTCTTGAAGCGACGGCTCCAGTTGGCCGGCTCGCGGATGTCCCGCTTGGCCAGCAGGTCGAACAGGTCCTCGACCTCGTCCCGGCTGATCGGCGGGCGCATGCCAACGTCGTCCACCTTCTCCGACGGAACCGAGATGGTCACCCGGGTCTCTTCCCGCTTGACCTCGAGGACCAGGTATTCGGTGTCCTCTCCGTTGAAGTCGCGCGTCTCCTTGCGGACGATGATCGCCGCACCATGATGGGGATAGACCACTCGGTCACCAACGTCAAACGCCACAGACACCTCTGTCGAAAACGGGGTGGGCCGACACTGCGCTCGGCCCCGAAAATGAACGTGTCAGTCTCGCACGATTCTGAGGCGTTCGCCCAGTCGGCCTCAGCTGCAACCGGAGGTGCCGCCGCATTCCGGACAGGCGTGGCACGACCCGGAGCGCACCATTCGCACCCCGCACTGCATGCACAGCGGCGCGTGCGAGTCCTGGGCGGAGGACGCCGAGGTCGGCGTGGCCATCGGGTCGAGGTCCTGGCCGGTGACCGTCTCCACCGACAGCTCCTCGACGCCGGGCAGCGTGGGCTGAAGCCGCTCGGCGACCGAGAAGATACCCAGCCCGGCCCGCTCGTCCGGATCGAGATAATCGAGGGCCAACCGGCGGAACAGGTAGTCCATCAGGCTGTTGGCGATGCGAATCTCGGGATCGTCGGTCATGCCGGCGGGCTCGAAGCGCATGCCGGTCAGGCCGCGAACGTAGGAGGACAGCGGAACGCCGTACTGCAGGCCATGGGACACCGAGATGGCAAAGGCGTCCATGATCCCGGCCAACGTCGAACCCTGCTTGGAGACCCGCACGAACAGTTCACCGGGGCGCCCGTCCTCGTACTCCCCCACGGTCGCGTACCCCTTGCAATCCGCCACCCGAAACTCGAAGGTGCGCGACCGGCGAGAGCGGGGCAGCTTCTCCTTCGTGCCCCGGAAGACAACCGGCTCCGCTGGGGCCGCCGCTACCGGGTCCTTGCCGGCGGACAGCGGTTGGCCCACCTTGCAGTTGTCGCGGTACACCGCCACCGCCTTGATGCCGAGCTTCCACGACTCGATCAGGAGGGATTCGAGCTCGTCGACCGTGGTCTCCTCGGCCAGGTTGACCGTCTTGGAGATACCGCCGGACAGAAACGGCTGAACCGCCGACATCATCCGCAGGTGCCCCATCGCACCAATCGTCGGTAGCCCCATGGCACAGGCGAAGACATCGATATCGGAGGCCTTCAGGCCCGGTGCGCCCACCGCTGTGCGCTCTTCGGCGATGTAGGCCACGATCGCCTCGATCTCGTCCTGGGCGTAACCCAGGCGCCTGAGCGCCCGCGGCACCGTCTGGTTGACGATGGCCATCGTGCCGCCTCCGACCAGCTTCTTGGTCTTCACCAGCCCGAGGTCCGGCTCGATTCCGGTCGTGTCGCAATCCATCATGAAGCTGATCGTGCCGGTCGGCGCGAGCACCGACACCTGGGCGTTGCGCACCCCCACCCGCTCACCGGTCTCGATCGCCTCGTCCCACGCCTCCGCTGCGGCGGCGTTGATCGCCTGGGACGACGCCAACGTCGAGAGCCCGGCGAGGGCATCACGGTGTTGGTGCAACACCCGAAGCTGGTCGGCTCGGTTGTCCTCAAAGCCGGCGTACGGGCCCATGCGCTCGGCCACCCGGGCCGACGTGCGATAGGCGGCACCGGTCATCAAGGCGGTAATCGAGCCCGCCCACGCACGCCCGGCATCGGAGTCGTAGGGAAGCCCGAGCGCCATCAGCAGCGCGCCGAGGTTGGCGTAGCCCAGGCCGAGTTGGCGAAAGCGACGGGTGGTCTCGCCGATTGCCTCGGTCGGGTAGTCGGCGTTGCCGACCAGGATCTCCTGGGCCAGCAACGTGATGTTGACGGCGTGAGCGAACTCGTCCAGGTCGAAGCCGTCGTCATCGTCGAGGAACGACAACAGATTGAGGCTGGCCAGGTTGCAGGCCGAGTTGTCGAGGTGCAGGTACTCGCTGCACGGGTTGGAGGCGTTGATCGGGCCGGTAGCGGCCGAGGTGTGCCACCGGTTGATCGTCGAGCTGAACTGCACCCCCGGGTCGGCACATTCCCAGGCCGCCTCGGCAATCTGGCGCAAGAGGCGGCGAGCCGGCACGGTGCGCAGGGTCTCGCCGGTGGCCACCGCCCGCAGCTCGTAGTCCGCATTGCCCTCGACCGCCTCCATGAACTCGTCGGAGAGACGGACCGAGTTGTTGGCGTTCTGGTACTGGACCGAGTGGGAGTCGGCCCCATCGAGATCCATGTCAAAGCCGGCCTCGGCCAGCACGCGTGCCTTGCGTTCCTCGGTGGCCTTGCACCAGATGAAGTCCTCGACGTCGGGATGATCGACGTCGAGAACAACCATCTTGGCCGCCCGTCGGGTGGTCCCACCAGACTTGATCGTGCCCGCCGAGGCATCGGCGCCCCGCATGAACGACACGGGACCCGACGGCGTGCCGCCACTGGAAAGCCGCTCGTAGGACGAACGGATTCCCGAGAGGTTGACGCCGGCTCCCGAACCACCCTTAAAGATGACCCCCTCCTCCCGATACCAGTTGAGGATCGAGTCCATCGTGTCGTCCACCGACAGGATGAAGCAGGCCGATGCCTGCTTTGGAGCGCCGGCCACGCCGATGTTGAACCACACCGGCGAGTTGAACGCCACCCGCTGGTGCACGAGCAGCCAGGTGAGCTCGGCGGCAAACGTGGCCCGCTCGGCCTCGTCGGCGAAGTAGCCGTCAGCGAGACCCCAGGAGGCGATGGTCGACACGACGCGGTCGATCACCTGACGAAGCGAGGTCTCCCGTTCGGGGTTGCCCTGCGTGCCCCGGAAGTACTTCTGAGCGACGATGTTGGTGGCGTTCTGCGACCACGACTCGGGAAACTCGACGTCGGCCTGCTCGAAGGCCGCCTCGCCAGTGCGGTAGTCGGTGATGCGTGCGGTCCGGCGAGACCAGGAGATGTCCTGGTATCCATCGTCGCCGGGCGCCGTGTGGTGCCTGCGGATTCCGACGGAGGGCGCAACTGGGGCCAGTGTCATGGCTACTCCTCGACCTTGTGGACGGGATTGGGGGGGGTGGTCGATCGACGGGCTCGGCCCGTGGTGAGCGAGCCGTTGCATGGGCGGAAGGGGGGGCTCCCGAAAAATCATTCCGGCACCCGACTCATCGTCGGTGCCGGTGCCGATCCTTCCTCGTCCCAGGTGTCGTCGACCACAGTCGACTTGCCAGCCACCACCGTCCGACCGCCCATGCAACGTTCGTTTCGACCACCATAGAGACCGCCCCACCGGGTCTGTCGAGCCCAGATCTCGTCGTCGACCCATCGGCACCGTGCGCCTTGTCCACAACGCTCCAAACACGCTGTGGACAAGGGTTCCTGGCAACCGCCGGTGTCGAAGACGAGACGGTGGCGAACCATCCGCGAGATCGCAGGGCCAGAGCCGCAAGGAGGCGGACCAGCAAGCCCGCAGCTCCAATCCACAGCGCTGTGGATGCACGTTTGGTGGCCGGTGGACAGACGGGCGCCCACCGGCCGAAGAAAATCTCGGGCCGGTAGGGTGCTCACATGCCCGAGGTGCGAACTATCGAATCCCACTCGACCGCCGTCGAACTCTTTCGACTGCTCGATCGGGAGCCTCGGCCGAGCGCCGAGAATTCGCCCTGGGTCATGGCCAACATGGTGTCGACGCTCGACGGTCGGGCTGCCCTGAACGGTCGCTCCGGGCGACTGGGTGGCCCCCTCGACCGAGCGATGTTCCAGGCGATACGTGCGCTCGCCGACGTCATCCTGGTCGGGGCAAAAACCGTCCGCGTCGAGCGTTACGGACCGATTCGGTTGTCCGCCGGGCTCCAGGAGGCCCGACGCGAGTCCGGACGGACCCCGCTGCCCACCTTGGCAGTGCTGTCCGGAAGCCTCGAGCTGCCTGACGACACGGGCCTGTTCGACGCGCCGGAACGTTTGCACGTGCTCACCGGGTCCTCCACGCCTGAAGCCGATCGGCGCGCCCTCACCGCCATCGGCGTTGCCGTCGAGCCGCTTGCGGGCGTTCGCAGCGCCGCCGAGGAGGCCACCGAAACGCTTGCCCGCTCCGGCGCACCGATGATCCTGACCGAAGGTGGCCCCGGACTGCTCGGAGCGCTGTTGGCATCGCAGTCGCTCGATGAACTCTGCCTGACGCTCGCCCCGCGCCTGGTCGGCGCGGGCCTGGCGTTGTTGGATCGACCGGACCTGGACCCTGATCGCTGGACGATGGCCCGGGCCTGGGCGGCCGAAGACGACCTGTTCCTCCGTTACCTCCGGCCGGTCTAGCCGGCAAGGCCTACCCCGGGTCGGCGCCGTTACTGCTCGGCACCTTCGACAGCCGACCCAGCTCGGCCTGGAAGTCGCCCAGGCCTTGAAACGCCTTGTACACGCTGGCGAAGCGCAGGTACGTGACCTCGTCGAGCTCGGCGAGTTGTTCCAGGACGAGCCGCCCCACCTCGGCGGTCGACGTCTCGCCGCCCTGCCCGGCCAGGCCCTCTTCGATCGCCACCGCCAGAGCCGTGGCGTCGGCCAGTGACACCGGCCGGCCCTTGGCAGCCGACAACACCCCTGCCTCGATCTTGGTTCGGTCGAAGGGCTGCTTGGTGCCGTCACTCTTGCGGACCACCAACGGGGCTTCCTCGACCCGCTCGAAGGTGGTGAAGCGGGCGCCGCAGCCAGCGCACTGGCGACGACGGCGAATACCGGCACCATCATCGACAGATCGGGAGTCCACCACCCGGTCTTCCAGTTCGCTACAAATCGGACATCGCACGAGCGGGCACGGTAACGCCCTGACGCCCAGGGCGCACGACACCGCCTATCCGAGTGGGAGCACCACACGCTGTCCCGCTCGCAAATCCTCTGATCCGTTGAGTTCGATGATCGAGTCCACAGCGTCTCGAATGTCACCCGGACGATCCAGTTCGCCGGCCAGCGACCACCAGGTGTCGCCGGGCACGACCACGTGGGTGCGAACGTCCTCGGCGGCGCCGGCCGAGCCCGACCCGCCACCAACCATCTCCGTCACGACCGCGATCGCCGCCCACATCAGCGCCAGCAGCACCAACGCAGCCACCGCCCGTCGACGGAGGTAGACCCATCGGCTGCGGCGCACCGACGGGCGCACCGGGGCCGTCGGAGCGAGCTCGCCTCGACGGGCTCGAACCGCCGGGTGGGCCGCCGACCATCGCTCTGAGTCGACCACTCGCAGGCGCGTCGCCCGCTCGATCGGCTCGGTTCGAGGATTGGAATCTGATGTCTGTAGCGCAACCATGTCGCAAGTGTCCTGATCGGGTGTGACAGTGAAGCTCGCCGGC
>JACDJB010001014.1_pt1 | contig 24141 bp, 16 predicted proteins | sample 7454121 | NCBI WGS metagenome assembly JACDJB01 (sample SAMN14253290, study PRJNA609438) | sludge metagenome | isolation source: sludge after 25d culture with pyrite | collected 2018-12-20
AAATAATTGGCGACATAACGCTTTCGGTAAAACCCAAGCTCAATATTTTAAAAAAATCTCGTAAAAACTAAAAAAGTAAATTGGTTCACATTTGAATTTTTGATGTTTTTAAAATTTTAGTGCGTTTTCTTAGTGACACTACTTACTGTCAGTTTTGTGGAATTTTGTATCTGCCTGACTGTCGGCAGGATTTGGCAACTTTGTAACATCTCTAAATTTTTCACTTTTCGGAGCAGCCCCAAAGAATTAATTTTTAAATTGCAAGTGTGAAAATTAATCCGGGATATACAATTTTTCTGACTCTCAGTTTGCTGTTTTCAATGGCTGTCAAAGCTCAAAACAGGGAGAATCTGATCAACCCCGAAAAGGACGATTTCGGAGCAATTATCCGAATAAATCCCAATGAGAAAAACGTCTATCCGGTTTTCACGGCAGATTCCTATTTTGAAGGCGGCGAGCACATTTTGCAAACTCTGGAAAAGCACAAAATCAAAGGTTCTTTCTTCTTTACGGGTAATTTTCTCAGAAATTCTGAATTTCAGGACATTATCAGAAAGATAGTGGAGCAGGGACATTACATCGGTCCGCATTCAGACAGGCATTTGCTCTATTGCGACTGGCAAAAAAGAGATTCCACGCTGCTTTCATTTGCTGAATTTGAAGATGACCTGAAAAATAATCTGGCAGAATTGGAAAAATTCGGAATTCAATCTGAAAAAGTCCCTTTTTTCATGCCACCCTATGAATGGTATAACCGGCAAATCGTGGAGTGGAGCCGAAAGTTGGGATTTGATGTGATAAATTTCACGCCGGGAACCGGAACCAATGCCGACTACACCACTCCCGAAATGGAAAATTACAGATCATCCCTGAAATTATATTTGGGATTGCTTCAATTTGAAAAGGAGCGCCCTAACGGATTGAACGGCGCAATTTTGCTCATTCATCCGGGCACTGCTCCCGCACGGACAGACAAATTTTACCGGCTGCTGGAAGATATGGTACGTCATTTCACATCCAAAGGCTACCGGTTCAAATCATTAAAACAGGATTTATGACAAAACCGGCTACAAGAAATCCCTGGGCATGGATTCCCACGCTCTATTTTGCTGAAGGGCTGCCCTATGTTTTTGTAATGACCGTTTCGGTCATCATGTATAAACGGCTTGAAATTTCCAACACCGAAATTGCGCTTTATACCAGCTGGCTCTACCTGCCGTGGGTGATTAAACCGCTTTGGAGCCCGGTTGTGGAAATTCTCAAAACCAAACGCTACTGGATAGTTGTCATGCAGTTAGTAGTGGGCGCTGCGCTAGCGGGAGTTGCTTTTACCCTGCCGGCATCGCGCTTTTTTCAATACACGCTGGCTTTTTTCTGGCTGATGGCATTCAGCTCAGCCACCCATGATATTGCCGCCGACGGCTTTTATATGTTGGGGCTTTCCAAACACGATCAGGCATTCTTTGTGGGCATCCGAAACACTTTCTACCGGTTTGCCATGCTTGCCGGGCAAGGTCCGTTGGTGATTCTGGCAGGGAAACTGGAGAAAATAGCCGGAGACAATAACCAGTGGGCATGGAGCATCACCTTTTTTGTTTTTGCGGCGCTTTTCATTGCATTTTTCATCTGGCATCTGTTCATTCTTCCCTATCCGGCTTCCGATGTGAAGCGGGATGCGAAATCACTCAAAGAAGTGCTTGCCGGTTTTATGGAGACTTTTGTAACTTTTTTTCAAAAGAAGGGCATTGTTTTGTCGTTAGTTTTCATTTTGGTTTTCCGGCTCGGCGAAGCGCAATTGCTGAAACTGGCTTCGCCGTTTCTGTTAGATAAACCCGAACTTGGCGGACTTGGACTTTCAACAAGCAATATCGGCATCATTTACGGAACTGCCGGCATGATTGCCCTGACCATCGGCGGAATTTTAGGTGGCATAGCCGTTTCCCGCAAAGGGCTGAAATACTGGATGTTTCCCATGGTTCTGGCAATGAATCTGCCCAACCTCACGTATGTTTTCTTAGCTTTTGCGCAACCCGAAAATCTGTGGGTAATCGCCTCGGCAGTGGTTATAGAGCAGTTTGGCTACGGCTTTGGGTTCACCGCTTTTATGCTCTATCTGATTTACATTTCCGATGGCGAACATAAAACAGCGCACTATGCGCTTTGCACCGGATTTATGGCATTGGGAATGATGCTTCCGGGAATGGTCAGCGGTTGGATTCAGGAGCAGATTGGCTATAAACTATTCTTTATCTGGGTGATGATCTGCACAATTCCGGGTTTTGTGATTATCAACTTTCTGCGCTACAATCCGAAATTTGGGATGAAGAATGGAGAGTGAAATTTCGATTTTTTGAAAATACTCAGATTATCCGGGAGCCAATATCGAAAAAGGGAAAAACGAAAGATTTCTTAATACCCAGAATAACATAACAATAGCAAAAATTATCCAGGGTGTCTGTTTCATATAAAAAATATTGGGCAACCGCCAGCCAAACCAACGGTTGAAAACCGGATGCAGGTAATGATATAAAATAGCTGCCAGCGCCGGCAAAAAAAGAAAATTATTTTGAACTACGCCTGCAAAATTGAGATGAAGCAAGCTGTGAACGGCACGCTGGGAGCCGCATCCCGGACAATACCATCCCGAAAGGGAATAAAAAACACATCGGGGGAAGATAATATGTTTTTCGGGGTCAAGCACAAAAAAGAGAATTGCCAGCAAAAAAAGAGCTGCCAGCAATCCCCCTCTTCTGAAACTTTTCATCTTCTAAATCAAATTGATTGGTGAAACAGTCGGTTGAGGGATGGCACTGTCTCAAAAAACCACTGTTCTCAAACGGACAATCCTTCAAAAATTCCGGCGCCAATTCCGGCAATCACACCAAAAACGATCAATGCAACCCAGATCAATGAGAGAGCGATGGCAATGCCAAAGGAAATCCATGCCCAGAGCTTTGCGTTTTTACTGGAAGCCCGCGCACCGTCATAATCGCCCATCATCCATTTTGAATTCACCTGAGCTGCATAAACGATGGATACAATTCCGAAAGGAAGACAACAAAAAATTGTTGTCAAAATTGCCCAAACAAGGTAGTTGTTCGGCGGAAACTGCTGAGTTTCCAGTGGTTGTTGTACAGAAAGTTCATCCATTTTTTTTAATTTTTACCGATTTGTTACTATTCATTTACCTTAGAGAACACCTGTTCAGTGCTTTGGTTTTTTATGCTTTGTACTTTAATATTTTATATGGGTGTCCTGAAAAATAAGATAATTACAATTATATCGAATTGATTTGAAAAAAGCAATGCTTTTGTTAATTGTTACATGCTTCAGGATAAATCAACAGGCTTACCCGTTAGGCAGAACTACATCAGTTTGTCGGGAAATATGCACCATGAATTTCAGTTCAATGCTCTCTTTTCATTATATTTGCCCGAAAATTTTAAAATGCAAATAACAGCCTTTCGGGGGATGAAACCGTTTCCGCAACTTCTCTTTTCGGGGTTTGTCATTCTGGCAATCTTTTTTGCTTTTATGCTCCTGTCCATGTTGCTGGCTATGCCTTTCTTCGGAACCGATTCACTGCTTCAGCTGACGGGAATTGCTGATTTGAGCGATCCTCAAAGTATCCGCATTTTGAAATATTTTCAGGTTACCCAGTCTTTTGGGCTTTTTATTGTACCCTCGCTGGTGTTAGCCTGGCTTTTTCACGGTCGTGTTGCCGAATATCTTTTGCTGAACAAAAAATCTGCTTCCCCCTCACTGATGATGGTTATAGCTTTGGTTTTTTTCTCCCTCCCATTGGTTAATTTCATTGCGGAGTGGAACTCCCGGATGGAGTTTCCCGCATTTCTTGAAGGCGTCGAACTCTGGATGAAAAATGCGGAGGAGAGAGCCACTGTTCTTCTTGAAGCATTTTTAAAAGTGGAATCAGTCGGCGGATTGCTTTTCAATCTGTTTATGGTTGCCGTTTTGGCTGGAGTCGGTGAAGAACTTCTTTTCCGCGGAGTGATTCAGCGGATTTTCACCGGATGGACGCGAAATCATCACTGGGGAATCTGGATTTCTGCAATTCTGTTCAGTGCATTGCATATGCAGTTTTACGGATTTGTTCCCCGTATGCTTCTTGGCGTAATGTTCGGATATCTGCTGGTGTGGAGTGGTTCCATGTGGCTGCCGGTCATTGCACATATATTTTTCAATGCCATCTCTGTTGTCGGCATCTATTTGATTGATAAGGGTATATTGACTCCGGAGTTTGAGGAAATCGGGGCATCATCCGGAAGCTATTACCTTGCAGTAATAAGCCTGGCTTTGGTTTTACTGCTCCTTCTTCTGGTCAGAAATGAAAACCGCAACGAGAAATTAGTACTTCCTGAATCTTAATTGAAGTCAAACAGCAAATCAACCTGAATTCCTTCGGAACGGATTCTTTTCTTTTCATTACGGCGATAGACATACACCACACCATACTCCTCTGCGCGCTGACGCTTTTGCCTGGGAGTGATATTTTCCACATTGTCTTCAATCTCCGTCCACAATTTGCTGATAAAACTGTTGGTTTCGCGGCGAAGTGTCACCATTTTTTCATAGCTCCGCAAAGTGTTTCGCTTCAGATTTTGCTGAAAAACAGCTGCTTCATAAAAGTTTTCCACATTAACCTTAACCAGCGCAACCGATGGATTGTAAACCGGGCTTCCACCCTTTTCCAATCTTTTCTGCTCGCCCTGCATCACCTTTTTTCCCCACTCTAAAATCTCCTGCTCTGTGTTCATCGGTGGAATTTTTCCTTCGCAAAATTCAAGTCCGTAAAACGGAAGTACTTCTTCCTTCAGCTCTTCCCGCTCAATATTCATATAAAGCACCTGAATAAAATGGGAGACATACAACTTTGCCTTTTCAAAAGCTGCTTTGTAATCTGCACTTCGCTCCGATTCGATTTGCATATCAAACTCATACTGACGAAGATGATTCTCAAAGTTTGTTTTTACTTCTTTCAATTCAAGAACAGTGGATTTGCTGAAAGCGAGCTTGCCGGCATCTCTTGTGGAAGCCATGTTCAGAGCTGCATCCAGAGCGCGGAGCCTGGCTCTGTCGGTTGTTGGCAATCGGCGGTAGGGCATAATATTTTTAACTTTCAATTGATGCGAAGTTAATAAATTCAAAAATGAACTGTTACCATTCGCAGGATAAATTTATTCACAGATGGTTGTGAATAAATGTTTTCAATGGGTGGTTCCATTCAAAAAATTTTATGGCTTGAAAATGGGATTTTTACCTATTTTTACGCAAAACAAAAGCGATGAAATTGGTATTTGCAACAAATAACCGGCACAAATTAGAAGAATTACAGGCAATTTTAGGCAACAGCTTTCAATTGCTAAGCCTGAAAGATATCGGGTGCAACGAAGAAATTCCCGAAGATTACTCCACACTTGAAGAAAATGCCCGGCAAAAAGCATTTTTCATTTATGAAAAATACGGATACCCCTGTTTTGCGGATGACACCGGTCTTGAGATTAAAGCGCTGAACGGTGAGCCCGGAGTTTTATCTGCCCGCTATGCCGGCGAGTCCAAAGATTCGCAGGCAAATATGGACAAGGTTCTGGCAAAGCTGAAAACCAAAACAAACAGAAACGCCCGGTTCCGCACAGTGATTTCATTGGTGATTGACGGCAACGAGCAGATGTTTGAGGGAATTGTTGATGGAGAAATCATCAGCGAAAAAAAAGGGAATACCGGCTTTGGATACGACCCCATTTTTCTGCCAAACGGATTCCAAAAAACATTTGCAGAAATGAGCCTCAATGAAAAAAATCAAATCAGCCACCGGGCAAGAGCTGTGCAAAAGCTGACGGATTATTTAAAATCTACATAACAGAATGGTCAATTTTTTAAAAAAAATAAAACCCTCTCTTTTTCTGTTAGTTGTTGTTTTATTAGGATACTGGCAGGTTGCTTTTTTTACACAGGCGCTAAAGTGGGACCTCATAGATGTGGTATTTCCTTTCCGTTTTTATTTTTCAGAATGTATCCAGTCGGGATATTTCCCTTTCTGGAATCCCTATCAGCAAACAGGTACCCCTTTTTATGCAGACCTGCAGGCTCCAACTTTTTACCCCGAGTTGTTGTACACCAGTCTTTTTACGGGATATAGCATTTATGTCATGCACATTTTGTTTATGCTCTATCTGTTTCTTGCAGCAAGAGGAATGTACGGACTATCTCTTCATTTTAATAAAAACCATCTTGCCTCGCTTCTTGCCGGTATGTCCTATGCGCTAAGTGGTTTTATCACCGCTCACGGGCAACATTTTTTTCTTTTGGTTGGCGCTGCGTGGATTCCCTTTGTGATTTTGCATTTCCTAAAACTGCAAGAGAAGAGAAATTTCATTCAGGCTTTGAAAACTGCTGTTTTTGTTTTTTTGATGATTTCGGGTGCTTATCAGGCACTATCCTTTACTCTTTTTTATCTGTTAATTCTTCTTTTTTTCTATTTTATTGTTAAAGAAACAGCACAGAGAAATTTCCGGGTAGTCTGGGAAACAATCCGGGCAAATCTTTGGTTACTGCTGATTGTGATTGCTTTTTCTCTGCCTCTCATTGTTTCAACACTGGAGATTATTCCCTCGGTTAATCGCCTGGCAAGCGGAATAAGCCTTGCACAATCAACCGGTCTCGGACAAAGTTTCAAATCCGTAATTTCATTCATTCTCCCCAATTCAACGCTAAAATATGATGAATTTTTTGGTGTTGCCGATGTGGCGCTTCGGAATCACTATTTCGGATTCATTCCTTTTTTGTTGTTTCTTGCCGCTCTTTTTCATAAACGCTCTGTTCCCGAATATCTGATTCTTGGTTACGGACTGGTGATTTTTGCCATGTCATTTTCTTTCTTGCCGGTGAGGGAATTGCTATTCAAATATGTCCCCTTTATGAATCTTTTCCTTTCAGCAGCATATATCCGGATTTTTGGGCTGTTTGCATTTATCCTTTTGGCAGCTAATTATTTTGCCTATTTTCAAAAAAATTATGAAAAAGAAAAGAACAAGATATTTGCGTTGGGAATTTTCTTTTTGCTCATGTTGATTGCTCTTGTTTTCTATGCCCTGACTAAAGTCAGCGCCCAGGAATTCAGCGCCTTAAAGGAATACAGAAACTTAGCCGATAAATTGCTGAGTATGTCTTTTTATCAGCATGTATTTTTTCAGTCAGTTTTTCAGATTATAATCTGTATTGCTTTTCTTTCAATAATTTTCAGATATGTGAGATTGAAACGCGCTTCCTTGCTTGTTGTTATTCTTGTGGCTGCCGAAACAATTGTGGCAACGCAGTTGAATATGTCTGCAACTGTTACGGATGCCTTGCATAAGCCTTTCAGAATGAAAAAGGATCTGGCGTTGTATCCCGGTAAATTTCCGATACCTACTGACAGCAAAATTATTTTCAACGACCAGCAGCACGCTTTATTTTCTCCTTTTTGGAGAAACACTTCTATTTTTTCTAAACAGGTCTCTTTTGACTCTTTTTCATCTTTTAAGCTGGACTCGTACAGCAGGCTTGATGGCGATTTCCCCAATCTCAGAAACGCTGTGCTGAACAATCATCTCTTCTATTTCTCAGACACCATCCTTCCCCTGAAACAATTTGATGATAAAAAAGTAGATGTCGAAAAAGATGCAAAAGTGTTATATCTTTCCGGAGAAGATTTTGAAATCCTTTCCAAAAAGCCTGCAAAAGCCGACAACAGTGATGAGATTGTTATAACTGAATTTTCACCTACTAAAGTTGTGGCAACAGCCACAACAAAAAACAGTCAGTTTCTGACCATGCTGCAAACTCATTTTAAGGGCTGGAAAGCATATATTGATCATAGTGAAACACCTGTTTATACTTCAAACTTCAATTACAGGACTATTTATCTCCCTAAAGGGAAACATGTTATCCGGTTCAAGTATGAAAATCAGAAAATTCTGGTTCCTTATATTATTTCAAATGCTTTATTTCTTTTAGCCCTTCTATTCCTGATTGGGTACGCAGTTCGTAAATATAAATTTCGTGACGGAATTTTTATATTTATCCCTTTGGCAGTTTTTTTAGTCATTTCCTTTTTTGCATTGAAGAGACTGAGTGCCAGGAATGAAAACTTAACCCTGCATGAAATACTGGCTCAGCATCAGGAAAAAAAGAACAGTTTGTTTCATTTATTTCAGGATTTTGAAAATGAGCCACTGCCAAATGATTCCATTGCATTTTCAGGAGAAAAAAGCATGAAAATCCATACTGAAGATGATTTTTTTGATATGGTCAGGATTTCATGCAATGACCTGAAAATAAAAAGCGGTACACTGATTGTTAAAGCTAAAATTTATCCGGAAGATTATTGTAGTGCACTAATAGTCAGCGAAGTAAGGACTGGAAACATTCAGTCCGGATGGCATGCCGCCAAACTTGAAAAAGAGATTGAAAAACTGCATAAATGGAATGAAATAGTTTATTTCAGGAATTTTTATGACTTGAAAGAAGAAGAAGAGATAGTAGTTTATCTGTGGAATCCGAATCGCGAGACATTCCGTTTGGATGATATCAAGATCGATTTTTACCAATTATTTTAATTTTTTGAAATGAATAATATAAACTTGACCTGAGAATAGACATGTCAGTTTTCTAAATGATAGCGGGAAATCGTATTAAAATAAATAAGAGGGAGTTCCGTTTAAATAATGAATTCCGCAAAAAGGTTATGAAAAAAAAATTTTTTGTGCTCGTTGTATTTCTTAACGCATTTGCCTTGTCTGCACAACACCGCCAGGGAAGCTGGCATGATTACTTATCCTATAACAGCGCATTCAAAGTTGCGCTTTCTCCCGACAAGGCTTACTGTGTAACCGGTGGCGGCGTTATCTGTTATGATACCCGCGACAACAGCATAAGCAAACTCTCAGAGATTGCCGGATTATCGGATTTTGGCGTTGAGTCCATCGCCTGGAGTGAAGCCGACAAGGCACTGATTATTACCTATGCCAACTGCAATATCGACCTGATTTATGATAAAAAAGTGATAAATCTTCCCGACATCATGCGCAAGCAGATTACCGGCAAGAAAATCAACAATATTTCTATCATTGAAAATGAAGCCTATCTTTCATGCAGCTTTGGCATTGTAGTGCTGAATCTTCAAAAGCAGGAAATTAAGGATACTTATATCATCGGAGAAAACGGAAGTTACATCTCGGTCAACGATGTGGAAGCCGATTCGGAATATCTTTATGCGGCAACGGACAACGGAATCTTAAGAGCTGACAGGCACAACAGCAATCTGCTCGATTTTAATTTGTGGAAGCGCATTGAAAACATTCCCCACGCGGATGGAAAGTTCAATCATCTGGCTCTTCATTCCGGAAAAATCATCGCCAATTACACTCCCGAAACCTGGTTTGAAGATGAAATGTATATTCTGAACGGGAATACCTGGCAGCCCTATCTGAAACAAATCGGTTTTGCTGCAGATATGCAGAGCAACGGGAAATTCCTTGTCATTGCAAGTCGCCGACAGGTGTACATTGTAGATGAAAACAATGCTGTCTCAAGACACATTACAAACTACCAGTTTAATGACAAGACGGTTTCTTCCATTGAACCAAAAAGCGCTGCCTCTTTTGCTGATGGAACCATTTGGATTGCTGACGAGCAATACTCTTTCATACGGATTTTGGGAGAAAACTCTGAACGGGTAACATTTTCCGGGCCGATTGACAATACTATCTATTCACTTCAGCAAATCGGCAGGAATTTGTGGGTTACCCCTGGAAATACAACCGATTGGATTACTCCCAGATTTCAACGGCTTAGCGACAACCGGTGGACCTACTTTTCCAAAAATGAAATCCCCGAAATGGACGGGTTTCATAATATCCATTCTATTGCTGTGAATCCGCAAGATGAAAGCCATTTTTTTGCAGCCAGTTGGGGCGGCGGATTGCTGGAATTTAAAAATGATGAGCTTGTGCACCGCTATACCAATCACAACAGTCCGCTTGAAACGGCACTCCCTGATAGCCCGGATGCTCCGTATGTCTGGGTTGGCGGACTTGATTTCGATTCCGAAGGCAATCTGTGGCTCACTAATTCCCATGTGGCAGAAAATCTGCTGAAGCTCACACCTGACAAAAAATGGGAGAGCATCACGCTGCCCGAAGTGGCAAATAACTATAAAATCGGTGATTTGTTGGTTACGCAAAATGACGACAAATGGATTGTTCTTCCCCGCGGAAATGACGCCTATGTAGTGGATAAAACCGGGAAACTGAAAAAACGCCTGCCGGTTACATCCTATTTCAACAACGGAATTCACGAAGAATTCAACCGGATGAATGATATTTTATCGATTGCGGAAGACCGGAAAGGCGCTATCTGGATAGGCACCACTAAAGGAGTTGCCGTCTATTCCAGTCCCGAAAGGATTTGGGAGAGCGAAAGTTTTTATGCCGTTCAGCCCGGACTTGACCTGAATGACGGGCTTTATCACCGTTTGTTAGGCACCGAAACCGTTACGGCAATAGCCGTTGACGGAGCAAACCGAAAATGGTTGGGAACCAGCAATTCAGGTGTTTATCTGGTTTCCGAGAACGGTGAAAAAGAGATTCAGCATTTCACAACCGACAACAGCCCGCTGATTTCTGACAACATCACATCGTTAGCAATTAATGAGAAAACCGGAGAAGTTTTTATTGGAACCTATGCCGGGATCGTTTCCTATCAAGGTGATGCCACTGTTGCCCAAAAAGCTTTTTCAGATGTTTATGTCTATCCGAATCCCGTGCGGGAAACATGGGACGGACCGGTAACCATCACCGGATTGGTTGAAAGTACAGACGTAAAAATAACCGACATAACCGGAAATCTGGTCTATCAGACCACTTCCCTTGGCGGACAGGCTGTCTGGAACGGCAAAAATCTGAACGGAAATCGCGTGAAAACCGGCGTTTACCTTGTTTTTTGCACAGATAAGCTCGGCGAAGAAACGCACATTGAAAAACTGCTGTTTATCCATTAAAATGCTGATATCAACTCAGGGAATTATTCTGCATCAAATCAAATACGGCGAAAACTCCGTAATTGTCAATATCTACACGAAGTCGTCCGGGCGACAGGCGTTTATGCTCAATATTTCTCAGGGAAAAAAGAAGGCAAGTCGGCGTGGAATTTTGCAGCCGCTATTTCTTACAGAACTTGTTTTTTACCACAAGGATACACGCGAAGTGCAGCGCATCCGTGAAATACGCAATCAGCCTGTTTATCAGAATATTCCATATGATGTTACCAAGTCCGCACAAGCGCTTTTTCTTACTGAAATTTTAAACAAAACCCTTCGGGAAGAGGAGAGCTATCCCGAACTTTTTGATTTCATCCAAAATTCATTGCTCTTTTTTGACCTGACAGAAAACGGAAAATCAAATTTTCATCTCTGGTTTCTGTTTCATCTCACCGAATATCTCGGGTTTTTACCCGGAATCCCGAAAACCGTCGCTCCCGGTGTGTTTGACATGCGTAAGGGGATGGTGGTTTCTCAGGAGCCTCCGCACCCTTTTTTTCTGCACCGGGAGGCAACCGAAGCGCTTGGAATTATAGCAGCACTGAAGCTTCATGAGCTGGAAAAACTGAAAATTTCCAGAACATTGCGGATATTTCTGACTTCCGGTCTGGTGGAATATTATCAGCTCCATTTTGAGCATTTGGGGGAAATTAAATCGTTGAGAATATTGAATGAAGTGTTCAGTGAAATCTGACTGAAAATGATACTGCTTATTCTTTCCAAATTCCTTTTTGCAAAAAAAAATCGATGATTACAGGAAATCAGGCTTCGGAATTGGATTTTAGCCTGTTCAATTCTTAGCTCTGATTTATATTTCAACCCGGTATGATTCAACAATTGCAATGTTTCATCACTATTTTTATATTTTTGATTTTTATAAAATCATTTAAACCGTTTATTGGTATGCGAACATTACATTTTTTGATTCCTGCGCTGCTTTTTATTGCTGTTGGCTGTCAAAGTCCAAAAAAGGAGACAGCAAAATTTCCCCCGGAGATGGTAAACTTTAAACCCTATGAAAATAATCCCGTTTTTAGCGGAACCCAATCGGAAACCTGGGATAGCAAAATCCGCGAACGCGGATATATCCTGCACGAAGATGGAATTTTTAAAATGTGGTATTCCGGTTATGTCGGTGGCAGTAATGATCCCAAATATTTAGGTTATGCCACTTCCGAAGACGGAATAAACTGGAGCCGCTACAGTGACAATCCGATTTTCGACTCAAAATGGACGGAAGATATGTTCGTAATTAAAGATAATGGCACCTATTTTATGTTTGCGGAAGGAGAAAATGATGTGGCTCACCTGCTGACTTCACCAGACGGAATAAGCTGGAGTGAACAGGGTGATTTAACCATCATCACCACTAAAGGCGACACTGTATCAGCTCCTTATGGCACGCCTGTGATATGGATTGAAAACGGGCAGTGGTATCTGTTTTATGAGCGCAATGACGATGCAATCTGGCTGGCAAAGTCAGAAGACAAGCTTACCTGGACAAATATTCAGGATGAACCTGTGCTGAAACCCGGACCCGATGAATATGATTTCGGTGCCGTTGCCGCCAATCAAATTATAAAGTACAATGAACGGTACTATATGTATTATCATGGAAATGAGATTCCTTTAGGAGTAAAAACTGATAAAAAATCTATCTGGACTTCCAATGTGGCAGTTTCAGAGGATTTGATAAACTGGGAAAAATATCCCGGGAATCCGATTGTGGAGGGCGACCACTCAAGTCCGATTCTGGTAAATTATAATGAACAATATCTGCTCTATACCATGCACGACATTGTTTGGCTCTATCTCCCGGAGAAAACGAAATAGTACCCGGGTAAATTAGCCCAAGCCTGCTTTTCAGCTTTAGTACAAGTACTATTCATGCAACTTCGGATTGTTTTGGTGACGCTCTTTGTCCCGGATGGTTTTCTTTTCCATATTTTTACGAAAAGCATCCGTTAAATCCACACCGGTTTGGTTGGCAAGACAAACAAGCACCCATAGAATATCTGCCATTTCATCGGCAAGCTCATAGTCTTTATCCGACTCCTTAAAAGACTGGTCGCCAAATTTTCGTGCCATAACGCGTGCCAGTTCACCTACTTCTTCTGTCAGCACAGCCATATTTGTCAGCTCACTGAAATAACGTACTCCGGTGGTTCTTATCCAGTTATCTACCTGTTGCTGAACTTCAGCTAACGAAATATTTTCTTTTGCCATAATCAATCGGTTTATTTCCGCGAAAAGCCACTGCTAAAAGTCTTTTTGTTTTGAATCAATAATCAGCGTTACGGGTCCGTCATTTACTAAAGAAACATCCATCATGGCACCGAAAATTCCGGTACCAACCTTTTTCCCCAACGTTTCTTCAGTTTTTTGAATAAATTTTTCATACATGGGAATGGCAAAATCAGGTTTTGATGCCCGGATATAGGATGGCCTGTTCCCCTTTTTTGTGTTGCTGTGCAAAGTGAACTGACTGACAATGAGAATATCTCCGCCGATGTCCTGCACCGAAAGATTCATCACGCCATTTTCATCGTTAAAAATGCGCAACTGCACTGTCTTTTTTACCAGCCACTCAATATCTTCATCCGTATCGGAATCTTCAATCCCCAATAAAACCAGCAACCCCTTTCCTATGGAAGAAACCACCTTTTGTTCGACATGAACCGTCGCTTCAGTAACTTTTTGAATAACAACTCTCATCTTATTTTTCTTCAAGACCTATAAACATCGCAAATCAACTTGTTCCGATAAACTCGGGAATGGCGTTGAATAATACAAAAACACTCTCTTTTTCTCCCATTTTATAGGAATCAAGGGAGAATAACCTACGGAAACTTAGGATATTTTTTAAAATCGGGGTTACGTTTTTCTAAAAATGCGTTTTTACCTTCCTGTGCTTCTTCCGTAAGGTAATAGAGCAGGGTTGCATTTCCTGCAAACTCCTGAATGCCAACCTGTCCGTCGAGTTCGGCATTTAGTCCTAGTTTCAGCATACGCAATGCCAGCGGACTGTGTTCCTGCATTTTCATTGCCCACTCCACCACTTCATCTTCCAGTCTTTCCAGCGGCACCACTTTGTTTACCAATCCCATTTCCAACGCCTCTGCTGCCGTGTACTGGCGACACATAAACCATATTTCGCGTGCTTTTTTCTGTCCCACAACAGAGGCAAGATAGGATGAACCAAGCCCGGCATCGAAACTGCCGACTTTGGGACCAGTTTGCCCGAAAATCGCATTTTCACTTGCAATGGAAATATCGCAAACCACATGGAGCACATGTCCGCCGCCAATGGCGTAGCCGTTGACCATAGCTATCACCGGCTTTGGCATACTACGTATCTGGCGCTGAACTTCCAGAATATTCAGGCGCGGAATGCCATCCTTATCCACATATCCGCCCTTGCCCTTAACCGTCTGGTCGCCGCCGGAGCAGAAAGCCTTGTCGCCGGCGCCGGTGAGAACTACTACATTAATCCGCTGATCTTCGCGGCAAATATTCAGCGCATCGCTCATTTCATTCACCGTTGTCGGGCGGAAGGCATTTCGATAGCGCTCTCGGTTGATGGTAATTTTTCCGATTCCTTCAAAATAATCGAAGAAAATGTCTTCATATTCCCTGATGGTTTCCCAGTTTCGTGTGCTTTTCATCTTGCAGTAATTGTAAATTAATAAAAAAGAAAAATCCTGAAAGGATTTCTGCTAACGGCTTTAAGCCTTAAACAACATTGATTATAAAAGAGATGCCGTTCCAATTTTGTTCAATTTGAAGATTCAATCTCAGCAAACAGCTTGCGGTAAGCTTCGGAATTTATTCCGGCATCCGTAAAAATTTCGAGAATGAGCGCTTTCTGCACATCCGGCGCATAAAATTTATGAAGCGCCGCATCTAATTCCTCTTTATTTTCAGCTTTCAGGTAGCCAAGGTCGAAAGCTTCGGCAATACCTTTTGCACTGAACTTATTTTCGGTAAAAAAGAATGAATTGAATGCTGCTGAACGGTCAGGTCCTTTGAGCATGCCAAAGATATTTCCACCCCCGTTGTGAATAACAATAATGCGAAGATTAGAACCAACATAGCTGTTCCATAGCGCATTGGAATCATAAAAGAAGGATAGGTCACCCAGAATGACTGTATTCAGCTTTTTGGAATGTGATGCAAAACCAACAGCTGTCGAGAGCGAGCCGTCAATGCCACTGACACCGCGGTTTGCATAATATTTCGCTTGTCGTGCTGCTTCGCAAAACGTTGCATAACGCACCGGAGAGCTGTTCCCCAGATGCAAAACCGAATCCTTCGGAATATTTCTGATAATTTGCTGAAAAACAGAAAGATCGCAAAATTTCGTATTTGATACAAACGTATTTTGAAATTGATTCACCCGTTTTTCCATCTCTTTCCACTGCTCCAAAAAATCTCTGTTTTTGGGCAGTGCGTGTGGTAATATTTGTTCAAAAAAGGCAGCTGGTCTTATTTCAACAAGCTGGGTCAACGACTGATAAGTATCATAATGCTGATTGGACAAATCAAGGCGCCAATGTGCTTTTGGCGGGTTTTTACGCAAAAACTGACGCAGTTTCCCGGAAACAAAAGCACCTCCAAAACTGATAACCAGATCGGGCTGAAAATCTGGTTTGATTTTGTCGTGCAAAGAAGCAATCAGTAGTTCTACATTACTGCAAAACAGCGAATTATTCAGATTTGCCAAGTGCTCATGTAAAATCACGGCGCCTGTTTTTTCAACAAATGAAGCCAGCACCTTTTCAAGCCGGGAATCGGGATTAGTCTGCCCGGCAAGAACGAGTACTTTCTCCGACTGATTGAAAATTTTCAGCAACATTTCCAACTCATTTTCGGGCAAAGTTCGCATAGTTTCTGTGAGCCGGATAATTTTCACTTCCGGCAGTTCTGCTTTCTGCAACTCATGGAGCGGTTCCTCCAGCGGAATGTTGATATGCACTGGACCGGGTGTTTTATCCGTTGCGGCATTCAGCGCTTCATTGATCAGACGTCCGGCGTGCCAAAGCTCTTTTTCCGACTCTTCCAATGGGAGCGTTACCGCTTTTTTAAAAAAATCACTGAAAACCCTGTTTTGCCGGATAGTCTGATTTTCACCCTGATTAATCCAATAACCGGGTCTGTCGGCAGTCAAAGCTATTAAAGGGACATTCAGATAAAATGCTTCCGCCATTGCCGGCGCTAAATTGAGCACAGCCGTTCCCGAAGTGGTAACCAATGCAACCGGCTTGCCAAGCGCCTGAGCCAACCCAAGGGCAAAATAGCCTGCACTTCGTTCGTCAACAATACTCCGACAGTTAAATTTTCCGCTGTTAACAAAAGTATGAATCAGCGGTCCGTTGCGTGAACCGGGTGAAATCACAATATCTTCAATGCCCCGTGCATGAAGAATTGATGCAAGCTGCCGGATATGTTTTTTGTCTGAAATCATCGGCTTTGCACTTTTTCAATCGCCGAAAGCAGTGTGGTTGCCTTTCGGTTTGTCTCTTCCCACTCCTTTTCGGGAACGGAGCGGGAGGTGATTCCGGCGCCCGTATATAAAATATATCGTTCCGCCCGGACTTCCATACAGCGCAAATTTACAAATAATGACAATTTGCCGTTCAGTTTCCATGGACCAAGATAGCCGGTATAGTAGCGGCGACTGTGCTTTTCAATTTTTGAGATGAATGCGGCAGCCCGCAATTTGGGATAACCGCCCACCGCGGGGGTTGGGTGCAAGGCGGCAACAAGTTCGCCCAATTTAGAATCTAATTTTTTTGCAGCAAACCGGAAGCTTGTAACCAAATGCGCCACATTGCCGCTTTCCAAAGTTTCCGGTCCGCGCGTGGTGTAAGAAAAAATATTGAACTTATGAAAAACGTCAAGCAAGTAGCGGGATACAAATGCCTGTTCTTCAATCTCCTTGGTATGCCACGAATAGTCATTATCCGGTTGGCGGAGCTGCGTGCCGGCAAGCGACATAATTTCCACAGCTTTCCCTTCATTGCACATCAAAACTTCAGGTGTGGCGCCCATCCAAAGTCCGGCGCCCTGAAAATTTTCCCGGCTTCCGGGAATATTCACCAGATAGACAAAAGCATTAGGCGTCTGCTTCAACAGTTGCGCATAGACTTCGCCTGTGGTTTCATTTTTTTTAGGAAATGAAATCAGGCGCGATACGATAACTTTTGCCAGTTTGCTGCGCTTCATTTCGTGAATAGCGCTTTCAACATCGGCAATATATTCATTTTTTGAAATAAAATCGGGAGTAGAGTATTCAATATTTTCAGCCGGCTGTTCGGGAAGTTCATCCATGTTGATTTTAAAAATCTCCTGAATCCCTTTTCTGTATATAACCGGTTTTAACACGATTGCAGGAGTCTCTTTTCCATTTTCAAAAGGGGCAAACACAAATCCTTCAATGCTGTTCAGATTATTGGATTGTGTGGAAAAAACCATATTTTCCTTGTCGGAAATCAGAATTTCGGGAGATTTGCTTCCGGGATGCGTCCACAACGCAAACGGGCAGTTTTTCAAAAGCAGCTTATCAATGAAGTCGGCTAAATCTTTTATTTCACGCATTTCTTTTAACAATCATGTTCGTAACCCGTATGCTCGACAAAAATCTGCCTTCTTCGCTTTTTATATCCACATTCCAGATATGTGTCGTGTTTCCGCGGTGAATAATTTTTGCTTCGCCAAAAGCTTTTCCTTCCGCCAAAACGCCAATATGATTTCCGGAAACCTGAATACCAAACGAGTTGTATTCTTTCATATCGATAATTAACATGCTTCCCAAACCTGCAAGGGTTTCAGCCATGGCAAGATTTGCACCGCCGTGCAGAATGCCGTCTGGGCGACAATTTTTTTCGGAAAGCTGCATAAAACCTTCAACAAATCCGTCTCCCGTTGCGGTTATTTCAATCCCGAGATTGCCGACCAGACTTTGGTCTATCGCACGGTTAATCACATCAGGCGGAGTGTCAAAATTCAGTAAACTTAAATCCATAACGGTTTATAAAAAAATATGCCTAAAAATAAACATTAAGTTTTTACTGTGCCAAGGTAAATCGGAAACTTACCCCAAGATTTGAATTTGACGTGGGAAATGACAGGGAAGTAAACGGATTGTTAAGTATTTTATCAAAGAAAATACGCAGCTGAAAACGGTCGCTGAGCATATAATCGGCAGTGGTTTTCAGCGTAAATGCACTTTGCCCGGCAGTAATCTGGTCATTGCCTTCAACGATTTTTCGCAACACGGTTTTATTCTTTCGATATGAGATATCTGCCCTGATATTCAAGTCGTTGGAATAAGCCTGCTGAGAGCTTTTTGTCTTGATAATCAAATCCATCTGAGTAAAACGGTAGCCAAAGCCAACTGCATATTCATCGCTGAGCACTTCGGTAATCTGATTGTTTGCAAAGGAGAGCGTGAGATTTCTCGATTTCTTGATTTCTCCGCGCGTGGTGAGATCGCCATGCCACATAATATCCATATTGATAAGCGGGCTGAATGTCTCCATAATGCTCACCGAATTGAAATCGAACGGCGTAATGAAGTTGTTTGCAATGTCGCGCACGTAGCTGAACCCGTCTTCCTGCGCCTGATATTTCAGGTTGGTAATGAAAGAGCCCACATTATAGCTTGAGCGGTAAGCGTGAGTGAAATTCAGCGACTGCATAATGCGGTTCAGTCCGGGAATTTTTGAAACCATACCTTCATATTGGATTCGCCAGTTGGGGCGGATATATTTTACGGAAGGAAACAGGTCGAGCGAAATGGTTCTCGGGTCTTTATTCTGATAAGCTGCCAGAAACGCCGGCACCAGCACTTCCACGGAATTGGGTCCATACCCGTCCGGGAAGCCGGTTTCAGGATTTACGGCAGTTGGATCGTATCCGATTCCGCTGTTGGAATTTCTGCTTCCGGCAAGTCGCCAGGCTATAATTTCGCGATATTCCTTCAAATTTTCAAAAGCTTTTGACTGGTGCACTTCGCCTTTGCCCATTGCAAAAAATGCTGTTCCCCAGGTAAAAGTTGACATGCTGAAATTTCCACTTTCGGTAAAACTGTTGGCAATAAAACTGCCCGATGCCGGATTGTAGTTGTAAAACTCGCTGCTGTTTTTTGACATGGAGCGATCTGCCGTAATATCAATCCGCAGGTCGGGTAGCGGCTCAAACACGGTGCGCACGCTGATTCTTTCATTCTTGTTGAAAAGATAGGGCATGTTCAGGGTGGAGTCGGTGGTAACCCATCCGCTTCTTGCTGCTCTTTGTGCAAAACTGTAGTCCTGCCATCCGGCAAGGAACGGCAAGCCCGGTGCAAAGCCGGCACCTAAGTCACGACCGAACATATTTACTTCGGGATGATAAGTTCCGGCGCCAAACAGCGTGGGCTGGGGCAGATAGCCCGGCAACACGGTGCCGCCGTTCAGGCTGTAACTCATTGATATAGTACGCACTCCAATTAAAATTCGGGTAGTGAGGTCAAGAACATCTTTCAGGAATGACTGTTCGCCGGGAACTCCGGTAACGGTAATGCTCCCCTGTCCGCCGTCGGCTAACGGCGTGAATTCTATATTGTTGACATCAACGATGTTAACCCGTCCGCGAACCGCTTCGCCATCGGCATCGGTTACTATCACCTTAACTTTTCGTGTTTTCAGCTTGTGGCTTATGGTTTGCGGCTTATTTGCCGCAAGAGCTATATTTCCCGTAAAAGTTTGCTCCAGCTTCTGTGGTTGCTGATCCTGTTGCTGCTGTGCACGGGAACCGCCGGAAGTCTGGCGGTTCAGGCTGTAGCGGCTGCTGCCGGTTCTTTTGAATTTGTTGTTCAGCTCCTGAAAATAGGGAACTTTGTTGTAAAGAGTTTGCAGATTAACATTCCCGGTAAGCTGAATATTCCGCGAATTCTGTACCCGATTGCCCAACCGGATGGTATCTGCGGTGATTGGTCCTGCCTGCCAGTCGTAAGTTCCCTGATACCTTGCCGTTGAAGTGATAAAATTGAGCGATTTCAACCTGCTGAACGGCAGCGTGTAAGTGATGTTCACATTGTGGTTATAGAGAGTCGGTCTTCCAAGATTCCACAAATTGGTGAGAATGGAGTCGCGTTTCAGCTCATAATCATCCATGTGGCGGTTAATTCGCCCTTCTGGTTCATCAATCCGTGAAGTTCCACGCGAAGAGAAATCAAATTTCAGCGACCTTGTGAGGTCATAGCGCAAATCGAAGAAACGGTTCCATAAAAAATCCTTTTCATAAGTGGCAGGCAAAACAAACTGCGGATTGGTAACATTGCGGTTCTGGGTTTCATGGTATCGCCGCGAAAGATCAGTGCGATATGAAATCTGAGTGGGCAGTGGATAGAAATTAAAATCGCCAATCAGCTTCAACGGACCTTTTTTCAGCATACCGACATTTTTCAGCGGCTCAACCAATGTGGGGCGACTGCTGTAATTATAGGAAAACATTCCGCGGTAAGTTTTATCCACATTAAACTCGGTATTAACATTTCTCCTGAAAATTTCGTTGTAGGAGTAGGAGAGTGAGAAATTTTCCGGGTCCCAGATGTGCGCTTTGGTTTGCTGGCGCTGTGGTTCCACCCTGACGTTGGTGAAATTTAAGCTTTTACGCGTAACAATATCCTGCGCAATAAATTTCAGCGAATCTCTTTCATGCCTGGAGCCGGCACTTTCCAACGATTTATTCATTTTGATGTCCGGCTCTAACGGATTGTACTCCGGATTCCGTGCGCTGCGCGAATAGCCGTAGTACATGGGCAGCCTGACTCCCGCTTTTTCGGGCAGAAAACGTCCTAAGTCAATGGACGTGGCAACGTCAATTTCGTGAATATCTTCTAACCCGCGACTGTTGATGTTCTGGCTGAGGCTTCCAAAACCGGCAGAGCGTGTGCGCCCGGCAACGGTAACACTTCCCAGATCTGCCAGCCGGGTTGTGGCGCGGGCATTTGCAGCCCAACCGCCGGTTTCATCAAAATCGGAAAGGCGCATTTCGTTCACCCACACTTCCACCCCTTTGGGTCCGGTGTTCAGCTGTCCTTTTTTGTGGCGAATACCCATCATCACCACCTGGACATTCCCCAAATTGGGATTTCCCTTGATTTTCACCCGGTTTTTGTTCTTATTCCAGCCCTGGTGTGACTTTTCATAAATATCCTGAATTCCGATTGTTGAACCTGCCATGCGCATATCGGCATTTCTTTCCAATTTCAGATTGGAGAAAAGTTCAAGCGGAATATCCATCCGGTTTTCATCGGGCCACACGATATAGCGGTCGCTTTCAATATCGCCGTTGTAGCGCCCCGGCGGCGTCAGCGCCAAAGGAATTTCATATTCGTAATAGTTGTAATTGTAGTCGGAACCGATACGGATAAAGAAGTGCAGTTCATCATCCTTCAGCGGATATTCGGGAATCTGCTCGGCATGAACCTCCAGTTTCAGCTTTTTATATCTTCTGAAATCCATATAGAGAGATTTGTATGCAGCGCGCGCATCTTCCTGCTCCAGTTCGGTAACTTTCATCACCATAGATTGCTCATTCAAATGCCGGAGTGAAGGATTTGACGGGTCAATAACGCGGCTGATGCCGGGTGGTAAAATATAATTCACAGGGGAACGGCTGGAATTTTCTTCAATATTCACCGAAGAAATATCGAAGGTGGCATTGGCAGAAACTGCGCCCGGCTCGCCAATATCGCGGGTGTAGCGGCGCCAGCTGGAGCGGACAAGGTCAAAAGTGGCAAACCGGAGAATTACCGGATCTTCAAAACCGTGCAGGTACATTCTTAAAAACCGGATTGACCTGAAATCGCGAATGTTTCCAAAAACCTCGTCGGGGTCACGCACCGGAATTTTAAACTGATACCATTTTACCGTTCCAATCTGGTTGTTTTTCAACTGCACATTACTCTCTTTAATATCTGTTATGTAGTTGTTTCCCAGCTGCATATCCTCTTTCCGGATTTTTACCCGATACTGGTAATAACGCTCGTTTTCATTCAGCGTATTGTCATTGTTGATGTCTTCCATGTCGGGAATTGACGAAGCAGCAGTCGGGTAACTTTCGGGCGACATTTCCGGCGTGGGCGAGTTTCCTTCAGGACCGTTAAAGTTTTTGTAGCGTTCCAGAATGCCAACTTCATTCCGGTCATGGTCAGAGCCTCTGTAATATTTAAAATTGTCAGACGAAGGGTCGTTGTAATATTTATCAAAAACATCAGCATAAACCAAATCTTTGAGCTTATCTAAGTAATCTTTGAAGAAAAGCTGCTCATCTGCATCGTTCAGCCCGTCAAGACCAATATCCTGAAATTTTCTGGATTTGGGATTGTTATCAAAGGCATTCACCAGAGACTGAAGGGTGGACACCCTTCCCCAGATTGTCGTATCAACGTTGGTAACAGCTTCCGAAGTGGGTAAGCCCTGCTCAAAAGATTTGCGCCCGTCCCTTAAAATATCTTCCGAAATATCACCTAAATTGAAGTAGAGTTCACCGCCGTTGTGCAACCCCAAAGTATCGTAAACAAAGGGGTCCATCATCCAGAATTCGATAAACTCAATGTTTGCCGTTTCAAAATCGCTGGTTTCAATTCTCCGCATAATTCCACCCCACCGCGATTCGGGGTCGGCTAATGTTCCGTCCGGATTTACCCCGGCAGAAAACGGAGACGGATAGGTGTCGTAGTTATAAGGACCGCGCTCTTCAGGATAGTAGGCAACATCAAAAACCGGAATATTGGTAGGCTGCCCCACAGGCGATTCCTTGGCTGGAAAAATCTCTTTTTCAAAAACTTCGCGGACAAAGTGGTTCGACTGCAAATCGGGATTTTTCCGAATATGGTCGGGTGTGAGCGGTGTATTTCTGAGAAAAAGCGGGTCAATAATGTAAAAAGCTAATTTTGCCCTGTTAAAACCGTATTCTAACTGATTAATCAGATTTCCTTCCGGAAATCTGCTGCTCTGATGCTGCGGCGTGCTGGCAAGTGTCCAGGATTGCCTTGCTTTCAGGTCAATTGTTGTTTTTGTTCCTTCAAAATCGTCAATATAGGCATTCCCGCTTTTGTCAATAACTTTGGAATGTCCGGGAATCAGACGCGCAATTTCCGCCTCCACATCAATGGTTGAAGGAGTGGTTGTGCTGAAAAACGGAAGCGCGTCCAGCGCTTTTGTCAGCAATTTGCTCTGCGTTGAAAAGCGGGTATCCATCCCCACCATAAGGTTGGCAATGGGATCGTCTCCGTAATCAATTTTCTGTGTCAGCGGTTTTTCCTGCATGTAGAGCGCTGTTGCCCCAATATTGAAATTGTCGGAGAATGCGTAATTGGCGTGTGTGCCCAACAGCGTTTTCCGCTGCATAGTGAACAGGTCTTCGCTTTCGGTTGAAACCTGAATGGGTGTTCCTGCTTCCAAAAGCGCCTGATTGATAATCTTCACGCTGCCAAGCGTATAGTCAACGGTGTAATCTACATTTTCCATCAGTTCGCGCCCGCCGGCGCTCACTTTCACGGAACCCCGCGCAAGATTGAGCGTTCCAAGGGATATATCAGAGCCGGAAGCTCCTTTATAGCTTCCGGTCAGCCGGAATTTATTGTGCTCTGCATCCTGTTCCGCAAAAATTTGGGTGGAGTCGTACAGCGACTGGAAAGTATATTTTTCAATAAGCGCCGGGTCCTGAATAGAATCGGCAAGATGCTTCCCGAAAGGTTCCAGCACCGGAAAAATTATTCTCCCTCGGTTGGAGTTCACCGTGATTCCTTCAATGTAGTCAAATCGTCCGTCTTTGTAGGGGTCAAGCTGTTTGTTCAGCTTATCGAGATTCATCACTTCCAGAAGAATACGCCCGTTGAGCCGTCCTTCAGGAAGATAGTTGATAAAGGTGCCGGTGGAGTCGTTCTGATATACAATATCCAACACAAATTCATCGGAAGTGAGCTGATAGGCATCCAGATTATAGATGTTTTTCATCATCAAATCCCACGTTGGCAGATTTGGCGACAGATTGGT
>JACDJB010001015.1_pt1 | contig 24134 bp, 17 predicted proteins | sample 7454121 | NCBI WGS metagenome assembly JACDJB01 (sample SAMN14253290, study PRJNA609438) | sludge metagenome | isolation source: sludge after 25d culture with pyrite | collected 2018-12-20
GATGTGACCTGCACCAGTACCGGCACGACAGCCGTTCCTTTCCTGCAGGATCAGCTTGGCGCGTTCAATCTGACCACGACAAGCTCCGGCACGAGCAACGGCATCACCACGACCAGCGTCGATGGCAATGTAACTGCGACGAACTCAGGCATCAATGCGGATATGCTTGAGACAACCGCCAGCGGCCTCGGACATGCGACGTCGAACAATACCGGCACGATCGGATCGTACATCTTCACGTTGACGGGCAGCGGCAACGCGACGACCAACAATTCCGGCACCGTCGTTCAAGACATCACGACGATGGCGCAGGATGGCGGCAACGCGCTGACAAACAATAGCGGCACGGTCACCGGCATATCGACCTACGCGATCATTGGTCCAGGGCTAACTTATGGTTCTGCGACAACAATCAACTCCGGTCTTGTCAACGACAGCATCCTGACGTCATCGGACGGTGGCGGCGATGCCACCACGCGCAATTCCGGAACGGTGATTGGCTCGCTCGGGACATTCACCAGCAATGGCGGCTCTGGATCAGGTGGCGGCAACGCAACGACCATCAACTCCGGAACTGTCGATTCCATCTCCAACATCACCAACGATGGCGGTCACGCGACTGTCGTTAATAGCGGCAACATCCTGTTCACTGCGGGCTGCTGCGGTCCCGTACCAAACGGAATTTTTAATGCCACCGCGAGCGGCGGTGACGCGACGACCATCAATACCGGTACGGTGAACGGCGGTATCTATACCTTGACCGGATTGACCAGCGGTGGGGGCAACTCAACGCTTGTCAATTACGGGACAATCACGGGAGATGTCGCCGTCATCGCAGGTGCTGGTGTTGGTGGACCGGGTAACGCGACTTTCAATAACTATGGCACGGTCTATGGCGATTTCGCTGGCGTCATTGTCGGCGCCTGGGACGGAAAGACCACGGCTTATAACGCAGGACGCATTCTTGGCGGGATCAGTCTCGGGAATGCAAATGGCGGTTCGTTGACATTCAGCAACGCCGGGCTCGTCGACGGCACGTACGGTCCGTTCCCCACCGGAATAGCCATCGACCTCGCACAAGGCAATTTGTCCATTCCCACGACGCTGAACATCCTGCCGGGCTCACGTATCATTGGTCAGATCGGGTTGAATGGCGACATCAACGATCCGTCAGCTATCGGCACCCGGGTCAATATCCTCAGCGGTCACGACATCTCGTCGGTGCTGACGTTCGGGGGCGGCTGTGTTTGCGGCGGCGGCCTTCTGGACACCGGTTCAACCGTCAGTGTGACCGGCGGCGCGCCATATGTCATCAACGGAGACACTGTCGCGATCCTCGATCCGACATCGTTCGCGGCCGCTGACCGCAATGTTGCCGATGTCACACGGACCATCACGTCGCTGGTGACGAGCCGTCTCATCAACCCTGCGGCGATCGGTGGCAGCGGATCGTCAGCGATGGGCTTCGCGCCGTCCGGCAATGTTGCGCGCGACATGGCCAATGATGCCTTCTCCGGCATTCCGGCGCTGGCCTATGCGAACAACGACCGCCTGCTGATGAGCAATCCGAATTTCACGGCATCGGATGGCACCAGCATCTGGGCGCAGGGCTTTGGCGGCCAGCGTATTCAGCGCGCGGATGCGCCGACATTGCGCTCGTTCAATAATTTCTATGGTGGCGTGCTCGGCATCGACAAGACGGTTCAGCCGGGCTTGAGGATCGGCGGCTTTATTGGCGGCGGCGCCATCAAATCGAACATCGATCTCAATTCCGGCAGCACGTCCAGTGATATCGGATTTGGTGGTGTGTACGGGCGTTACGCGATGGGGCAGGCGTTTGTCGATTTCTCGCTGCTCGGCGGTTACAGCAGCAACGACGTGAAGCGCACGATGACCAACAACCTCGCTCCCGGAGGCTACGAATACGCCGCGGGACAATATAACGGCTGGTTCGTCAGTCCCGAAGTCGCCTACGGCTTTCAACGGGCGCTCGGTTATAACCTGACTCTGACGCCATCGGCGCGCGTGCGTTATCTCGCGGCAGGCTTTGGAGGATATCAGGAGAGCGGGTCGTCGGCGAACCTCACCGTCGCTTCGCGGGTGTCGCACAATTTCGAGGAGCGCGGCGAGTTCAAGCTGACCCACACCACGCAGGCGACGCCGTCCGAGCAACTTCAGGTGAGCGGCACTGTCGGTCTGGTGGCTCTGCAGCGTGTTGGCGACAGCAACGTGAACACTGTCCTGCTCGGACAAAGTCTGGCGTTCGCGACGCCGGGCCGTGGAAGCATCGTTGGCTTCTATGCCGGGGCAGGCTTCGACTGGCGCAATGCGTCGGGTGTCTCTGTTTTCGGCGCGACCGAATTCACCGCGATGTCGGACCAGAGCCAAACCATCACCGGACGCGGCGGTGTAAGGATCGCGTTCTAGAGCCGTAAAAAAGACGGCGGCGCATCCGCATGCATCGCCGTCTTTAAAACCAAACCTGTCCGGCTTTACGGGCAGGGATAGCGGTTGCCGTCGTAATTCAGATAAGTGCCCGACACCGGATCGTAGGACCGGTACCGCTGCATGCAGTAGGCAACGGCGTCACCGCCGTAAACCGGTGCCGGCCTCACATAATAGGCCGGAGGAGGCGCGTAGTAGCCCGGGCCGTAGTAATAGGGGCTCGAGCCGGCAGCGATAGCGCCGCCAATCAGCGCACCGGCGGCGAGGCCGATGCCGACGCCTGCTGCAGCGCCGCCGTAATAATATCCGCGCCGCCGCCATTGCACCTCGGTCACGAGCGAATTGTTCGTGCTGGCGTGAGCCGCGAACACGGACTGGCCCGCGAGCGGAGCGGCTTGACTTGACGAGACCGTCGCCATCGGAAGCGCCAGCGCAATTGCCGCGGCCGCAAATCCATTCTTCAAGGTGATCATGATTTCCTCACTGAAGCCCGCATCAACACATCTGCATCAGCGGCCGCGCGGAATGCGCGGCCGCTGTCCAGAGAACGATAATGTTGGTGTGGATTCAGGCGTTTCCGGGGCGGTTCCGTATTCGGAACACGCCCTGGAAGGTCAGATCGCCCGCGGCCAATCACGGGCAAGGATGGCGCTGGCCGTCGTAACCCAGATAGGTGCCTGATGCCGGGTCGTAAGACTTGTAGCGCTGGGAGCAATAGGCCACGTCGCTGTCGGAGGCGGGAGTAGCAGCGTAGTCATCGCCATAAACGTAGGCGTCGGGCGAGTAGGCGTAGGTGTCGTAGTAGTACGGATCGCTATAGTAGTAGGACGAGCCGAGCGCGCCGAGTGCCAGACCGGCTCCGAAACCATAGCCGTAACCGCGCCAGTGGCGGCCACGCCAATGCCGGTGGCCATTCCATCCGCGATTGATCTGGGCGACCGGGCGGCCGCCTCCGAGCTGCGCGACAGGGCGTCCGGCGAAAGCAGGGCGTGATGCAAGGGCACCCACTGCCGCACCGCCGATGGCGGCGCGGCCGGCGAAACCGCCCATGCGATGACCGCCGCCAAAGCTCGGGCGTGCAGCAAAGCCGCCGCCACGGAAACCCCCGCCACCGCCACCGCCACCGCCGCCGCGCGAGAAACCTCCCCCGGGACGGGCATCGGCGACCGATGAAGCGAGCGCAGGAACAACTGCGAGAAGGGCAGCCGCGCCAAGAACCTTGAGATTGATCATGTGTCTGAACTCCGGATGGACTTCATCAAAGAACGGAAGAAAAAACGGGATGTTCCGTGCTTTCCAAAGTTTCACATTGGACGCTCACACAGGCTAACCCAATGCAGCATGAATGGATTGCGTCCAAACGGTGTCATCGTGACACGGAGTGGTGATCGGGGACCATGGATCGCGCGTCGCTGTGACGCTGCTGTCCGAATGCGACGACTTCCTGCCGGGTACGCGGCAGCGCGTCCGGATATTCCTCCTGCAGATACGCGATCAGCTTTTCGCGCACTTCACAGCGCAGATCCCAGGCGGCCGGAGCACTTCGTGCGCTGAGAAGTGCGCGCAGTTCAACGGTGCGGTCCTTGGCATCGCTGACCTGAAGCACGATCACGCGCCCGTCCCAAAGTGGCGAGGCGCGCGCGATCTCCATCAGCTTCTCGCGCAGCTTTTCCACCGGCACGGTGTAATCGACGTAGAGAAACACCGAGCCGATCAGCGCTGAGGTTTCCCGCGTCCAGTTCTGGAATGGCTTCTCGATGAAGTAGCTCAGGGGAACCACCATGCGGCGCCAGTCCCATAACTTGATGACGACATAGGTGGTCGTGATTTCCTCGATGGTGCCGTACTCGCCTTCCAGAAAGACCACGTCATCCAGCCGGATCGGCTGCGCTACGGCGATCTGCACGCCGGCGATCAGATTTGAAAGCAGGGGGCGCGCGGCCAGACCGATGGCCAGACCGGCGACACCGGCCGACGCAAACAGGCTGACGCCATACTGCCGGACCTGCTCGAAACTCATCAGGGCGGTGGCGACCGTCATGATCACGATCAGCGTGTCGGCGGCGCGCTTGAGGATACCCACCTGGGTGACATGCTTGCGCGCCAGCAGATTGTCCTCGGCATCGAGGCTGAAGCGCCGCAGATAGACCTGCGATCCGATCTGTACGGCGATGATCGCCGTCCATCCCAGCAATGCGATGAACGCCACGTTGAGGATGTTGTCGAACACAACGGCGAGGGCATCGCCGATCGGCGCGACGCTGATGACGAATTTGAGCATCAGCACGATCAGCGCCAGCCGGAGCGGACCCTTGCTGCGAGTCAGCAGCGCGCGGGTTTTCGGATGGCGGACACCCAGCGTGCTTCGGATTGTGTGAACGATGAGGGCATTGGTGATCAGCGCGATAGCGATCGCACCCGCAACGAGTGCGAACGCCGCCAGCCAGTCCGGCAAACGCAGGATTGTATGCAGGATGTCTGCATAGCTGTATCTGACAGTCTCGAGCATCGCGGAAAATCCGGTGGAACTGCGCGGCGGACGGGATCAACGCACAGGCGCCATGGAGGTTCATGCATCGCACCAAGTTGCTGTTGGCGCTGGACAATCGGGTCGCCCAGTGGCATCAAAAAGCCCTCCTGCGGCCCCTTTGCCCAAGTTCGGATTCGCGCCCATGAAGCTGTTTTTCCTGCGCTTTTTTACGTGGTGGAACGGAACGACGTTCGGCACGCAGCTTTGGACCCGCCGCTTTGGCGAAGTAGTCGGGCAGGACGAGAGCGGAAACACCTACTACCGGACACGCGGCGGCAAGATCGACCCGACGCTGGGCTTCGAGCGCCGCTGGGTTGTCTACAACGGTTACGCGGAAGCGACGCGGGTGCCGCCCGCCTGGCACGGCTGGCTTCACCACACCGTCGATACGCCGCCGACCGAGATCGACTACAAGCCGCGCGAGTGGGAAAAGCCCCACCGTCCGAACATGACCGGCACGCCCGCAGCCTATCGCCCGTCAGGCTCGACGCTTGCGAGCGGCCGGCGCCCCAAGGCGACCGGCGACTATCAGGCCTGGACACCCGGACAGTAACAGCGCCACGGCAGGGGCGAGGGCGCGCCCTTTCCCCGCCGTATTCGGCGTGTTAACCCACAGATGCGCGATGCTCATTGTCTGTAAAATAACGCGCAGCCGATTCGGTTGAATCGCAGGTAAGGCCGGATCATTTTGAGATCATGAACGTGATCGTTCCGACAGGTGTGGAGCACGAGGGTGTCCGGAAGCCGCTTCGCACGTCATCGCATCGTGCTGCCGTGACGCCGCAACCGATGCCCCGGATCGCCGCCGCCGGTTTTTGCGCAGCCCTGATCGCGACATCGCTGATCGCGCTTGCGACTCCGGTGAACGCGCAGATCGGCAACATCTTCTCCGACCGGCCGCGTCCGCCTGCGAATATCCAGCGCGGCGAGCCGATCCAGGAGCCGGAGGAAGAAGAAGTGCCGGATCTGCCCCCGCAGGGCCGTATTCTTCCGACGCCAAATCGGCAGTTGCCGCCGGGGCAGGGAGCGCCGCCGCCCGGCAATGTCCAGAGCCAGCCGCTGCCGCCTCCGCCTGGATCGGCGCAGCCCGCGCCGAACGCCGCCACCGTCAATCCGCTTCCCGGCTTGCCGCCGGGTCAGAAGCAGCCGCGGGGGGCGCCTCCGTCACCGGCGACCCTACAGCCCGGCGACGAGGTGGTGACCGAGCCGCCGTCGCAGAAAATCGTCAACAAGCAGGCGGTGTTCGCAGGTCTCGACAAGATTACCGGACGCATCATCAAGTTCGACGCCGAAATGGGCGAGACCGTCCAGTTCGGCGCGCTGCGGATCAAGCCGCAGGCGTGTTACACCCGGCCTACGACCGAAGCTGCCAACACCGACGCGTTCGTCGAGGTCGACGAGATCACCCTGCAGGGTGAGGTGAAACGGATTTTCTCCGGCTGGATGTTCGCGGCCAGCCCCGGCCTGCACGGCGTCGAGCATCCGATCTATGACATCTGGCTGACCGACTGCAAGGGACCGTCTTCGACTGTTGCGCAACAGGAAGCGCCGAAAGCCGCTCCACCTCCGCCGCCACAACAGCCAAAGCGTCCGGCGCGGCCGCCAGCACAGCGGCCCTTGCCGCCGCCGAATCCGTTTCCGCCTTTCCAGCGCTAACTGAGCTGTGATGGCTAGGCCTGCGTCAGGCAGGCCAGTGCCTCCGCGCCGGATACCGGCCTGTCCGCCGGGAGGGCGAAGAAGTCGCCGTCTCCGGTTACCGCCTCATCCAGCATGGTCCGATAGCGCCGCCGCGAGACCTCGACCGCGCCGAACGTGCGCAGATGGTCAGTCACAAACTGCGTATCAAGCAGCACGAAGCCGCCCGCGATCAGGCGCGCCACGAGATGAACAAGGGCGACTTTCGACGCGTCGCGCGTGGTGTGAAACATGCTTTCACCGAAGAACGCGCGGCCAAGACTGACGCCATACAATCCTCCGACCAGTTGATCGCCGTGCCACGCCTCGACGCTGTGGCAGTGGCCGATCTGGTGCAGCGACGTGTAGAGGTCGCGGATACGGCCGTTGATCCATGTTTCATCGCGGCCCGGCTGCGGAGCTGCGCATCCCGCGATGGTTTGCTTGAAGGCCGTGTTGATGGTCACACGGAAGGTGTCCGAGCGGACCGTCCGTGCCAGACGGGATGAGATGCGAAACCCGTCCAGAGGGATGATGCCACGTTGCTCAGGCTCGACCCAGAAGATGGTGGGGTCGTCCGCGCTCTCCGACATCGGAAAAATGCCGCAGGCATAAGCGCGCAGCAGGACACTGGGGGTGATCTCGGAGGAAGCGGCGTCTCGCGAACTCATGCGCGATCATAGCAAACCGCAACCGCTTCCGCGACCGTCAAGCGGCTCCGGCCGGCTGCCTTGCCGAAGTTCCGGCCGCCTGTTTCAGCCGCAGGACGACGCGCGTGCCGCTATGCGATGGGTCGCGTTCGGCTTTGGTTTCCAGCTTGGTCGCCATCGCGTTGACGATGCGCTGGCCCATGCCGGTGGATTGCGGGTTTTGCTTGACATGCAAGCCGACGCCATCGTCGGAAATCGACAGTTCAAGACTGTCAGCACATGACCGCAAATCGACATGGATCGGGCCGGCGCCATCCGGATAGGCGTACTTGACCGCGTTCATCACCAGTTCGTTGACGATGATGCCGATCGCGACCGCGCGATCCGGATCAATTTCAACGGGCTCCGCGGTCAGCGTCAGGCGCGACATCCGGTTGCCCTCCGCGGAGCGGCGCAGATCCTCCAGCAGCGCTTCGAGATACTGATTGAGCATGACCGTCTTGAGGTCCTGCGATGTATAGAGCCGGCGATGAACCTGCGCGACGGCCGCGACCCGGCCCATCGCATTGGTCAGCGCGGCTTTCACATCGTCGTCCGTACTCGAACTGGCCTGCAGATGCAGGAGCGATGCGATGATCTGCAAGCTGTTGCCGACACGGTGATTGACCTCGCGCAGCAGGACCTCGCGTTCCGCGGCCAGCGCGGCGTACCGGTCACGGGATGCGTGGACCTCCGCCTCGGCGTCGTCGCGTGCCTTGCGCACCAGCGCCTGCTCGATCGCGCCCTTGGCGGCGACGTCGAGCAGGGCCAGAAATTCACCCTGCGTATCCTTGACAAGATAATCCGCGGAGCCTGCCTTCAGTGCGGTGACAGCGATCTTGCTGTCCTGCGAGGCGGTGACGAAAATCACCGGCGGCGCATCCGGGATTTTCTGAATCTCGGCGAGCGTTTCCAGTCCATCGAGACCGGGCATGTGCTGGTCGAGCGCCACGACGTCGACGCCGCCTTGCTTGATACGTGCCAGACCGCTCGCGCCGTCGGGCGCATGTTCCACGGCGAATCCCTGCCGCTTCAATCCGCGCTCGACCAGCCGCGCAAGATCGGCATCGTCGTCAATGTACAGAAGAAGGGGCGTTGCGGGTTTCATGGCTTGATCGGGGGAACCTTGATGACGGAGAAGAACAGGCCCAGTTGCCGGATGGCGTTGGCGAAATTCTCGTAGTTGACCGGCTTGGTGATGTAGACGTTGCAGCCGAGCTCATAGCAGCGCTTGATTTCCTGCTCGTCATCGGTTGTCGTGAGCACGACGACGGGCGTGGACTTGATGTGGCGGTTTTCCTTGATCCGTTTCAGGATGTCGATGCCGGTCATGTCCGGAAGGTTGAGGTCGAGCAGGATCAGCAGCGCCTGATCCTTGTGATCGGCACCGGATCCGTCCGCTCCGAACAGATAACTGATCGCGTCCGTCCCGTTGGTGAACGGCACGATCTCGTTGTTGACGCCCGAGCGGCGGATATTGCGCTCGATCAATCGGGCATGACCTTCGTCATCCTCGATCATGACGATTTTAACCGGCAGGCTCATATTTGCTTTCCTTGGATTCCGTAATTCCATCTTGCGGGCAGGGTGACTGTAAAGGTGCTGCCCTTGTTCAGTTCTGACGACACGCTGATCGTGCCACCCATACGCCGGACCAGCGTGCGGACATGGGCAAGCCCGATGCCCTGGCCCTGACGATCCTGCAGTCCGGCGCGGCGAAATAAATCAAAGATCCGGGAATGGTCTTTCGGATCAATGCCGCGGCCGTTGTCGGTGAAATCGAAAATCAGGAAGCCGAGCTTTGTCCGGCCGCGGATGACGATCTCTCCCGGCACGCCGGGCTTGAGATACTTGAGGGCATTATCAACGAGATTGGAGAAGATTTGTTCCAGCGCAAGGCGGTCGCTCTGGATGTCCGGAAGTTGCTCAAGACGGATTTCCGCATTGGCTTCAGAGGCTTGATGGGCCATCGACGCGATGATGTTTTCAAGCAGTTCTCGCGTGTTGATGTGGACGGGATTGAAGTCGCGCCGCCCTTCGCGGGTCAGGTTGAGAATAGCGGAGATCAGCCGGTCCATCTTGCCGATCGACGATTTGATGAAGCCCAGCGCTTCGGAAAAATCCTGCGAAAGCTGCTTGTCTTCGGCCTGAAGCTCCGGAGCCTCGGCCGGGTCTGTCTCACCGATCGGAGCGGGGACGGCGGGCATCGCTGCGGCTGCCTTGCTGTATCTGGCGATGCGCGTGAAGATGTCGTTGCGCAATTCCTCCAGTTCGCTGGTAAAGCCCATGATGTTGACCAGCGGCGAGCGCAGGTCATGGCTCACGATGTAGGCGAAGCGCTGGATTTCCTCGTTGGCTTCGCGCAGGTCGGCGGTTCGTGTTTCGACCGTGGCCTCGAGATTGAGATTGGCGTCGCGGAGCTTTTGTTCGGCCTCATCGCGTGCGCGCGTCGATTTGCGCAGCAGAAACAGTGAGGCGCCGGCAAGCAGGAGCACCAGCCCCGACCCCGCTGCGGTGACGACCGCTGCCAGGGTCTGGCTGCGATCAGCCGCTATGGATCTTGTCTGAAAGAGGCGTTCTTCTTCCGTGCGCATCGCTGCGCCGATTTGTCCGATCTGCTGGACGGCCGCGCCGCTGCCGTTGCGCAGCATCTCCACGCCGCCTCGAAGATCGTTGCGCTTGACGAACTCAACAGCCTTCTCGAATTCGTCGAGGCGAACATTGATGGCTTCGCGCAACCGTTTGATGTTTTCCACCTGCAACGGACTGTCCATCGTCAGTTTGGCGAGCTTGTCGATGCCGGACGGAATGCGGCGGATCGCCTCTTCGTGCTCGGTCAGGAATTTGTCCTGTGTGGTGAGCAGATAACCGCGCACAGCGCTTTCGGCGCGGCGGATGTCGAGCAGGACCGTCGAAATCTGGTTTTCAACCTCGATGGTGTGAACCACCCAGCGGTTGTCGTCGCGCGCCTTGTTGACCAGCGCGATCGAAATGACGCTGATCGCGACCAGCACAAAAAAACCCGCTGACAGCAGGGCGATTTGCCAGAGCGTGCGCCGGCGGGCTGCTTCCCGGGTCACGTTCGCCCTGTGAAAGGTTGGCGTGTCAAAAAGTGCTGGAAATTCAAATTGGTACCCCTGAAACCGATATCTAGCTCAGGTTCGGGGTAACGCGCAAATAGCATAACAGGTTCCAGGGCTGGAACCTGTTATTTTGCAGTTGGTTACGACGACTTGGTGTCTCCGGCCGCGAGATAATGCTCCAGCCAGTGGATATGATAGTCGCCGTCGATGATGCTGGGCTCGCGGACCAGCCCGCGGAACAGCGGCAGCGTGGTCTCGACCCCGTCCACCACCATTTCGTCCAGCGCACGGCGCAGCCGCATCAGGCACTCGCCACGGGTCTTTCCGTGGACGATGAGCTTGCCCACCAGCGAGTCGTAATAGGGCGGAATGACATAGCCCTGGTACACGGCTGAATCGATCCGCACGCCCAGTCCGCCGGGCGGGTGATATTGCAGAATCTTGCCGGGCGAGGGCCGGAAGGACACCGGGTTCTCGGCATTCACACGGCACTCGATGGCGTGGCCGTTGATGACGATATCTTCCTGCGCGCAGGGCAGATCGCCGCCGGCCGCGACGCGGATCTGCTCGATGACGAGGTCGATGCCGGTGATCATCTCGGTGACCGGATGCTCGACCTGGATGCGGGTGTTCATTTCGATGAAATAGAACTCGCCGTCTTCGTAGAGGAATTCGATGGTGCCGACGCCGAGATACTGCATCTCACGCATCGCCTTGGCACAGGTCTCGCCGATTTTGGCGCGCGCGGCGGCGTTCAAAATCGGTGATGGACCTTCCTCCCAGACCTTCTGGTGGCGGCGTTGCAGCGAGCAGTCGCGCTCGCCAAGATGGATCGCGCCACCGCGGCCGTCGCCGAGAATCTGGATTTCGATGTGGCGGGGCTTGGTCAGATACTTTTCGAGATAGACCGAGCCGTCGCCGAATGCGGCCTTGGCCTCGTTGCTCGCAGTCGAGAGCGCAAGCTGAAGATCGGCTTCGGTCTGCGCCACCTTCATGCCGCGCCCGCCGCCGCCGGCTGCCGCCTTCACCAGAACCGGAAAGCCGATCTTTTTTGCAATCCCCATCGCATCGTCGCCGGGGCCGATGCCGCCGTCAGAGCCGGGCACCACGGGAATGCCGAGGCGCTTGGCGGTCTTCTTCGCTTCGATCTTGTCGCCCATCAGGCGGATGTGCTCGGCTTTGGGGCCGATGAAATGCAGGTTGTGATCGGCGAGGATTTCAGCGAAGCGCGCGTTTTCCGACAGGAATCCGTAGCCGGGATGCACCGCATCCGCGCCGGTGATTTCGCACGCGGCCAGCAGGGCCGGGACGTTGAGATAACTGTCCTTCGCGGGCGGCGGGCCAATGCAGACGCTTTCGTCGGCAAGGCGGACATGCATGGCGTTGGCGTCGGCGGTGGAATGCACCGCCACGGTCGAAATGCCGAGTTCCTTGCAGGCGCGCAGCACGCGCAAGGCAATCTCGCCGCGATTGGCAATCAGGATCTTGTCGAACATCGCAGCGCCTGACGTTAAAAACGATTATTCAATGATAACGAGCGGCTCGCCGAACTCGACCGGCTGGCCGTCTTCGACGAGGATCTGCGTGACGGTGCCGGCGCGCGTCGCGGGAATCTGGTTCATCGTCTTCATCGCTTCAATGATGATGAGCGTATCGCCGACCTTGACCTTGCTGCCCACGTCGATGAACGGCTTTGCGCCGGGCTCCGGAGCGAGATAGGCGGTGCCCACCATCGGCGAAGGCACCATGCCGGGATGCTTGGCAGCATCTGTTGCCGCCGTGGCGGCGGCCGCGGGCGCGGCGGCCGGTGCAGCCATCGCTGGCGCGGGCTGGTAGGCCACCGGCGCGGCGGCGGTGACGCTGATGTTGCGCGCGACCCGCAGGCGCAATCCGGCGCGCTCGATCTCGATTTCGGTCAGGTTGGTTTCATCCAGCAGCATCGCCAGATCGCGAATGAGCTCGCGCTCGTCGGCTGGCTTGTCTTTCGGAGCAGATGGTTCTTTCGGCGAGGAGGCCATGTGAAATCCGGGTCTTTCTTGACTGATAAGAGAGGCGGTCAGGCTTTTGCCGTCGCGCCGATCTTCGCGGCGAGGCCGCTGATGGCAAGGCGATAGCCGTCGATACCGAAACCGCACAGTGTTGCCACGGCAGCGGATGCGACAAAGGAGTGGTGACGAAACGGCTCACGGGCGAAAATGTTCGAGACGTGAACCTCGATCGTCGGAAGTTTGACCGCGATCACCGCATCGTGGAGCGCAATCGAGGTGTGCGAGTAGCCGCCCGCGTTGATGATGATGCCGGCGGCTTTCTTGGCTCCGGCCTCATGCACGAAGTCGATCAGTTCGCCCTCGCGGTTGGACTGGCGGCAATCCGCCTTCAGGCCGTGGTGAGCCGCGGTGTCGTGGCAGAGCTTTTCGACATCGGCCAGCGTGTGATGGCCATAGGTCTGCGGCTCTCGGGTGCCGAGCAGATTGAGGTTCGGCCCGTTGAGCACGTAGATCGTGTTTGCCATCCGAAAACTAACCTGATTGTCGTGGTCCGCTGGCGAATATCAGCGATGTGTGGGCGCGGAGCTTCGGGCGGTTTATAGGCAACCTGAGGCCGGGAGGGAAGCCTGATCGGCTTCGCCGTCCCCTGCCAAATGCCTCTGAAGTCAGATCAAAGGCGTGATAAAGGCCATTTAAATCAATAACTAAGCCCGATGGCGGACCCGCTCCGGGATAGGCCGGGTCGTCAGGCGGATTAGCAGGTCGCCTTTCCGCAGCGAGCCTCGGAAATCTTCTTGGCGAGACCCGCCGCGCCGACAGCGCCGATCACGACGTCCTTGCCGATTACATAACTGGGGGTGCCATTGAGGCCCATTTCCTCGGCGAGCTTGAAGTTCTCGTTGAGGGTGGCGTTGACCTCGGGGCTGGCCATATCCTTTTCGAGCCGGGCCATGTCGAGACCGGCCTCCCTGGCGGCCGCCATCGCGCGCGCCTTGTCGGCCTGTCCCCGGCCATTCAGCAGCTTCTGGTGGAAGTCGAGATATTTTTTGCCGCTCGGATCCTGCATGCGGACCGCGACCGCGACCTTCGCCGCCTCAACCGAACTCGGGCCGAGCACCGGGAATTCCTTCAGCACGACGCGCAGCTTGGAGTCAGATTTCATCAGCGACAGCATGTCGGCCATCGCATGTTTGCAATAGCCGCAGTTATAGTCGAAGAACTCAACGAAATTCACATCGCCATCGCGGTTGCCGATCACGACCCCGCGCGGCGAGTTGAAAATGACCTCCGCGTTCTTCTGGACTGCGGCGCGATGTTTCTCCGCTTCCGCGGCAGCCTGACGCTTCTGCAGTTCCGCTGACATTTCCTCGAGCAATTCAGGGTTGGCGACGAGGTAATCCTTGATGATCTTCTGAAGCTCGCTCTTCTGCGCATCGTTGAACGACTGCGCATGCGAGACGGCAGGCATGCCCAGAACCAGCGCGAAGGCGAGGGGAGCAAAAGAGCGGAGCGAAATCATGGATGTTCCTTCGGAGCTGCTGGGCGGGGGCTGTGCCGGGTTTCAATTCTTTATCGGCTTCGTATTAACAATATCGTCGGCTTTCACCCACCCGGGTGTGCCGATGGCAAATCGTGTCTTCGCGCGAGAGGCAAGATCTCGCGCCGTCTTCTGGTCGCCACGCAGGAAAGCGGCCTGCGCAGAAGCAAGATCGGCCTCCGCGTAGTCGCCCTTGCGGCCATAGGCCATCGCGAGCTGGGTGTATCCAAGCGCGGCTTCCGGTTCACGGCTCAGAGCCGCACGGAGAATCTTGATGGCTTCTTCGGCATAGGCCTTGTTTTCGGATGCCACGTAAGCCTGGCCAAGTAACATCTCGATGAGCGGCGCGTTGTGCGACAGTTGCACCGCCTTGCGCAGCGGCGCGATGGCCTCATTGGGCTTGCCGCCTTCGAGATAGGCCTGTCCCTTCAATTCCTGGAAATAGGGATTATTGGGCTGCACGGCGATCAGCGCATCAATTTGGGCCTGAGCGTTGCGCAGATCGCCGTGACGATAGGCGGCGATGGCGCGGGCATAGCGCGCGGGCAGGCTGGTGTTCGAGGGTGGATAACGGCGGAGCACGGTGTCCGCGCGCTCCATGAAGCCCGAAACCTTCGCGCGCATCATGTCGTGACGCAGTTGCAGCGCCGGGTCATCCTTCTTGTTCCAGTAGGGGCTCGATTTGGCCAGTTCTTCCAGAGCGCGGACACGCTCGGCCGGCATCGGATGGGACATGTTGTACGGATCGGCTCCGGCCGCGGCATAGAGGCTCTGCTCGGAGAAGCGCTTGAAGGTTTCGTACATGCCGCGCGCCGACTGGCCGGTGGCATTGAGGAATTTCACGGCAGCCTTGTCGGCGTTTTCTTCCTGCTGACGCTGATAGGACAGCATGGTGCGCATGATCGCGGCCTGCGGCGCGGCCACCGCTGCCGCACCGGCGCTTCCGGCGCCTGCACGCGCGCCGGCGACCGCGGCACCGAGCCCGAGCAGCATGGCGATGATCAACTGGGTTTGTGCACGGGAGACTTGTTCGCGCAGTTTCGAGAGATGGCCGCCGGCCAGATGCCCGGTTTCGTGGGCAAGCACGCCGATGATCTGGTTTGGTGTTTCGGACTCGCGCAGCGCGCCGTAGTTCACGAAAATCCGGCGGCCGTCGGCGACAAAAGCGTTGAAGGTCGAATCGTTGATGATGACGACCTGGATGTTCTGCTTCTCAAGACCGGCGGCGCGCAGGATCGGCCGGGTGTAATCGCGCAGCAGTTGTTCTGTTTCGGCATCGCGCAACAGGGGAGGACCGCTCTGTTGGGCATGAACCGGCCATGAGCTGGCAAGCACCGCCGCTGCGGTCACAACCGCCGTTGCACGCCGTGCAAGCGACAGGCCGCGAGGCTGTCCGCGAGTCCGGATCGCCGGGCTTTGATTTGGCATGGTCAAGAGGGCTTCCGTCATGGCTTGGTCGGCGAGCTTGGCGATGGAGCGGCGGCCTGTAGGGTGCTAAAACCACCTTCTAACAAAACGCCGAATGCGGCAGTAGAACGGCACGGGGCGGCGTGTTCTTCGCATGCCCCTGTTCCCGGGAATAGCAGATTTCATGCTTGATGTGAGAGATAAGGCAAAGAGCCTCTTGACGCCCTCCAGCCGGGGCAATGTTCCGCCCTTCATGGTGATGGATGTGATGGCTGCCGCCGCCAGAATCGAAGCGGAGGGCGGTCATGTGATTCACATGGAGGTGGGACAGCCTGCCGCACCGGCGCCGCAGACCGCCATTGCCGCCGCCCGGCGGGCGCTCGATATCGGCAAGATCGACTATACCGCCGCGATTGGTATTCCGTCGCTGCGCAAGCGGATTTCGCGCCACTACCGTGAAACCTACGGGCAGGAGGTCGATCCGTCCCGCATCGTGATCACCACCGGATCGTCCGGTGCGTTCGTGCTCGCATTTCTTTCGGCGTTCGAGCCGGGCGACAGGGTGGCGATCACCTCGCCGGGCTATCCGCCGTATCGTCATATCCTGCGCGCGCTCGGCTGTGAGCCGGTCCTGATCGAAACCACCAGCGCGACACGTCATGCGCTGACCGGCGAGATGCTGCTCGAGGCTCACCGCAAGACGCCGCTCAAGGGCGTTCTGGTGGCGAGCCCGGCGAATCCGACCGGCACCATGATGACTCGCGAGGCCATGGCCGATCTGATTGGCGCGGCGGACAGCGCAGGCATCCGCTTTATCTCGGACGAGATTTATCACGGTCTCGACTACGCATTTCCGGCGGTCACCGCCGCGGAATTGTCGTCCGAGGCGATCATCATCAATTCGTTCTCGAAGTACTTCTGCATGACCGGCTGGCGCGTCGGCTGGATTGTCGTGCCGGAGCAACTGGCGCGGTCGGTCGAGACGCTGCAGCAGAACCTGTCGATCTCGGTGCCGACGCTGTCGCAGATCGCGGCGGAGGCCGCATTCGACGGCTGCGCCGAGATGGACGTGATCAAGCACGGCTACGAGGAGAACCGGCGTATCCTGATCGAAGGTCTGCCGAAGGGCGGCTTGACCGAATTCCTGCCGGTGGACGGCGCGTTCTATCTCTACGCGGATGTTTCGAAATTTAATTCCGACAGTTTTGAATTCGCCAAGACGATGTTGCAGCAGGCGCATGTCGCCGCGACGCCGGGCGTGGACTTCGATCCGTTTCACGGAAAATCATTCGTGCGGTTTTCGTATTCGCGCTCGACGCTGGAAATCACCGAAGCGGTGGCGCGGATCACCCGTTGGCTCGCCAAAGGCTGATTTCAAGACGCATTCGCCATACGAAAACGCCCGCTTCGCAGCGGGCGTTTTGTTTTGAATGTCCGTTCGCAGAACTACTCGCCTCGGCGCGACCACCAGCCTGCACGGCGCGGCGCTGCGGGTTCGCTGGGCTGTTCGGAGGGGGCCGGTTCAACCGACGGAGCCGGCGTTTCGGCTGGCGCGGCGGACTCGGGCTTGGGTGCTTCTCCAAAGAAGAAGCTGACCTTTTCCCGCACGGTCGAACGCTTGCGTGGAGCGCCTTCCGTGTCGTCGGGGCTTGCTGCGTTCTGCGCAACCGGCTCTGTTTCCAGAGGAGCAGGAGCCTCCACGCGAACGGGCTCCGCAGGTGCGGACAGATCAGCCACCGCCTCGGTCGATTCGGATTCCACCGGCGTATCGAGGTCATCGGCGATGGTCGCAACAATGCCTTCGCCGGGCAGCGCGCCTTCGTTCAGTCCGCCCTCGCCACCGCCACGGCGGCGGCGGCCACCACGGCGGCCACGGCGGCGCGGGCGGCGCTCGCCATTCTGGCTCTGATCGGCGCGACTCTCGCCGTTCTGTTCATCCTGCTCGTCGTCGCCTTCATCGCCATCGCTGGCTTCGCCGGTAACGTCGTCCTGAGGCGTAATAGCCGCCGAGTCGCCGCGCTCGCTGGCCTGTACGCCATCGCGGGGTTCGCCGCCACGGCCGCGCCGCCGCCGGCGGCGCTTGCGGCGCGGTGCTTCCTCGCTATCCGCGGCACCGGCGGTCTGCGCGTCGTCACCGTCGCTTTCGCCTTCGTCATCGCCTTCAAATTCGGCTTCGGCTTCAAACGTCTCGTCGTCGCCGTAGTCGTAGGTGTCTTCAATCACGACGGGCGCAGCGGCGAGCTGCGCTGCCAGAATGGCCTTGGCGGCCTCAAGCGTGTGCACGGCTTCGCCGCGGTCAATCACATAGGATTGCTGCCCGCTGATGGTCGGATCGGCGATCACGGACAGCGTCACCTTGAAGCTGCTTTCGAGGTCGCGCAGATGGCCGCGCTTGTGATTCAGCACATAGAGCGCGACGTCGGTGCGGGTGCGCACCGTCAGATTGTGGGTAGGCCCCTTCATCAGGGTTTCCTCGAGGCCGCGCAGCAACTGCAGGGCCACCGACGAGACCGAGCGGACATGGCCGGTGCCGCCGCAATGCGGGCAGGGCTCGGTGGAGCTTTCCAGCACACTGGCGCGGATGCGCTGACGCGACATTTCCAGCAGGCCGAAATGCGAGATGCGCCCGACCTGGATGCGCGCGCGATCCTGCCGCAGGCAGTCACTCAGCTTGCGTTCGACCGCGCGGTTGTTGCGCTTCTCATCCATGTCGATGAAGTCGATGACGATCAGGCCCGCAAGATCGCGCAAGCGGAGCTGGCGCGCGACTTCCTCAGCCGCTTCGAGATTGGTTTTGAGCGCGGTGTCCTCGATGTGGTGCTCGCGGGTCGAGCGGCCCGAGTTCACGTCGATGGAGACCAGCGCTTCGGTCTGGTTGATGACGATGTAGCCGCCGGAGCGCAGCGTCACTGTGGGCGAGAACATCGCGTCGAGCTGGCTTTCGACGCCCATCCGCGAGAACAGCGGCTGTCCGTCGCGATACTGTTTCACCGCGCGGACATTGCTCGGCATCAGCATCTTCATGAAGTCGCGGGCCTCGTTGAAGCCGGCTTCACCGGCAACAAGGACCTCGTCGATTTCCTTGTTGTAGAGATCGCGCAGCGAACGCTTGATGAGAGACCCTTCCTCGTAAACGAGGGTTGGCGCCTGCGACTTGAGCGTGGTGTCGCGGACGGTTTCCCACATCCGGATCAGGTATTCAAAGTCGCGCTTGATTTCCGGCTTGGTGCGGGAGGCGCCTGCGGTGCGCAGGATGATCCCCATGCCCTCCGGCACGTCGAGATCCTGCACCACATCCTTGAGGCGGTTGCGGTCCTGCGCCGAGGTGATCTTGCGGCTGATGCCGCCGCCGCGGGCGGTGTTTGGCATCAGGACGGCGTAACGGCCGGCGAGCGAGAGGTAAGTCGTCAGCGCGGCGCCCTTGTTGCCGCGTTCTTCCTTCACGACCTGCACCAGCATCACCTGGCGGCGCTTGATGACTTCCTGAATCTTGTACTGGCGGCGCGGACGGAAAGCGCGCTCCGGAACTTCCTCGAGTACGTCATCGCCGCCGACCGACTCGACGACTTCTTCCTCGGCATCCTCGCCGTCGTCCTCATCGTCTTCACCATCCGCATCGCCGGCGTGGTGCTCATCCTGATGATCTTCGCCAAGCGCCACGGGCTCGTCGGCATGAGAGGCGCCGGTCGCATCATGTTCATGCGGCTGATCGTCGTCCGCGCGATCGTCCTGCGCATGGTCCTGCGCTGCGCCGGAATCTTCGCTGACCGGAGACAAGGCAGGCGCATTCGCATCCGCCGCTGCATGTGCCTCGGTGTGTGCGCCATGGTCGTGCGTGTGATCGTCATCGCTGTGATCGCCGTGATCCTGCTCATCGTGCGGATGCGCGGCATGATCGTGGTGATGGTCGTCGTGGCCATGATCGTCATGATGCGCGGCTTCCGCGTCATGCGGGTAGTCGGGTGCGTGATCGCCGACCTGCGCCGCGTCAGCCTGCGGCTGTGCGTCCGTCTCGGCGCTTGCGCCCTCGACGATCTCGCTCTGCACGCGCTCGCCACGATCGCGGCGGCGGGAGTTGCGATGGCGCGAACGGCGGCGGCTGGAGCGATTTTCCGACTCTTCTTCCGCTTCGCGATGCGCACGCTCGTCGGCCTCGATCAGGGCCTGACGGTCGGCGACCGGGATCTGGTAGTAGTCGGGATGGATTTCGCTGAAGGCCAGGAAGCCGTGCCGATTGCCGCCATACTCGATGAAGGCGGCCTGCAGCGACGGCTCGACGCGCGTGACCTTGGCGAGATAGATATTGCCGCGCAGTTGCTTGCGCTGGGCAGATTCGAAATCAAATTCCTCGACGCGATTGCCGCGGACCACGACCACCCGGGTCTCTTCCGGATGGGTCGCATCGATCAACATCTTGTTGGGCATTTTGGAGCTCTTGACGGCGAACGGCACGTTCGGCGGCCAGCGCATGGCGCATGGCCGGGGTTCGTAACGGTCCACCTGATTCGGGGGTGAGGGGAAGGCCAAAACGCCGCCCGAGGCACCGTGCCGACCGCGACGCCAGCGAAACGCGACGCGCAAAAACCTCGCGTCGTATCGTTGCTGTCGTCGATGGGATCTGCGCGATCCCGGTCGGCATTAGAGTCTGGCGCATCAAGCGTCGGCCCGTTTAATTCATTGGACGGCAAACACGCCGCCGTATTCTGGGGCGGCAAGGCGCCGCCGTATTCTGCCGCCGACATCGCCAGCGGATTCGGTGCTGGCAGCGCCAACGCGGCCGCAAATGCGCGCGCTGGCTCTCGATGGTCCGCCACCTTTCAATAGCGGTCGCCGGTTATGGGAGTAGCCGCTCGGGCTGGTAACCGCCGCTCCGTGTCAGCCGCGCGCTGCGCTGGCTGTGGAAGGTCGGAAGGTACGCTGGAACCTCTAACTGTATGCGAGGACCTGGCGCTGCACCGGGAAGCTGAACGCGACACAACCGCAAGTTTAAACCGTCAGCCCTTCATACATACGTCGAACACCGCCCTCTGGCAAGGGAAGCGTCACAACGCTGCAACACAGCGCGGCAATCGTTTCGGAGCGCGGTAAGCCGCCGTTAACTGTGCGGTTCTATTGCGATATGAGGTGTCCGGAAACTGCGGATTTGTCGATGCCCCTCAGGAAAAATCGCGCGTTCTTGGTCACTTCTTGGGTGTGCGCCGCAGCATTCCTGTGTTTTGCGATTCCTTTGGCCCAGGCCATCGAATCCCAGCCCCCGCAGCCGGCGGTTGCGCAGGCCTTTCCGGTCGCCTCCGACGTGCGCGTGGCGGGCGACAACAAGCAGACGCGCTTCATTCTCGATCTGGACCGCAAGGTGGATGTCCGGGCTTTTGTCCTTGGCGATCCATATCGGGTCGTCCTCGACATCCCGCAGGTGACCTTCAATCTCCCCGCCGGGACAGGGACTTCGGGCCGGGGGCTGATCCGTGCCTTTCGCTATGGTCTTGTCATGCCGGGCGGCTCGCGCGTGGTGTTCGATCTGACCGGCCCGGCCAGGGTCGAAAAGGCCTTCGTGATGGATGCTGCGAACGGCCAGCCGGCGCGGCTGGTGGTCGAACTCGTGGCGGTGGAGCGCTCCGCCTTCAAGCCGACGCCGGCGAACGATGAGCGGGTGCAACTTCGTCCGGCGATCGCCGATGCCAGCGACACAACGGGAGCAACCGGATCGGGCAAGGTCAACGATCCCCGGCCGGTCATTGTCATCGACCCCGGTCACGGTGGCGTCGATAACGGTACACAGGCCGCGACCGGCGAGGCCGAGAAAACCATCGTGCTGGATTTTGCCAAGGCGCTCCGGGACCGGATCGAGAAGGGCGGCAAGTTCCGCGTGGTGATGACCCGCGACGACGACACTTTCATCCCGCTGGGCGACCGTGTGAAAATCGCCCGCAACCACATGGCTGCGCTGTTCGTCTCGATCCATGCCGACGCGCTGCCGAAGCGGGAAGGCGATGCGCAGGGCGCCACCGTCTACACGCTCTCGGATCGGGCCTCCGACGCCGAAGCCGAACGGCTCGCCGAGGCGGAGAACAAGGCCGACGCTATCGCCGGGATCAATCTGACCGAGGAACCGGCCGAAGTTGCCGATATCCTGATCGACCTGACCCAGCGCGAGACCCGTGCGTTTTCAAACCGTTTTGCCAGAACGCTTGTCAACGAGATGAAGACGGTCGCGAGGATGCACAAGCATCCGCTGAAGTCGGCCGGTTTCAGGGTCCTGAAGGCGCATGACGTTCCCTCGGTGCTGGTTGAACTCGGCTACGTGTCGAACAAGGGCGATCTTCAGCATCTGGTTTCGGAAAGCTGGCGGTCCCGAACGGTGGGGTCGGTCGCCCAGGCCGTGGATGCGTTCCTCGGCAAGCGTGTGGTTTCCGCGGGCGCTTCAAAATAAACGCGTTCAGCTTGAATTTGCAGCGGTATTGCCTCTGAGGCCCTAGTTTGGCCACAGCGGCGGCTCTATAGGAATTCAGATCAGAAACGGACCAGAATCGGCGCACGCCCGAAGGGTGGATGGTATAGTCCGGTTTGGAATCTCCGACGTGCGCCATGATCGCGCCCCGACGCTAAGGACGGATACTGACGATGCGCTTGCTGTTGCGGTTCATGGGCTTTCTGTTCGCGGCGGGAACGATCGTGTTCCTTGTCGGCGTCGCTGCGGTCGCGGGCCTGATCTGGCACTTTTCAAAGGACCTGCCGGATTATTCGCAGTTGCAGGATTACGAACCTCCCGTGATGACGCGCGTTCACGCGGCGGACGGATCGCTGCTCGGCGAATACTCCAAGGAGCGCCGGCTGTATCTGCCGATCCAGGCGATTCCCAAGCCCGTCATCAATGCGTTCCTCGCGGCGGAAGACAAGAATTTCTACGAGCACGGTGGAATCGACTTCACCGGCATGGCGCGCGCCGCGATCCTCTATGCGCAGAATTTCGGGTCCAACCGCCGCCCGCAGGGCGCGTCCACGATCACACAGCAGGTCGCGAAGAACTTTCTGCTGACCAACGAGGTGTCGTTCGACCGCAAGATCAAGGAAGCCTTGCTGGCGATGCGCATCGAGCGCACCTACACCAAGGACAAGATCCTCGAACTGTATCTCAACGAAATCTATCTCGGCCTCGGCGCGTACGGCATCGCCGCGGCGTCGCTGGTTTACTTCGACAAGTCGGTGAACGAACTGACCATCGCGGAAGCGTCCTATCTGGCGGCGCTGCCGAAAGCGCCCGCCGCGCTGCATCCGGTCCGCAACCGTGACCGCGCCATCGAGCGCCGCAACTACGTGATTGATCGCCTGCTGGAAAACGGCTGGATCAAGCAGACTGACGCCGTCGCGGCCCGCAAGGAGCCGCTGGTCGTGACCTCGCGTTCCAATGCGGCGCATATTTTTGCCGGTGAGTATTTCGCCGAGGAAGTCCGCCGCGACATCTTCGAGCGTTACGGCGAGAAGAAGCTCTATGAAGGCGGCCTGTCGGTCCGCACCTCGCTCGATCCGAAGCTGCAGGTGATGGCGCGCAAGTCGGTGGTGGCCGGTCTTGTCAGGTTCGACGAGGCGCAGGGCTGGCGCGGCGCTCAAAACAAGATCGACATTACCGGTGACTGGGGCGTGAAACTCGCGGAAGTGAAGTCGCTTTCCGATATTTCCCCGTGGCGCATGGCCGTGGTGCTCGAGACCAGCGATCAGTCGGCGCGCATCGGCTTTCAGCCGGGACGCGAACTTGGCGGCGCGGTCTCCAAAACGCGCGACACCGGCCTGATTTCGCTCGATGGCGTGCGCTGGGCGAAGGCCGCGAGCGGGCCGACCCGGTTCAAGACGCCGACGGCTGTGACACAGGTGCTGTCGCCGGGCGATGTGATCTATGTCGATCCGCTGCTGGACAAGGACGGCAACAAGGTCGAGGGGCAGTACCGGCTCCGTCAGGTGCCGGAAGTCTCCGGCGCGATGGTGGCGATGGACCCGTGGACCGGCCGCGTGCTGGCCATGGTCGGCGGCTTCTCGTTCGATCAGAGCCAGTTCAATCGCGCGACGCAGGCCTATCGCCAGCCGGGTTCATCCTTCAAGCCCATCGTCTATTCGACGGCGATGGACAACGGCTATACGCCATCCACCGTCGTCGTCGACGCGCCGATCGAAATCGACCAGGGGCAGGGCGCCGGGGTCTGGCGTCCGGAAAACTATTCGACCGGCAAGTATTACGGCCCGACCACGCTGCGCAACGCGCTGATCCGTTCGCTCAATACGGTGACCGTGCGGCTTGCGCAGGATGTCGGCATGCCGCTGATCGGCGAATACGCCAAGCGTTTCGGCATCTATGACGATCTGCCGAACTACTTATCTTACGCGCTCGGCGCGGGCGAGACGACGGTGATGCGCATGGTCACCGCCTATTCGATGTTCGCCAATGGCGGCAAGCGCGTGAAGGCGACGCTGATCGACCGCATTCAGGATCGCTACGGCCACACCATCTTCAAGCACGACCAGCGCGAATGCCGCGGCTGCGATGCGCCGGGCGGCTGGAAGAACCAGCCCGAGCCGCAACTCGTCGACCGCCGCGAGCAGGTGCTCGACGCCATGACCGCCTACCAGATCACCTCGATGATGGAAGGTGTCGTGCAGGCCGGTACCGCGACCATCCTGAAAGAGGTCGGCAAGCCGATCGCCGGCAAGACGGGCACGACCAACGACGAGAAGGACGTGTGGTTCGTCGGCTTCTCGCCCGACCTGACGATTGCGGTCTATATCGGCTAC
>JACDJB010001016.1_pt1 | contig 24087 bp, 19 predicted proteins | sample 7454121 | NCBI WGS metagenome assembly JACDJB01 (sample SAMN14253290, study PRJNA609438) | sludge metagenome | isolation source: sludge after 25d culture with pyrite | collected 2018-12-20
CGGCTCCGGCCGGCGCCTTCCGTCGGCTCGTCGACCCCCTCGCTGCGGGCAGTGGCGTCCTCGCCAGGATCGAATCGATCGTGGTCGAGACCGAGCGGGCGTCCACGATCGTGCTGCGGCTGGGTCGGGGGTGGACACCGCACCGGGCGGGCCAGTGGGTGTCGGTCGGCGTCGACGTCGACGGCGTGCGCCATCACCGCTGCTACTCCATCACCTCGCTGCCGTCTCGGGACCGCGTCACGATCACCGTCCAGTCGGTGCCGGGCGGCATCGTGTCGAACCACCTGATCACCGACGCCCGACCCGGCGACGTCGTCCACCTCGACGGTCCCGACGGCGACTTCACCCTCGAAGCCGTGTCGGGTTCCGCCACCGCCCCTCGGCGACTGCTGATGGTCACCGGCGGCAGCGGCATCACCCCGGTGCTCGGCATGCTCCGAGCGCTCGATGCAGGCGTCGAGCCCGACGCCTGCATCGGCGACGTCGTGATCCTCCACCACGCCCCTTCGGAGCGCGAGTCGCTGTTCACCGACGAGCTGCTGGCGCTCGAGCGGCGTCGCCCCGGCGTGCGGGTCCACCTGGTGGCGACCGGCGCGGGCGCACCGCCACCCGAGCTCGAGCTGCGCAGCACGCGCCTGGACGAGCTGTGCCCCGACTGGCGTGACCGGGAGGCGTGGGCGTGCGGGCCCCAGCCGCTCGTCGACGCGATCGGCGAGCTGTGGGGAGGCGGGACCACCAACCCCCACGGCACGACCGAGCCACTGCACGTCGAGCGCTTCACCCCCTCGACCCAGGTCGTCGGCGACCAGGTCGCCGGCACGCTCACCTTCGCCGCCGCCGACGTGTCGATCGCGTCCGACGGCACCCGCACGGTGCTGGAGCTGGCCGAGGAAGCCGGTCTCGCACCGGTCGCCGGATGCCGCATGGGCGTGTGCCGACGCTGCGTCGTCCCGCTGCGGTCCGGCGCGGTGGTGGACCTGCGCGACGGCCGTTGCGAGTCCGAGGCCGGCACCCACGTGCAGATCTGCATCTCCGCCCCGCTCGGCGATGCCGAGCTCGACCTGTGAGACACCTCCCGCCACCAGAACCGAACTCGGGGGAATCGGACCGCTCAGACGTCGAGATCCCCCAAGTTCCGCCACCAGAACCGAACTCGGGGGAATCGGACCGCTCAGACGTCGAGATCCCCCAAGTTCCGCCGACTTCGTCGACATCGCCCAGGAGGACCCCATGGTCGCCGTGATGCGCACCCCCAAGAAGAGCCACGACCCCCACGCCGGGCACCCTCAGGCCGCAGGCCTGCGGGGCAGCAGCGAACGCTCCGACGAGACGATCGCGCCGACGACCGAGATCGATCCCACCGAACGCCCCGCTCAGGCTGACCGGCCCGGGCCGTCTGGGTTGACCACCGAGCAGATGGCGGCGTTCGGCGAGGAGATGGAACGCCTCCGGGAGGAGATCCTGGCCTCCCGCGGGGCCGAGGACGCCGCCTACGTGCGCCGGGTCATCGCCCTCCAGCGCCGTCTGGAGGCCGCCGGCCGCCTGGCGCTGTTCGCCGGGATCCTCCCGCCCGCGTGGATCGCCGGCACAGCCATGCTCGCCACCTCCAAGATCCTCGAGAACATGGAGATCGGCCACAACGTCATGCACGGGCAGTGGGACTGGATGCGTGACCCCGAGATCCACTCGACCACCTGGGAGTGGGACAACACCTGCCCGTCGTCGCAGTGGAAGCACACCCACAACCAGATCCACCACGTCTGGACCAACGTCCTCTACAAGGACCGCGACGTCGGCTACGGCCTGCTGCGGATCACCGAGGACCAGAAGTGGAACCCGGTGTACCTGGCCCAGCCGATCTACGCGGCGATCCTTGCCAGCCTCTTCCAGTGGGGCGTCGCGCTGCACGACGTCGAGGTCGACCGCCTGCTGAACGGCCGCGGTGACCGGGCGCAGTCACGTGAGCGTCTGCGCGAAGTCGCTCAGAAGGCCCGCAAGCAGGTGCTGAAGGACTACGTCGCCTTCCCGCTGCTGGCCGGCCCCTTCTTCCTGCCGGTGCTGGCCGGCAACGCTGTGGCCAACCTGGCCCGCAACCTGTGGTCCTTCACGGTGATCTTCTGCGGCCACTTCCCCGCCGCAGTGCCCACCTTCACCGTCGAGGACGTCGTGAGCGAGGACCGCAACGGCTGGTACGTCCGCCAGGTGATCGGCTCCGCGAACATCACCGGTGGGGCGCTGATGGACCTGATGACCGGTAACCTCAGCTACCAGATCGAGCACCACCTGTTCCCCGACCTGCCGAGCAACCGGTACGCGGAGATCGCACCGTCGGTCCGCGATGCCTGCGAGCGGTATGGCCTGCCGTACGTGACCGGATCGCTCCCCCGCCAGTTCGGCTCCGTGGTCTCCCGCCTGTTCCGCATGGCGCTCCCCTGACCGATCCCGCTCTTCAGGTCCGAGCTGCCGGCATGGCAGTAGCGTGTGCCGCCATGACGATGGAGGTCGTGGACGTCGAGCCGATGTGCCGGTACGAGCTGCTCGAGGACGGCGAGCTGCTCGGCTACCTGTCCTACACGGATCACCCCGCGACCGAGGACGCCGTCCCGGTCCGGGACCTGCAGCACACGGTGATCGACCCCGACCAGCGCGGGCGGGGCCTCGGCTCGGTCCTGGTGCCCGCCGTGATCGACGACATCCGCACCCGCGACGCCAAGCTGGTGCCGACCTGCCCGTTCGTCCGGGCCTGGCTGGACGATCACCCGGAGCACCAGGACCTGCTGGTGTGAGAACGGGGAACGTGACAGGGAACGTGACAGGAGACTGGACGTGAGCCCGGCGACGGCCAGGTCGCGGGCCGACACCGTCGTCCTGGCGATCGACCTGGGCACCGGTGGCCCCAAGACGTCGTACGTGAACCTCAGCGGCGACGTGCTCGACCACGAGCACCGCCGTGTTCCGATCCGCACCGCACCCGACGGCACAGCCGTCGAGGACGCGAACGACTGGTGGGACGCGGTCGTGGCGTCGGCCCAGGCGCTCGCCGAACGCGGGGCGGCGACACCGGACCAGATCGTCGCCGTGGCGTGCACCGGGCAGTGGGGATCGACCGTGCCGGTCGGAGCCGACGGAAGCCCTGTCGGCGACTGCATCCTCTGGCTCGACCAACGCGCCCAGCACCTGGCTGCCCGCCAGCTCGGCGGCAAGGTGGCGGTCGAGGGCTACCGGCCACGGGTCGTGCTCGAGTTCATCCGCCGCACCGGCGGCGCACCGAGTCCCCTGGGCAACGACCCGATGGGTCAGCGCCTGTGGATCCGCCACGAGCAGCCCGACGTGTACCGGGACACGAAGTGGTTCATGGAACCGGTCGACTTCCTCAACCTGCGACTGACCGGTGTCGCGGCGGCCAGCCAGGCGTCGATGCTCGCCAGCTTCGTGACCGACAACCGGCGGCTCGACGTCGTCGACTACGACCCCCTGTTGTGCAGGTTCGCCGGCACCGACCCGGAGCGACTCCCCCCGCTGCGACCGATCCGCTCGGTCGTCGGCGGCGTCACCGCCGAGTCCGCCGACCAGCTCGGGATCCCCGCCGGCACCCCGGTGGTCACCGGGCTCCCCGACCTCCACGCCGCCACGATCGGCTCGGGAGCGGTCGACGACTTCCACGGACACCTGTCGATCAGCACCTCCGCGTGGGTCGGCTGCCACACGCCGACGAAGCGCACGTCGCTGATGAACCAGATGGCCACGTTCCCCTCCGCTCTGGAAGGGCAGTACGTGCTCGTCAACAACCACGACTGCGGCGGCGCCAGCATGGAGTGGCTGCTCGACATGGTGGTCGCCCCTGACGACGGCCTGACCAGCGGCACCCCGTCGCTGGCCGATCTGGACCGCGTGGCGGAGAAGGTCGCGCCCGGGGCCGATGGCGTGATGTTCGCACCGTGGCTCAAGGGGATGCGCTCGCCCAACGCCGACACGGCCGTGCGGGCCGCGTTCCTCAACATCGGCATCGATGCCGGTCGACCGCAGATGGTGCGCGCCGTGCTCGAGGGAGTGGCACACCAGGTGCGCTGGCTGCTCGACGTGTCGGAGGACGTGCTCAAGCACCCGATCGTGGACCTGCGCGGCATCGGCGGTGGCGCCCAGTCCGACGTGTGGTGCCAGATCCACGCGGACGTCATCGGCCGCCCAGTGCACCGCGTGGCGCAGCCGCTGGTGGCCAACGTGCGCGGCGCGGCGCTGTTCGCCGGGCTGGTCACCGGGCACCTCGCTCCGCCCGACATGGCCGAGTGCGCCACCGTCGACCAGGTGTTCCGTCCGGACCCGGATGCGTCCGCCCTCTACGAGGAGCGGCACACCGAGTTCGTCGGGCTCCACAAGGAGCTCAAGGGAGTGGCGCACCGACTGCACCGACTCCAGCGAACTTCGACCTGACGCCGGCGCTTCGCGTCGAAGTCGAGCCGTCTCGGACCGCCCTGACGGTCAGTAGCCGTTCTTGTGCACCTTCTCGACGTCGATGAAGAGGATGACCCGTCGGTCGGTCGGACCCATCCCGTACGGCTGACCCATGTACTTCTGCGACAGCTCGTCGATGCTCGCGCCCGCCGCCGCGCCGTCCTGCGTGCTCGCCACGACACCCCGGGCCTCGACGTAGCGGTACGGGTTCTCCGCGTCGAACACGGTGACGGTCACCCGCGGGTCAGCCACGACGTTGCGGTACTTCTGGCGATCGAGCTGGGTGTTGATCACCACCTGGTCGTCGGTGGCGTGCACCCACATGATCTGCGTCTGGGGCTGACCGCCCGGCATCAAGGTCGTGAGCGCGGCGAAGTTCTTGGCCTGCGCGAGCGTCTTGAGATCGTCGTCGAGTGCCATGGGACTCCTGGTGTGGGGACGGGGCGGTCGTGCCGTCCCGGGGGTGGGGCGGACCGGGAGCGTACCGGACCTCGAACTCAGCCTGATCTCGGAGCACCGGCCGTCAACGACCATGGACCACCGACGGTCGTCGCTCGACCGCGGATGTCCCGAGTTCAGTTCATCCGGCGCCCACGGCAGGATTCGAACCTGCGACGCACGGTTTAGGAAACCGACGCTCTATCCCCTGAGCTACGTGGGCGGGACTTCCGCGGTGAACTTCGCGGAAGGCTCCGCGGAGTGTATGCGAGGTCGCGATCGTGACCTCGTGGTCGGCCGGCACCGGACGCCGTGCTCACCTCAGGTGAGGTCGGACGGGAAGCCGTCCGGCAGCGGGGTCGCGTGGAGCTCCCAGGTCTGCCCCCACTCGTCGGAGCCGTCCGGTGCTGGGAGGCCGAGGGCAGACCGGGCGTCGAGCGCGCTGCGGACGCAGCACTTCAGCTGCCGGAGTCGTTCGAGCTGCTCGCCGTCGACGCGGCCGCTCTCGATGCAGCGATGCTCGAAGCGCCAGGCCATCAGCCACATGGTGGTCAGCGTGTCGCTGGCCATCTTCACGATCGGGTCGAGCCCATCGTCCATCCCGGCGAGGCACTCCTCGGCACGCATCCGGCCGTAGTGCATGTCGATCCGCATGAGGCCGGGGTGCACCTCGAACGAGGCGACGACCTCGATCGTCGGCTCGATGACGGTGTTGGTGCAGCCCGACGGCAGGTCGATCGCGAGGTTCTCCACCTGCGTCGACATGTACCCGAGTGACTCGGCGGCCCACAACGACAAGGTCTTCTTCGCCGGTCGAACCGGAACGGCGACGAGCGTGTAGATCGCTGTCGCCCCCAGGTCGACGGCCGCCTGGAGCGGGATGTTCTGCAGGCACCCACCGTCGACGTAGTGGTCCTTGCCCAGCGAGCGAGGCGGGAACACACCCGGCACGCTCGCCGAGGCGATCACCCCGTCGATGACGTCGATGCCGTCGGCGCCGGGGATCGGGGAGCGAGCGTCGGAGCCCACCAGGTGCCCTGCCTCGGTCACGTAGTGGGTCTCCTTCGCCTTCAACGCGGTGACGGCGAGCCGGAGGTCCATCCCCGGACGGGCGACGAGCGCCGGGTCGACGGTCGCGATCCCGACGTCGCGCCGCCCGCGGATCGATGCTTCGAACGGGTCGAGGTTCAACGCGGCTCGCGGCAGTCCGCGCGCGGCGCGTTGCCCGTCGACGAGAGCTCGCGTGGTGGACGCGATCTGCTCGAACGGGTTTCGCCGAGCGCCCGCGGCCGCACGCGGCGCGCTCGCTTCTTCGGGCGCGTCGGTCCCGATGACGGCGAGCGCTTCGGCTTCGAGCTCGTCCCAGTCGTCGTCGAGCTCAGGACGTCCGTGCTGGCGGACGAGTCGGTGGATGTGGTCGGCCACGGAGGTCCCATCGAGCTCCCGCAACCACGGTTGCTCACCGAACACGACGTCCGTGCGCGTCATCGCCATCAGGTCGGCCTCGGCCTCCCCGAGGCGCACACCGCACGCGTCGACGTCCCGGCCCTGGGCCACGACGGTGCCGAGCACGCCACCCGCGGACGTCGCCGTGATCACGTCGGGCACGATCCCGACCTCGAGGATGAGGTGTTGCAGGGCACCAAGCTCGAACGCGCCCTTGAAGCCCCCACCGGCCAGGACGAACGCCACCCGCTGGTCGTTCACGAACCGACGTCCCTAGTTCGATCCGGCGACGTCGTCGCTGTCGGCGCCCGCCCGCTGCCCGTCGCCGTGATCCTCGGGGAACCGGACGGGGCGACGCAGCACGACCACGATGCCGAGCACGGCACCGGCCATGGCCAGCACCGCACCGACGACGAGCAGCGCCACCTCGGCGCCGCCGCGCTCCGTGGCGCACTTCTCCGACGTGTTCGCGTTCGGCGCGAACTCGGCGCCGTCCATGACGCCGTCCCAGGACCGGACCTCGCCGACGGCGATCGCTGCGGGATCGAACGGGAGCGACGCCGTGGTGCAGGCGAATCCGACCTGCACGGTCCACATGCCGTCGTCGAGCTCCGCCTCCAGCGGGACGACGGTGCGGAAGCCTTCGGTCTCCGCCCCGATCACGAAGGTCGTGGGTTCCTCGCCGGCGCCGAGCTCACGGCGGATCAGCCACTGGCGGGAGCCCGACGCGCCACCTCCGCCGATGAGGAGCTCGACGGTCCTGACCCTGGGGGCCGCCTCATCCGGGACCACCACGGCGAGCTCGTTCGGCGACACCCGGGACACCGCGATGACCGGCACCTGGTCCGCGCAGGAGGTGATCCCGCAGACGCCGTCGCGCAACAGCGGCGGAGCGATCATGAGGACGAGGCCGACCCCCAGCAGTGTCGCGGCGACCGCTCCCGTCCGCCGGTTCGAGCTCACGGAGCGATCGTAGGCGGCGCGACCAGGGGGCCGGAGGTCGTGGCCGTCACGGTCAACCGACGGCATCGACGTCACGGCAGCGCAGCACGGGGTGGTCGACCGCACTCGCCACCCTCACGCGCAACCCGCCCCGTTCCGATGACCACTCCAGCGCCGACGCAGAGCCCACGTCGTGCACCGTCGTCGTCGGCGTGGTCGCCAGTCCCGGCACGAACAGGTCGTCACCGGCGCCGACCGCGCCGAGCACCGCCACGTCGACGTGGCGGTCCGTGGCCCAGAACCTGATCGGCGACGACGAGCCATCGGCTCCACGTGCCTGTGCAGCAGGACGGACCCAGGGCCGCGATCCGAACATGGCGTGGCCGGGTCCGCCGGATCCCGACCAGCCGGCCAGGTGTTCGAGGAGTGCGACCTGCTCGTCGGGGATCGACGCGTCCTCGCCGCGCGGTCCGACGTTGAGCAACAGGTTGCCGCCCTTGGCGGTGATGTCGGCGGCCATGTCGAGCAGCTCGTCGGGCGACAGGAAGTCCTCGGGACGCGACGCCCGGTTGAAGCCGAAGCTCTGGTCCATCCCCCGCACGCACTCCCACGGACGGGACCGCACGTCGTCGAACACGACGTACTCGGGCGTCTGCACATCGAAGAACGGCGGCGCAGGCGGCACGAGCCCGCCCTTGGACCGCGTCGAACGGGCGTTGAGGGAGTCGGCAGCGCGACGGACCCACCGGTTGCGCGCTGCGCCCATCACGGGCGACCACGGCATCCAGCGGTCGTTGACCACCCCGTCGGGGACGGCCCGGTAGTAGTCGTCGAGCAGCGGCCACAGCGCCTTCGCCGGAGCTGGCCACGCGATGTCGTTCCACAGCACGCTCGGCCGGTACCGCTCGATCAGCTCGCGCACCTGCGCCTCGGCGTACGCCGGGTACTCACCGCGCGGGATCGCCGCCAGCAACGACCCGAGGTTGCCGATCGGCCGGTCGTCGAAGGTCCAGTCGAGACCACCCGAGTAGTAGACGCCGAAGCGCATCCCCGCACCGAGCACCGCCTCCCGAAGCTCACCGACGACGTCGCGACCGGCATGCCAGCCGTCGCGATGTGGATTCGCGACCGCGGACGGCCAGAGGCAGAACCCGTCGTGGTGCTTGGTGACGAGCACCACGTAGCGGGCGCCGGTGGCGGCGAAGCGCCGGGCCCACGCGTCGGGATCCCAGGTCGTCAGGCCGTCCCGGTAGCGGTCGGCCAACTCGACGTAGGGCATCAGGCCATAGGTGTCGCGGTGATACCGGCTGGCCGAGCTGCCCGGGAACCGCAGCGAGTTCTCGTACCACTCCGTGTAGGGGTTCTCGGCCAGCGCGTCCGGTGCCGCTGCGGCCAGCAGGTCGCCGATCTCGGAGTCGACGGGAGCGAACCCGGCAACCGACGCCGGCGTCCAGTGCACGAAGATGCCGAGCTTGGCGTCGGACCACCAGGTCGGGACTCGGTGGCGACGCAGGGCCTGTAGGTCGGATCGGGTGCTCACGAGGGCGCATCCTGCCCGACCGCCGCGCAGCCGCGTCGTGGATCGCAGCGTTCCTGTCGGTGCCCGTAGGCTGCTTGCCGTGAGCAACGAGTTCGACGCCGTCGTCGTCGGCAGCGGCCCCAACGGCCTGGTTGCCGCCCTCGAGCTGGCGCAGGCGGGCTGGAAGGTGCTCGTGCTGGAGCGGGGCGCCACGCCGGGCGGCGGCACTCGGACCGCCGAGCTCACCCTCCCTGGATTCCGCCACGACGTGTGCTCCGCCATCCACCCGCTCGGGCTGGCGTCACCCGCGCTGCGCAACCTCGACCTCGAACGAGTGGGCGTGGAGTGGGTGCATCCCGACGCCCCCCTGGCCCACGCGCTGCGTCCGGGCCACTCGGTGCTGCAGGAGCGGTCACTGGCCGCCACCGCCGTGAACCTGGGGGTCGACGGCCGGCCGTGGGAGCGGTTGTTCGGACCGAGTGTGCGCAGCGGGCTCGACCTCGTCGACTCGCTCCTCGACCCGCTCTCGCTGCCGCCGCGTCACCCGCTGCTGCTGGCACGGTACGGCCGCGACGGCATCTGGTCCGCGTCCGCGCTCGGTCGACGACGGTTCAAAGGCGACGACGGCGCAGCGCTGCTCGCCGGCATGGCCGCCCACTCGATGCTGTCGCTCGACGCCCCGATCACCGCCGGCTTCGGGATGCTGCTGGGCCAGCTCGCCCACGTCGTCGGCTGGCCGATGGCGAGGGGGGGCTCACAAGCCATCGCCGACGGCCTGGTCGCGCTGCTCGCCGAGCACGGCGGCGAGCTGCGCTGCGGCGAGGACATCAGCTCGCTCGACCAGCTGCCACCGGCACGGGCGGTGATCTGCGACGTGACGCCGCGCCAGCTGATCGACCTGGCCGGAAGCCGTCTCCCCGTCGGGTACCGCCGCCGGTTGGAGCGCTTCCGCTACGGGCCCGGCGTGTTCAAGGTCGACTGGGCGCTCGACGAGCCGGTCCCGTGGCTCGACCCGGCGACCGCCAGAGCCGGCACCGTCCACCTGGGCGGCACCCTCGCCGAGGTCCGCTCCTCTGAGCAGGCGGTGATCGACGGCGGCGTCGCCGACGCGCCGTTCCTGCTGCTCGCCCAGCAGTCGCTGTTCGATCCGACCCGGGCGCCCGAGGGCAAGCACACCCTGTGGGGCTACTGCCACGTGCCCGCCGACTGCGACCTCGACATGACCAAGGCCATGGAGGACCGGATCGAGCAGTTCGCTCCGGGCTTCCGCGACGTGATCCTGGCCCGTCGCACGATGACCGCACCGGAGCTGCAGTCGTACAACCCGAACTACGTCGGCGGCGACATCAACGGCGGCGTGTCGGACCTGCTGCAGTTCCTCACCAGGCCGGTGCCGTCGCTCGACCCGTGGTCGACGCCGGTCGACGGCCTGTTCCTGTGCTCGTCGTCCACACCGCCTGGCGGCGGCGTCCACGGCATGTGCGGCCGGGCGGCGGCCCGCTCGGTCCTCCGTCGCCACCCGCTCTGACCACCGGCGGCACTTCGGGGCCGGTCAAGTCGGGGTGGGGCGGGTGCCGCGGAGCAGCTCGCCCGGCAGCGCGCCGGTGGGCTCGCCGTCGACGAAGGTCTCCACTCCCGACTTGAACGTTCGGTGGTAGCCCGATGCCGTCTGCATGAGGCGTCGGCCACCGGCCGGCAGGTCGTGAACGATCGTCGGCGGATGACATGCCAGGGCGTCGAGCTCGATCACGTTGAGGTCGGCGACGTGACCGGGGGCGACGACCCCGCGATCGAACCAGCCGACGTGACGGGCGTTGCGCTGCGTGTGGCCGTGGACGATGTCCTCGACCGGGATGGGGTCACCGTCGCGACGGTCACGGCTCCACACCACCAGCGACGAGGTCGTCATCGAGGCGTCGCAGATCGCGCCGCAGTGCGCTCCCGCGTCGGACAGCCCGAAGAGCACGTTCGGCGCGGTCACCATCTCCTGCAGGTCGTCGAAGTCGCCGTGTGCGAAGTTGAACAGCGGCAGGTACAGCAGCTGCTCCCCATCGCGCTCGAGCAGCAGGTCGTAGACCATCGAGATCGGCTCGACCCCCGCGGCTCTGGCCCGCGCCCCGATCGAGCGGTCGGTGTGCAGCTCGTAGTCCACCGGGTCGGCCATCTCGAAGGTGATGTCGAACCCGCACATGATCTGCTGCAGGATGCCCGGCTCCAACGTGGCCGCGACCTCTGCGTGCTCCGCCAGGACGCGGCGCTTGCGCTCCGGGTTCGACAGCGCGGCGACGCGTTCAGCCAGGTCGAGCTGTGCCAGCTCCGCATACGACGCGCTGAACAGGAACGGGTTCGCCGTGGCCTGCATGCCGAGCAGCACACCGATCGGGCGGACGCCCACCTGCGCCTTCACGTCGAGACCGTCCGCCACCATGCGGTCGACCCAGTCCATCTGGAACCGCCACCGCTGCGGCGAGTGGTACGCCTGCTGCATCGTGAAGCTGAGCGGACGACCGCTGGCGCGGACGAACCGCTCCAGCAGGTCGAGCTCCTCCTGGGCGACCCGGTCATCAGGCGTCTGGTAGAGGTCGCTGATCAGCTGGGTCACACCGGTGCCGGCCCGGGCCATCGCCGCGGCGATCGCGAGCAGCTCGGCATCGCCGGCGGTGAGCGTGCCGATGTTGTCGCCGGCGCTGGTCCGGTGGACTTCGGTGCGCGAGGTGGCGAAGCCGATCGCACCCGCGCCGAGCGCCTCCTCCACCAGCGCCGCCATCCGGTCGATCTCGTCCTCGGTCGGAGCCTCGGCGTGGTCCGCGCCGCGCTCGCCCATCACGTAGGTGCGCAGCGCGGCGTGCGGCACATGTGCACCGATGTCGACCGTGTGCGGTTTGGCGGCCACCGAGTCGAGGTACTCGGGGAACGTCTCCCAGTCCCACGTGAGGCCTTCGGCCAGCGCCGTGCCGGGGATGTCCTCGACCCCCTCCAGCAGGCCGATCAGCCAGTCGTGTCGGTCCGGCGCCGCCGGCGCGAACCCCACGCCGCAGTTCCCCATGGCGATCGTGGTCACCCCGTGCAGCGAGGAGGGCTTCACCATCGGGTCCCAGGTGACCTGGCCGTCGAAGTGCGTGTGGATGTCGACGAAGCCGGGCGTGACCAGCAGGCCCTCCGCATCGACCTGTCGGCCCGCCGAACCGTCGAGCCTCGGTGCGTCCGGGGTGCCGACCGCGGTGATCACGCCGTCGGTCACGGCCACGTCGGCGACGCGTGGCGGCGCGCCCGTGCCGTCCACGACGTTGCCGTTGCGGATGATCAGATCGGCCATGCCAGTTCCCCCGGTGGTCGTCCCTCCGTCCGCAACCGTGCCACGCGACGGGTGATCGCGTCACTCGCACCGCGACCTCACCTCGTCCGAACTTGGGCACCACGGACCACCCACCGGTCCCCCGTGCCCAAGATCGCGGCCACATGCCGATCAGCGCCCGAACTTGGGCACCACGGACCACCTACTGGTCGTCCATGCCCAAGAACGCGGCCAGCATCGGCGGCGTCCACCCGATGCCTTGATCGTCGACGGTTCCCGCCGATGGGACATCATGGCCACGAACCGCAGCCGTCACATCTCCGGGCGCATCGCCTGGCTGTTTCAGCGTCGGACGAGCGATGTCGAACGACAGATGCGCTCGTTCAGGGACTCGCAGGCGGCTCTGGCACGGGTGTGCTCGGCGAACCGGGTCGGTCTGCCCGTCTGATCGCCCGTCGCTCCCGCCATCGGCGGTAGAGCAGGACCGCCCACACGACGAGGGCGACGAGCGCCACGAACGCGAGCACCGGCACCAGCACGGCGAGCACCGTCAGCACCGTGGAGCACACGTCCTCGATCGTGCTCAGCACCGGGTTGCCCACGCCGCCGGTCGTGGCGGTCACCGCGGGACGGAGCGCGCTGCGCGCCAGCTGCACCGATCCTCCCAGCACCAGGCCGACGCCGCCGGCGAGGAACGGGTGCGAGTTGCTCAGCAGGTTCTCCTGGGCGGCGAACACGATCGCACCCGACACCGGCGCGACGACCAGGCCGACCCCGTGCAGCGCCGAGTCGATCAGCGCGATCTTGTCGCCGATCAGGTCCAGGGCGAACAGCACGCCGAGCGCGATCAGCGTCGGTGTGGCGCCCAGCCAGTCGAAGCTCGACGAGAGCTCCACCACTCCCAGCCGCTGCGCCACACCGAGCCCGAGAAGTGGGATCCACGGGTTCAGGCCCGATGCCGCGCCCAGCCCGAACGCGCCCAGGAGGTTGGTGAAGAGGGTGACCTCCACGACCGGCAGTCTGCCAGCCCGCCCGCGGTTCGACCCGAACCCCGCCGTGCTACAGCAGGTCGGCGAAGAAGTCGTTGCCCTTGTCGTCGGTGATGATGAAGGCCGGGAAGTCCTCGACCTCGATCTTCCAGATCGCCTCCATGCCGAGCTCGGGGTACTCGAGCACCTCGACCTTCCTGATGGCGTCCTGGGCGAGGATCGCGGCCGGACCACCGATCGAGCCCAGGTAGAACCCGCCGTGGGCCTTGCACGCGTTGCGGACCTGGGCGGAGCGGTTGCCCTTGGCGAGGGTGACGAAGCTGCCGCCGTTGGCCATCAGGAGATCGACGTAGCTGTCCATCCGCCCCGCCGTGGTCGGACCGAACGAACCCGACGCCATGCCGTCGGGGGTCTTGGCCGGGCCGGCGTAGTAGATCGGGTGGTCCTTGACGTACTGCGGCAGTCCCTCGCCCCGCTCGATGCGCTCCTTGAGCTTGGCGTGCGCGATGTCGCGGGCGACGATCATCGGACCGCTGAGCGACAGACGGGTCTTGACCGGGTAGCGGCTGAGCTCGGCGCGGATGTCGTCCATCGGACGGCTGAGGTCGATGTGGACCACGTCGTCGCCCAGGTGCTCGTCGGTGACCTCCGGCAGGTAGTGCGCGGGATCGGTCTCGAGCTGCTCCACGAACACGCCCTGCCCCGTGATCTTCCCGACGGACTGGCGGTCCGCCGAGCAGCTCACTCCGATGCCGACGGGGCACGACGCTCCGTGCCGCGGCAGGCGAATCACCCGGACGTCGTGGCAGAAGTACTTGCCGCCGAACTGTGCGCCGATGCCGGTGTCCGCGGCCAGCTGCCAGATCTGCGCCTCGAGCTCGACGTCGCGGATCGCGTGGCCCAGGCCGTTGCCCTCGGCAGGCAGGCCGTCGAGGTAGCGGGCCGACGCGAGCTTGACGGTCTTGAGGTTCATCTCCGCTGACGTGCCGCCGATGACGATCGCCAGGTGGTACGGCGGACAGGCGGACGTGCCGAGCGTCTTGATCTTCTCGCCCACGAACTTCAGCAGGGAGTCGGGGTTGAGCAGCGCCTTGGTCTCCTGGAACAGGAACGTCTTGTTCGCCGAACCGCCGCCCTTGGTCATGACGAGGAAGTGGTACTCGTCGCCGTCGACCGCGAGCAGGTCGATCTGCGCCGGCAGGTTGGTGCCCGTGTTGACCTCCTCGTAGGTGGTGATGGGCACGACCTGGGAGTAGCGCAGGTTGGTCTCGGTGTACGTGGTGAAGATGCCCTTGGCCAGCGCCTCCTCGTCACCGCCGGGTGAACCGTCCGACGAGTGGGTCCACACCTGCTGACCCTTCTTGCCCATCACGATGGCGGTGCCGGTGTCCTGGCAGCTGGGCAGCACCATGCCCGCCGACACGTTGGCGTTCTGCAGCATCGTGCGGGCGACGAAGCGGTCGTTCTCTGTCGCTTCTGGATCGTCGAGGATCTTGCGCAGCTGCGCCAGGTGACCCGGTCGGAACAGGTGCGAGATGTCGCGCACCGCCTCCTTGGCGAGGAGCGTGAGGGCCTGACGATCGACTCGCAGGACCCTCTGGCCCCGGTACTCGTCGACCTCCACGAAGTCGGAGGTCAGCTGGCGGAACGGCGTGTCGCCCTTCGCCTGGGGGAACATCGACTGGAACGCGAACTCGACCATGTCGCCACAGTACGCACGACCCTCGAGCGGGTCCGAACCGGCCGCCGATGCCGCAGCAGCGGCACCTTCTCAGGGGACGTCGTCGCTCGCCTCGTCACCATCGGCGGACGGGCTGGTCAGGATCGACTCCTGGTGGCCCGTGAGCTCGAACGCCCGAGACAGCAGCGATGGAGCAGCGTTGCGGCGGCGCCGACGGGGCTGGGCGCTGCTGTCGGCGCTGCGCTCCGTGCTGCGCGACGGCACCGCGGACGCGGCGATCGGCTCGGGATCGGGGTGAACCATCGGCTCCGGCTCGACATCCAGCACCGGCTCGGGCTCGGGCTCGGGGCGAACCATCGACTCGGGCTCGGGCTCGGGCTCGGGCACAGGTTCAGGCTCGGGGAGAACCATCGACTCAGGCTCGACATCGACCACCGGCACCGGCTCGGGTTCAGGCTCGACATCCAGCACCCGTTCGGGCTCGGGAGCGAGCGACAGCGCTGCAGTCGAGACCACGCCCGGTCGCCGGTCCGTCGCCGACCAACCCCGCGGCACGGTCAGGCGCTCGACGTGGAACTCGCACAGCTCCTGCACAGGAGCAGACCGACGAGCCAACGGGTCGAGCCAGAGCTGCAGCGCCACCGGGTCGAACGCGACGCGCGCCGCGGCCGGACGGTCACACCCTGGTCGCATGCAGGTCCGTGCCACCCGGGCAGGCTATCGCCCGAGTGCCGCCGCCCCGCCGAACGTGGCCCGCTCGATCGAGAGGTCGTCACGGACGAGCAGGTCGACGACGGCTTCGGCGAACACCTCGACGCGCAGATCGGAACCGCAGTCCGCTGAGCCGACGGACATCCCGTCGACCCGCGGCAGGTGCTCGAGGACGAGCGACGGGGCCACACGCTGAAGGGTGTCGGCGTCGACTTCGGGGGTCCGTCCGACGACGAGCACTCTGGGCGACGGCGCCAAGGCGGCGGCCAGTCCGGCGAACAGGGCCAGCGGACCGCGCACCGACGAGCGGTAGCGCTCGTCGAGGCCTGCCCGCTCAGCACCGACATCACCGCCTTCCATGCCACCTTCCATGCCACCTTCGTTGCCGCCTTCAGCGCCGTCCGCCGCAACATCGCCTCGGGCCTCGCCGCCGGTCGCACTGTCAGCGGCGACGTGCAGCACCAGATCGATGGCCGCGGTCCTGCTCACGAACTCGCACGCCGCATCCACGTCCGCGTCCGAGCCGAGGTCGCATCGCACCGGCACGGTCCGTCCCGGTGCGAGTGCGTCGACGGTCTCGATCAGGCCGCCGAGATCGTCGTCCAGCAGCAGCACCCGAGCCCCGCGATCGACCAGCTCGGAAGCCAGGGCGGCGCCGAGCTCGCCTGACGCCGAGGTCACCAGCGCGACGCTGCCGTCGAGGTGATCGCGTCGCCCTCGATGCGGATCGATGGCCGGCTCGATCCGCGTCCCACCGATCTCAGGACGGCTCCCCTCGCCATCGGCGGCCGGCCGAGCCGCCGGGTTGTGCCGCGACACGACCAGCGGCTCGCCGACCGGAGGACGATCGCTCTCGCGTGGCGCGGCACCGTTGCTCGATCGCTCGTCCGGGTCGTGCTCCATCTGCTGCATCCGCCGGTGCCCCTGCCCATCCCAAGCCGTCGCCTCGGCCTGCAGGGTAGGGATCCGACCGCACTGTCGTCCATGAGGCGATCAACCGGTCAGGTCACCTGCGACGTTCTCACGCTGTCGTGGAATCGCGAGGTCGAACATCGGCGACCAGCGGCCGGTGGTCGCTCGCCCGCAGGTCGAGGACCGACGACGACTCGACGAAGGCCGCTCTGACCAGCACCCAGTCGATCCGCCGGGTCGGGCGAGCTGCCGGGTGCGTCGGTCCGCTCCGCGCTGCGATCCATCCGTGACTGGCGAGCACCGGGCCCACCCAGTCCGCTTCCAGGTTCAGGTCGCCGAGCAGCACCGCCGGCCGGTCACCGGCCAGATCGGTGAGCGCTTCGAGCACGACGCCCAGCTGACCGATGGCGTCATCGGCCACGGTCGTCAGGTGGGTGCAACCCACGGCCCACGACACGCCCCTCCCCGAGACCGCGGGTTCCACCGCCGAGCTGCCACCCTCCAGTTCGTCGACACCTTCCAGGATCCCCATGATCGCCACCCTCGGCTCGCCGGCGCCGGGAAGCCGGAGGACCTCCGTCGACCCCAGAGGACGACGGGACGCGAGCGCCACGCCGTAGTGGCCGCCGTCGTGATCGATCGCACGGCCGAAGCGGACGTCCATCCCCGTGGCATCGGCCAGCATCGTCGGTTGGTCGACGCCGCCCACCCGTGACGTGCCCCGGTCGAGCTCCTGGATGCCGATCACCTCCGCGTCCAGCGACACGACCGCGGCCACGAGGCGGGCGTGGTCGGGGCGACGAGCCCGTTCCGGGCGGCCGTGACGGACGTTGAAGGTGGCGACGCGCATGACCCCGGTAGCGTCCCACGCGCCGCTCCGCCCCTGCGGGGCCGCACCTCCGACCTGCTGCTCGACCGCGTCCGGGGCGCTCCTGCGTGACATCTGCCCAGCTCCTCGACTCCGACAGAACCTCAAGTCCGAACGTGGACCGGCCGAGTCCTTGTCGGTGACCGAGATCCCCGCACGCTGCAACGCGAATTCGTCGCGCTCACGAGCATCGTCCCTGCGCCTCGCCGCACTGAGCGCCGCCATCGTGTTGGCAGTCGCCGGATGGGGCGTCTCGACGCCGGTCGCTGCAGCAGACGCCGCGTTCACCTTCACCGGATCCGGATGGGGCCACGGCGTCGGGATGAGCCAGTGGGGGGCCCGGGGCATGGCTGCCCAGGGGAGCTCCGCCGCGCAGATCCTGGGCCACTACTACTCGGGCACCGCGGTCACCGGGGGCGCCACCGGCAGCATCCGGGTGCTGCTGAGCACGAGCCCGTCGGTCACGCTCACGCCCACCGGGGCGGTCGCCGTCACCGGCGTCGGGACCGCATCGGCGCCCGTGACGGTCACGTCGAGCGGCAGCACCCTCAGCTTCGCCGGCGGAGCGAACGGCGCCGTCGGCGGCGCGACGACGGTCCCGCTCGGCGGCGTGGCGGTCCGGCTGAGCAGCACCAACTACCGCTACCACCGCGGCACGATCGTGCTCAGGGCGACCGGCGCCGGCACAGTCGAGGCGGTCCTGCACACGACCATGCAGGAGTACCTCTACGGCCTCGGCGAGATGCCGTCGTCATGGCCGGCCGCCGCGCTGCAGGCCCAGGCGATCGCGGCGCGCACCTTCGCGCAGAAGAAGGTCGTCTCGCCCCGGACCTCCACCTACGACATCATCGGCGGGCTCCCCGACCAGTCCTTCCTGGGCCTGGAGAAGGAGGGCGGCGCCATGGGCAACCTGTGGGTCGCAGCCGTCGACGCCACCAACGGTCAGGTCGTCACCTACGGGGGAGGACTCATCGACGCGGTCTACTCGGCGTCCTCTGGCGGCCACACGGAGAACAGCGAAGCCGTCTGGGTGAGCGCGCTCCCCTACCTGCGTGGCGTCGCCGACCCCGCCGACCTCACCGGCGGCAACCCGAACGCCGCCTGGAGCCGCACCTACACCGGCTCGCAGCTCGGTGCCTGGTTCGGCCTCGGTGAGGTGACGTCGGTGCAGGTCCTCGGACCGCTCGGCGTGTCCGGCCGGGTCGACAAGTCGATCGTCCGCCTGATCGGGACCGCCGGGTCACGCGATCTGCTCGGCTCGGCGTTCCGATCGACGGTCAACGCGAGCTCGCCATCCGCTCAGCTGATGTCGACGCGGTTCGCCGTCGCAGGCGCTCCGCCGCCCTCGACGCCGACGTCGCGGCCGCCCAGCGGCGTGTTCGCTGTCGCCAAGGCCGAGGGCTCGAACGTGGTGGTCGGCGGCGCGGCGACGGACCCCGACGGTGCACCCATCCTGCGGATCACGTCGACGATGGGTCGGGAGGTCGCCGTCCGCGAGGTGCGGGCCCACCCCGGCGGCCTGTGGTCCGCGTCGTGGCGGGGCAGCAAGGGGACCCGGACGATCTGCGTGTCGGTCATCGACCATCCGACCGGCCAGGCCTCCGGGCTCGGCTGTCGCGACGTCACGGTCAAGTGAGCCGACCGGTGCCGGCCTCGACGGCACCGGCCCGATCCCGGCGCATCACCCGGTAGGTGCGGCCCTCGGCCTGCTGCTGAGCGACCTGCCGGAACCCAGCCGATTCGAGGGCTCGCCACGACGCGTGGTTGTCGCTGTCGGGATCCGAGCCGACGGCGTCGATCCACGCGTGCTCGGCGAACACGACCCGTTCGACGAAGGCCGCGATGAGCGCCGTCCCCAAGCCATGGCCTCGGTGCTCGACGCTACCGATGAGGTAGTCGATCCCCGCTGTGTCGTGTGCGGCGAAGCCGAGTCCGAGCCAGTCCTCCATGTCGGGTTCGTCGGCCAGGAACCAGCACTGGATCCAGCCGACCGGCTCGCCGTCGAGCAGGCCCAGGTGGTGCTCGACGGAATCGTCGGCCGTCGACGCCGTCGAGTAGCGACCGAGCACGCCGTCCCAGCTGACGTCGTCGCCTTCCCACCAGCGCACGATTCCGGGCTCGTTCAGCCAGCGGTGCAGGAGCACCAGGTCGTCATCGGTCAGCCGACGGAACGCCAGCCGATCCGGATCGGGCGGAGCGGTCCACCCTGCCGGTAGCGGGTCGCCGAACACCGGTGGATGCTACGGCGGCTCCACCCCGGGCTGCTCAGCACCAGCCCGGCGGGTCGAACATCCCTTGCATCTTCCCTTGAACGAGCGTTCGGTAGGGTTTACCGTCAAGGGCATGACCCTGACCGAGGACTCCACCCTCCACTCCTCCGACGGACGCGACTTCTCGCAGACCGACTTCTGCGATCCGCGCATCTTCGACCAGCCCGACGAGTTGTACGCGTGGCTCAGGGCCCAGCCCACGCTCGTCCGCGACGAGCCGAACAACCTCTGGGTGGCCGCCCGCCACGAGGACGTGTTCACCGTCAGCCGCGACCCCGAGACCTACTGCAACCGCTTCGGCGTGCGGCCGGTCATCGCCGGCGACATGTCGATCATCACCCTCGACGGCGAGGAGCACATCCGCACCCGCCGCCTGATCAACCAGGGGTTCACGCCCCGTCGGGTGCGCGAGCTCATCCCGCACGTGCGCCAGCTGACCCACGAGATCATCGACCAGATGACCGAACGGGTGCAGTCACAGGCGTCCGCCGATGGCGCCGGCGATGGCACCGGCGGCGAGCAGGTCACCGTCGACTTCGTGCAGGACTTCGCCATCCACGTCCCGCTGATCATCATCTGCGAGCTGATGGGCCTGGACCCCGAGCAGCGGCTGTCGATGTACAAGTGGTCCGACGACATGATGGCCGGCGACGGCCACAGCGAAGCCGACGACCCGGTCCTGCACGCTGCGGCAGAAGCGTTCGGCGAGTACGCCATGCTGTGCCTCGAGCTCATCGCCGAGCGCCGGGCCGACCCCAAGGACGATCTCATCTCGATCCTCACCCAGGCGTTCGACGCCGGCGACCTCGCCAGGGACCACAAGGCGCTCCAGGGCGTCACCAAGGAGGAGCTCGAGGAGCGCGAGAACTACTCGTCGCTGAACGACGACGAGCTGCTCGCGTTCCTGGCCGTGCTGCTGGTGGCCGGCAACGAGACGACCCGCAACGCCATCTCCGGCGGCCTCGTCGCCCTGTCGAAGTTCCCGGAGCAGAAGAAGCTGCTGCTCGACAACCTGTGGGACGACGAGTTCATGGACCGGGCCGTCGACGAGCTCATCCGCTACGTCACCCCGGTGCTGTCCTTCATCCGCACGGTCACCCACGACCACACCTATCGGGGGACCGACCTCGTCGAGGGCGACCGCGTGCTCATGCTGTACGGCTCGGCGAACCGTGACGAGACGGTGTTCGAGCACCCCGACGAGCTGGACTTCAACCGGGCGGAGAACCCGCACCTGGCGTTCGGCATCGGCCCGCACTTCTGCCTGGGCGCCAACCTGGCCCGCATGGAGGTCAAGACGGTCTTCCAGGAGCTCCTGAGCCGCCTGCCCGACATCGACGTGCCGCAGGACCTGACACCGGGCCGCGGCAACTCGACGCTGGTGATCGCGCTCGAGGACATCCCGGCCACCTACACCGGCTCGGGCTGCCCTGTCCCCCACTGACCGACCGCACCGCAGCGATCAGGTCTCAGCCGCCCACCCCGCAGCTGACAGAATCTCGACCATGCCCCCCGGAACCACCGTCGCCACGCGCCCGAACCAACGCGACCACCTCCTGGACGCCGCGCTCCGACTGATGTCCGAGCGCGGCGCCAAGGGCATGACGATGCGCCAGCTGGCGGCGGCGTGCGACCTGCAGGTCGCGGCGATCTACCACTACTTCGAGTCCAAGGACGCGCTGCTCGCCGCGGTCGTGGCCGAGCGGCAGTACGGCAGCCGCATGGCGGACCCGTTCCCGATCGACCCGGCCGATGCGCCGGCGGACCGGCTGCGGGCGCTGTTCGCCCACGTGTGGGCCGGCGCGCTCGAGGAGCAGGCCATCTGGCGGCTGTTGATCAGCGAGGGCATGCACGACGAGGCGGCCGTGCTGCCGGTCGGCCAGGCGCTGATCGATCTGCTCGAACCCGCCACCCGCGAGTGGATCGAGCGGTTCGTCCCCGAGATCACCGACTCGGGCCCGGTGGCGCAGCTCGTCGTCGGCCAGCTGCTGACCGGCTTCGTCCGCCACGTGTTCGGCCCGGACCTCGACCTCGACGAGATCGGCACGCTGTGCATCGAGCCCGTCGTCGCCGTCGTCTTCGGCGACGACACCTGAGCACCGACGTACTCCACCCGCTGCGTTCTGTGTGCAACCAGCACGGGCACGCCAACCTCGTTGCACAGAGAAGCCGGCCGGCCGCGTTTTCGGTGCAACCAGCACGGTCACCCCGAACTGGTTGCACACAGAACGATCACCTCAGCCGCGAAGGAACGGCTCCACGCGGTCCTTCGGACGGCCGATGATCGCCACCCCGTCCTTCACGATGATCGGGCGCTGCAGCAGCTCGCCGTGCTCCGCGAGCACGTCGGCCACCTGATCCGCGGTGGCGACATCCGCGTCGGTCAGCCCGAGCTTGGCGAAGTTGGCGTCACGACGCACCAGGTCGGTCGCTGAATCCTCCAACTGGCCGAGCAGCGCGACGATCTCGTCGCGGGTCGGGCGCTGCGCCTTGAGCAGGTAGCGGCGCTCCTCGACGTCGACGCCCAGGTCGTCTGCTACGCCCACGGCGTACTTCGAGGTGCTGCAGTTCGGGTTGTGGAAGATCACGACGTCGGCCATGGCCGCGCACCGTAGCGCCCGGCGCCGGGTACGCAACGACGACCGACGCCCGACGACACCCGACAACAGCGACGTCTGACGACAGCGACCCGCCTCGACCGAGTCGTCGATCCGACGAGAGCTGCCAAGATCACGCCATGACCGACATCGACGGGTTGATCGAGGCCATGACGCTGGCCGAGAAGCTGGCGCAGCTCGGCGGCGTGTGGTCGACCCAGCTGGTCGACGACGCCGGGTTCTCCGACGAGGCCGCCGCCCGGCTGCTGGCGAACGGCACCGGGCACGTCACCCGAATCGCCGCGTCGACCGGTCTGCGACCTCGGGGCCTTGCGGTGTTCGCCAACGAGGTCCAGCGACACCTCGTCGAGGAGACCCGCCTCGGCATCCCGGCGATCATCCACGAGGAGTCGACCGCCGGGTTCTGCGCCCGCGACGCCGTGCAGTTCCCGCAGTCGATCGGCCTGGCCTCGACGTGGAACCGCGAACTGCTCCACGAGGTGGCCGATCACATCCGCACCGAGATGCTCGCCGTCGGCGCGCGACAGAGCCTGGCCCCGGTGCTCGACATCGCCCGGGACCCCCGCTGGGGCCGTGTCGAGGAGACCTACGGCGAGGACCCGGTGCTGGCCGGCGAGCTGGGCGTCGCGTACGTGATCGGCCTGCAGGGATCGGTCGAGCGGTACGCGCCCCCCCACGCCGAGCGGACCGGCGCTCGCTCCGGCACAGCGATCGCCGACGCCTCCGGTTCCGGGCTGAGCGCGCGTGCGGGTGACGGCGTGATCGCGACCGGCAAGCACTTCCTGGGCTATGGGCTGCCCGAGGGCGGACGCAACCACGGCCCGGTGCAGCTCGGGTCAAGGGAGCTGCGCGAGGTGTTCGCCGAGCCGTTCGCAGCGGCGATCCGCGACGCCGGGCTGAGCTCGATCATGAACTCGTACTCCTCGGTCGACGGCCTCCCGTGCGCGGGTTCGGCGATGATCCTGATCGAGCTGCTGCGAGGCGAGCTCGAGTTCACCGGCACCGTCGTCGCCGACTACTTCGCCGTCGACCTGCTGCGCACGTTCCACCGCATCGCCCCCACCAAATCCGTCGCCGCGGCCAAGGCGCTGCTCGCCGGGATGGACGTGGAGCTGCCGGCGCTCGACTGCTTCGGTGAGCTCGCACCGCTGGTCGACGCGGGCATCGTACCGATCGAGATCGTCGACGCCGCCGTGCGTCGGGTGCTGGCGCAGAAGGACGCACTCGGGCTGTTCGACGATCCGTTCGTGGACTCCGAAGCGGCACCCGCCGCGTTCGGCACGCCGGCCGGCGTCGCGCTCGCCCGTCGCTCTGCGGTCGAGTCCCTGGTGCTGCTCACCAACGACGGGACGGTGCCGTTGTCGACGAGGGCCCTCCGGACCGTCGCGGTCGTCGGTCCGGCCGCCGACGACGTCCGCCTGCTCCAGGGCGACTACCACTACCCGGCGCACCTGGAGATCATCTACGACTCGCCGGCGGTCGGCGACGGGGGTCTGCTGCCCCAGGCCGGCGGGGCGTTCGCCCCTGGGCCGCACTTCCCGCCGACGGTGACGCCGCTCGACGGCCTGCGACAGGCGTTGGAGCCCGCCGGTGTGGCGGTGCTGCACGAATCCGGGTGCGGCATCACCGGCGATGACCGCTCCGGATTCGACGCCGCCGTTGCCGCGGCAATCAGCGCCGACGTGGTCGTCCTCTGCCTGGGCGGCCGGTCCGGCCTCGTGCCGGAGGCGACCGTGGGCGAGGCCCGGGACGCTGTCGACCTCGCCTTGACCGGCGTGCAGGAGGAGCTGCTCGAAGCGGTCGCCGCGACCGGCACGCCGGTCGTCACCGTCGTCATCTCGGGCCGGGTGCACACCCTCTGCCGGGTTGAGGAGCTGAGCTCGGCGACGCTGCTGGCCTGGGTGCCCGGCCAGCAGGGCGGTGCGGCGATCGCGGACGTGCTGGTC
>JACDJB010001017.1_pt1 | contig 24077 bp, 19 predicted proteins | sample 7454121 | NCBI WGS metagenome assembly JACDJB01 (sample SAMN14253290, study PRJNA609438) | sludge metagenome | isolation source: sludge after 25d culture with pyrite | collected 2018-12-20
AGCTGACAACATCTCAGCTCAATCCACAGCATTTCATCGATCAAATCGTCAAGTAACGATCATAAAAGCAAATCACCCCACTTGCTCACTAATTGAGAATAAGTGGGGTTTTACTATGAAAACCTGTAAATAGATTTTATTTTTAATCATGACTACCTTGTACAGTGCCTGCATACATAAAGAATAAAAGCAGAGGAAAGGAGGGTACATTTTTGTGTATTCTTCTTTGTTGTGCAGCAGGCATGTCTACCAGTCTGCTCGTCACCTATGTAGATGATATTTGTGCATGTAATCCAAGGTAGACAAAAATTGATGAATAGGAGTTTTTAAATGACATATAGGCTGCTTGCGTTAGATTTAGATGGGACATTATTTACATCTAGTGGTTTTATATCTGAACCATCAAAAGCCCGAATCGCAGAAGCGCAAAAACAGGGGATAATGGTTACTCTGGCAACAGGGAGGCATTATCCCTTCGCTAAATCAGTTGCCAAGGAATTAGAGATCGATGTTCCCATCATTACACATGACGGGGGCTATATTGCACACCCGCGAAACGATGAGATTTATTTTGTGAAGCGGATTCCGTATCAAACGGTTTTAGGAATACTTCGCCTACTCCGTCCCCTGCAAATCCGCATCATGATTCTCCACGAATCAGAAGCACTCACCACACAGAGATTTGGGCTTAGGGAGCTGTTGGTGCGACTTGGACATATTGCTTCGCTCAAATATTACTTACGGGAGAGATACAGCTATCAATATTTTTCCGATCAAGAAATGCTCGCCTATATTGCTCATAAAGGTTTATCACCTCCGAAGATTTTTATCATGGGTGAAGAGGCAAAGCTAAAGAGGGCAAAGGAACGATTAGAAAAATATTATACGAAGGACGTACGCCTCACGACCTCAGGCTATGGGATAGAAATCTTGCCACATGGAGTCTCCAAGGGCTCTGGACTTCAGGTGCTCGGTGAGAAGCTTGAGGTTGATCGAGGTCAGATGATTGCGGTAGGAGATCATTATAATGATCTAGAGATGCTTCAATATGCAGGGCTCGGTGTAGCGATGGGCAATGCGCCAGAAGCGATCCGCACACAGGTTGATTTTGTTACACATAGCAATGATCAAGATGGGGTTGCACATCTAATTGAAAAATTCATTTTAGGTTAGGGAGGGGTGCAAGATCGTTACAAAGAAATGTATCATCCAAAATGAAATCGGCCTGCATGCAAGAACAGCAGCACTCCGTGAAGGAGGCCACACGTTTTCAAAGTGAAATCTATCACTACAAATTACAAAAGGAACAACCTTCAAGCTACGTATATCAGGGCCCGATGAAGAAGAGGCGCTCAAGGAGTTAAGTCATCTACTAGAAATTGAATTAAAGTAGTTTACTAGGACTACGTAACCGTCGATTAGTCGGTACCGTGGTTCTTTTTGTTCGATAAAAACGCATTGAATGTACGAGTGTAGCTCCAGCTTATCGCCGATATGAGATTGGAAAGGCGATGATCGATGCCAGTCTTGCGATCTATCGTGAGAATCAATTATAATAATGGATAATGACCAAGCGGTCGGGTATATCCTCTGCAAACGGGTATACGATGAAACGGGCAACATAAAAGATCATTCGATCAACTGATTCTACGATGGGTATCGTTTAATATACTTGTTTCACAACAGTGGCTATCGGAGATCTTGCGTTCTTCCGGATTTTCGGTAGCAGTAGAACAGGTGTATATAACGAATGAACTGGTAAAATAAAGCTGGAGGTAGGATGGTACATGGCTCCTAAAATATCAGAAGAGGCAAAGGAAATGAGAAGAGTAGCAATTCTTGAGGCTGCAGAAATCTGTTTTGACCGAAAAGGCTACTATGAAACCTCAATTGATGACATTGTACGTGAATCTCATATGAGCAAAGGTGCTATCTATACCTACTTTACTAGTAAAGTAGAAATCTTTACCTCTTTGATGAACTATATTACAGAGCGTTCCTTCCAGATGTTTGAAAGCCAATTTTCTCAACAACTGTCAGCTACAGAGAAGCTCAAGTTCATCATTGTACGAAATTTTGTTCTCTATACCAATAGTAAGAACATGCAACGCGTCCATTATGAATTTTGGCTCTATGCTTCTAGTTTCCCAAAGCTTCAAGAGATGATGAAAGAGCGCTCAGAGCTATTTAATAGCATCATCGCAGAGATCGTAAAAGAAGGAATCACAAACGGAGAGTTTAAGAAAGATGTCGATCCTGCTACAGTCGCTTCACTATATTGGAGCTTTAGAGATGGAATCTGGTTACATCAGCTTACTGTAGGTGATGCAGAGCAATTTGAGAGAAACATCCGGCTTTTCGAAAATATGATCTTTGATTATTTGACGAAATAAAATAAAAGAGTATATGAAAACAGCGTCGCAAGAGTTCTTCGCCCAATGCAACGCTGTTTTCGTTTTCTAGTCCACTATAATTTTTCCAATACTCCTATAAATTTCACCTATGATACAATAAAACTATCATTATTCAGGGAGATAAAGTTTTCATAATGGAAGGGGTTATGGGATGTCTTTACGACTGATATTGGGACGAGCGGGGAGTGGTAAGAGTCATCTCTGTTTGGAGGAGATGCGTTCACAGCTATTGGAATCTCCAATGGGTTCGCCGCTCATCTATCTCGTTCCTGAGCAGATGACCTTTCAGGCGGAGTATGAGCTTGCGCAAACACCGCATCTACATGGCATGCTGCGTGCACAAGTATTTAGCTTTCGGAGACTGGCGTGGAAGGTGCTACAGGAGGTAGGAGGCATCGCACGACAGCATATTAACAGTCTCGGTATTAAGATGGTGCTGCGACAAGTGATTGAGAAGCATCAACCGGAGCTTCGTCTATTTGGACGTGCCGCGGGACAGATGGGTTTTACGGATCAGCTCGAAAGCCTGTATATCGAACTAAAGCGCTATATGATCGACGGAGCTCGTCTCGAGCAGCAGCTACAGAAGCTATCTGCGAAGGTAGAGGACGGACCAGAATATCGATTACTTGCGGATAAACTCCATGATCTTCATCTCATAGTTCAAGGGGTGGAGCATCATTTGCATGGGCAATATCTGGATTCTGAGGATTATCTGCGCCTACTAGCAGAAAAGATCCCGTATTCTACATATATTCAAGAAGCAGAAATATGGATCGACGGCTTTCATGGCTTTACGCCACAAGAGTATGCGGTCATACTCGCGCTAGCAGCAGTGGCAAAGCGCGTTTCAATAACGCTAACCTTGGACCGCCCATACGAGGCAACAGGAAGAGAGCTCGACCTGTTCTATCCTACAGGAAGCACGTATCTCCGCTTGCAGGAGCTGGTCGCTCAGATCGGTACTAAAGTAGAAGAGCATATCATCACAGCTCCTCCGCTGCGCTTTCGTTCACCTGATCTTGCGCATTTGGAACAGCATCTAGACAATCGAAATGGTGAGAAATATGAAGCTAGTCCAGTAGGTATAAAGCTCCGACAGGCGGTCAATCGTCGTGCTGAGGTGGAGGGAGTAGCACGAGAAATTCTTCATCTCGTTCGTGATCAGGGCTATCGTTGGCGGGATATCGCCATCCTAGTACGTGATATGGAAAACTATCAGGATTTGATTTCTACTATTTTTACTGATGACCATATTCCGATCTTTCTCGATCAAAAGCGAACGATGCTCCATCATCCTCTCATCGAGCTGCTGCGATCTGCACTAGAGGTCATTGAGCATAATTGGCCAACCGATGCGGTATTGCGCTGTATAAAGACGGATCTATTGACTCCTCAAGTAGCTCGAGCTGAATTGGATCGACTCGAAAACTATGTGCTGGAATATGGAATCAACCATTACCGCTGGACGGATGAAGCTCCGTGGAAGCTATACTCGCGAACAATCCTCAAAGAGGAGGAGCAAAAGCGGTTAGAGGAGGAGAGTAAGCAGCTTAATCTTTTACGTGAGCAGATTGTATCGCCACTCTCCTCTTTGCAGAAAGAACTTCATGGGGAGCCTACCGTACGTGAGGTTTGTACAGCAATTCTTCAATTTTTACTCGAGCTAGAGGTCCCAGGTCAGCTCGAAGTATGGGCAGATCGTGCACAGGAATCTGGGAGATTAGAGAAGGCGAGAGAGCACGGCCAGGTTTGGCGCTCGATTTGTGATTTACTCGATCAAATGGTAGAGGTGATGGGTGAAGAGAAGTATAGTCTAGAGCGTTATATCAAGATCTTTTCCTCTGGGCTTGAGGGGATGCATTTTGCCCTCGTTCCTCCTTCGCTCGATCAGGTGTTAGTCGGAACGGTGGAGCGGACAAGAGCAAGTCATATAAGAGCTACCTTTGTACTCGGGGTAAATGACGGGATTTTCCCAGCAAGACCCAAGGAGGATGGGATTCTTTTTGAAAGTGAACGTGAGCTGCTCGATCAGGAGGGGCTAGAGCTCGCTCCAGGTAGTGAAAAAAGGCTATTAGAAGAAGAATTTTCTATTTATACGATGCTTACTTCGGCGGCAGAACTGCTATATCTCTCCTATCCGCTTGCTGATGAAGAAGGTAGGGCGTTGGTGCCATCGGAATTGATCAAACGGATGAAAAAACTCTTTCCTGAACTGCAGGAGGAGATCATTTTGTTAGAGCCATTAGATGGACGAGCACTCGATTACGTGACACATCCACGTCGTACTCTTTCCCAGCTGGCTGTACAGCTACGTGCTTGGAAGCGTGGCTATCAGATCGATCCTCTCTGGCAAAATGTATACAACTGGTTTGTCACAGCTCCGAGCTGGAGGGAAGAGACAAGGCAAATATTAGGAGGGCTCTTTTATCAAAATCAGGAGCAAAAGCTCTCAACATCTAGCAGTCGCGCCTTGTATGGCAAGCATCTTAAGGCGAGCATCTCGCGCTTGGAGAAATATCAAGCATGTCCATTCTCACACTTTACGGCCTATGGGCTTAAATTGCAGGAGCGAGCCATCTTTCGCCTTGAGGCACCTGATATCGGACAGCTATTCCATAGTGCGCTCGATCGGATGACGGCACGCTTACAGCAGCAAAATAAAGATTGGAGAGATCTAGAACAAAACGAGGTCGAGCAGCTCTCAACAGAAGTGGTGGAGGAGCTTGCGCCTGAATTTCAGAAGCAGATTTTGTTTAGCTCCAAACGCCTTCAATATATAGGACATAAATTAAAAAATGTGATTACAAGAGCGGGAACAGTACTCAGCCAGCATGCACGTAGGAGTGCTTTTACACCGATCGGAACAGAGGTGTTCTTTGCTGCAGATGGAGCGATTCCTTCACTCACATTTACACTGGCCAATGGTTGTACGCTAGAGCTCATCGGTCGTATTGACCGTGTGGATCAAGCCGTAGGGAGCCGAGGCTTACTCCTGCGTATCATCGACTATAAATCGAGCGTTAAAAGTCTCAATCTCGCAGAGGTGTATTATGGACTTGCCCTACAGATGCTTACATATCTTGATGTTGTCGTGAGCAATGCCGAAGGCTGGCTAGGTGAACCTGCATTCCCTGCGGGGATGCTTTACTTCCATGTACACAATGCGATGATTCATGCGAAGAGTCCGCTTTCACAAGAAGAGATGGACAAAAAACTGCTGGCTAGCTACAAGATGAAGGGTTTGCTTTTGGCTGATGTCGACAGCATCCAATTGATGGATCAGCAATTAACGACAAAGCATTCGGAAATCATTCCTGTTGGTCTAAAAGCGGACGGAGGATTTTATGCCAATTCCTCAGTCATTACAGAAGGTCAGCTGGAGCATCTACGGGGGCATGTACGGAACACGATTCAGACGATCGGAACCGAGATTACGGACGGCGTCGTGGAGATCGCTCCCTATCAGCTCAAGAAAAAAACTCCATGTAGCTATTGCATCTATAAGCCCGTATGTCAATTTGACACGTTATTTGAGGGTAATTTATATCGCAAGCTAAATCAGATGAGCAAGGAAGACATATGGAGTGAGATTGGCGTAAAGGAGGGAATAGGCGATGAACAGAATTCTAGTGAAGCCAGAGGGGAGTAGCTGGACGGACGAGCAGTGGCAGGCGATTAGTGAGCGAGGCCGTAATATTTTAGTCGCTGCAGCTGCTGGCTCTGGAAAGACAGCTGTTTTGGTGGAACGCATCATCCGTCGAATCGCTGATGAGGAATCGCCCACAGATGTAGATCGGCTAATGGTCGCCACCTTTACGAAGGCAGCAGCAAGTGAGATGAAGGGGCGTATTCGTGAGAAGCTCGATGAAGAGCTAAGCAAAAAACCCTACTCACTCCATTTACGGAGACAGCTGCTGCTTCTAACTCGTGCCTCAATCTCTACACTGCATTCCTTCTGCATGGAGGTCGTCAAGCGCTACACCTATCTTCTCGACCTTGATCCGGCATTTCGCGTTGCGGATGACTTGGAGGCTAAGCTTCTCCGCCAAGACGTACTGGATACACTTTTTGAGGAGGAGTACGGAGCTGGGGAGCTCGACTCGCCCTTTTTCACGCTCGTCGATTGGTATAGTAGTGATCGTAGCGATGGACAGCTACAACACCTCGTCCTTCAACTCTATGATTTTGCACAGAGCCATCCATGGCCAGAGCATTGGCTCGAGGAAATGGTGGGTATGTATCAAGTGGAGTCTAGTGAACACTTTGATCAGCTACCATGGACGATCGAGATGCGCAAGTCTATTGAGATGGAGCTAAATGGTGCGATTGATCAGCTACGAACTGCAGTCGATTTGGCACAGCTACCGAACGGGCCTTCACCTTATCTTGAGAATCTAGAGGAAGAGCTACGGTTGTTTGAACAGGCGTCGATTCATAGTAAAGGAAGCTGGGAGGAGATCGAACAAGCCATTCGTAGCATTCAATTCGGAAGGCTCAAGGCCTGTAAAGGAGATCAGTATGATCCAGTATTGATTGATCAGGTAAAGGCGCTTCGCGATCAGGTCAAGAAACGTAAGGAAGCAATGGTGGTCAATTACTTTGCCCAGTCTCCTGAGGCGGTTATCGAAGAACTGAATCGAATGGAGCCTGTGATGCAGGCACTTGTCTCCTTGGTGAAGAAGTTTGGCGCAGGCTATCATCTGGCGAAAATGGAGAAGGGCTTAGTCGATTTTGCTGACCTTGAGCATTATTGCTTGCAAATTCTCCGTCATCCTGATTCCACTCCAGAGCAGCTGCTCCCATCTGAGATCGCAATGAGCTACCGTCAGCATTTTGAGGAAATATTGGTTGATGAATATCAGGATACGAATATGGTGCAGGAGTCAATCCTGACCTTGATCGCACGTTCCGATTCTGAAGGGGGAAATCGCTTTATCGTAGGCGATGTAAAGCAAAGTATTTATCGCTTTCGCTTGACTGAGCCCCAATTTTTTTTGGATAAATACAATCGCTATAGTGTAGACGGCAATCAAGCGGGACTGCGCATCGATCTCGCAAAAAACTTCCGTAGTCGAGCAGAGATTTTACTTGGAACGAACTATATTTTTCGGCAAATCATGCGCGAGGATGTAGCGGAGCTCAATTATGATGCGCAGGCCGAGCTAGGACTCGGGGCTCATTATCCTGCACTTGAGCATAATCCAATCGAATTGCATCTACTTGATCGCAATCTCGAGGGTTCTAATTCTAATGATTCATTTAACGAATCGAGTGATGCTAGTGATGAGGATTTCTCAGATCCTAGCAATGAAGTGATCGAGGAATACGACCCCGAGGAGTTAGAAAATGCTGAGCTTGAGGCTCGTTTTATCGCCAACCGTATTCGTGCGATGATTACAGGGGGAGAGGGAACACCATATCAGGTGTATGATCGCATGTTAGGCAAAATGCGCAATATCCAATATCGCGATATCGTTATTTTGCTTCGCTCAACGAATCGAGCGGCACCGCTTATGCTTGAGGAGTTTCGCCTGCAAAATATTCCCGCCTATGCTGAGGTGTCGGGCGGTTATTTTGCGGTGACTGAAATTGAAGTCATGCTCTCATTGCTCCGCATTGTGGACAACCCATATCAGGATATACCGCTCGCTGCAGTGCTGCGCTCGCCGATAGTACAGCTTACTGCGGAGGAGCTAGCACAGCTACGCCTAATTCATGAGAATGGCAGCTACTATGATGCATTCCAAGCCTATCTATTATTAGAAGATGATGTGATAGAGGTAGATTTACAGCAGCGTCTGCAACGCTTTCATGATCGATTGGAGGCATGGCGTGAGGAGGCGCGACAAGGGGCATTAGCAGAGCTAATTTGGCGCATCTATCAAGAAACGGGCTACTATGATTTTGTTGGTGGTCTTCCAGGTGGTAGAGAACGTCAAGCGAACCTTCGTGCACTCTATGATCGTGCCCGGCAGTTTGAACAGAGTGCCTTTCGTGGGCTTTATCGCTTCTTGCGCTTTGTGGAGCGGATGCAGGAACGGGGCGAGGAGATGGGTGCAGCTCGTGCATTAGGTGAACAAGAGGATGTCGTTCGCATCATGACGATCCACAAGAGTAAAGGGCTAGAGTTCCCCGTTGTCTTTATCGCAGGACTAGCTAAGCAATTTAATATGCAGGATCTACGGGGGAGCTTTTTATATCATAAGGAGCTTGGTTTTGGCTCAAAATGGGTGGATACGAACCTTCGTGTCACGTATCCGACCTTACCACAGCTTGCGATTCGTAGGCGACAGTTAATGGAGCTATTAGCAGAGGAGCAACGACTCCTTTATGTTGCAATGACGCGCGCCAAAGAAAAATGCATTCTTGTTGGAACGGTTCGCAATCTTGCTGAGCGTGTTGCTAAGTGGAGTGCAGCTCTTTCGATTGTGGAATGGCAGCTACCACCACATTTGCTTGCTACGAGCAAAACGTATCTTGACTGGATGGGACCCGCACTTCTACGACATCCCGCTGCTGCCGTGTTCGTTGATATGCTCGGTGAAGATACTCCTAAGACGGTGGCTTCTCATGATCCATCCCAATGGTTGGTGACGATTACTAAGGCAGATCGTATCATCCAAAGCAAGAAGGAAGAGTCGATCCAAGATGCAGAGATAGGTGAAGCGATTAAAGAAGGTAGACGGATCAACGGGCTACACGATGAACATCTAGAGATATCACGTCGCCTCGAGTGGCACTATCCATTCTCGCTCGCAGAACTAAATCTAGCCAAGCAATCGGTCACTGAAATTAAGCGCAAGTGGCAGCTTTTTGAACAAGAGGATCAGCCGCTACTGCGAACAAGCATCACGGAGAGACCACACTTTATGGAAGCGAAAGGATTAACAGCTGCTGAACGAGGGACAGCGATGCATATGGTCATGCAGCAGTTCAACTTACGAGAAATACCGAGCAGTGCATCGATCAATAAACAAATTGAAGTCATGGTTGAAAAGGAGTTACTCACTTCAGAACAGGCTGAAGTGATCGATATCGAAGGCATACTTGCTTTTTTTACAGGAGAATGGGGTCAGAGGCTATTGCAAGCCAAACAAATACTCCGTGAGCTACCTTTTAGCTTTGTGATGCCAGCGAGTGAGGTCTATGGTGAGGAGTGGTCTCGACAAGCGGACGAGCAGATTTTGATCCAAGGAATAATCGATTTGTTGATCGAGGAAGAGGATGGCTGGATTTTAATAGATTACAAGACCGATCGGACAGCAGGTCTTAGTGATGCGGTGTTACTTGAGCGCTATCAAGTGCAAATAGAGCTTTACACACGTGCAATCGAAGCGATTTGGAAGCGGCCGTTGAAGGGGAAAGTTCTCTATTTCTTCGACGGAAAACGCACTGTAGAGGTAGTTTGAAAACAATTACAAGGGGGTTAAATGATGAGAATTCTGCATACTGCGGACTGGCATCTTGGGCGAAGTCTCGAGGGGCGTAGTCGTCTACCGGAACAGGCTCAGTTTATGGATGAGCTGGTACAGATCGTTGAGGAGGAGAGCATTGATCTGATCCTCATGGCAGGCGATGTCTACGATACGTATAACCCACCAGCTGAGGCAGAGGAGCTCTTTTATGAGAGCCTCACGCGTTTAACCGCCGACGGCAAACGTAAAATCATATGTATCGCGGGCAATCATGATCATCCTGACCGTCTAGCTGCGGCGAATCCATTGGCAGAGGCACATGGCATTTACCTGTTGGGTCTGCCGAATCAGCGTACGCTAGAGATTCACATACCAAGCACCGAAGAGATGGCGCGAATCTTTGCCTTACCTTATCCCTCAGAGTCGCGTTTGCGTGAGGTGCTGAGCAGGGACATCGAGGAAGAGCAAATTCGTGATGCCTATGACGTACGGATTGCACGCCTTTTTGAGCAGCAGAAGTTGTATTTTACCCCGAATGCTGTGAATTTGGCGATGAGTCATTTATTTGTACAAGGTGGAGCAACAAGTGAATCGGAGCGTGAGATTCAGGTCGGTGGTGCTTACACAGTAGCTCCTCAATCACTACCTAGCTATGTACAATATGTAGCCCTTGGACATTTGCATCGTCCACAAAACGTCAAGCACGCTCCAACATTAGCGAGGTATTCTGGCTCTCCACTTGCCTACAGCTTCTCAGAAGCGGGCTATGCCAAGTCGGTTACAGTTCTTGATGCCTTGCCTGGGCAGGAGATCACGATGCAGGACATTCCGTTACGTAGTGGTAAATCGCTCGTCACATGGGAGGCAACAGAGGGAATTCAGCAGGTCTATCGTTGGCTGGATGAGGGACGTGACCATGATGCGTGGGTCAATGTAGAGATTTACGTCGATGAGGCACTCCCGACAGAGGTGACACAGCATCTACGCAGATCACATACTGGCATCTTGAACGTGCGTCCCATTTATCCAGAGATTGCAGCCGCTCGTGAGCAGATGCGCGTAAGCGAGCTATCGATTGAGGAGCTCTTTCACCGTTTCTATCAGCGGCAGACGAATGGTGCCGTCCCTGATGATGCGCTGGTCAAGCTGTTTTTGGAATTACTGCAGGAGGAGGATGAATCATGCGCCCCATCTATCTAAAGCTTGCAGGATTAAATAGCTTTCGTGAGCGTCAGGAGATCGACTTTGAACAGCTCTGTCAGGGTGGAGTTTTCGGCATTTTTGGACCTACGGGTAGTGGCAAATCGAGTATTTTGGATGCAATTACTCTAGCACTCTATGGAAAAGTGGAGCGTGCGAGCAATAATACAACCGGGATTATGAACCAAGCTGAGGATCGACTTTCTGTGTCCTTTACCTTTGAACTTCGCAATGCGAATGGCTCAAATCGCTATCTCGTCGAACGTAGCTACAAGCGCTCAGATGATCATCGTCTTCGCTCCGCATCGAGCCGATTGGTAGAACTGATTCCCGAGGAGCAGGTTTTAGCGGATAAGGATCGCGAGGTAACCGCTACAGTAGAGAAGATTCTTGGGCTTACATCAGAGGATTTTACACGTGCAGTTGTCTTACCACAGGGGAAATTCGCAGAGTTTATTACCCTTAATGGCAGTGACCGTCGTCGTATGCTCCAACGTCTTTTTCATTTGGAAAAATACGGTGATCGACTTACGGCTCGCCTTAAGGAACGGAAAGATGCAGTAGAGATTCAGATCAAGGAGATTGTAGCGGAGCAGGCCGGCTTGGGAGATTGCTCAGAGGAACGGATGAAGCAAGCAGAGCAACATTTACATGCAGTCATAGCTGTGGCAGAGCAAAAGAGAGCGCAGCTCATTAACGCTGAAAAGGTATATAACGAGAAGAAGGAGATCTGGCAGCGTCAACAGGAGAAGCTCGAGGTAGAACGATCGCTTGCTGAGCTCCGCGAGCAGGAGCAAGGGATCAAGGAGCTTGAACAGAGACTAGAACGAGCAAAACAAGCCGATCGATTACAGCCCTATCTCGAGGAATTGTTGCGCAGTGAACAGGAAGAACAGCAGTGGCGTACTAAAGCAGTAGAATATGAAGTGCTCAATCAAGAGGCACAACAACAATATGAAGTCAATCAACAAGCGTATAGTAAGGCTCGCGAATCTCGTGGTAGTGAGGAGCCACAGCTTGTCATTCAACTCGAGTCACTTAAAACAGCACAAGCTTTAGATCAGCAAATCAAACAGATCGAGCAAGAACAAGCTACGCAACTTGCAATACTGGAACGACTCAATCAAGAACAACAAGCAAATAGTTTAGAGCTCGAAAAAGTGACAATGCTACTCGTAAAGGCAAAGCAACTACAGTCCGAACTCAAAATGGAGATGGAACAAAATACGGTCAAGGCTGAGGTACGTGGACGGATCACGCAAGCGATGCAGCTTAAGCAAAGCTATGATCATCTACAGAAAGAACATCGGACTGCCCATTTAGATAGGGTGAAAAAGGATGAACAGCTTGCAGCCTTACTAAAGCAAGAGGAATTATTAACTCAAACGATCAGTGAACTGCATAAGCGAATGGTCGTAGAGGTAAATGAGCTTGTAGAGCTCGATTCAATGCTGGACAAGCTCGTCGTTTCCCTTAAGCAGCTCGAAGCTAGAAGTGCAAAAACGCTACAGGAGCAAAAGTATCAGTTGGTTGAGGTCGAGAAACGTCGTCTTGCTCACCAGTTGATTGAGCAACTGCGTGAGGGTGAGGCATGTCCTCTCTGTGGATCGATCGATCATCCTAATCCTGCGCAAGTAGAAGGAGAGCTCATAACGAATGAGGCTAGCATCGCCCAGCAAGAAGAGCTACTCCTACAGATAAAGGAAAAGATTCAAGAGATCAAGCAACTAACTTATCAGCTTGATCAAGTTTCAAAACGTCTAGATCAAATTCCTTTCAATGACCAAAGCCTGCGAACAGAAATTGCAAGTTCACGAGATCAAGGATTACTACAATCTTTGGAAGCTGATGTAATTGCTGAAAATTACGCATACTCTGATGCTGAGATAACACTTCAAATGCAACAGCTTGCAGAGGAATATGGGCTATTAAGCGATTCCGTGAAGACTCTTACTGTACAGCTGAATCGCAATGACCAGACAACTCTTAAACTGATCACCGAGCTCTCCTCTGCTCATCAGAAAAAGAGTGAGTGGCAGATCCATCATACGACTGCACAGCAGCTGCTTACTGAATCAAGCGTAAGAGAAGAGCAAATCAGCACAGAGCTTGGCAATCTACGTTCAACATGGGAAGCTCACTATCCTGATCTATTGATGGAGAAGATTGAAGAAGTGCATGCAGAACTGGATCAGCGTGCGCTAGAGGTCGAGAAGCTCCAGGAGCGCATCACCAAAAGTGTGATCTACATTGAGGAACAGGAAAGTAATTACAAGCGAATTGATACTGTGATTCGTGAAAACCATCTGTCACTAGCAAAGGTAGAAGCAGAAATAAAAGGTAGAGAAGCAGGACTGCGTGAGCATAAGGAGCGACTCCAGCAATTAACACTAGGCAAAGAAATTGACCAATTGTTCCATTCAACTACCACACGTCTTGAAACTCTTAGACATCTAGAGGAACAAGCTAGAGCTCGTTTGGTAGAGAGTGAACAACTCTTACGTCAGCGTGAGAGTCAGTATAAAGCTGCAGAGCAGTCTGCGGTCATCGCTAAAGAACGCCTACAAACATCTAAGCAAAAATGGGGGTCGCTTCTTCAGTCTACACATTTTCAAGCCCGTGAGGCCGTAACGACAGCTATCCTTCCTACAGCAGAGCAGACTCAATCACAGACTGAAATTGATCGTTATCGTGATGCACTTAAAGCGATTGAAATCAAATTATCAAATCTTCAAGTACTACTAGAAGATAAAAGTGTAACAGCGGAGCTATGGGAAGAAACACAGCTTGCTCAACAATTGGCCAAACAGGAGGATGAAGCAGCGCTGCAGGAGAAGGCTCGCGCTGAACGAGATTATGAGGATCTAACACAAAAGCAGGTACGTTGGCAGCAGCTGGAGCAGGCTCGTATTACGGTAAACGAAATGCGTGAACGCCTAGTTTCACTCCAAACTGTATTTCGTGGCAATGCCTTTGTTGACTTTATTGCAGAGGAGCAGTTAATTCAGATTAGCCGTGATGCCTCTATTCGCTTACGTAATCTAACCCGAGGACGTTATGCGATTGAGGTGGATTCGAGCGAAGGCTTTGTCATCTGCGACGATGCCAATGGTGGGATCAAAAGACCGGTGACCACTTTATCTGGGGGAGAGACCTTTTTAACGTCACTCGCATTAGCACTCTCCTTATCAGCACAAGTACAGCTACGAGGTGAATATCCACTTGAATTCTTTTTCTTGGATGAGGGATTCGGCACATTGGATCAGGATTTGTTGGAAACAGTGGTAACTGCGTTAGAAAAACTTCATTCCGATTCGCTCTCTGTAGGAGTGATTAGCCATGTGCCTGAGCTCAAAGAACGTCTTGCGCGTAAAATTATTGTCGAGCCAGCTGAAGCATCTGGCAGAGGAAGTCGAGTTGAATTGCAATTAATGTAAAAAAAGTTTCAAAATTTTGCATATTGATACAGGAATTATAAGAATGATGGCGAATATACCCTGCAATATAATATTTTGTGGGGGAGGAAACAATGATGAAGGCTATTGTCGTTCTATGTATCGATGAAAAATCAAACAAGAATTATGCAGAAATCAGCCTTGCCGCTTCTGTTGATCAATGGTGGTATAACAGTAAGGGCGTTCACTGTCTACAAGTCACCCCAGAGCTTCCGCTTTATTTGGCCATATTTATAAAGACTCGTCTTGATGTAAAAATTGCACTTATTCCTAACTCTAATTGGAGAGAATATGATCTTTATGCACTTACATCAGAATGGATAACAGAAATGATTGGTAGTCTTGATGTCACATGGAAAAAGCATCTAGAGCCGTTGTGGAACAAAATAAGCAGGAGAGAAAAAGCAATAGTAACATCAGATTGGGCTTTTGAAACACTTCAAGAGGACGCGATGTGCATACTCCCGTATATCGAGGGCAGGCGCTGGCTTTTTGAGCATCTCGAAAAACGTCTTAAGATGATTGGTATTCGTCTGAATGGATACGGATATAACGAGAATCGTACAAGAGCGTACCTGCTCTTATTAATTCAGTATTTATACTTGAGTGAAGAAATCGAAATTACGTCTGGTATTACCCTAAACGAACATAAAGGGAAGCTACAGGTTAAATGTGAAAGATGTGGTAGTATCGATTACGGAATACACCTACACTTTTGCTCGATCTGTGAGCATGATGACCTTGTATGCGACACATGCTATGTGATGGGGGTGAGTAAGGGCTGTTCACTTGTAATCTCTCGTCCCAAACATTCTCTGTACACCAAGGAAGCGGATCATGGTCCTTTCTTACAAGAGGTTGCGGCTGGAGTGTATTCAGAAAAGAAATGGAATGAACAGCTTTAGTGAAGCTCAACAAAAGGCCTCTGAACTAGCCCTGAAATTTGTAAAGAGTCCGCTCACCCACGCTCGTGAACTGCTGATCTGGGCAGTCACGGGAGCTGGAAAAACAGAGACAATTTTCGCTGCAATTTCACATCTCTTAGAGCAGAAAAAGAGTGTTCTGATTGCCACACCTAGGAAGGATGTCGTATTGGAGTTAACATCACGTCTACAAGTTGCATTTCCAGAACAACGGTTGATTTCTCTTCATGGTGAAAGTACACAAAAAGGCGAAATCGGAAGCTTTGTCATTGCTACCACCCATCAAGCGATCAATTTTTATCATTATTTTGATCTTGTTGTGCTTGATGAGGTGGATGCATTTCCCTATCATAATAACCTCATGCTACAACGAGCCGTAAACCTTGCACGAACAGAAACGGGACAACTCATCTATCTCACAGCGACACCTCCACAGCATTTACTTAAACAGACTAGAACGGGAAAAGCTGAAATGATCATGATCCCTTCTAGACACCACGGTTACCCACTTGTTAAGCCCAAAATCATCATTGATAGCCAGCTCACTAAGATGATACGCCAGCAACACCTGCCTAGATCGATCATCGATTTTATTCAACATCTACAAAAGACAGAGCGTCAGGGCTTTATTTTTCTACCAAAAGTAGATTGGATAGAACAAATGGTAGAGACGATAAATACATATATTTCTCACCAGGAATTAAGTAAGGGAAAAGAACTGAATTCTAGAAATGATCGGTGGGTAGTAGGCACATATGCAAGCGATCCAAAACGACAGCAAACGATTGAAGCCTTTCGAAGGAGAGAGGTATCCTTAATCGTTACAACAACTATCCTTGAGCGTGGAGTTACGATTCCCTCTACAGACTGTTTGGTTGCCTGGGCGGACGCCCATATATTTGATGAGAGTGCATTGGTACAAATGGCCGGACGCGTTGGCCGATCTGCCGATGATCCAAATGGCATCGTGCTGTTTGTAGGTGAAAATCGCTCTAATGCGATGGTGAAGGCGGTTAAACAAATTGAGAGAATGAATCGCATGGCAAGAGAAGATGGCTATCTTCGTCAAGATCGGCCAATTAAGGAGAGTAGTTTCCGATTATTTATGAATCGATTGCTAGGTAGAAAAGAGTAATTATGCCACAGTCATTATCATATACTGTGGCACATGATCAAGGAGCGAAAATGATGAAGGTAAATGAAAAGAAATCTCATCGTGAAGCTGGGCTTACTTTGATAGAAGTCCTTATTGTGGTCTTTATTATTTCTATTGTTCTTGCAATTCTTATTCCGAATTACGCAGCCTCTACGAAAAGTGCAAAAGAAAAGCTTTGTGTAACAGCAGTGCAGATGGTAAATGCGCAAATTGAACTGTATAGAATTGATCATCCTGACAAGGCTTTGGAAAAGGAGCCGGATAAAATTTTCCAACAACTAATTAATGGAGGATATTTACGTCAAGCGCCGGTTTGTCCAACGGAGGGGGAAATCATTTTAAACGGTGAAGGTTTTATTGAATGGTTGAGCAGTGCTAAAAGCTCTGAAAATGAGAATTAGTAGGGGTAGCCAATGATAACTCGACGCTTTGGTCAGATTCTAAAAAGTCTATTCGTAGCACCGTCTACAACCTGCATGCTCTGCAACAAGCAATATTCAGATAAGCCCTTTCAAACAAACCAACTCCATATGCTGTGCGCATCCTGTAATCTACAGCTTCACTACATTAAGCAATCATTTTGTCGCTGCTGTGGTCGAGAGGTAGATCGGATGCATGTTGAACGATGTAGGGATTGTAGCTCGCGGCAATGTACATACTTTATTTCCAATCGAAGTGCAGTTCGATACACGCCGATTATGAGGGACTGGATCTATACATATAAATTTCACGGTAGGGAGCATTTGGTTATAGGTTTAATTGAGCTACTGGAGAAGACCTATAGAGAGCATTATCGAGATTTAGCAATCGATGCGATTACCTTTATCCCTCTGCATAAGGATCGACTTTATGAGCGCAGATTTAATCAAGCAGAACAGCTCGCGGAGGGGCTGGCAAGGAAGGTCGGACTGCCACTGATCTCAACACTTATTCGAACTCGTGATACATTGAAACAGAGTCACCAAAATCGCAATGAGCGCCTACTAAGTATCCTCGGAGCCTTTCAGGGAATTGAGAATACACCAGCTGGAAGATCAATTCTCTTGATCGATGATATCTACACAACAGGTAGTACTATAAATGAAGCTGCCATGGTTTTACACAAACAAGGATGGCAGCAGATCTATGCATGTACTGTCGCTAGGGCATGAAATATTCTTGATTCTATTAATTTTCTACATAATATCTATTATATAATTAGCAAATTTCCGATATATTAATATATAATACTAACGTTGATTATGAAAATTAGGTAGGGTGATGAGGAATGGGCCTTGGAAATCTATCAAATTGTCCAAACTGTGGACAGTTATTTATCAAAAATACGCGCTCTGTATGTAATAGTTGCTATAAGCAAGTAGAATTAGACTTCCAGAGCGTATATACCTTTGTAAGAAATAAAGAGAACCGCATGAGTACAATTCACGAGGTGAGTGAAGCTACTGGTGTTTCTGAAAAGCAAATTTTTCAGTTTATCCGTGAGGGAAGACTGAAACTCACGGATTACCCAAACTTAGGATATCCGTGTGAACGCTGTGGAAAAAATTCGGTCACACAAGGTAAGCTTTGTGATGAATGTAAAAAGTACATTGACAACGAAATCCGCCTCTCTTTAGACGATGAATATCGTAGACAAGAGCTAATCAAAAAGTCACAGAGCAAATCCGGATTTCTGAATAGAGATTAATTATTTAAAACCAACCTGCCGATATTACCATTAGAGAGTAATATCGGTTTTTTATGTATTGAATTGAGGTGACAGATGATGAAAATTCAAGGGACCAATATGATTAATAGCACCAATCCTTACAACAGAAATCAGCATAGAGGAAATCTAACAACAGATAATAACAATCGTAAAGATCAACTATCGATCTCTACTGAAGCGATGACGATGCTTGATGAGTTAAGTGGTAAGCAGCATCTAGAGCGTAGTCAAAAAGTAGAGGATCTAAAGCAACAGGTGAAATCAGGGACTTACCAAGTAGAAGCGGGAAAAGTAGCGGAAAAATTACTAGAATGGTGGAAGTGAGGGATCAACCATGTCGCTCCAACTGTTGTGTCGTAATCTTCGCGAGATCATAGGTACGAATCAGCAAATATATCAACTCGCTACAGAGAAAAAAGATATTTTGATCGTGGGGAATATTGATGCTTTAGCGAGAGTTGTGCAACAGGAGGGTGAGCTCATCAAAAGGATGGGCAAGCTTGAAGCTGAGCGACAGCAATTAGTCAACCACATCATCCAACAGTACGATATACGGCAGAATGAAGTACGTCTATCGGATCTACTTGCTCAAGTACCAAACTCCCCGGATAAGGAAGAGTTGAGCCAGCTTTTTGTTGAGCTCTCTGCTCTATTATCTGAGGTGCACTCATTAAATGAACTCAATCAACAATTAATCGAGAATTCTTTAGACTTCGTCAATTATTCGATAGAATTATTTACCGATACAGAAGACGAACAAATATACCAAAAACCAATAGCACAAGACACAAGCTCCACGAACTATCAAAGACGGAGCATTTTTGATACCAAAGCGTAAGAAGGAGATATTCCATGCGTTCAACATTTGGAGGATTAGAGATCGGTAAACGTGGTCTCTTTGCACAACAAACCGCCTTAAATACAGTAGGTCATAATATCGCCAATGCCAATACACCGGGCTATTCTAGGCAACGTGTAAACATGCAAGCGTCACGACCTATTCCATATCCCGGGATGACGAATGATGTGAATCCTGGGCAAACAGGGACAGGTGTTATCGTTAAGGATATTACGAGACTTCGTGATGAGTTTCTCGATCGTCAATACCGCAATGAAAATAAATATGTCGGCTATTATGAAGCGAGAATGCAAACCTACTCCAAAATTGAGACCATTCTAAAAGAAGGAACAGGCGAAGAAAAGATAGGCCTTCAACCCGCGATGGACCGTCTTTGGGGAGCATGGCAGGACCTCGTAAATGGAGCTGAAAACGGAGAAGTCCGTGAAGAGGTTGTAGGATTTGCCAAGGGAATGGTCGATGTCTTTGATCATATTAGCCGTTCCTTAAAAGAGTTCCAAGCGGATCTGAACAACTTAACCAATATTAAGGTGCAAGAAATCAACTCGATTGCGCAACGCTTAAGTGAACTTAATGCACAGGTAGCTCGATTAAAGCCACATGGCTATGCTACCAATGATTTGGATGATCAGAGAGATTACCTCATCGATCAGCTATCAAAGCTCGTCGATGTTGAAGTGAGTCCAGGTACGAGTGGAATGATCAATGTACGCATCGCTGGCGGACAAGATTTTGTCATTGGGACAACGACCTCGTTACTAGAAGCTACACCTAATGGAACGACAGGATTATTAGATGTGACTATAGCTGGTGGAGCTTTTGCACCTGTATCTGGTAGTCTACTAGAAACATTAGAGTCTAGAGGGATGATTAATACTGGTGCGTTCTCAGGTGTAATTCCTGATATGCTGACGAAAATCAACTCTTTAGCTACAGTATTAACTAAAGAGGTTAATGATCTCCATCGAGCAGGAACGAATTTAGTAGAAATTAAATACGCAGCGGATCCAAATGCGGATCCGAATAACCCTCCGAAATCAGGTTTACCTTTCTTTGTTAGTAAAAAGTGGGTTGATAGCTTGAGTGGAAATTTATCTGGTGTGGACTTCGCTACCATTGATATGAATATCGTTTATCCACAAGATGCTGGTGATCTCGTGGTCAACCCTCTAATCGTTCAAAATACAGACTTACTCGCAGCCGCGAGTGATCCGGCAACTGGAATAGCTGATGGATCTAATGCCCAAGCAATCGCAAATATTAAAAACAAATTGATCGGAACAGGATTTCCTAACACCACTACAATAGAAGGTTACTATGCCTCGATCATAGGAGAACTAGGTGTTCAAGCACAACAGGCGGAAAATCTCTTTAATACCAAATCCTATACGATGAACCATGTGGATTTCCGCAGACAATCCGCTGCGGGAGTATCACTTGACGATGAGATGGTAGATATGATCCGTTTTCAGCAGGCATATGCAGCAGCTGCTCGGACAATCACAACAATGGATCAAATGCTCGATAAAATCATTAACGGTATGGGTGTAGTGGGAAGGTAGGTGACTGAATATGCGTATTACACAAAATATGTTATCTCATCAGTTTTTACGGAATATGAATTTATCCTTAACGAATATGCAAAAGCTTCAACAGCAGTTTTCAAGTGGGAAGAAGGTATCTAAACCCTCAGATGATCCAGTAGTTGCAGTTCGTAGTATACAGTTAAATTCACAACTTAAAGAATTTGCACAGTATCAACGCAATTTGGATACTGCTGTTAAATGGATGGATACTACTGATTCTGTCATTCAGGAAGCGAACAGTATCTTCAAGACCATCCGCGAAAAACTCGTTCAAGGCTCAAACGGACCCTTGGATGATCAGTCGCGCGAAGCGATTGCAAAAGAAATGGAGCAGCTAAAAGAACAGTTGGGCAGTATTGCTAATACAAGTATTGCGGGGCGTTTTATATTTGGAGGCACCGAAGTAGATAAACCCGTTTATGATAAGAATATGATTCCATTTACAAATGGCGGATTTAACAATGGTAATCCAGAAAAAATCGAGGTTGAACTTGGTAAGGGAATCATGATCGACATTAATGTAAATGGTAAAGATCTATTTGGATATGGAGATCCGAATAATGGAAATAAAAATGTGTTCCAGCTCATGGATGACATCGTAACCACGTTAAATACTCCGGGTGGAGATGCTAGTCCACTATTAGATAAATTGCAAGCACATGAAAATAATTTTCTTAAAGTGAGTTCTCACTTAGGAGCAAATCGTAATCGAGTAGAATTAATCGAACGTCGTATGGAAGATCAAGTTCTAATTACTACTGAAAATCTCTCGAATGAAGAGGATGCAGATCTTGCTGAAGTAATTATGAATCTGAATATGCAAGAGAATGTCCATCGTATGGCCCTTGGTACAGGTGCTAGGGTTATGCAACCGACCCTGATGGATTTCCTAAGATAGGGTGAAGTATAGATGCCGATTGCTCAATTGCGAATGGAACATACAGATGCTCGTTTAGGACTTCATATCACTAGACCAATTCAAGAGATTGAACAACCCAAAGCAGAGCTCAATATGAGACAGATACCAGCAAAACTCCAAATTCATACGACACACCCTTTTGTCATAATAGATCAATCAGAGGCACGTGCCGATCTTGGCTTGAAGAGTATTCTTCGAGCTAATGAAGAGTATGCAGCAAAGGGAAGAAAGGCTGCACTAGAAGGGATAGGTAGAAGATCTCAAGAAGGTATGATGCTACGATCCATTGAAAGAGGTACGGGTGGAGTTGCATTAAAACAAATTTCAAAACAAAAATTGATGAAGCCGATGTTACCTCCTCAGATGACGTTCCTACCGAGATATGGAAGTGTCAAAATGGAAGGTGTTCCTGGAACTCTAGATATTGAATGGCAATTAGGCGGAGTAGAGATGAATCCGATAGTTCATACAAAAGCGATTCATAATTATACGCCTGGCAAAGTCGAGGCGTACGTAGAACAAAAAAATTCACTAAGAATATGGGTTGAACCACAAGTAGAAACGAGGCTATAGACATGAACTATAGTCTCTTTCTTATATCTTGATAAGTACCTTCACTTTTCTAAAGAAATTTGTATATACTTGTCTTACCAATAAATAAGGGAGTGTCGAAACATGAGTGAAAAAATCATTCGCTTTGATCGTGGAATACCAGGTTTTTTAGAGGAAAAGGAGTTTACCTATCTCGAAGCTGGGGAAGATACTCCATTTGGGTACTTACAATCCCAAAATAATGAACAGCTATCCTTTATCGTTGTTTCCCCATTTATTTTTTATCCTGAATATGAATTTATTTTATCGGATGAAGTAAAAGAACGTCTCAATATCACTCCCTCAGTAGATATCGTTATCCTCTCTATAGTGACGATACGTGAAGAGGTTGTAAATGCAACAATGAATCTTGTCGCTCCAATTGTGGTAAATTTAAATAATTTAAAGGCAGAACAGGTGATTCTAGAAGGAACTAAATATTCGATACGTCATCAATTATTCTCCAAAGAACTTGAGAAAGTTGGAGGGGAGTAAAATGCTCGTATTAAAAAGAAAAGTAAATGAATCCATCATGATTGGTGATGAGATTGAGATAAAAATTATCAGTTATGATAAAGATGGAATTCGGATTGGGATTGAAGCACCAAAGGAATTATCGATCTACAGGAAGGAAATCTATCTGGACATACAGGACGAAAACAAAGAAGCAGGCACGAATCCTAAGGAAAAATTAGGGAAATTAAACGAACTATTTCGCGATTTAGAAAAAAAGAACTAAATTTCTATAAAAAAATATTAAAATCGCTAAACAATTTATCATGTAGTTCCGAAACAATTAATAGAGAGTAATCTTGCCACGGCGGCCGACGAAGCAAGATCACTCAAATAAGACCATATCCACCGCAAGGATGCGGGGATCAAATTCAAGGAGGAATATGAAATGATTATCAATCACAACCTACCAGCGATGAACGCTCATCGTAACATGGGACTAAACGTTACCCATGCAAGTAAAGCAATGGAAAAGCTATCTTCTGGTCTCCGTATTAATCGTGCTGCAGACGATGCTGCTGGTCTTTCCATCTCTGAAAAAATGCGTGGGCAAATCCGCGGTATGGAACAAGCTCAACGTAACGTGCAAGACGGAATTTCTTTAGTGCAAACTGCTGAAGGTGCTTTAACTGAAGTATCGGATATGCTCGTTCGTATGAAAGAATTACATGTTCAACGTGCAAATGGTACTTATAATGCCACTGACCAAGCAAACATTGATAAAGAATTAACTGCATTAAATTCCGAAATTGCTAATATTGCTACTAAAACTAAGTTCAATGATATTACACTCCTTGGTGGCGCATCTATTGATATTCAATTGAATCATGCTAGTGGCGATACGATTTCAATTACTTTAGCGAATATCAGTACACTTCAACCTGCTGACTTAACTGCAGTTGATGCTGCAATTGATTCAGTATCTGGTGCTCGTGCTGATTTAGGGGCATTCCAAAACCGCTTAGAGCATACTTCTAATAACTTAGGTACAACTGTAGAGAACCTACAAGCTGCTGAATCACGTATTCGTGATACAGATATGGCTAAGGAAATGATGAAGTATACGAAGGATAGTATCCTTCTTCAAGCATCTCAAGCTATGCTTGCGCAAGCTAATCAACAACCGCAAGGTGTATTAGCAGTACTTAGATAATCTTTAACCTAACCAAAAGAGACTTTAGAACTTTCTAAAGTCTCTTTTTTTGTGCGCCCAGCATGCGCGTTATCTATAGGGTGAAAGTCCCGAACGGGGGCTGGCGAACGCCTACCGTTAGCCAAGAGCAAGGGTGTCCACCGTGAGGTGGAATCTGTAGGAAGCTGGAGGCAAACGCTTGA
>JACDJB010001021.1_pt1 | contig 24007 bp, 20 predicted proteins | sample 7454121 | NCBI WGS metagenome assembly JACDJB01 (sample SAMN14253290, study PRJNA609438) | sludge metagenome | isolation source: sludge after 25d culture with pyrite | collected 2018-12-20
CAACGGCAGCACGTACATGACCGAAGGGGGCGCCGTGGCCGCCGCCCCATCGGACTGGGTGGTCTGGCCGTGGCTCGCGATCCTGGTCCTGGTGACCCTCGTGGCGACGGCCGCGCATCGTCGGGAGCACACCGAGGCCGCCCGGGGGCTGTCGGTGCTCGGTGCCGGGCCCCGCGCCGGCCGTCGGCTGTCGTCGCTGACCGCAGGATCGCTGGCCGGCGTGGGGGTGGCGCTCGGCCTCACCGCGTCGTTCGTGGTGCTCGCCGTCGCCGCGGTTCGCCGCGCGACGAGCGCGTTCGCCGGTGGCAGCGATGGCGTGTTGGACGGGTTGTGGACCCGCCAGGCGACCTGGGTGCTGCTGGCTGCGTTGGCGGTCCCCTTCGTCGTCGCGCTGCTGGCGAGGCTGATCCCGCCGGCGCGCTCCTCCCGGGGTCCCGGCCAGGCCATGCCCGCCTGAGGTCGGGTCCGTGGTCGTGCTCCGGAGATCGCTACGCTCCTCGCCGTGCGCGTGTTGGTGACCGGAGCAACGGGGTTCGTGGGCTCCCACGCGGTCGCCGCGCTCCTGGACGCCGGTCACGAGGTGACGTGCCTGGTCCGTGACCCGTTCCGTCTCGACCTGTCGCTGCCCCCCGACGTCCGATCCCAAGTCGCGGAGGCGGTCGGCGACGTCCTCGTGGCCGACTCGGTCGAGCGGGCGCTCGACGGCTGCGACGCGGTGCTGCACGCGGCGGGCTCGGTCGGGGTGTCGAGCGCCAAGGGCGGCTCCGGCGACGTCAACGTCGAGGGCACCCGCAACGTGGTCGGCCAGGCCGTCCTGGCGGGATGCGATCCGGTGATCTACACGTCGTCGATCGTGGTGCTCGACGACTCGGTGCCGGTCATGACCGCCGACACGCCGCTCGGCTCACCGCCCGGACCGTACGGTCGCTCCAAGCTCGTGGCCGAGCAGTACGTCCGGTCCCAGCAGAGCGCCGGCGCGCCGGTGGTGTCGTTCTACGTCGGCGGCGTGTTCGGGCCGGACTGCCCCGACGTGGCCTCGGGCATGCAGGGCATCGTCGGTGCGGTCAACCAGCTCATGCCGGTCACCAACGGCGGGATCGGCACCGTCGACGTGCGCGATCTGGCCAGCCTGCTCACCACGGCGATGGAACCCGGTCGCGGTCCCCGCCGCTACATGGCCGGTGGTCAGTTCCTCAGCTGGGCGGAGTGGATCGAGGTGCTCGCCGGTGTGACCGGCGGCTCGATCCGTCGGGTGCCCATGCCGTCGATCGCGATCCGCACGGCCGGTCGACTGCTCGACCTGCTCAAGGTGATCCGGGACTTCGACTACCCGCTCACCTTCGAGGCCGCGGAGCAGATGACCGCCGCTCCGCGTTGCGACGACCGCGCCACCCTGGACGAGCTCGGGGTGGCCGTCCGGCCGGTCGCCGACACGATGGCCGACAGCGTTCGCTGGCTCATCGACGCCGGCTACATCGACGCGTCGAAGGCTCCCCATCTGGCCTGACTGTCCCGACGCACCCTGGCCCGTCAGCTCCTGGTGAGGAGGAGCTGCAGCTCGAGGGTGCCGTGGTCGTCGACCGACAGCACGACCGGCGCGGAGGGCACCTCCACGCCGAAGTCGGAGAACGTCACGTCCAGGGAACCGACGACCACGACGGTGCCGTCGACGAGCTTGGCCTGCAGCGGGAACTCGACCGCCTTGGTCACGCCGTTGATCGTCAGATCGCCCTTGGCGGTGGCGGTCACCTCGGCGCCCGACGCAGCGTCGGCACCCAGCTCGATCGGTTCGGTGAGCGTGAAGGTCGCGTTCGGGTTCTGCTGGGTGTTGAGCGCCGACTGGACCCGGTTGTCGCGGCGTGACTCGTTGGTCGTGATCTGCGTCATGTCGACGGTGAAGCTGGCATCGGTGACCGTCGTCCCCGAGATCGTCATCGACCCGCTCACGGCGTTCGTCCGACCGACGGCCTCGGTCGAGCCGATCGATGCCAACTCCTCGGAGATGCGGAAGCCCACGAACGTGCCCGTCGCCGACTCGTAGTCGAACGCGCCGGTGCTGGTGTCGACGCTCCACGTGCCGTCGATGCCGTCCGGCGTCGCCGTCCCGCCGCCTGCCGTGGTGGTGGTGGACTCGTCGGCCGTCGTGGTGGTGACGCCCTGCGCCGCGGTGTCGAGGTTCACCTCGTCGGGGGCGTCGTCGCGCAGGAACCAGAAGATGCCGCCGCCCACGAGGAGCAGGGCAACGACGGCAACGCCGACAGCGGTGATGGTCTTGGCCTTGGGGGTCATGGGCCAGATCGTAGGGACGTCACCTGGGAGGGAGGCGTCAGCCAGCGGGCTCCTGCCGTGAACCGGCCACGCGTGCGCGGGGATCGGATCTGGTGCGGGGATCGGGTCTGGTAAGAACCGGGCGAACCAGGGGGACGCACGTGAGCATCGACTTCAGCCTGACGCCCGAGCTCGAGGAGATCCGGGGCAGGGTCCGGTCCTTCATCGAGGACGTGGTGCAGCCCACCGAGGCGCGCATCCGGAACGAGCACCTCGAGGACGCCGACCGTGACGAGTACCTCCGACTGCTCATCGGAATGCGGGGCCAGGCAAGGGGGTCCGGGCTGTGGCTGCCGCACATGCCGGTCGAGTGGGGCGGCATGGGTCTCGGTCACGTCGAGCTGGCGATGGTCCAGGCCGAGGCGGCCAAGAGCTACTACGGGCCGTGGGTCCTGAACTGCCAGGCGCCCGACGAGGGCAACATGCACACGCTGCTGCACTGGGCCACCGACGAGCAGAAGGCCAGGTACCTCCAGCCGCTGTGCGACGGGAAGGCGTGGAGCTGCTTCGCGATGACGGAGCCCGAGGTCGCCGGGTCGGACCCCACCCTCATCCGCACCAACGCCTACCAGGACGGCGAGGAGTGGGTGATCAACGGCCACAAGTGGTTCATCTCGAACGCCCACCGGGCGAACTTCGCGATCCTCATCGCCCGCACCGAGGACGACCCGGACCTTCCGCAGGCGGCCAACACGGCGTTCCTCGTCGACATCCCCTCGCCGGGTTGGAACGAGGTCCGCCAGATCGAGACCATGCACGGCTCGACGGGCCACTCCGAGATCGTGATCGAGGACCTGCGCGTCCACGAGTCCCAGATGCTCGGCGGGCGGGGACAGGGCCACCTGCTCGGCCAGTACCGGCTCGGGCCCGCTCGCCTGGCGCACTGCATGCGCTGGATCGCCCAGGCCGAGACCGCGCTCGACATGATGGTCGACCGGTCGCTGAACCGGTTCGCCCACGGGTCGCTCCTGGCGGAGAAGCAGGGCATCCAGTGGCTGATCGCGGACTCGACGATGGAGCTCTACCAGGCCAAGTTGATGGTCCTGCACGCGGCGTACCGGATCGACAACGGCCTGGAGTTCAAGTCCGAGGTGTCGATGGCGAAGCACTTCGTCGCCAACATGTTGAACCGGGTGATCGACCGCTCGATCCAGGTCCACGGCGCGCTCGGCTACTCGACCGACACCCCGCTCGCGCACATGTACCAGCACGCCCGCTGGGCGCGGTTCGCCGACGGCGCCGACGAGGTGCACCAGATGCGCATCGCCCAGCGGACGATCGCCGCGTTCAAGGACACCGGCAGCACGCGCACCGCCACCGGCGACCTTCCCATCTGACCCTCGATCCCCCGTTCTGTTCGTCCTTTCACAACGAAAACGTTGTGAAAGGACGAACAGAACGGGGTCAGGGGGCGCGGCGGAGCGCGTCGGGGGTGAGCTCCGCGAGGGACGCGTAGCCGTCGACGGCCATGATCAGGTCGGTCTCGGCGAGCAGGCACCGCAGCACGTGCTCGACGCCGGCCTGGCCCCCGACCGCCATGCCGTAGGCGTACGGACGACCGATGCCAACGGCGCTGGCACCGAGCGCGATCGCCTTCACCACGTCCGCACCGGAGCGGACGCCGGAGTCGAACACGACCGGTGCATCGCCGGCTGCGGCGACGACGTCGGGAAGGCAGTCGAGCGCCGGCAGCCCGCCGTCGGCCTGGCGGCCGCCGTGGTTGGAGCACCAGATGCCGTCGACGCCGTGGTCGATCGCCAGGCGCACGTCCTCGGGGCTGCACACGCCCTTGAGCAGAAGGGGAAGGTCGGTGAGCGATCGGATCCAGTCGAGGTCGTCCCACGTCATCCCGGGGTTGCCGAAGGTCAGCGCCCAGAGTCCCGTCGCCGCTTCGACGTCCTCCTCCGGGGTGCGCTCCAGTCGGGACCGGAACACCGGGTCGCTGAAGTAGTTGGCCAGGCACAGACCCTGCAGCTGCGGGAAGCTGGCGATCGAGAGGTCCCGAGGCCGCCAGCCCAGCGTGAGCGTGTCGAGGGTGACGACGATCGCCGACCAGCCGGCGGCAACGGCCCGACGTACGAAGCTCTCGCACACCTCGCGGTCGTTCGGCGGGTAGAGCTGGAACCACCCGGGCGTGTCACCCAGTGCCGCGGCGACGTCCTCGAGCGGGTCCTGCATGAGCGTCGAGCCCACCATCGGCACCCCGGTCACCGCCGCGGCCCGGGCGGTGGCCAGGTCCCCGTGACCGCCGAGCGGACCACGCTGGTGCTCCGGCTCGCAGAGGCCGATCACGCCGACGGGTGCCAGCATCAGCGGTGTGGCGAAGTCGGTGCCGAACAACTCGACCGAGAGGTCTCGCTCCGCTGCCCCCTTCAGCACGCGCGGCATCAGGCCCCAACGCTCGAACGCCGAGACGTTGGCTCGTTGGGTGTGCTCGCTGCCGGCCCCACCGGTCACGTAGGACCAGATCTGCTCCGACATCTCGGCCTGAGCCCGCCGTTCCAGCTCGGGGAACGCCATCGGCAGCTCTGGGGCGACCCCGGCGAGCCCGCCCAGGTAGATCTGCAGCTGCCAGTCCCCGTGGTTCGTCACGTCGCTGGTGCTCCTCGTGGTGTGGGTTCGGCCGAGGCCATCGTGTCACGGATCGGTCCTCGAATCGCTCCCACGGTGATCGACTCGCGTCGACCGCCCTGCGCTCGATGGACGTGGGGTGCTGCGTTCGCTGGATCGGGGTAGGTGCGGTGCCGATCGAGCGATGTCCTGGAGCCATCCGCTCGCGGTCGTCCGTCGCAACGGAGGTGCGCGCATGTCCATCGCAGCAGCCGGTCACTCGCAGGGGAGCGGTCTGGCCCGTCTCGTGACGGACCTGCTCGGATCAGACCTGCCCATCCGCATCGAGCTCCAGGACGGGATGTCGCTCGGGCCGCCCGACGCGTCCGCGACCGTGCGGGTCCGCAACGACGACGCCCTCCGTCGCATCGTCACCTCACCGGGTGAGCTCGGGTTCGCGAGGGCCTACGTCGCCGGCGACATCGAGATCGACGGCGACATCTATTCGGTCCTCTCCCTGCGGGCGCGGATCCCCACCCCCAGGCTCAGCGCCCGGCAGTGGGTCGGCGCCGTCCGGCTGCTCCGGCCTGTCGACCTGTTGCCGTTGGCGCCGCCGCCCGAGGAGGTCCGGATCTCGAGGTTCGGCCGCCTGCACTCCCGGCAGCGCGACCTCGCTGCGGTCAGCCACCACTACGACGTCTCGAACGACTTCTACGAGCTCGTCCTGGGACCCGCCATGGTGTACTCGTGTGCGCTCTGGGAGGACCCCTCGGTGGGCCTGGAGGCAGCGCAGTGGGCCAAGATGGAGCTGATCTGCCAGAAGCTGGCGTTGCGACCGGGCATGCGCCTGCTGGACATCGGATGTGGGTGGGGGTCGCTCGTCCGCCACGCCGCACACCACCACGGCGTCGATGCCGTCGGCATCACCCTCTCACGTGAACAGGCCGAATGGGCCCGGACGCGCGTGGCCGCCGACGGCCTGGCGGATCGGATCGACATCCGGGTGCAGGACTACCGAGACATCGACGACGGACCGTTCGATGCCGTGAGCTCGGTGGGCATGTTCGAACACGTCGGCGCGGTTCGCCTCACCGAGTACTTCGACGACGTCCACGCCCTCATGACCCCACGCGGGCGGTTCCTCAACCACGCGATCAGTCGGCCGCCGGGCGAGCGACCCGGGATCTCCAAGCGCAGCTTCGTCGCCCGCTACGTGTTCCCCGACGGAGAGCTCCACGAGGTGGGTTCGGTGGTCACGGCCATGCAGTCGGCAGGGTTCGAGGCGCGTCATGTGGAGGATCTGCGCGAGCACTACTCGCTCACGCTGCGGGCCTGGGTGGCGAACCTCGAGGCCAACTGGGATGGCGGGGTCGCTGCCGTCGGCGTCAACCGGGCCCGGGTGTGGCGGTTGTACATGGCGGGCTCCGCGCTCGGGTTCGACGAGGGCCGAATCGGCGTGCACCAGGTGCTCGGGCTGAGAGACCCCGACGAGGCGCACTTCCCGCTGCGGCCGGACTGGAGCTCCATGCCTCGGCGCGCCGCTGCCCTCGAGCACCCCGTGGCATCCACCGAAGGGCTCCACCAAGTGCGTCGCTGAGACCCGGTGTTCACTCCGTGCGGCGAGCACGGCTCGGCGCGACGCGAGGTGGCTCGCCCGGCATCTTCGGGTACACGGGCGGCCACGGAGCGTCGGGGAGCCCGGCGGCCTGGTCGGCAGCGACCAGATCCAGGAGCGGCTCGAGCGACTGAGGTCGCTCCCGAATCGCTCCCCACGGGTCGCCGCGGGTCGCCAGCAGACCGGCCGCCGAGTCGATCGTCAGGTCGTCGGGTTGCACGTCGGACACCTCGTCCCACGTGACCGGCGTCGACACCTGCGCCCCGGGACGCGCTCGGACCGACCACGCGCCGAACATCGTCTTGTGGGGGGCGTTCTGGTTGAAGTCGACGAACACGCGGCCGCCGCGCTCCTCCTTCCACCAGGCGTCGGTGATCAGATCGGGTCGTCGCCGGGACAGCTCCCGCGCCAGGGCCACCGCAGCGGACCGGACCGCGATCGCGTCCCATCGGGGGAGGAGCCCGACGTACACGTGCAGGCCCCGGTTGCCGGTCGTCTTGGGGTGACCCTGCAGGCCGAGCTCGTCGAGCACGTCGCGCAGGACGAACGCCGCTTCGCGGATCTGGGAGAAGCCAACACCGGGAGAGGGGTCCAGGTCGATGCGGAGCTCGTCGACGTGGTCGAGGTCGTCGGCCAGAGATGGCCACACGTGGAAGCCGAGACACCCGAGGTTGACAGCCCACACCACATGGGCCAGGTCCGCGATCACCAGGGCATCGGAGCGCGTGCCGTTGGGCGTGGTCACGACCGTCGAGCGCAGCCAGTCGGGTCGGTGCTTCGGGACCCGCTTCTGGAAGAAGTTGCCGCCGTCCACACCGTCGGGGAATCGCTGCAGCAGCACCGGCCGACCGCCCATCGCTCGCATCAGCGGATCGCCCACCGACAGGTAGTAGCGGACCAGGTCGGACTTCGTTCGGCCGTGCTCGGGGAAGAACACCTTGTCGGGACTCGACACCCGAACGCTGCGGCCGGCGACATCCACCTCGACGGCGTGGCCGGTGCCCATGTGCGAAACGTACTCTTCCTGTCGACAGTCGGCTCCGAAGTCCGGTGCAGGATGGAGCCGCCGACGGCGAACGGGTGGTGGGCGTGCGACGATCGTGTGGGCGAGCGGCAAGCAACGTCAGGATCGATGGCCGACGACTGGCCGCGACCATCGTGGCGTCCGTCGTCACGATGGCAGTGGCGGCGTCGTGCGCGGCGATGCCGCCGGGGACTGCGGGGTCGCCCCATCGTCCGCAGTGCGCCGAGGCCGGCGCCGGCAAGGAGGTCAGCACCGTCGAACCCGCGACGGTCGGCCTGGATGCCGAGAAGGTCGACGCGGCGCTCGCCTACGCAGTGGCCAAGGGTTCGCAGTCGGTCCGCATCTATCGCCACGGCTGCCTGGTGGGCGCGGGAGCCGGCGATCCCGCCATGGTGGACGTGCACCTGCCGGCGTGGTCGATGACCAAGGGCGTGGTGTCCATGCTGGTCGGACGCGCTGTGGAGCTGGGCGTGCTCGACATCGACGCGCCGATCAGTACGTACCTCGCGCTCTCTGACCCCCGGAAGTCCGCGCTGAGCGTCCGGCAGTTCCTCAACCAGACCACGGGCCTCCGTCTCGATTGGATCAGCGATCTGCTCGACGCCACCGGTGACTCGGCGGCGAAGTTGTTCGAGCGGCCGTTCGAGGCGGTCCCCGGCACGACGTTCCTGTACGCGCAGACAGCGGTGACGGCGCTCGTCGCCGTGATCGAGGCTGCGGTCGGCGAGGATCTGCAGAGCTTCGCCCAGCGTGAGCTCTTCGACCCGATCGGCATCGGACGCGACGACTGGGATTGGGCCCGCGACGGCGCGGGACGCAGCCAGGGCTTCGCATTCCTGCAGATGACGCCGCCCGCCTTCGGCCGGCTCGGCCGACTGCTGCTGCAGGACGGCGCGTGGGCCGGCCGACGGCTGCTGCCGGCGAGCTACATCGCCGAGGGGCGTAGAGGGACGACGGCCAACCCGTGCTACGGGTTCCTGTGGCGCAACAACGACGGCGTCGGCTGCGGTCAGACCGGTCCGCTCCTCGGCCTCGAGACCGACACGAACTGGATGCCCGCCGTGCCGACCGACGCCTACGCGCTCGCCGGGATGTTCGACCAGCTGATCGTCGTCATCCCCAGCCTGGACATGGTGGTCGTCCGACTCGGACTGCCGCACCAGCTTGCGCCGGATCCGTGGGGCGATGTCGACGGGGCCCAGCCGTCGATGACCTGGAGGTTCTTCCGGACCCTCATGTCCGGCGTGACCGACGTCGAGGTGGTGGATCCGGGCGAGTGGAGCCCGACGTCGATGGGCGACGTGGACCTGCTCCACATCTTGCCGATCCCCCTGCCCGAACCGACCTGGTGACCCGAGACCGCCTGGTGAGCCCCGAGCTGATCGGGTGAGTCGGCCGATCAGGCGAGCGGACGGTCAGCTCGTCGGGAGCGCCCGGCGGCGACAGGGACCAGGCAGATGACGGCGTACGCGGCGACGACGGCCCAGAAGAGCACGTCGCCCGGCGACTCCAGGTAGCGAGCGAGGCCGACGCCAACCGCCGGCGCCGCCAGCAGGGTCAGCGGAACCTGACGTCGTGGCGAGTAGCGCGCCAACCCGAGCTGTTCGCACCACCATTCGATGACGACGGGGACGGGGAGCAGCACGACCAGCCACGGGTCGAGGCCGACCGGCCAGCGGAGGCCCGCGAGTGCGAGCGCCGTCGTCGCCAGGGCGGCGGGCCAGAACCAGAGGCAGCGGCGACACACATGGGAGCGCCCGATGTGGGCGCAGCGGTCGTACTCTTCGGGCCAGTGGTGGCTGAGCCACAGTGCGGTGCGTCGCTCCACGTACTCCCATCGGCACGCCACCCCACGCGCTCAAGCCGGCAGCCGGGGGAATCGGGCGTGGTGCGTCAGGAGCGCAGGAGTGCCGCGGTGCCCACGGCGATCTCGGTGGCCATCGCCATGCCCTCCGGCAGGACGCCCATGCCGAAGAAGCCGTGCACCATGTCGTCGAAGCAGCGGGAACGAGCGGGAACCCCCGCCGTCCTCAGCGCTTCGGCGTAGGCGATGCCCTCGTCGCGCAGCGGGTCGAAGCCGGCGGTGACCACCAGGGCCGGTGCGAGGCCCGAGAGGTCGGCGGCCTTCGACGGCGACACGAGCGGCGAGCTCCAGGTCGACTCGTCGGGCACGTAGTGGCCCCGGAACCACTCCATCGACTCCCGGGTGAGGAAGAACCCGTCGGCGAACAGCTGGTGGGACGGTTGGGTGAAGTAGGCGTCGGTGCTCGGGTAGATCAGGCACTGCGCTGCGGGTGGCGCGACGTCGCCGTCTCGGGTCACCTGGGCCACGACGGCGGCAAGGTTCGCCCCGGCGCTGTCGCCCATCACGCCGATGCGACCACGATCGACGGCCAGCTCGGCGGCGTGGGAGCGCACCCACGTGTAGGCAGCGACGGCGTCGTCGACGGGGGCGGGGAACGGGTGCTCCGGCGCCAGGCGGTAGTCGACGGCGATGACGACGCAGCCGGTGGTGTCCGCGATGAGCCGGCACGAACCGTCGTGGGTCGCGAGGTCGCCGGTGACCCAACCGCCGCCGTGGAAGTAGACGATGGCCGGGGGCTCGGCCTCCGCTCCGAACGGTCGGTAGATCCGGATCGGCAGCTCGGACTCGGGTCCGGGGATCCGTCGGTCGACCACGTGCACGTCGGTGCGCCTGGGCATGCCGAGCGCGGTGATCCGCGACAGCTGCGCTCGCCGGGCTTCGACGGTGGAGGGGGCGTCGTCGGTCAGCCCGAGGCGGGTGCCGACGACGACGATCGCCTGCACCCGCCGGTTGAGCACCCGGCCGTCGACGCGTATCGGCGGCGCGTCGATGATGCGGTCGAGGACGGGATCGGGCGCGGCGAGCAGTCGCCGGACGAGGCGGGAGGGAACCGAGGCGCGCTCACGGGGTCGGTCGGTGCGAGACACGGCGGTCATCAGATCACGCGTCACCGGCCGCAGGACGGACTCAGGACGGGATGGGCTCAGGGCTGGATGAGCGCGGAGGTGGGCAGCACCGGCTCGGCGTCGAGCACGACCTCGGAGAACGGCCGGTTCCAGCGCTGGTACTTCGGCCGGGCGAGCTCGCGCATCCGAGTGGTGGAGTGCACCGGGTCCTTGTCGAACTCGGGGATCACCTGCGAGCCGAACAGCTCGATCATCTCCAGGTTCTCCTCGTGGGTGACGCCCTCGGGCGGGAAGCCGAACACCAGCTGGTCCACGCCCACCGACTGGTAGTTGTTGACCTGCTCGAGCACCTCTTCGGGCGTCCCGCACAGCAGGTAGCCGCCGGCGATGAGCTGGTCGAGGACCTCTTCGTTCGGGATGGCGAACGGTGGCTCGGGCCACACCGGGGCGCCCTCGCGCTTGGGCATCGTGTCGTGGTAGAGGGCGACCATCGAGTTGAGGTAGCCGCGACCCCGGCTGAGCGCGATGTCGCGAGCTCGGGCGCGGTCGTTCAGGCAGATGACCGCGTTGGTCATCATGATGTTGTCGTTCTGGTACTGCCCGAGCGGCTGGGTGCAGGCCGCGGCCGCCTCCTTGTAGGCGTCGAGGCGGCCCTTCATGTTGAAGATCGGCTCGAAGTTGAAGGCGATCGCGCCCACGCCGAGCTCGCCGGCACGGGCGAAGCTCCCCGGGTTGCCGCACGCCATCCAGATGGGCGGGTGCCCCTTGCCATACGGCTTGGGGAGGATGTTGTGGGGGTACGGCACCTCGAAGCTCTCGCCGTGGAACTCGTAGTCCTCCTCCTCCCACATGCGCGGAATCTCTGGAGCGACCTCTTCCCACTCGGCTTTGGTGGAGTCCTTGTCGAGGATGTTGAACGAGGCGATCTCGTGGCTGCCGGCACCCCGGCCGGTACCCCACTCGTAGCGGTTGTTCGTGATGTGGTCCATCATCGCGGCGCGCTCGGCGGAGCGGACCGGGTGGTTGACCCGGGGCGAGATGTTCATGATCGCCGTGCCGAGGTGGATGCGGTCGGTCTTGGCCGCGACGTAGCCGATCGCGACCTCGGGAGCGGAGAGGTGGCTGTACTCGGTCAGCGCATGGTGCTCGCCGAACCAGACGTACTTCCAGTTGTGGCGGTCGGCGTGGATCGCCAGCTCGAACTCGCGCATCAGCGCGGTGTGCTCGGACTCGCTGTCGTGCGCCGCCGGTCCGGGCACGTAGCCGTTCGAGAAGATGCCGAATTCCACGTTGGTCCCCCTGGGTCGCGGGTCGGTCCTTCCGACCTCCAACTAGAACGCGTTCTACTTTACGCGGGCTGCCGGTCGGATCTCAAGCGGTCGTATGGAATTCGTCCGGCGCCCTGTTGCGTCGCCCCGAACTTGGGCACGAGGGACCACTGGTTGGTCTGTGGTGCCCGAGGTCGGTGGGGTGGGGCGTCGGTCAGACCCGTTCGATGATGGTGGCCGAGCCCATGCCGCCGGCGGCGCACATGGCGACGGCGCCGAACTGGGAGTCGGTGCGCTCGAGCTCGTTGATCATCGTCACGATCATGCGGGCGCCGGTGCAGCCGATCGGGTGGCCGAGCGAGCAGCCCGAGCCGTTGACGTTCACGATCTCCGGGTCGATGCCGAGGCGCTTGATCGCGGCGACCGTGACCGAGGCGAACGCCTCGTTGATCTCGAACGACGAGATGTCGGCCAGGCCCACGCCCGCCTTGCCGAGCGCCTTGGTGATGGCGAGGCTCGGTGTCAGGCCGGTTTCCGCCGGGCTCACCGACACCGACGCCCAGCCCCGGATGACGGCGAGCGGGGTCAGGTCGTTGGCCTCTGCGAAGTCACGGGAGGTGAGCACGAGCGCGGCCGCCGCGTCGTTCAGGCCCGAGGAGTTGCCGGCGGTGGTGGTGGCGCCCGCGTCGCCGTCGTTGAGCAGCGGCAGCGACGCGAGCTTCTCGAGGGTGGAGCCCCGACGCGGGTGCTCGTCGACTTCGAAGAGCGAGCCGTCGGGCAGCGTCACCGGGACGACCTCGTTCTTGAATCGGCCCTCGTCGATGGCCCGGATGGCGTTCATGTGGGAGCGATAGGCCCACTCATCGGCCTCTTGCCGGGTCACGCCGGCCATGCGCGCGGCGTTGTCGCCGACGCCCTTGGCGGTGTTGAACGGTGGTGCGTCCTCGGTCTCGAGGTTGGCGGGCGACAGCCAGAACTCGCCGCCCTTGGTGCCCATCGGCGCAGTGGACATCGACTCGACGCCGCCACCGATGCCGGCGTCGATCATGCCGGCGGCGATGTTGGCGGCGATCCACTGGGTGCCGGCCATGCCGGACGCGCACCAGCGCTGCGTGGCCACGCCGGGGACGTTGGTCAGCCCGAGCTGGTTCGCGGCGTAGCGGCCGACGTTGCCGCCGCCCTGGAACGACTCGCCCCAGCCGATGTCCTCGATGAGCTCGGTCGGCACACCGGAGCGCTCGACCGCGGCGCCCATGGCGACCTCGGAGAGCGCGAAGGCGTCGACGCCGGCGAGCGACCCCTTGTAGGCAGTGGCGATCGGTGTGCGAGCGGCTGAGACGATGACGATGTCGGTGGGCACGGTGGGCTCCGGTGTGCTCGGGTCGTCGGACCTGGACGGGACGGGACCGGACGAAGCTGACGACGCGTCGGATGGGCCTGCAGATGGTGTCAGCTGGACGGTCCCCGCGTCGAACGGTCGCGCGTGGTGGCTCAGACCGGGAACCCCTGCGCCCTGGCCATCTCGAGCAGCTTGCGCCACAGGGTGTCGACCCAGGTCGCCCGGCAGTCCTCGATCTCGAAGTCGGGCAGCGTCCAACGGTGCGCGTCCAGGTCGGGACGACCACCCAACTCGAGCACGTCGGCCAGGTTGTTCGCAGCGGCATCCCGCGGCGCGAGCGGCGGCAGGTCCCATCCCCACTCGATCATCTTGAGCACCGAGGTGTGGTCGTAGAGGCCGTGGGCCACGTGTCCTCGCCTGGCGAGGGGCGACGCCACCAGGCACGGCACTCGGAACCCGCGCAGCGCGGTGCGGGGATCGGCGTCGGGTCCCTCGCTCGGACGGACGTGGTCGTAGAAGCCGCCCCACTCGTCGAAGTTGATGACCAACACGGTTCGCTCCCAGTTCGGGGAGGTGACGACCGCTTCGTAGATCTCGTGGAGGAAGGCGCAACCGGCGCGGATGTCGGAGACCGGGTGGTAGTCGCCGGAGGTCCCGAAGATGTCGGGGATCAGGAACCGGGGGTCCACGAAGCTCACGTTCGGGAGACGACCGGCGGCGGCGTCCTGCTTGAACTGGTCCACGGTCCGGGTGATCGACAGGTGTCGGAGCCCGAGCAGCACGCTGAACGGAGCGTCGGAGAAGTAGTAGCGGCCCTGGAGGCCGGCATCGGCGAGTCGGTCCCAGATGGTGGGCAAGGTCGAGATCGACAGCGTGTTCGAGGTCCGGTCGGTTCGTCCGCAGTGCTGGAAGAACCGGTTGGGGAACGTCGGGCCCATGGTCGCCGCGAAGTAGTTGTCGCAGATCGTCCACGCCGGGGCGGCCTCCCCCCAGAACAGGAGCTGGTCCGACTCGAAGTAGCCGACCGGGAACGTGTCAGGCGCGTCGAAGAGGAACCCGTCGTTTCGGCCCCCGTTGTACTGCACCCGACCCGCCGAGTAGCTGTGGCTCGGGTCCTCCTGGTCGCACGCGGAGAACTCCTGCAGGCGGTGCGTGCGGTGCACGACGCCATTGCCGTCCTTGAAGCGCAGTCCGCGCTGGCGGCCGCGGGCCCCCGGGAGCCAGCCCAGGAAGTGGTCGAACGAGCGGTTCTCCATCATCACGACGACCACGTGGTCGAACCCGGCATCGCCAGCGTTGCCCCGTGGCGTGACCGGGCCCGGTTGCGGCGCGCAGCCGGCTGCGGTCGTCCCGACCGCAGCCATCGAGGCCATCGCTGCCGACCCCTGCAGGAAGCGCCGCCTGTCGACGCGCCCCGTACCGTCGTCGGTCGTCGGTCCCATCGTGTTCCCCCCTCCGGATGCGCCACCCTGTCGGCGGATCCGTAGTGGAACGGTACCGCTGTGGAGCGACGCGTGCGCTCGCCAGCAGGTCCGGTCGTGTTCGCCGTCGTGGCGCGATCGTCGCCGATAGCGTCGCACTCGTGAGCGCCACCGATGCCGATGCCCTCGTCCTGTTCGGGATCTCCGGGGACCTGGCGTACAAGAAGCTGTTCCCGGCCCTGTACCGACTGGTCGAGCGTCGTCGCCTGGTCGGTCCGATCATCGGCGTCGCCGGATCGGACTGGACGCTCGAGCACCTGCAGGACCGCGTCCGCAGCTCGCTGGTCGACGCCCATGTCGCCATCGACGATGCGGTCCTGGGGGACCTGTTCGGACGGCTCACCTACATCTCCGGCGACTACGGCTCCGACGGCACCTTCGACCGGTTGAAGGCGGCGCTCGGCAACGCGCGGCTCCCCGTCTGCTACCTGGCGATCCCGCCGTCGATGTTCGAGACGGTCGTCGAGGGCCTCGACCGGGTCGGCGTCACAGCGACCGCCCGGGTGGTGCTCGAGAAGCCCTTCGGGCGTGACCTGGCGTCCGCCGAGGAGCTCAACCGGATCGTCCTGGCCCGGCTGCCCGAGGAGCGGGTGTACCGCATCGACCACTTCGTCGGGAAGGAGCCGGTGCTCAACCTGCTCGTGTTCCGGTTCGCCAACTCCCTGCTCGAACCGATCTGGAACCGTCGCCACATCGCACGGGTCGAGATCACGATGGCGGAGCAGTTCGACGTGCAGGGCCGCGGCAGGTTCTACGACACGGTCGGCGCGCTCCGTGACGTCGTGCAGAACCACCTGCTGCACATGCTGTGCCTGCTGGCCATGGAACCGCCGGTGTCGGAGGAGGCGGATGCGCTCCGAGACGAGTACACGAAGGTGCTCAAGGCCACGCGCGTCGTCGATCCGGTGACCGTGGTCCGTGGACAGTACGACGGATACCTGGAGGAGTCGGGGGTGGCACGCACGTCGGACACCGAGACCTTCGTCGCCATGCGACTCGAGATCGACAACTGGCGCTGGGCCGGCGTGCCGTTCCTGATCCGCACCGGCAAGTCGCTGCCGATCACCGCGACCGAGGCGGTCGTCACCCTCCGTGAGCCGCCTCGGCCGCTGTTCGCCGGCCCGGTCGACGATCCCGAGCCGAACCGCTTCCGCTTCCGCCTGGGCCCCGACGAGTTCCTCCGCGTCGAGGTCCAGGCCAAGGTGCCGGGTGAGCAGATGGCGAGCCGCACCGTCGACCTCGACGTGGACAGTCGCCACGCGCTCGGCGGCGCGCCGGCCTACGAGCGGCTCCTCGGCGACGTGATCGAAGGGGACTCCCGCCTGTTCGCACGCCAGGACACCGTCGAGGAGGCGTGGCGAGTCGTGCAGCCGCTGCTCGTCGACCCGCCTGCGATCATCGGCTATTCGCCGGGATCGTGGGGTCCACCCGCCGCGAGCGATCTGGTTCCCGACGACGACGACTGGATGCCTTGCGCCCGCTCCGACATGAACGCCCGTCCCTGAGCCCGTTCTGCTCCTACCCGTGCAGAGGCGGTGCTCAGCCCGTCGAACGACTCAGCCCTTCGAACGACTCAGCCCTTCGAACGACTCAGCCCTTCGAACGACCGCGGCGTCGGTGAGGGTTCGACGGCTTGACGTCCACGACGGCCGCGCCGGCCAGGTCGAAGCGGAACCGTCGGTCGACCTGGGTCAGTCGGACCACGGGGACGCCGGTCAGCGCCCGGTCCGTCACCGCTACCACCCGATCGGCGTCCCGGCGGGCGCGCTCGACGACCGCCAGCATCCACCCGTAGGTGCCGTCGCGGGTGCCGGCGGGGGCGCACACGACCGCTCGGGTGACGATGTCGTGTTCGAACGCCGGCTGCTCCTCCGCCGGCAGGGCCCACTTGATCGAGGCGTCGGCGACCACGGCGACGGTGACGTCGGGGTGCTGCGAGCGGAGGTCGCCGATCGCCCGGTGCAACTGCTGCAGGGACGGCGTGGCCCGCCGCCAGCCGGCGACCGTGTCGGCGTCGAGCAGCACCACGGTTCCCGCCATCAGGGCCGCGACGGTAGCCGAGCCCAACGGTCCGGGTCGCGTCCCCGGCGGAGGACCGTAGGCTGATCCGGTGACCTCAACGACGACGACACCAGCGCCGGGGACGTCGGCCAAGGACCATCCCGACGCCGATGAGCACCAGCAGTGGGGGCGGTCCCGTCGAGGCCTCTGCCCCCGGACCGCGCACGCGGAGTGGCAGCTCACCGACGCCCGGGACGCCGTCGCCATCCTGGCCAACCAGGAGCAGCACCGACTTCCGTTCCTGGTGCCGGTCCGTCACGCCAGGATGCTCGCCAGCCCGTTCGCCTTCTACCGGGGGTCGGCGGCGGTGATGGCCACGGACCTCGCCACGACAGCGACGACCGGCCTGAACGCGCAGATCTGCGGCGACGCGCACCTGTCGAACTTCGGTCTGTTCGGATCGCCGGAACGCTCGTTGGTCTTCGACTGCAACGACTTCGATGAGACCCATCCGGGCCCGTGGGAGTGGGACGTCAAGCGGCTCGCGGTGAGCGCGGTGTTGATGGCGTCGGACCGGGGGTGGGACGAGAGCGTCCAGCGGCGCCTCGCCCGCTCCGTCGGCCTCGGCTACCGACTGTCGATGGCGGACCTCGCGAGCAAGGGTCGTCTGGACGTCTGGTACTCGCGGCTGACCGACGAGCAGATCCTCGCGCTCGCCAACGCCGACAGCCGAGCGCTCGTGGAGCGTCAGTTCCGCAAGGCACGCCTCAACGACGTGACCAAGGCGATCACCAAGTACACCGAGGTGCTCGACGGTCGACGACGGTTCGTCCACCAACCACCGCTCGTGATGCGCCTCGACGACTCGTTGCCCGCCGACGAGGCCGCGGTGATGCACCAGAACGTGATCGCGCTGTTCGGCGACTACCTCGACACCGTCCCCGAGTACCTGCAGGTCCTGCTCGGCGGCTACGAGCTGATCGACGTGGCGTTGAAGGTGGTCGGCGTCGGCAGCGTCGGCACCCGCTGCTACATCGCGCTGGTCCGCGGTCGCGACGACCACGACCTCATGATCCTGCAGGTGAAGGAGGCCGAGCGCTCCGTCGTGGAGCCCTACGTCGAGGAGACGGCCTACGACAACCAGGGGCACCGGGTGGTCGTGGGTCAGCACCTGATGCAGGCCGCGTCGGACCAGTTCCTCGGCTGGTCGAACGTGGGTCACCACGACTTCTACATCCGTCAGTTCCGCGACATGAAGGGTTCGGTCAACCTGGAGAAGATCGGCGTCGCCATGACCGAGAACTACCTGCTGCTGTGCGCCTGGACGTTGGCTCGTGCGCACGCGAGGTCGGGATCGCGCATCGCCATCTCGTCCTACCTCGGCAAGGGCGACAAGTTCGACTGCTCGATCGAGCAGTTCTCCGCCGCGTACGCCGGCCAGGTGCACCAGGACTACGCGGCGTTCGCCCAGGCCGCGACCGACGGGCGCATCGAGGTGGCGCAGGGCCAGTTCTGAAGCCGGCCCCGTCGGTCAACCGGCGATCGGCGCGGCTTCCTCGGATCGGTGCGCGTCGACCGTTCCCAGCTCGCGGTGTCGCTCGTAGGCCCAACCGGGGCCCCGCAGCACGTAGGACAAGCGATCCGACCAGGTGTCCGAGCCGGCCACGTCGGTGGCGATGTCGACCAGCTCATGGGTGGCGACCCTCAGCGGGTTGAACGTGTCGATGTTCTTGGTGAGGCCGTAGACGACCGGCTCGTCGTCGTCCTCCTCCTCGAACGTGGCGAACATCCGGTCCCAGATGATCAGGATGCTGCCGTGGTTGCGGTCGAGGTACCTCCGGTTGGAGCCGTGGTGGACCCGGTGGTGCGACGCGGTGTTGAGCACCTTCTCGAGCGGTCCGAGCTTGGGGATCGTCTCGGTGTGGATCCAGTACTGGTAGATCAGGTTGATCCCGCGTGCCCGCTCGACCATCTCGGGTCGCAGGCCCAGGAGCGACATCGCTCCGTACGGCACGAACATGCCGAGCGCGTCGCCGACCGACTGCCGCAGCGCGGTCGACAGGTTGTAGCGCTCGCTCGAGTGGTGGACCACGTGCAGGGCCCAGAGGTACCGGCTCGAGTGCATGAACCGGTGGTTCCAGTAGTAGATGAAGTCCCAGGCGGCGACCGCGGCGATCGTGGCGCCGAGCCCCGTCCCGAGGTCGGGAAGGACCCGGTGGCGGAACAGGCGCTTGCCGGTGGTGCGGGCGCTCCACGTGCCGGCAGCAGCAGCGGCGACTCCGGCGATCGCGACGACCGACGAGCGGCCGGCGAAGCGTCGCCATCCGGAGCGACGATGCCGTCGGGGTTCTGATGACGAGCGCGTCGCCGCGTCGGCGTCGGCGTCGGCGTCAGCGAGACCGATGTCGGTCGACCGGTCGCCTCTGCCGTCGGAGGCCGGGCTGGCGCCCGCCTCGAGCTCCCGGGCTCGGGCGATCGCGTCGGCGGCCACGGTCGCCACCGCGGCACCGCCGACGATGCCGAGCACGATCCGGCGGTACCGGCCGTCGAGCACGTCGAAGCGGCGGAACAGGGGAGTGGCCACGAACGGCATCGCCAGGCTCAGCGTGCCCATCGTGAGGCTCGTGATCGTGTCGTTGCGCTCGTAGTCGCCGGCGGTCGGAACTCCGGTCAGCTCTCGACGGCGACGTTGGTACGCGGCCTCCGCGCCCATCGATCCGAAGAAGAACGGGATGGCCGCGACGGTGAGGTCGATCACGTAGTTGACGCTACTGCCGAGTCGTCGACACCCGCCCGTCGTACGACGTCGATCGGGGCGCTGGCCCCACTCACCATTGTCACTGTCAGTCGGTGCCGATGGGGCCGTCGGGACCGAAGAGCACGAATCGACCGTGGTCGACGTCGTCGGAGTGCAGCACCGAGGGGTTGCCGGCGATGAGGTCGAGGATCGACGGCCCGAGCACGTACGGATCCGCTGTGGCGACGTCGACGGTGTAGCCGAGGTCGGCCAGCGCTGCGATCGACAACCTGCTGAGCGGCGACGCTCCGGCGGCGATCCAACCGGTCATCAGCTCGCTGCGGAACGTCGCCTCCCGCCAGTGGGCCAGCGCGGTGCCAGAACCGCCCGTCGCCTCGACGGGGACGCCGGCATCCGAGCCGCCGGTCATGGCGTTCCACTCGGCGACGGCGTTCGGGCCGGTGAAGCGGGGGTCTGAGCCGTTGGACGTGTCGAGCAGCCCTGCGGGCGCCCACGCAGTCCCGATGCCGAGGACATGTCCCATCTCGTGGATGGCGACGCGGTCGAAGTTGCCGAGTTGCAGCATGGCGACCAGGTCCGCGCTGTCGAACTTCATCGCGCCCGCCCGAGGCATGGTCCCGTCCTTTCGGCAGTACCCTGCGGCTCCCAGCACGCCACCCGGTCCGTCGACGGCGGCGATCGTGACGTCGATGGTCACGTCGTCGATGGTGCCGGTCGGTCCCGACCCCCAGCACCCGTTGAACCCGATGTAGGTCACCGGTGCGAGATCGGCGGTGATCACCTGCTCCCATCGTGTGGCCGCAGCCCGGAACGCGGCGATGACCGCGTCGAGGTGGTCGGCGGGCATCGTCGCGCTGAAGCGCAGCGTGATGTCGAAGCCGTCCGCGTCGCCGGAGTGCACCGTCGTCCACGGGAGCGTCACGTCGCCCGTCGGTGGGTTGGCGGGGGCCGGCGGAGCGGGGTGTGCCTCGGTCGTCGGCGGCGCAGCGGCGCAGGACGCCAACGTCACGGCCGCGACGATGGCGGTGGCTGCGACGACGGGACGGATCCTCACGCTCTGGGTTACGGATCGTCGCGGGTCGAAGTTGAGCATCCAGAGTCGATCGGCCCACGCGAGGCCGTCGTTCAGCCGTCGTTCAGCCGTCGAGCATCGCTCCGACGAGGTCCTGGAACGCCTCGAGCTCGCGGAGCCGAGCCGAGCGCACGGCGTCGAGCCGGCTGGCCACCATGAGCTCCTTGGTGGCCACGACAGGTCCGAGCGGCAGGCCGCCGATGTGGCCGGCGATCGCCCGGGCCTCGCCCATCAGCCGATCATGGGGCACCGCCCGCAGCGCGATGCCGTCGGCCACGGCCTGCTCGGCGTCGATCCACGGCTCCGTGTAGAGCACCTCCGCCGCGCGCTGCCATCCCATCACCGCCGGCATCAGCAGGCTGGCCGACGCCTCGGTGGTCACGCCGAGGGAGATGAACGGGACCTTGAGGCGGGCGGTGTCGCTGATCAGCACGATGTCGCAGTGCAGCAGCATGGTCAGGCCGATGCCGACCCCTACGCCGTTGACCGCTGCCACGACCGGCTTGGGGAACGCCTCGAGCACCGGCATGAAAACGTTGTAGCCCGGCTCCTGGTCGACGAAGACGCTCGGATCCGCCATCTCCGCCAGGTCCTGGCCGGCGCAGAACGCCCGACCGGTGCCGGTGAGCAGCACGCAGCGGATGTCGTCGTCGGTCGCCGCGTCGTCGAGCGCTGCGGCCGTGGCGTACCAGAGCGCCTGATCGAAGGCGTTCATCGACTCGGGGCGGTTGAACGTGAGCGTCCGGACGCCCTCTGCGTCGTCGACCAGCAGGACCGGTGCATCAGCCATTGCCCCGATGGCTAGCACCACCGGCACGTTGCGACGAGGCGGTTGGCGGCGCAGCGCAGTCCTATCGTGGCCTCCGTGACCACCACCGATGCAGCCACCTCGAACGCCGCGAGCACGGCGGAGGACCGTCGCTACGTGTTCCACTCCTGGTCGGCGCAGGACCTGATCTCACCGCTGCCGATCGCCGGCGGTGAGGGCGCCTGGTTCTGGGACAACGAGGGCAACCGCTACCTGGACTTCGCGTCGCAGCTGGTCAACCTGAACCTCGGTCACCAGCACCCCGACATGGTGGCTGCGATCAAGGCGCAGGCCGACGTGCTCTGCACGGTCGCACCCCCGTTCGCGAACGACGTGCGCACGGAGGCGGCCCGGCTGATCGCCGAACGCGCCCCCGGCGACCTGAACCGCGTGTTCTTCACCAACGGCGGCGCCGAGGCCAACGAGAACGCGGTGCGGATGGCTCGCCTGCACACCGGTCGTCAGAAGGTGCTCGCCGCCTACCGCAGCTACCACGGCGCCACGTCGACGGCGATCACGCTGACCGGCGAGCCGCGCCGGTGGCCGTCGGAGCCGGGCGCGCCGGGCGTCGTGCACTTCTTCGGGCCGTACACCTACCGGTCCTCGTTCGGCGCGACCACCGACGAGGAGGAGCGCGAACGGTCGCTCGCGCACCTCGCCGAGGTCATCCAGATGGAGGGCGGCCACACGATCGCGGCGATCGTGCTGGAGTCCGTCGTCGGCACCAACGGCGTGCTCATCCCGCCGGAGGGCTACCTGGCCGGCGTTCGTGAGCTCTGCGACCGCCACGGCATCCTTCTGATCGCGGACGAGGTGATGGTCGGCTTCGGTCGGGTGGGCGAGTGGTTCGCCGTCGACCGCTGGGGTGTGGTGCCCGACCTGCTCAGCTTCGCCAAGGGCGTGAACTCCGGCTACGTGCCGTTGGGCGGCGTCCTCATCTCCGACGCCGTCGCAGCGACCTTCGCTGAGCGTGCCTATCCGGGCGGGCTGACCTACAGCGGCCATCCACTGGCGTGCGCCACCGCGGTGGCCAGCATCGGGATCTTCGAGCGTGACGACGTCGTCGGCCGGGCTCGTCGCCTGGGTGAGGAGGTGATCCGCCCGACGCTTGCAGAGATCGCCGAGCGGCACCCGTCGGTGGGAGAGGTCCGTGGGCTCGGCTGCTTCTTCGCGATCGAGCTGGTCCGCGACCCCGCGACGCGCGAGCCGCTGGTGCCGTTCAACGCGGCGGGTCCCGACGCCGCGCCGATGGGCGAGGTGATGGTCGCGTGCAAGGCGGGGGGCGTCTGGCCGTTCGCCCACTTCAACCGGCTGCACGTCGCGCCGCCGCTCGTGATCTCCGACGACGATCTGCTGCTCGGGCTCGCCTCGATCGACCGAGCGCTCGATGCGGCCGACGCACATGTCGGTCGCTGATAGGCGCAGCGGGGTCGCACGGTTGGCCGCCTGCGGTAGAGTCGTGGTGCCCGGGTGGCTTCGATACGAGGCACCCCCGAGCAGCAAACGACCCACAGCAAACCGCTAGTCCTCGGGGTGCCGGCACATCGGCACCCCGTTGCGCAATCAGGCCCCGGAGCACGGGGAGAAACGAGTCATACCGTGGCAACCGGAACCGTCAAGTTCTTCAACTCCGAGAAGGGTTACGGCTTCATCAGCCGTGACGACGAGGGTGGCGACATCTTCGTGCACTTCTCCCAGATCGCGGGCTCCGGCTACCGCAACCTCGAAGAGGGCCAGAAGGTCGAGTTCGAGGTGGGCCCCGGTCGCAAGGGCGACGAGGCCCAGAACGTCCGGGCCGTCTGACCCCGGACCGCGCCACACCGCACTGTCGACGACGCTGCCCCCGGTGGTTCTGGTGGTTCTGGTGGTTCTGGCGAGCTGAGCAGCGAGGTCGCCCGGCTCCGGGAAGAGAACGCCCGACTGGAAGGGCAGCTCCAGGCGGTCGAGCAGATGGTCGACGCGGGCGCGGTCACCGGGCCCCGGCACCGCGGCCGGTGGTTCGCGTCGTGGGTGCTCATCGTCGTCGGGTCGTTGCTCGTGCCGGTGTCGGTGATGTCGATCTGGATCAACCGCACGATCACCGACACGGACCGCTATGTGGAGACGGTGTCACCGCTGATCCGCGACCCAGCGATCCAGCAGGCGATCGAGCGGCGCCTCGAGAACGCGCTGTACGAACGGGTCGACCTCGGTGCCGAGGTGCAGAAGGTCCTTCCGGACCAGGCCACGATGCTGGCCGCGCCGATCACCGCAGGACTGAAGAACCTCATCAGCGAGGTCATCGGCCGGGTGGTGACGAGCGAGCGGGTCGCCAAGCTCTGGGACGACGCCAACCGGATCGCCCAGCAGCAGGTGGTGGACGTCCTCACCGTGTCGAACGGCAAGAAGGGCGTGGTGGAGATCGATCTCTCCGACACGCTCAAAGAGGTGCAGTCGAGGCTGGCCGATGCCGGGGTGCCCTTCGTGGACAACATCACGGTGCCGAAGGTGCAGCTCGAGGTCATGCAGTCCGACACCCTCGCCCAGGTCCAGACGGCCTTCGGCATCTTCGACCGGCTGGTCACGATCCTGCCGTGGTTGACGCTGCTCATCCTCGGCGCGGGCATCGCCGTGGCCCCCGACCGACGCAAGGGCCTGGTGCACGCCGCGGGCGGTTGGGTGATCGCCAGCTTCGGGATGCTGGTGGCGATCGCGGTCGGACGCACGATGTACCTGGACGCGCTGCCGACCGGCACGTCGATCCCGGCGAACGAGGCGTTCTTCTACACGATCACCCGGTTCCTCCGTGGCAGCGGCCGCATGGTGCTCGTGCTCGGCCTGCTGGTGCTGCTC
>JACDJB010001023.1_pt1 | contig 23953 bp, 21 predicted proteins | sample 7454121 | NCBI WGS metagenome assembly JACDJB01 (sample SAMN14253290, study PRJNA609438) | sludge metagenome | isolation source: sludge after 25d culture with pyrite | collected 2018-12-20
CCACTTCGCAACTCTCCTATCATCAGAGATCTAGTAGTAGATATGTCAAAAGCGTTGGAGTTTAACGCAAAAGCAAAAGCCTATCTAAACGAGCCAAATGCTATAAAGATAGATCCTGCAGGTGTTATAAACGAGCTTCAAAGTAGTTGTATACTCTGTGCATCTTGTTATAGTGTTTGTCCTGTATATGCCATAAATGGGGAGTTTTTGGGGCCATTTGCACTAACACGCGTTTGGAAGTATGTTAGCGACAAAAGGGAGAGTGATCCAAAAAGCAAGATCGACAACATTCAACAAAATGGGATCTGGGACTGCACACTCTGTAACGCCTGCACACTAGTATGTCCGCAAGGCATCTCAAGCAAAGCTGACATAGAGAAGCTTAGAGCAAAAAGCTCACAGTATGGCTATATGGATCCAAATTTTAGCTCTTTTGGCTTTGGTGGCGGGTTTGACGGCGGAACTTTTTTCTAGTATAATCTATAACAAACATGTTTGTTAGGAGTTAGTAATGGCAAAAGAGCATTCATTTGACATAAGTGCAAAAGTGGACTTACAGCTTTTTAAAAACGCTATAAATCAGGTAGATAAAGAGGTCGCAAACCGCTACGACTTCAAGGGCACACCCTATGAAGTGGAGTACAAAGAGGCTCAAAAAGTGGCGGTGCTAGTCGCTTCAAGTGATAATAAACTAGATGCCCTAAAAGATATACTCATAGCAAAGCTTCTAAAGCAGGGGCTATCATCTAAGGTTTTGGGCGAAGAGAAGATCGAAAACGCAAGTGGCAACACTCGCAAAGCAACCATAAAAGTAGTCGATTTTATCGAGGCAAAAGAGGCAAAAAAGATAGTCGCAGAGATCAAAAACCTCAAGCTAAAAGTGAGTGCTCAGATCGAGGGTGATAGTATCAGGATAAAGGGTGCAAAGATCGATGATCTGCAAAAAGTGATGCAAACTATCAGATCTATGGAGTGGGAAGCTCCGCTACTGTTTGAAAATATGAGGTAGAGCGTGGAGAAGCTAAGTATAGACGAGGCAGCACAAAAACTAGGCGTCTCAAAAGAGGCGATCCACAACCGCATACGCAGAAAAAGCCTAAGGGCGGTGGTAGAAGATGGCATAAAGTATGTGATCTTAGAAGAGGACGCACCCAAGCAGGCATCAAAAAGCAGTGGGGCAAAAGAGAGTGACCGCTACACTAACTTCCTAGAGGAGCAAAATGGCAAGCTTCAAAAAAGAGTGGAGCTTTTAGAGGGTGAGACTAGAGCACTTAGGGATCAAAAAGAGCAACTTCACATAGATGAGAAGAGACGCATCGAACAGATTTACAGAGATAAGGACTTGCAACTAAAAAGCATAGTCGAGGCGATCAGACTTGCACTGCCAAGCCAGCACATAGAAGCAGAACTTAGTGAGGCAAATAGCACAGATGCTTATATGGTAGAAACAAGCGAGTTTATATCGCTCAAGAAGTGGCTCAAGAAGCGAGGTGTGAGTGAAAAAAAGAGCAAAAAAGTGCAAAAAGATCTCTTTTTACGCTCAAAAGATGATGGACGCATCATCACCATCGGCAAAAAGTGCTACATCGATCCACTCAAGTACGATTATAGCGATATATTGCCATTTTAAGGTATAATACCACCTCTTTTTGGACAAGTGGGAGAGTGGTTTAATCTAGTCGCCTGGAACGCGGCCGTAGCGAAAGCTACCGAGGGTTCGAATCCCTCCTTGTCCACCAGCTACCCAATCTCTCTTGCAGACAAAAATATATACTCCTTACCGCTTATAACAACTCTATATCGCTTCTGTTGCAGGTACTTTTTAGCAAAGTGCAGATCCTTAAGAAGCAGACTCATCTCGCTAAAGTTGTAGTTTGGTGCCTTTGCCCCGTAGTTCATCTCACCATCAACCCACCTGCAGTTTGGAAACCCAAGTAGCATAGATCCACCCTTTTGGAGGTGGTTTTGGTAGATCTGCATAAGAGTTTGGTTAAAGTTTAGACCACTGCTTTGAAGCGTCGCGATAGAGATGATGAGATCAAATCGCCCAAGACCCAGCGAAGCAAGATCGTTTATATCGTGTGCATAAAAGGTGTGCTTTGGTGAGGCGAAGCTCTTTTTTGCCTCCTCTATGGCGGAGTGCGAGTGATCAACACCCACAAGCTCTACGCCTGCAAACTTCTCACCCAAAAGCCTCTCTATGACACTAAACTCATCGCCGCGGTTTATGCCGAGATTTAAGATCCGCTTCTTGTGCTTCACACCGCAAAATAGCAGTGCCTTTTGGTAGTGGTACAAAAAACTAAACTTGCTGTTTTTGTTCACACTAGCAAAGCTAGAGGTAGCCCCGTACTTCTCGTCCGAAGAGATTTCAACATGAAAACTCCTACTTAGATCTAGCTTCTCAAAGTGTAGCGTGATAGTTTTGCCATCGCTCGTGGGCGTGCAAAATCGCATACCATAAAGCTCCGCTAAGCTGATAAATGAGCTATAACCAAACCTCAAAACCTCAACTTCACTCATACTTATGGCAAGCATATCTTTTGGCGAAAGTGTGATCCGCTCAAGCAGATCTAGTACATCAAAGGAGCTAAAACCTGTGCAGTCGTGTGTTATCATAGTGCCATTTTACCCAACTTAGCAAAACAACATAAGCCGATAAATGCTACAATCTACCATAAAAAGGAGTGCTTATGAAACGAGTGCTTATCTTGCATGGTTGGGGTGGGAGCGATCACCCGCATTGGCAGAGCTACATCGCTGCGGAGGTGGCGAGGGAGTATGGGTGCGTGAGCTTTTTACGCTTTAGTGATGCAGATCTGCCAAATAGAGATCGCTGGCTAAATGAGCTAAAAGCCGAAGTGGAGGCGTTTAAACCAACGGTGGTGGTGTGCCACTCCATCGCTAACATACTCTGGTTTCATCTCTGCAATGATGATCTAGATCTAAGACTTGAGAAGCTATTTTTAGTCGCACCACCGAGTCTTAGCTGTGACATCAAAGAGCTTGCAAGCTTCTACCCATGTGAGATCCCACAAGATCTTATGAGTAAAGAGGCTCTTCTTATATCTTCAGATAATGACCCATATATGAGCTACAAAGAGGTGTGTGAACTAGCTAAAGATCTGGGTGTAGAGCTTCACACCATAAAAGGTGGCGGACACATCAACACAGATAGCGGATATGGCGAGTGGAAGTGGCTATTAGGGGAGATCTAATTATGCAAAATCAGATAGTAATATATGAAGATATAAATGGTGAAGCAAGGCTTGAAGTCTCACTTGAAAATGAGACTTTGTGGCTAAACCAAAAGCAACTAGAGATCCTGTTTGATAGAGATAAGTCGGTTATTTCTAGGCATATTAGAAATATTTTCAAAGAGGGTGAACTAGATAAAAATTCAGTTGTTGCAAAAAATGCAACAACTGCTACTGATGGTAAAATGTATCAAGTAGAGTACTACAACCTTGATATGATCATATCGCTAGGCTACCGTATAAACTCAAAAAGAGCGACAAACTTTAGAGTCTGGGCGACAAAGATCCTAAAAGAGTTTATAGTAAAAGGCTACGCCATAGATGAAAAAAGAGCCAAGGAGAGGGGGCTAAAAGAGCTGGAGCAAACCATAGATCTACTAAAAAACACCATCTCGAACTCACAGCTAGAGCTAAGCGAAGCAAAAGGACTACTTGATGTGATCATAAACTACTCAAGGACTTGGACGCTGCTGCAAGGTTATGATGAGGACTCTTTAAAAATAGATTTTGTGCCAAAAGAGGCAAAATTTATCTTAGATAGTAGTGAAGCAAAAGCCTCCATAGCGGAGTTGAAGGCAGATCTACTAAGAAAAGGCGAAGCAACAGAGCTTTTTGGAAGAGAAAAAGCAGGAGAGTTTGAGGGGATCTTACGAAATATCTACCAAACTTTTGGTGGAGTTGATTTGTTAGAGAGTGTTGAAGAAAAAGCTGCAAATCTGCTCTACTATATCATCAAAGGACACCCTTTTAATGATGGCAACAAGCGGATTGGTGCTTTTATGTTTATACTCTTTTTGAGTAAAAACGGCATGCTCTATAAACCAAATGGCGAACTTAAAATAAATGACAATGCCTTGGTTGCACTATCACTTATGACTGCAAAAAGTGAACCAAAACAAAAAGATACTATAATAAATCTAATAGTGAATATTTTGCAATAAGGAAAAATAAAATGATTAATATTAAGAATTTTGGAAAATATTTGAATAATTTTACTTCACTTACATCAGGTACAATAAGTAGCTATAAAACTAATATTAAAAATCTTATTGAAATTTTAAATAAAATTGAAGATTATAGAAATATGACTAATAATGATAAAGTTATAGCATTTTCTGAATTAGAAAATAACACCTATAGCAAACATCTTAGTCCTAAAAAATTTAATGATTATAGAAGTGTAGCTAGAAAATATAAGGAATATCTCGATAGTGAAAAAAATAATATTAGAAATAGTCAAAGTTTAGAAATAAAAAATTCAAATATAGGAAAAATTATGCAAAATGAAAAAAAACAAACTCAAGCATTAAACCAAATTTTATTTGGAAGCCCTGGGACTGGAAAAACTTACCACACTATAAACAGAGCTATTGAGATTATAGAAAATAGAGTTGTAGAAAAAAGTGAAAATAGAGAAGAGTTAAAAACAAAATTTGAAGAGTATAAAAAATCTGGACAAATTGAGTTTATAACATTTCATCAAAGTTTCTCTTATGAAGAGTTTGTAGAAGGGATTAAAGCAGAAACAAAAGATGATAATATCACTTATGAAGTAAAATCTGGGATTTTTCAAAAATTATCAAAAAAAGCTTTACAAAACTATAATCAATCAAAAGAAAATAGTATAAATAAAAAAGAGTTTGAAACAGTTTTTAAAGAATTAGTTTTAGATAAATTAATAGATGATGAAAAACTTGAAATAAAAATGAAAAAGAGTAGTTTTTTTATTAAAGAAGTTGATGAAAATAAAATCAGTTTTGATAAAGTAGGTGGCGAATCACAACATGTTTTATTGATTAAGAATTTAAAAACTATGTATGAAGCTGAAGAAAATAAAATTATTATTGGTGGATTGTCTCAATATTATAATCCTTTATTGGAATATTTATTAAAAAATAGTGAAATAAGAAATCAAGAAAAAGAGCAATTAAAAAACTATATTTTAATAATAGATGAAATAAATCGTGGAAATATCTCTAAAATTTTTGGAGAGTTGATTACTTTGATAGAAGAGAGCAAAAGGCTAGGAAATGTCGAAGAGTTGGAAATAACTCTTCCATATTCAAACAAACCTTTTGGAGTGCCAAAAAATCTCTATATTTTAGGTACTATGAACACAGCAGATCGTAGCATCGCTCTGCTTGATACAGCTTTAAGAAGAAGATTTGAATTTATCGAAATGATGCCAAATCCTAAACTTTTGGAGGGTGTAGAGGTTGATGGAATGAAAATAGATAAGCTTCTTGAAACTATAAATAAAAGAGTTGAGTATTTGTATGATAGAGACCATACAATAGGACATGCTTATTTTATGGAGCTAAAAGAAAAACCTACATTGGAAGCTTTGGAAAATATATTTAGAAACAAAGTAATCCCACTTTTACAAGAGTATTTTTATGATGATTGGGAAAAAATAAGACTTGTTTTAGCGGATAACCAAAAAAGCGAAGATCTGCAGTTTGTGAGAATAAAAAATGACTATGGAGTTCAAGAACTATTTGGTAATAGCGATTACGATCTCTTAGAAGATAATGTGAAAATATATGAAATAGATAGTGAAGCTTTTAAAAAGATAGAGAGCTATAAATATATTTATGAAAAGCTAGAAAATGGGTAAAACAGTTGTTTTAAGAGAGTTTGAATTTTTACAATATAAAGATGAAAAAAAAGAAAACTATATAAAAGAAGATAATTTTAATGCTATTGAAAAATTTGTACTAGAAAATGAGCAGAGTGCAGAGTATCTAAAAATAACTAGTAAAAAAGGTTACGGCAAGGTTTTGCAAGCTCAAAATTTTGTAGGGCTTATCCAGACAAAAGATGGTACAACCATAGAGATTCTGCCAAAAATCAGAAATCTTGATAGCGAAAAATCAAAAGAGATCTTGCTAAAGATGCTGAAAACTCTCAAAAACTCCCCCTTTAAAAACATAAGCACTGCACATCTAAGATCTACCAAGATGCCACTTTTAGAGATCTTTATCACGATGTTTTTAGATGAGCTAGCAAAACTTATACGAAAAGGAATAAAAAGCGATTATTTACAAAAAGAAGAAAATCTAAAATTTCTAAAAGGAAAGCTAAAAATTAAAGAGCAGATAAAACAAAACTATATTCACAAAGAGCGGTTTTTTGTAGAGTTTGATGAGTTTTTGTCAAATCGTGTGGAAAACAGACTTATAAAATCAACTCTAAAATATCTTTATAAAAAATCAAAACTAAATAAAAATCAACAAAAAATTAGAGAGTTTTTGTTTGTTTTTGATGAGGTAGAAGAGTCAAAAAATATCAAAACAGATTTTGAAAAAGTAAAACCAAATAGGCAAATGAGAGATTATGAGCAAGTTTTATTATGGAGTAAAACTTTTTTGCTAGAAAACTCTTTTTCTCCATATAAAGGCGATACAGTAGCTTTTGCACTTTTGTTTGATATGAACCATCTTTTTGAGAGCTATATTTATGACTATCTAAAAAAATCTAAAAAGTTTGAAGAGATAAAAGCACAAGATAAAACTCACCATTTAGCCTATGAAAAAAATATTGGAAGATTTAGGCTAAAACCTGATATTGTGATAAACAGAGGTAAAATCATCGCTGATGCAAAGTGGAAGTTACTTAGCGAAGAAAAAAGTAATAACGGAATTTCTCAAGCTGATATGTATCAACTTTATGCTTATGGCACAAAGTATGAAAAATGCAAAAATTTGTATTTGATCTATCCTTACGATGGTGTAAATTTGGAAAACTCTTATCAATATTTCAAAGATGATGAAAATAAAATTAAAAATTTACAGCTAGACATTCTGTTTTTTGATTTAGATAATCCAAAATTTGTAGGAAAATGTTTGGTTTAAAAAACTATAAAATCACTTCCCAACTTCCACCGCTATCACTTCCAACCCTTTTTATAATATTATTATCTTTTAGATATTTTAGATTATTTTCAATAGCAGTTGTACTAAGGTTTAAAATCTTTGATAACTCAGCAATAGTTATTGAGCTATTTTTTGCGATCTCTTCAATAATTAGTTTTCTATTTCTGGTTAATTTTAGCTGAGTCTCTCCCAACTTTTCTCCCAACCCATCTCCCAACTTTTTACTTTTTTCTATATACTCCTCTAGTGATTTTTCTATAATCTCTAGCATAAACTCTACAAAAGGTGTGCTATTTCCTAGACTCCCACTATCTTCTAGTGCTTTATAGTACTCTTCTTGATTTTGCCTTACAATGCTCTCTATTGGCATATAGACAAAAAACTCTTTAAAATTTTTCAAAATTAGGCTTTGCCAAAGTCTCCCAATACGCCCATTTCCATCACTAAAAGGGTGGATAAGCTCAAATTCATAGTGAAAAACAGACGAAACTATCAAAAGGTGCTCTGGTGTATTTTCTAGCCAAGAAAAAAGCTCACCCATAAGTTTTGGTACGATATCTGGTGGCGGTGCGATGTGTGTAACTCCATCTTTCCCACCAACTCCAACATTTGAGTTTCTATAAACTCCTGCATTTTCTAGCAAACTTCCCATCAAAAAACTGTGTGCTTTTAAAAGGTCAGTCTCACTTTTGTAGTCATATGCAAAAATATTGTCGTATGCTTTTATCGCCCCTTTTACCTCTTCTATCTCTCTAGTTGTCCCAAAAACCGTTTTGCCATTTAAGAGGCTTGTAACTTTCTCTTCATCAAATGAGTTCCCCTCGATCTGCAGGGTTCCTGCAATAGAGCGAATACGATTGTCTTTGCGAAGTTTTAAGGTATTGTAATTTTTATCAATATATTTAATATCCGAAACTAGTTCAGATATTTTTGCTATTTGGTTTATGATTTTTGTAGTTATGACATAGGGTGGAGTATACACAAAATATCCTTTTAAGGATTATAGCATATACAAATCCCAGACTAGAGTCCTGCTCTGTCTTTTTGTGACCTTATCTGATCTGGTAAAATAAAACTAGCTTTTTATCTTTAAGTTGTGCTTGTTTGATGAGTGTTTTTGAGATCCCTACACCTCTGGAGTTGCCTATTTGTACTAAAGTAGTCATGATGCTTTAAGTCTTCATTATGTAATTATTAAAATACAGCAAAAGCTAGTTACTTATAACCCATTTCTGTGATTTCCAATCTATATTTTAAAGCAGATATTATTGGATTTTTAAGCAATTTGGATAAAATTGTTAAGTCTCATAATTCTTAACACAAGGAAAATATCAATGAAAAAAATCTTAGCTAGCTTAGCCTTTGCTTTAGCTATATCTTTTGGAGCAACATTTGATGATGGAGTGCAAGCTTATGACAAACAAGACTATAAAACTGCATTTAAGATTTTTGAAAATTTAGCATCTCAAGGTTATGCAGGTGCTCAAAATAATCTTGGGCTTATGTATGAGAATGGACAAGGTGTAAAACAAGACTATTTTAAAGCCAAAGAGTGGTATGAAAATTTAGCATCTCAAGGTTATGCAGCTGCTCAAAATAATCTTGGATTTATGTATGGTAATGGACAAGGTACAAAACAAGATAAAAGAGTTGCTAAACAGTGGTTCGGAAAAGCTTGTGATGGTGGACAACAAGGAGGTTGTAATAATTATAGGCTACTAAATGAACAGGGCTACTAAAATAAATATATTTAAATATCGTAAGCTTTAATAGCTTGCGAACTTTACTTTCTATCTTTTTAGCACCTAGATCTCATCGGTCTTAAACAGACTATACCCCTCATAATAGTAGCTAACATCGATCCCTTTCATAAACAGGGCTCTATCATCGACCTTATCAGTCAAGGCAAGGCTTAGCAGATGCTTTAGCTCTATATCCTTGAGCACACTTCTCTTCATAGCTGAGAGGTACTCATCTTTATCTACATTGTTCCAGTCCACCACCTGTTTTAGCTCATATTTAAGCATCAGATCTAGCCAGATCCTAGTGAAGCGTCCATTACCCTCACGAAAAGGGTGAGCGATATTCATCTCTACATATTTTTCTACTATCTCATCAAAAGTGCTTTGTGGCATCTTCTCTATGTGTATTAAAGAAGCTTCAAGATACATAAGAGGTGCGAAACGAAAGTCATCTTTTGAGATATTTACTGTGCGGATCTTACCTGCAAACTCATAGATCTCGCCAAAAAGGTAGCTATGTATAGAGCTAAGACCTGCAAAAGTGCCCACCTCAACTCTATCTATATCTCCAGAGTCAAAAAGCTCTTTAGCTTTTTGTTTGCTCATCTTCTATTTAGCTTTTGCTAGATCTATTTGATTTGTAATGCCTAGTCTATTTCTTAAAATCATAGGAGATACTCCTCTTGCATCAAGAAGGCTTACCCCCTAGATGCTCGTTTTCGCTCATTTTCGCTTAGGAATTTTTTGCGGACTCGTATGTTTTGTGGAGTGATCTCTAGCAACTCATCATCTTCGATCCACTCCAACGCTCGCTCAAGCGAGAGCACTCTATGAGGCACAAGCTTGATCGCATCATCACTTCCGCTAGCTCTTACATTGGTAAGGTTTTTGCCCTTGATCGGGTTTACTGTAAGGTCGTTGTTTCGTGAGTGTTCGCCTATGATCATACCCTCATAAACTTTGGTTTGAGGTCCGATAAAGAGTACGCCTCGCTCTTGAATATTAAAGAGTGAGTAGGCTAGTGCATCGCCATCTTCAGTGGAGATGAGTGCACCATTTGCCCTAGACTCCACGCTTCCGCTATGTGAGCGAAACTCCAAAAATGAGTGGTTCATAACCCCTTCGCCTTTCGTGTCGGTGAGAAACTGCCCTCTAAAACCGATGAGTGCACGAGCTGGGATCTCAAACTCTACTCGCTGAAACCCCTCGCCCATCGGCACCATCGCGATCATCTCCGCTTTTCGCTTGCCAAGTTTCTCGATGACGCTTCCGCTAAACTCCTCTGGGACATCGATGACAAGGTGCTCAAACGGCTCGCACTTGATCCCCTCGATCTCTTTTACGATAACCTCAGGACGACTGATGCCAAACTCGAAGTTTTCACGACGCATATTTTCAGCAAGTATGGTGATCTGAAGCTCGCCACGACCACTCACCTTAAACTTACCCTCGCCTACCACTTCAAGCCTCATCGCGACATTTGTCTTCATCTCTGACTCAAGGCGTTCACGAAGCTTGTTAGATGTGACATGCTTACCCTCTAGCCCCGCTAATGGCGAGTCATTTACTGAAAATATAACCGTCAAAGTTGGCTCTTCTATATGGAGTGGATCTAGTGGAGTTGGATTTGCTGGATCACATATGGTATCACCCACGCCGATAGCATCGATGCCTGCAAATGCCACGATATCACCCGCTTCTGCACTCTCGATCTCGGTGCGGTTTAGCCCCAAAAAGCCTATGAGCTTAGAGATGCGACCTCTAACCATCTCACCATCTGCTTGAGCTAGCAGGATCTGATCGCCCTTTTTTACCACGCCATTGAAGATCCTAGCAATCCCGATCTTGCCCACATAGTTGTCATAGTCAAGCGTGAAGATCTGAGCTTGCAGAGGGTTATCTCTACCGCCCTCTGGACTTGGGATCTTCTCGATGATAGTCTCAAATATGCACTCAAAGTTGCCATCTTCTTCGCTTAGATCTAGCTTTGCTATACCATACCTCGCAGCGGCGTAAACCACAGGGAAGTCAAGCTGATCTTCATTTGCTCCCATCGCAACAAATAGGTCAAACACCTCATCTACCACGCGATCTGGCTCTGCTGATGGTTTGTCTATCTTGTTGATGACAACGATTGGCTTTTTGCCAAGGGCGAGCATCTTTTTGACGACAAATTTGGTCTGTGGCATAACGCCCTCATAAGCGTCCACTAGAAGTAAAACGCCATCGACCATCTTGAGTACGCGTTCAACCTCACCACCAAAGTCGGCGTGACCTGGGGTGTCGATGATGTTGATCTTATGATCTTTGTAGCGGATAGCGGTGTTTTTTGAGAGTATGGTAATGCCTCGCTCTCGCTCGATATCTCCGCTATCCATAACGCGGTCATCGTGGCTCTCATGAGCTGCAAATGTGCCTGATTGTTCTAGTAGCTTATCTACTATGGTGGTTTTTCCATGATCGACATGGGCTATAACTGCTATGTTTCTAACTTTTTGCACAAGCATCCTTGTAAATAAATGTGCAATTTTACCTAAAAAATATTTATGTATAGTATAATCAGTTATGATTTACTCCCCACAGACCCTAGATCCCATCATAAAAAAGCTCATATCTATGGGGGTTAGACCCGTTATCGTTGGCGGTTATGTGCGAGATATTTTGCTTGCAAAAGAGTCAAAAGATATAGACATAGAGTTATATAACCTACTAGATCTAAACACTCTTAGTAAGAGTCTTGAGCCTTTTGGCAAGCTAAACTTTGTGGGCAAAAGCTTTGGAGTGGCAAAGCTAAGCTACAAAGGTTATGAGATCGACTTTTCACTACCTAGACGAGATAGCAAAGTCGCTAAGGGGCACCGCGGTTTTGAGGTGAGCTATGATGCCTCGCTTGACTTTAGGAGTGCATTTTTACGGCGAGACTTTACCATAAATGCTATGGGCTATGATCTCCAATGTGGCGAGCTTATAGATCTATTTGGTGGTAGAGATGATCTTAGAGCTAAGAGACTTAGAGCAGTTGATGAGAGCTCGTTTGGTGATGATCCACTTAGAGTTTTAAGGGCGGTTCGCTTCTGCTCTACGCTTGGCTTTAGCATGGATAGCAAGCTTTTTGAGATCTGCCAAAGTATGGTGCAAAGTGGCTTGCTAGGCGAGTTGCCTCGTGAGCGGATCTTTAGCGAAGTAGAGAAGATCTTACTTGAAGCTAAAAAACCCTCCATCGCATTTAGTTATCTTCAAAAGATGGGTCTAGATCTATTTAGCGTAGATCCACATCTCTTAGATAACACTACTAACATCAAAACTAACAGACTTGTTATAGCCTTAGCACTGCTTTGCGATGGTGACATAGAGGTTTTAGCCAAACTTAGTAACGACAAAGAGCTAACAAGATCCATAACAAAACTACTAACACACACTAACGCTCTTAGAGCTTCTATGAGTGATCTTGAGCTTTTACACCTCGCTAGTAGCGTGAGTTTAGAGGATCTTTTAGAGTATAACAGATCTGCTAACAAGCTAACAAAGCGTGAGTATGAGGAGCTTTTTGCTAGAGCTAAAAGCTACAATGTTTTAAGAGAGGCAGTCCCTAGCAGATGTAGCGGAGATGAGCTTATAAAAGAGGGGCTAAAACCATCAAAAGAGTTTAAAACCATACTTGCAAAACGCTATGAGGCACAACTACTAGATCTCATAGAAGCACAAAGTTTGAAACAGTAAAGTCACTGATACTATTTACCCCAGCTAACTCCACAACCCCAACCTGTTCAATAGTCGCTCCATTTACATAGTAGATCTCAACCTCACTTGCATCACTGCTAGAAGCACTCAAGATGACAGCTTTTTTATGCTCATCTATACTAAGTTTTGCATCTACAAATAGCTCTTTTATGCCATTTACCCCATCAAGGCTAGCACCATATATGATGGCGATATCTCCATCTAGTGCGTCGCCTACTAGATCCTCCTCATCAACTACACCAGATCTAAAGAGCGTTGCATCTCCTAAAAAACCGCTAAAATCAAGCATATCTCGACCATTTCCAGCTATAAAACCAACTACGCTATCTAGCCCATTTTTCACAGCATCATCTTCAAAAACAAGCACATTTTTACCACTTCCAAGAGTGATGGTATCATCGCCACTCCCAGCTCTTATGATGTTTGCATCATCTGTGCTGTTGCTTCCCATTCCTAAGATATTGCTTAGCACCACTATCTCCTGATCGCCACTCGAAGCAGTCACTACGACCTTACCATCACCACTTATGATCGCCCCATCAGCTTGAAGAGCACTTAAGCTAAGAGTAGCACCCTTAGAGACGACTATATCTAACTCGCTAGCATCGCTACTTAGCTTTGTTTGAGCACTCAAACTCTTTGATGAATCTATCGCCATATGTACGGTGTCACTCTTTATGTTTGCAAAGTTGTAGGTGGTGTTTGAGTTAAAGTTATCTACTATATAAACCACTCCCTCGCCCGCTACATATAGCCCGTTTGCCTCGCTAGGATCTAGTATAAGTGCTATCTCTTTTGAGACCTCAAAGAGCCTATGTATGTTGTTTTTTAACGCAAGATCACTCTTTATGAAGATCTGATCATCGCTTTTTCTAAGCACACTGCTATCTGAGATCTCAAGCTTTATGCTTCCAAAACCTACGATCTTACCTAGCAGATCCCCTAAAGAGTAGTACTTCTCTATGTTTGCGATACCATCTTTTGGCTCACTTGCTAGCTGATCTATGTTGATCTTTAGTTTTTGGTTTGCAACTAGCTCTAGTGTATCAAAACTAGCTAGCTCGACCCCTTTTGTGTAGCTTTGAGCGTTTTTAAAGGCGTATTTGCCACTGCCTATATACTCTAGCTCTATATCCACTTGGTTGTTTGCACCCTTTAAGATCAGGTTTTTGTTTTTGATCTCAGCTCTAAAAACAGCAGAGGGATCATCTAAAACTCCGCCATCAAGGGCGTAGTAGTATGGATCGTCCATGATGGTTTTTACTATCTCTTTGGTGTTATCAAGTCTGATGAGATCTACTTTAGCACTTGCAACAACATCTAAAAGTGCATCAAAAGCCATCTTGCTAGAAATTTTGCCCTTTAGTATCTGCGAGCCGATTGAGCTAACGATTTTGGCTAGGCTAGCTCCCTCTTTCGTATCGGCATAGATCTCAAAAAAGCTCTTCATAGACTCTAGTGTATCGCTTGCAGACACAACTGCGTCTTGCTTTTTTTGCACCACTTTAGTCAAAGACTTGATCACTTTGATGCTGTTTTTATCCCCACCCACAAGCGAGATCGCATTTTTTACAAAGTCATCATCGCCAACTTTTTTAAGCAGATCTAAGTTTAGTTTTATCTTATCTTTTAGAACTCTCTTTTGGCTTTTTGAGTATCTATTTTGTAGCCAAGTGTAGGACTCTAGCGTATCATACAAGATCTCATCACCAAGCACAGCGTCTTGCAGGGTGCTTTTTTTATCCACTAAGGCATCAAGCGTTGAGCCATCTATCGCCTCACCATATGCCATCAAATATATCTCCACTACATTTTTAGCAGTCGCTTTTTTTGCCATTTCACGCCCCCCCCTCTTAGGCTTGATTATAGCACAAAAGTGACACTTTTTTTAGATCAATTTTAGCCAAAAATCATCACTGCATATTAGCTACTTTTGCGATAAACTTGCAAAAATATCACCACAAGAAGCTAGCATACCATCATGGTAAATCTCAACATAAACAACTACAAGCTTACACCCTTTAACATAGCCGCGAAAGATCTGATGCAGGGCTATTTGGCACAGATCCAAAGCGAGCTAAGTGACTACACTTTTGCCCAAAACTTCATCTGGCTTAGCCACTCAAGTGGCTTTTATACGATCGTAAATGAGACATTTTGTCTATTTATACTAAATGGTGAGGATCTAACTATGCTTCTGCCACCTCTTGGCAAGCTAGAAAACATCAACACCGCTTTAGTGGAGTGCTTTTCGATTATGAACTCGCACAACAGCTCCATCTATGTATCACGCATAGAGTATGTTCACCAAAGTTTTGTAGAAAACTTCATCGCCTCGCTTGATGAGAGTGCGGAGATCTATGAGCTGATGCAAGACTACATAGTTGAGAAAAAGCTGGTCGATTATGTATATATGAGTGATCATCTCATCGAGCTAAAGGGCAACTCCTACCACACCAAACGCATCGAGATCAACAAGTTTAAAAAGTCATACGAGGATATCAGCATAGAGATCTTAGATCCAAACAGGCACAAAGATGAGGTGCTCTCTATCCTAAATCGCTGGATCGAACATAGATTTAAGTATATCCCAAAGGAGCAAAGCGAGCTATTTATAGATGGGATCTCACATGAGCGATTTGCCATCAAACGCATCTTGAAGTACTATGATGAGCTAGATCTCATCGGTGTTGTACTCTACATAAACGGCACGGTAGCGGGCTTTAGCGTAGGCGAGAGACTCAACGAAACATCAGCATCAATACTCATCGAAAAGAGTGACTTTGAGATACTCGGAGCTGCTCAGTTTATATTTAGAGAGTTTTGCAAAGTCCTAAAAGAGAAGTTTGGATCTACATATATAAATGTCGGTGATGATATGGGGTTTGAGAACCTCAAAAAAGTCAAACTCTCATATAGACCATACAAACTCATACCCAAATACACCATCTACCAAAAATGAAGATCTCACAAGCTACTCTTAGTGATCTAGAGGATCTTTTGGATCTTGAGAGTGAGCTATTTGGCAGAGATGAGTTTGCACTTAGTGGTGCGAACTTTAGGTATCATCTAAAAAAAGATCATATACTAAAAGCTTATGATGGCTCTGTTTTGATGGGGTATCTGCTATTTTTACGCAGGCGTGGGAGTAGTAAGATCCGCATATATAGTCTAGGTGTAGCTAAGAAGTTTTGGCGTAGTGGGGTGGCTCAAAAACTACTAGATCATCTAGTAGATCTAAGAGCTAAAAGTATCACTTTAGAGGTAAATGAGGCAAATCTTAAAGGGATAGCATTTTATACAAAAAATGGCTTTTATCCTACAAAAACACTACCTCTCTACTACCCAGATGGTGCAAATGCCATCAAAATGCAAAAAGATCTAGTGAAGTGAGTATCTACTGCCTCGTTTTACAACCTCAAGCGGGGTGTCAAAAAGGTGTGAGAGTTTTTGTGAGGTTATAAGCTCCTCTTTTGTGCCACTTTGGTAAATCTTCCCATCTTTTATGAAAAGTACCTGCTTTATGCCCTCAAAGATCTCCTCTATGTGGTGAGTAACTAGCAGTATTGTCGCCTCTTTTGAGATCTCCTCTACAAAGAGCATAAACTCCTTTTGAGCCTTTATATCAAGACCTACTGTTGGTTCATCAAGTAGTAGCATTTTAGCACCTCGCACCATCGCTCTAGCTACTATGCACCTTCTAAGCTCGCCCGTACTCATAGTGCGGATCTCTTTTTGTATGAGGTGCGTAAGTGATAGTTTTGCCATCAGATCTTTAGCCTCTACAAGCTCTTTTTGAGTTATGTTTTGATGGTTAAAAAGACCCAAAGTACCAAAAAACCCGCTCAAAACTACCTCAAGACCACTCGCTTTTGGAGCTTCAAAGTAGAACTTGTTGTGCAGATCATTTGTCACTATACCAAGGTGACTTCTAAGCTCGTTTATATCCCAAAGAGTGCGAGAAAATATCTCTCGTTTATGTTTTTTAGCTGTTATAGATGGGTAGATCTCACAAGCGATGAGCTTGATGATAGAAGACTTACCACTACCATTTGCACCAAGCAAAAGTGTGTGTTCACCCTTAGATATACTAAAAGTGACATCTTCTAAGACCGCCTCTTTGTCATAGATAAGGCTCACATTTTCAAACTCAACTAGCTTTGACATCTAAACCAACTGATGCTTGACAAACTCACTATAATGACCCACCTTTAGCTCAAGCTCACTATGTGTTCCGCTTTGGACTAAATGCCCATCATCAAGTACAAAGATCTTTGAGGCGTTTTTAACCGTACTTAGTCTGTGAGCGATGGTTATAACAGTTTTTGGTTTCAAAAAGCTCTCTAGGTTCTCAAAAAGCTTCGTTTCTGTGTGAACATCTAACGCCGAAGTGGACTCATCAAAGATCACAACACTAGGATCTGCAAGCACCATACGAGCGATGGAGAGTCGCTGACGCTGTCCACCACTAAGCCTAACTCCCATCTTGCCCACCATCGTCTCAAGTCCATTTGGCATAGACTTTAGCATATCGCTTAGCTGGGCTATACGAAGTGCCTCGTGTATCTCTTCATCGCTAAAGTTATCACCCATAGTTATGTTAAAACGAAGTGTGTTATTAAAGAGGATCGGCATTTGAAGAACCAAAAAGATCCTCTCTCTAAGCGAGTGTTTGTCTATCTCATCGATGCTGATGCCGTTATAGAGTATATCACCGCTACTTTTTTCATAAAAGCCCGCTATGAGCTGTGAAATGGTAGTCTTTCCACTCCCGCTAGCTCCGATGATCGCCACCTTTTCACCCGCGTCTATTTTAAGGCTCACACCCTCTAATGTCGTGCTATCTTTGTTGTATGAAAAGCCTAGATCTTCTAGCTTTATCTCTATATCTTTTTCGACAAGCAAGATCTCTCCACTCTTTTCAAGCTCAAGATCAAAGATCTTGTTTACCCTTGCCATCGCTGCTTTTGCACTCGCTAGCGTGTACTGAAGTGAGAGTATATTTTGCACAGGTGCCATGATAAACCAGATGTAACCAAACATCGCAAACATAAGACCAATGCTTAGATCTCCATACGCCACAAGCAGAAGTCCCGTAGATCTAAATATCTCAAAGGCGATGAGAAACATCGTATGGCTAAAGCGTTCATACGCCACGCTTTTGAAGTTAAACTCATTTGAGCTTAGCTGTATAGCCTTTGCTTTTTGCACCGTATCGCTAAAGAAAAACTCCTCTTTGTTGCTAGCTTTGATCTGGCTAAAGAGATCTGTTGTCTCTGTTATGCTGTGTGAAAATGCCTCAACTGAAGCGTTTTCGCTCTTTTTTAGCACCTCTGTTTTTTTGGCGATCTTGCGTGAGAGTATGGCGATGAGTGGTTGGGTAAGAAGGATCATAATCCCCAAAAGCACATCTATACTAAGTATAACAAACGAAACGGCTAGAAGTGTTAGCACAGATGTGACAAATTTACTCGCTACATTTGCTATGAAATTATCTAGTGTGTTTACATCATTTATGAGGTTTGCAGAGACTTTGCCACTTCCAAGCGACTCATACTCATTTATACTAACGCGTTTTAGATGTGTTAGTAGTTTGAGGCGGATCTCATATATAACTATCTTCGATATAGCAGTGAAGATTTTAGTAGTAATCACCTCAAAAACATAGCTCAAAAAACGAAGCAGTATAACTCCAAAAGTGACGATGGCTATGTAGTAAAAGGCGTTTCCACTGCCAAAAAATGCGTCTATATTTGTTACAAAAAATGCAGGTTTATCAAGCAGAACTTCATCGACCAAAACAGGTAAAAGTAGGGGGATTGGCACACTAACAATAATGCCAATAGCTGTTATAAACTGCCCAATTATGAGCAGTTTTTTGTTTTTTACAAGTAGATCTAGTATAGATCTAAGTGTGATCTTCTCACTCATTTTTACTACTATCTATCTCTATAATAGTATGTACATTTCCTCGCGGGTAGAAGTCTGCTACGACCTTTAGCCATTTTGGTTTTAGTTTAGTAAGTAGCAGATCATAGATCTCATTTGCACTATTTTCATGGCTAATGTGTCGATCTCTAAAGGTGTTTATGTAGAGTTTTATCGCCTTTAGCTCCACTACAAACTCATCTGGCGTGTACTCTATAAGTATCTTTGCAAAGTCAGGATAACCACTACGAGGGCAAAGACATGTAAACTCTGGAAGTTCTATCTTTATGGTGTAGTTTTTTTTATGCTCATTTCGCCAGATCTCAAAGTCGCGACTCAAGTCAAACTCTGCTAAGAGCTTCTCTCCATACTTCACATCAACTCCTCTAAACTTGAGAGGTACTTACCTTGTAGATAATCAACGCCCTTTGAGACAAAGTGCTCATGAGCCTCTTTAGACTCTATAAGTTTTACCCAAGTTTTTATCCCTCGTTTTTTTGCCATCAAAGCAAACCCATCAAAGATAAACTCACTCGACTTATACGCTGACTCTTTGGAGTAGTTTGTAGCAAATCTGATCACATCAATATGTAGATCTTTTAGATACAAAAACGATGAGTGAAGTGCTCCAAGTCTATCTACAACTATCATAATGCCAAGATCTCGAAGCTGATCTAAGATAGTGTTAAACCGCTCTGTATATGAGTAGTACTCACTCTCACTAAATATAAAAATGATGCGATTTTTCTCTATCTTTGCATTGTTAAATAGATCTTTGATCTTAACTAGTGAGTGGTGGTTTCTAAGAGTTGAGCCTGTTATGTGCATAGCGTAAGTGTGGCTACTATTTTTTGTTAGTGAGATGATCTTCTCTAGTGCCATTAGGTCATATTCAGGTAGCATTCTTAGCTTATTTAGCACTTTTAGGTACTCTTTTTGATGCAGTATCTTACCATCTTCATCTTTTAGCTTTATGCTACACTCCTTAAATGCTACGCTTCCATCGCCTCTTAAGACATCTTGACCATATATAGTTAGATCTCGTCTTTTTAGTGCATTTATGACACTATACTCATACTCACTTGGATCCACATCTGCTATAAACTTTTGTGACTCTTTTTGCTCACGAAGTTGCTCAAAAAGGTTCTCTATAAGGTAGTCAAGCTTTTGTGAAAAAGTTGTGTCATTTATGGTTGTGTTGATCTTGATCTCAACATCATCTATGGTTATATCTTGTGCTTTTAGTGACATAAACTCAAAGATCGGTTTATAGAGTATCTTCTCACCTTGCAAATAGAGCAGAAAATGGCTCCCTCTTATGTGTCCTATGGGTGTATTGTGTATATCTTTTGACTTTAAAAACTCATCGATCCATACGATCGTTTTTTGAACGATTTTGTCACTATTGTTTACCCCATACTTAAAGTTTATCTCATTTAGATTCTCAATACTAACTAAAACAAGCGTAAAATTTTTATGCTTTTTTAACTCACTGCTTAAAAATGTGTAAAAGTACTCTTTTGTAAAAGCTTTTGAGATAGAGTCTGTTAGCTTTTTGTCAAACCCTTTATAGATAAGATAAAAGATTATGTATATACTTAGTGCAAAAATCGCAACAAGTTCTATAAAAAAGTATGCTCCTAGCTCATTGTGAGCATTAAAAACTACTTGAAATATAAGCACTAAAAATAGTACAAATATAGGTAGTCCCATCTTAAGAGCAAGCTTAAAGCGATGCTCTCTCTCTTTTAGTTGTGAAAGTATCATAAATCTCCTATATATCCAGATGTTTTACATCTTTTGCATGAGCCTCTATATAGTTTCGTCTTGGCTCAACCTCATCACCCATAAAGAGTGTAAACGCATCACTTGCCGCCTCTGCATCGTTGATTGTAACTTGCAGTAACACCCTATTTTCAGGTGTCATAGTTGTCTCCCAAAGTTGATCTGGGTTCATCTCACCTAGACCTTTGTAGCGTTGAACATCGCTACCTTTTTTAGCGTAGTTTATAACCTCATCAAGCATCAATAGCATATCTTTTTCAAACTCTATATTCCACTCTTGAAGTCTGTTATATATGTGCATCGCTTCAGCAAAAAATGGCGAAGCAAATAGCTCATCATCGATAAGAAGCTCCTCTAAGCCATTTTGAGTCTGAACAAATAGATGGATCTGCTCTGGTGTTACACTTTTTGTGAGTATATTGCTCTCATTTTGTTCAAAAAACGCCTCGATCTCTTTATACATAGCATCATAACTAAGAGCTATAAGATCTGGTTTTTGTATGAAGTAGCGAAGTAGATCTACAAGTGCGTATCGCTTAGATAGAGTCTCAAGCGAAGCTCTATAAATATCAACCATTTTGAAAAATGCTACGAGATCATTTTGCCCCACACCCTCTATCTGAAGTGACTCAACACCATTTTCTATGAGGTAGTCATTCATCGCCCTATCATCTTTAAAGTAGATCTCTTTTTTACCCTTTTTGTAACGATAGAGTGGCGGTTGAGCAAGGTATAAGTAACCATTTTCAACGATTTGTCTAAAGTAACGGAAGAAAAATGTAAGTAGCAGAGTTTGGATATGGCTTCCATCAACATCGGCATCGGTCATAATGATGATCTTGTGATAACGAAGCTTATCTTCATTGTACTCATCACCGATCCCACACCCCATTGCGGTGATCATATTGGTTATCTCTTCGCTTTTTAGGATCTTATCAAGTCTTGATTTTTCAACATTTAAGATCTTACCTTTTAGTGGAAGTATCGCTTGAAAAACGCGGTCACGACCCATCTTTGCACTACCACCCGCAGAGTCGCCCTCCACTAAGTATAGCTCACAGATCGAGGCATCTTTACTTTGACAATCAGCTAACTTCCCAGGCAAGGTTCCCACACTCATAGAGTCTTTGCGACGAGTTAGCTCTCTTGCTTTTTTAGCAGCTTCTCTACCTCTTGCCGCCATCAAAGCTTTTGCCATGATCGCTTTTGCTTCTAGTGGGTTCTCTTCAAAGTATTTGCTAAGTATCTCATATGACTGTTTTTGGATCAGTGGTCTTACATAGGTGTTACCAAGTTTACCTTTTGTTTGTCCCTCAAACTGAGGCTCTGGTACTCTAGCTGAGACTATGGCGATGAGTCCTTCTGAGGTATCTTCACCACTGATTTTTGTATCTTTTTCTTTTGCGTTGCCGTTGTTTGAGATGTAGTTTGATATAACACGAGTAAGAGCTGCTCTAAAACCAGCTTCGTGCGTTCCACCATTTGGTGTGCGAATATTATTTACAAATGAGTAGAGTTTTTCATCATAGCCATCATTATACATAAAGGCGATATCAAACTCTATATCTTCGATTTTTGAGCTAAACTCAAACACTTTTGCAACCTCTGTGCGTCTGTTCATATCGGTTACATATTGACTTATACCACCCTCAAAATGGTAGCTATTTTTGACACCACTTCGCTCATCATTAAAGTTTATGGTTATAAATGGACTAAGATAAGCAAGCTCTTTAAAGCGTTTAGCCAAGTAGTCATACTCAAACTCTACACCATCAGTAAAGATCTCTGGATCTGGTGCAAACTCAACAGTTGTTCCGCTTTTTCTAGTTGTTCCCGTAACTTCTAAGATCGCATCTGGGATCCCACGAGTAAATGTCTGCTCGTGAATGTTGCCATTTCTCATAATGGTAACTTTTAGGCTCTTTGAGAGTGCATTTACAACACTTACACCAACGCCATGTAGTCCACCAGAGACTTTATAGGTATCTTTATCAAACTTACCACCCGCGTGAAGCACTGTAAGAACAACAGTTGCAGCACTCACACCCTCAGTTGGGTGCATATCTGTTGGTATCCCACGACCATTATCACTTACTATACAAGTACCATTTTTAGTTAGTGTGACATTTATGGTGTTACAATGACCCGCCATCGCTTCGTCAATAGAGTTGTCGATCACCTCATAAACTAAGTGATGAAGCCCACGATGCCCAGTATCACCTATGTACATTCCAGGGCGTTTACGAACCGCTTCAAGCCCTTTTAGAACCTTAATATTACTTGCACCATAATTCTCTTGCATATCTACTCCAAATAGTTATTGTTTTATATGTTATAGCACAATTGGCATAACGATTGTTCTTAGATCTCCATCTTGTAGCATAAAAGGGAGATTGTGCTCATTTAGTCCAAGTTCAAATTCTGAGTTGTTTATGCTATTTAAAAAGTCGAGTAGATAGCGACTATTTAGTGCTATGCTAAACTCTTTATCAAATGTTGTTGGGAAGTTTAGATCTGTTTTTGCTTCGATGTTGTCATCACTAAGGGATTCAAATGTGATGTTGTTATCATAAAATGTGATCTGAACATCTTGTGAGATGGTAGTGATCTGCTTAAGTGCATCTACTATGAGAGCTTTTGGAAGTGTTAAGTTTACCTTTAGATCTTTTGGGATTATACGAGTATACTCTGGAAATTTGCCATTTATGAGTTTTGTATAGAAGGTGTACTCATTTGATTTTATGAGTAGATATGTCTCATCAAAGAGAAGCTCTATATCATCAAAGAAAAGCTTTTGTATCTCTATGATCGCCTTTTTTGGGATTATGATATTTAGAGGTGAGTTTGATTGATTTGGTATGGTTACTATTGAGAGTCTTCGAGTGTCAGTTGAGACAAAGCTTATAGAGTCATCTTTTATATCGATCAAAGCTCCATTTAGCTCAAACTTTGGGTTGTTGATATCTATAGAAGGCGTTATTTTTTTGAGTGATTCTATTAGTTTTGATGAGTTTATAGAGATCTTTGACTTCTCATCTATGCTTGGGAACTTTGGAAAGTCAAGGTATGAAAATGTAGGGAGTTTAAACTTTGAGTGAGCTTGAGTTATATGAAGTATCTCATTTTTAAGCTCTAGGATTATCTCATTATCTTTTAAGATCCTAACAATATCCAAAAGCTTTTTACCATTTGCAGTTGTAGTTCCATCATCTATGATATCTACTTTTGTAGTGCTTGCTTCTAATCCTATCTCATAGTCTGTTGCTTTTATGGTTAGAGTGTTTGTATCAGCTTTTATGAGTATGTGTGAGGTGATTTGTGATAGATCTTTTTTCTCTACAAAGGCTTGAGCATTTATAAGCATATTTTCTAAAACTGACTTCTTTATGGTTATCTTCATTACCAAACTCCATTTATATATAAATTTTAGTAGTAGTAATAGGTAAGGGTGAATATGTGAATACCTCTTGAAACTACTTGCAGTGCGACTTTTTAAAGGTTGCTAAGTTGCAACGATTTGTTCACACTCATTCACATAGTGTATTATATCTTTTTTATTGTGAAGATTTAATTTTATTTGAGAGTTCATCTATCTTTACCTTAAAATCCTCATCGCTCTCTATAA
>JACDJB010001028.1_pt1 | contig 23852 bp, 19 predicted proteins | sample 7454121 | NCBI WGS metagenome assembly JACDJB01 (sample SAMN14253290, study PRJNA609438) | sludge metagenome | isolation source: sludge after 25d culture with pyrite | collected 2018-12-20
AATTTTTCAGAAGATGAATCAAATTTGTCAGCGCATAAAAAATCTCAGGGTGGAGTTGCTCAAGCGCCATCTCGACGCCTGGTATATTTCAGGAACAGATCCTCATGCTAACGAATACCTGCCCGACCGCTGGCAGACCCGGGCATTTATCTCCGGTTTTACCGGTTCTTCGGGAAATGTTGTCATAAGCCATGAAGAAGTCGGTTTATGGACAGATTCGCGCTATTTTATTCAGGCAGAGGAGCAGCTGAAAGGTACCGGAATCAAACTACACAAACAGGGAATCCCCGGTGCAGTTTCTCCCGAAATGTGGATTACCCACAAGCTTCCGCGCGGAAGCAAAGTCGGGCTTGACCCCAATACGGTAACGATCAGTACTTTCAGAAAGATAAACGATGTTTTGAATAAAGCCGGAATCAGATTAGTTGAAACTCCTGATCTTTTTAATTTTATCTGGGAAAATCGTCCGGAGCTTCCCGATGAGAAGATTTTTGAGCTGAAACGCACTTTAACCGGATTAACCGGGAAGGAAAAAAGAAATCTTCTCATAGATAAACTGAAAAGATATGATGCTGATTTTCAGGTAATCACCGCTTTGGATGAATTGGCATGGCTTTTTAACCTGCGCGGCAGCGATATTCCCTACAATCCTGTTTTTTCAGGTTTTGGCGTCGTTGGGGAAAACCACTCTTTTCTGTTTGTAAATCCAGAAAAGTTAACGCCGGATATTAAAGATTCCCTGCAATGGGAAAATATTGTTTTGAAAACGTATGACCAGTTCCCGGAATGGCTTAAAACGGTGAAAGGGCAAAAAGTTTTGATTGACCCAAATTCTGCCGGTTATTCGGTATTTAGCGCTCTTCAGGCTGAAAACAGCATTGTTGAAGACATTTCTCCGGTTGCTTTGCTGAAATCTCAAAAAAACGAGACGGAACTTACCGGTTTTCGCGAAGCCATGAAAAAGGATGGGGTAGCGCTGATTGAGTTTCTCAACTGGCTTCAGGTAAACGTAAAAAATGGTGATGTAACTGAATTTACTGCCGGAAAAAAGCTTGCCGAATTTCGTTCGCGTCAAAAATATTATCGTGGAGAAAGCTTTGCGTCCATTGTCGGTTACCGGGAGCATGGCGCAATTGTGCATTTGAATGTTTCTGAAAATGATGCTTTTGCGTTGAAGTCCGAAGGGATTTTGCTTTTTGATTCCGGTGGACAATATCTGCACGGAACCACCGATATTACGCGCACGATAGCGCTTGGGGAAGTAACTGAAAGGCAAAAGAGCGACTATACGTTGGTATTAAAGGGAATGATTGCCCTGTCAGGGGCGAAGTTCCCCGAAGGAACCAAAGGCTGCAATCTCGATATTCTTGCGCGCAAAGCGCTTTGGGAACAGGGGCTGAATTATGGGCACGGGACCGGACACGGAGTCGGTCATTTTCTCAATGTGCACGAAGGACCTGTCTCTGTCAGGCAGGAACTGCGTGAAATTCCCCTTTTGCCCGGAATGGTTTTGTCGAATGAACCCGGAATTTACCGTGAAGGAGAATATGGTATTCGCATCGAAAATTTGTTGGTTTGCGTGGAAAAGGAGACCACCGGGTTTGGAAAGTTTCTGGGGTTTGAAACGCTTACTTTGTGTCCGATTGATACGAAACTGGTTGATTTTGAGCTGTTGTCAGAAGATGAGCGCATCTGGCTTAACCGCTATCACAAACAGGTTCGGGAAGTGTTGAAATCTTTGGTGTCAGCCGACTTGCAGGACTTTTTAGAAGAGTTGACAAGGGAAATCTGAAAACTCCGATAAATTTTTGAAGATTAGTGATTTGGAAGAAATCCGAAAAATAATTCATATTGACATGGATGCCTTTTATGCTTCCGTAGAGCAGTTGGACAATCCGTCATTGAAAGGAAAGCCCGTTGCGGTTGGCGGCTCGCGCGAGAGGGGAGTGGTGGCTGCCGCAAGCTATGAAGCCAGGAGGTTTGGCGTCCATTCGGCAATGCCTTCAAAATTGGCTAAGCGAAAATGCCCGGATTTGATATTTGTCAGACCCCGTTTTTCCCGCTACAAGGAGATTTCAAACCAGATTGCCGCAATTTTTTATGAATATACTGACTTAGTGGAGCCGCTTTCGTTAGACGAAGCCTATTTAGACGTAACTTATGCCAAAAAAGGGAAACCGTCAGCTACACTTATTGCAATAGAGATAAGAAAACGAATTTTTGAAGAGACTAAACTCACCGCATCTGCCGGAATTTCCTACAATAAATTTCTGGCAAAAATGGCTTCAGACATAAATAAACCGGATGGTTATTTCGTAATTACTCCCGATAAAGCGCAGGAATTTATTGACAATCTTGAAGTGCGGAAGTTTTTCGGAATCGGTAAGGTTACAGCTGAAAAGCTTAATAAAATGGGAGTTTGGCTTGGGCGCGATTTGAAGAAAATTGAACGCTATGAGCTGGTCAGGCTTTTTGGGAAATCGGGAAATTACTACTATGAGATTTGTCGCGGAATAGATGACCGGGCAGTTGAGCCGGCACGGGAACGAAAATCGGTTGGTGGGGAACAAACCTTTTCAACTGACCTGTTTCTGCACAGTGAAATGAAAACCGAACTGCTTGAAATTGCCGATATTGTGTGGGAACGCTATGAGCGTTCAAAAGTAAAAGCCAAAACGCTGACACTCAAATATAAATACAGCGATTTTCAGCAGCATACCCGAAGTAAAACAGTAGCCGGGTACTTTTTTTCAAAAAAGGATATGATTGAAGAATCTTTGGCTCTGCTGAATGCCGAAATTTTCACAAAAGGGGTACGGCTGTTAGGTCTCACTTTTTCCAATTTTCAGCAGGAAGTGAAACAGACAGTGGTGCAACTGACGATTGATTTTTAAGTGGTTCTGTTTAAATTATGATTATATTTACAAAGCTTTACACAGGTTTATTGAAGTTGTAAGTGATTTGTTAAAAGTATTGAAAACAAACAAGATATGAAAAAACTAAAACGTTTTGCTTTATTGCTGCTGTTAGTTTTGGCGGTGGCATATTTTATGGGACCCAAACCGCCAAAACCGGAACTTAATTTGGATTTGCCTTCATTGCCTGCAGGAATTAACACGATTGAGTCGTATATCGGCAGCCGGGAAGCGGATTTTCAGGTCAGACCGGATAATGAAGCACGGATTTTCTGGGCAAACGATTCCGTTAAGGAGCGAACCGACTTCTGCCTGCTCTATCTGCACGGATTTTCTGCATCGTGGTATGAAGGTTATCCGGCGCATGTTGAATTTGCCCGCCATTTTGGAATGAATCTCTATATTCCGCGCCTGGCTTCGCATGGATTGGAAACCGAAGAAGCACTGATTGACATGACGCCCGACAATTTGTGGGAGTCGGCAAAGGAAGCGCTGATGATTGCGCGTAATCTCGGTAAACATGTTGTTGTAATGGGCACTTCCACCGGCGGAACACTCGGACTGCAACTTGCAGCCGATTTTCCTGAATATGTGGATGCATTGATACTCTATTCGCCAAACATCAGAATTAACAACAACACCGCATTTTTACTCTCAAAACCGTGGGGATTGCAGATTGGCAGAAAGGTTACGGGTGGAAACTACCGCATCACAAATTCCGATTTCGACTCAAAAGAGTGTCAGTACTGGTATTGCAAATACCGCATGGAAGCTGTGGTTTATCTGCAGCAGCTTGTGGATGCAACCATGAAAAAAGAGACATATGAACGGGTGACTGCTCCGGTGTTTTTGGGATATTATTACAAGGATAAAAATCATCAGGATGAAACCGTGAAAGTTACACCGATGCTGAAAATGTTTGATCAGTTAGGTACTTCCGGGGAGCAAAAAGTGAAAGTGGCTTTCCCCGAAGCCGGCGACCATGTGATTGGCTGTGAGCTTCATTCCGGTTCGGTGGATGAAGTGATCTCAGAAACCATAAAATTCGCAGAAAAAACTATTGGATTGAAACCGGTCAGCTGATTTTTGAAGCCGCCGCTTCATCCAGAAACCAGATCAGCTCCCCGTGCGTGGGGTCGATATAGTTTGCAGGGAGTTTCTTTGCCGCTTCTTCATTATTCATAATTTCCGAAATTCGCAAAGCTTTGTTTTCTCCTGTTATCAGAAAAAAGACCCGGTTTGCATTATTCAGCACTTTCCCGGTGAGCGTAATCCGCTTTTGACCGGTTTGCGGATGCTCTGCAACCGCCGTAATGTGTGAATCATCAAGAAGATTCATCCTATCGGGAAAAATGGAAGCTGTGTGCCCGTCATCGCCCAATCCCAACAGAATCAGGTCAAATACAGGAAAGCCATTTCGGCTCAGCAGGTTTTTTGAAATTTCACCTGCGTAGCGCTCAGCTTCTTCCTGTGGAAAGTTTTCCCCTTTTATCCGGTGAATATTTTTGGAAGGAACGGGAACCTGTGTAAACAACAGGTCGTTAGCCATTTTAAAATTGCTTTCGTCACTGACCGGTGACACGCAGCGCTCGTCGCCCCACCAGAAATGTATCCGCTCCCATGGGATTTTATCTTTATAATCTTCTGCCAGTATTTTAAACAGTTTTTTGGGTGTATTTCCGCCGGAAAGTGCTATGTGAAACTGCTGCTGCAAGGAGCTTTGCACTATTTTATCAATTTCTCCGGCAACTGCCCTGCTCAGTTTTTTAAGTTCCGGATAAATCTTTACTTCGATTGAAACTGCCATGATTTCAGAATTTAATGGCTAAATATATGAATTTTTTAAAGAGACGCGAAACCGGGCAAATCGTAAAAATCTCAAAGTTCGTAGCATTTCTCATCGTCAGTGAGACTTTTACAGGGGTAGTGCCATTCTCCTTTTTGAATCAGCCTGTGCGAATTTTCCGGTCCCCACGTTCCGGCAGGATAGCCGTAAACGGGTATTCGCGCATCATTTTTCCAGGCATCCATAACGGGCTGCACAAACTTCCAGGCTTCCTCAACGGCATCTCTGCGCGAATAGAGCGTGGCATCGCCTAACATGCAATCTAACAGCAACCGCTCATAAGCCGACGGCAAATGTACATTGGCAAGGTCAGCATAGTGAAAATCCATATTCACCGTTTGCGTATGAAATCCTGCGCCGGGAGTTTTCATTCTGAATTGAAGTAAAATTCCTTCATTGGGCTGAATGCGGATAATCAACCGGTTGTTTTCCGAGCCGGAAATGCCGGAATGGTTGAAAAGGTGGTGCGGGACCTGCTTGAAATGAATTACTATTTCGGTTACTTTTGCCGGCAGTTTTTTGCCGGTACGAATATAAAACGGAATTCCCGCCCAGCGCCAGTTGTCGATGAAAAATCGCATGGCAACAAAGGTTTCCGTTCGTGAATCGGGATTTACACCGGGTTCTTCGCGGTATCCTTTCACGCGCTCTCCCTGAATTACTGACGAAACATACTGACCTCTCACCACCGACCTGGCTACTTCTTCGCCGGTAATCGGGCGGATAGACTGAAAAACCTTCACAATTTCATTTCGGATAGCGTCTGCTTCAATCACAACGGGTGGTTCCATGGCAACAAAACCCACGAGCTGAAGCAGATGGTTCTGAAGCATATCGCGCATTGCGCCCGCATGCTCATAGTAACCGCTGCGCCCTTCCACGCCAATCTCCTCGGCAGATGTTACCTCAATGCGCTCAATAAAATTTCTGTTCCACAGCGGTTCGAAAATGCCGTTGGCGAATCGGGTAACAAGCAGATTCTGAACGCTCTCTTTCCCCAGATAATGGTCAATCCGGTATATCTGATTTTCATCAAAAGAGAGCAGCAGGTTTTTGTTAAGCGATTGTGCCGATTGTAGGTCGGTCCCGAACGGCTTTTCCACAACCAATCTTCTGAAATGGTTCTCAGACTGTTGTAGTCCCTGTTTTTCAAGGTTTTGGGAAATAACTTCGTAAACTAATGGTGGCGTTGATAGGTAAAAAATATAATTGGGTGGAATATTTCTCTCCCTGCCAAGGTTTTCAAGTCGCGTTGCCAGTTTTTTGAAATCAGTGAATTCTGTCGGTGAAACCGGCTCATAATGAATAAGTTGTATAAATTCATCAACTTCATTTCCGTCAACCAAAAATTCACCTGCTCTTTTTCTGAAATCTTCATCGGAAAGTGGCGTTCGCGAAGCGCCCAACACCGCAAAATTTTTCGGCAGCAATTTTCTTTTGAACAGGGAAAACAGAGCGGGCACTAACTTGCGCCGGGTTAAATCGCCCGATGCACCAAAAATAACAAGAATATGATCTTCCGGTTTCTTCATACTTAAAATTTACTTTCTTCAACACAATAGACAATCACATTGTTCTGAAAAAACCGGTAGTGAAATGCTAAATTTGTTGAAGGATTTTTTTTGCATAAAATCCCGCTGAACCTGCCTCCTTTTGGATTGAGTTCAAAGGGATGAATAACAATGTGTTTTTTAAATTCAATCTCCGGAACATCGGAGAACTTGAAAGCAGCTTCTTTGGCACTCCAGTATAAAACCTGCAAAAGGGAAGGTTCGGTTGAGTTTTTGATATGGTTCATTTCCTCTTCGGAAAGAAATCTTGTGGCTGCTCTTTCGGTATTTCGGTTTGTTTTTTCCACATCTGCACCGATGTTTTTTTCAGAAAGCAACACTATTGCCATATCTGCGGAATGGGAGATGCTGATATTTAACGGGTTGTCTTTTAGTAAAGGCTTTCCGAATGGAGTGTATCCGATTTCAATTTTTTTGCCTAACAATGTTTCAATGAGCAAACGCACTGTGATATACTCTTTTCTCCGGATTTCGTTTTTCAGCGCTTGAAACTCATTTTTTTCCGTTTCCGAAAAATGAAATTTTTCGGTCAGGCAATCAGCCGGTTCTGTTAACATGCGAATTCCAAGCATTCCGGCTTCGGTCTCAAAAACGGTGCACTCCTGAATTATCTCCATGTTGCTGTTTCAATAAGATGGATGACATCCTGTTCCAAAAAGTCGATTACCGGTTTCAGTGAATCGATATCGGGTGTTGCCCGGATATAGAGCGCACCACGCAAAAAGTGCTGCAAACTGTCGGTCAGAAAAAACTGCATGGGTGAAGCGGCGTTGCCCTTTATCTGATAAACCGTTCCAAAAACCTTCTCTTCCGGATTAACATAAATTCGCTCCTCAATCGCATCCGCTTTGATGGAGTGCTTGTAAGCCAGCTCGCGCGCCTCCTCCATCAGCTCCGAAAGCAGCATTCGCGGTGGTTTCGCATTAGTTTCGAGATTGTAGTAGGAGATGTGAATTTCCGCTTTGTTCTCAGGTGCCTCAAGATTAATCCAAAGGGGCTGTCCGGGATTTTCCCTGTCGGGAGAAACCTTCACATAGCCGGGGATTTCAAACCGGTAGGGAAAATTATTTTGTAGGGCGTGATAAGCCTTTTCTGGAAAATCAATTCGGTAAAACCCGCGCGGACGAGGCGAAAACTTCTCCCTGCAACCGCTAAACAGCATGAGCAAAACCACGATAATCAGCCGGCAATCCCTATTAAACTTTTGCTTTTTCACAATGCAAAAATAAGGCTTTGTGACGAATAAACGGGGTTGCTTGTATCGCATTTCACTTTGAAGCAAATTTTTAGATTCACAAATCAACCATTTCCCTCAATCACGATTTTTGCAGATTGATATCTTCAATGGAAACAATTTTCTTGGAAATTGCATAGATGGTCAAACCCGATTCACTGCGGATTCCGGTTTTTGCAGTAATGTTTTTCCGGTGTGTAATTACGGTGTGGATACTGATATTCAATGATTCCGCAATTTCCTTGTTGGAAAGTCCGTGAACCAGACTGGTGAGCACTTCGGTCTCTCTTTCCGTCAGATTGTCATCATAGGCGGTATTTTTCTGTTCGGTGTTGTTTCCTGCTTTTTGCAGTTTGGAAAGAACATGGTCAACCGAATCGAATATGGTGAATGAAGAGTCTAAAAGGGAGAGCAGATTGGTGTCAATAACTCCAAGATTGATTCCGATTACTGACAAATCGGAGTAATTGCGGCGGATTTTTCGCAGCTCCTTCTCCCGGTTCACCAATTGCATCGGATTGGTGACAAGAATATCAACTTCTCTGGAATGCAGTATATGTTCCAAATCGTCAAGTGAGTGAACCTTACAGATTATGCAGTCCATATCCGATTGAGACAAAATATTATGCAATCCTTCATAAATGATATCCGAATACACCATTATTGCTATATGTAGTCTATTTTTGTTCATGTTTTTTTTCTGTGCTATATCCAAAGGGTATTAAAATCGTTTCTTCAATTAATGAGTGGATATACAGATCATACTCCAGTTCATAAAGTGCAAAAATTAATTTGCGCCGGAGATTCAGGTCATTGTCAATGATCACATATTTTAGTAACAGATTTTTGATGTCCTTGAGTTTTAATTCAATATCAGTATGATGTTCTCTGTATTCCATAGCCGAATATACCTCGCTCTTGTTTTTGCTTTCACTGCTGACAAGTTTCTCGAAATAGGGAAAAGCTATATTGTCTTCATAGTCAAGATGCTCTATGACTTCATTGAAGTATTCGTTGAAAAACTTATCCAGAAGTTCCAGCTCCTTGCAAGGATGCTTTTCCTGCAGCTGCCTGATATATTCACTGATTTGAGGATACTTGTCCTGCCGATAGTAGTCATGGCTTCTTCTCAGGAATTCCACAACAATCAGCACATCCTCCTTTGACACGATGGGATTCTCTTTTGGACGAAAACCGTTGTAAAGATTTGACATGGAAACAAAAAGCTTTTCGCTGATTCCTTTTTCCTTGCACAATTGGGCAACAGATAAATCGCCAACCTTGAAATCAAACTCAAAATGCTGCATCATAAGCAGCAGCGATGGATTGTCTTCGATAAGGTCGAACATCCTCATCCCGGGCTTAATGTATATCGGAGAAATGTGTAGCATAAAAAATTATTTTAGGATACAAAGATAATTAATTTATTTAGAACAATTCTAATTAAAAAAGTTCTATATTTGTAAAAAATCTGAAGGATGATTAATATAATCAGAATAACTTTTTTAATGTTGGCGAATGCCATTATATTGGTTCATTCCTTCATTCCCCATTATGATACCGCAAACGGAGTGCACTGCTGCACTGCAGAGCACCATTTTCAGGCAGAGGGCACACACGACTTTCATCTGAGTGGCATACTGTTTCCGCCGGAAACAACAGAGAATCACGGGGGAATAAGTTTTGATTATTGTTTGTTAGATAGAATTTACGTACGTTTTGACAATAATAATCACCTGCTGCAATCGTCAGATTCAGAAATTGTTGCATTGCTTGCATCTCTGTTTATCTGTTCGGATAACAGCTCGTTGTCACCGTCTGTTTCTGAAATTTTTTCCCCACTTCCCAAACCATACACAGAAAATTCTTTTACAAGTGAATTTGTCAGTTCATTCGGACTGAGAGCTCCTCCTTTTTGCTGATTGTATCTGTTTTTTACCACATTGTTAAGTGTTTACATTTATTGTAAACATCTGACGAAATTTTAATTTGCTAAAAAACAGGAAAGCCTTTTTATAATCATCTGATTCAATATTTAAAGCACTTTTTTAAAACAAGTGGAATGAAAGCCGGGATTCTATGCGGGCTTTCTGAAAAAAATTCAAATGATATTTCAAAAAAACATACACAACAAATGAAAGTTTTATATTTAATTTCAACACTTTTTATCGCAGTTTCGCTGATGTCGTGTTCGCATCATCACGCTTCGGAGCACGACCATGACCATGAGCACGATCACGAAGATGTTCTTCAGCTGACTGTTTACGGAGATGAGCTTGAGCTTTTCATTGAAGCTGCTCCCTTTGCGGTTGGTGAAGAGAGCGAAGTTTTGGCGCATTTTACCAGATTAAATGATTTTAAGCCGCTTGCCGATGGCAGGGTCAGTGCAACTCTTACAGTTGATGCTTCAAACAGTCCGCAAACAGTTGAAGGGGAGATTGAAGATGGAATCTGGAAGTTTGACATTACGCCTGCAGCTGCTGGCAGTGGAAAACTGATTTTCGATATTCAAACATCCGGAGGAGTCTCGCGGCTGATTTTCGAAAACATTGAAATTTTTGAAGATGAGCATGATGCCCAACATGCCGCCCATGAAGCACATGTTTCGGAAAGTAATGCTGTTGCTTTTTCCAAAGAGCAAAGCTGGAAAATTGATTTTGCCACGGAGAAGATTCAGCGGGCGCCGTTCAGCAAAGTACTAAGAACCACTGCGCAGATTCAGCCTGCACAGATTGACGAAAAAGTGGTTGTGGCAAAAGCCGCCGGTGCAGTTTCGATTCCGGGAAACGATATTGTTGAAGGAAAAGCCGTAAGAGCAGGGCAGACGCTCTTTTCAATCGACAGCAGGGAGTTTGCCGATAATAATATGGATGTGAAATACAGCGAAGCGCTTTCTGAATATAACCGGGCAAAAGCGGATTACGACCGCAAAAAAGAGCTTTTTAAAGATTTGATTGTGTCAGAAAGAGAGTTACTTGAAGCAGAAACGGTTTTTAAAAATGCAGAAGTTGTTTACAATAATTTAAGCCGTAATTTTTCTTCCGGCACTCAGTCAGTTGTTTCACCGACAGACGGATTTATAACGCAACTTTTGGTTCGCAACGGAGAATTTACCGAAACGGGGCAACCGGTTCTGGTGGTTGCAAAAAACACCGATTTACTGGTAAAAGCCGATTTACAGCCAAAATATCATCCTATTCTTCCCACAATTTCATCTGCCAACTTAAAGGCGATGAGTGGTGAAATAACTTACTCATTGGAAGAACTGGACGGGAAATTGGTCTCTTACGGAAAGAGTACGGATTTGTCCAATCCGCTGATTCCGGTAGTTTTTCAGGTTAAAAACCGCATTGGACTGCTGCCCGGCAGTTTTGTGGAGATGTATATTAAATTTCACTCCGGGGAGAATGAAATTTCTGTTCCAAACAGTGCCATTGTAGAGGAGATGGGGACATTTTTTGTTTTTGTTCAGATTACTCCCGAGTTGTTTGAAAAACGTCCGGTCCAGAAGGGCGCTACCGATGGTTTTCGCACTTTGATTTCGGAAGGAGTTTCTGAAAATGAGCGGATTGTTACCAAAGGAGCCATTTTAGTTAAACTTGCACAGGCGGCAGGCGCGCTTGACGCTCATTCCGGGCACGTGCACTAAAATCCTGAAAAATGATTAACAGATTAATAAAGTTTTCTCTTAATAACAGGCTGTTCATACTGTTAGGCGCTGTTTTGCTTATTGTCGGCGGAATATACACATCCCGGATTATGGATATTGATGTATTCCCTGACCTTACGGCGCCAACGGTTGTGGTTATGACCGACGCCCACGGCATGGCAGCCGAAGAAGTGGAGCGTCTGGTTACTTTTCCCATTGAAACTGCCGTAAACGGCGCCTCTCAGGTTCGTCGTGTCCGATCGGCATCCATGTACGGTTTCTCATTTGTCTGGGTTGAATTTGACTGGGGAGCAGATATTTTTAAAGCGCGGCAAATCGTCAGTGAAAAAATGGTAACGCTTGCCAACTCACTACCTGAGCATGTTACGCCTGTTCTTGCGCCGCAGTCGAGTATCATGGGTGAGATTCTTTTCATCGGACTTCAGGCTGACTCCACTCCAATGATGGAGCTCCGAACGCTGGCTGAATGGGTGGTGAAACCTGCAATTTTGGCTACCGGCGGCGTTTCGCAGGTAACCATCATCGGCGGTGATTTCAAACAGTATCAGATTCTTGCTGATCCGCAGAAAATGGGAGCTTACGGAATAACCATGAAAGAGCTTGAAGATGTCGGCAGAACGTTGAGTGACAACTCAACAGGAGGTGTTGTACGCGAATTTGGAAACGAATTTGCCCTGCGCGGAATGGCACGTACAAACAATCTCGAAGAGCTGGGGAATACTTATATTAAAACAGTAAACGGCATGCCCGTAGTGGTTTCGGATGTGGCAGAAGTGCTTATCGGAAGCGCTGTAAAAATGGGTTACGCTTCGCAAAATGCGTCACCATCAGTGATTTTGTCGGTCTCCAAACAACCAAATATCAATACGCTGAAAGTAACCGAAAACATCGAAAAAAACTTAGATGATATTGTTAAATCTCTGCCGTCAGATATCAGGATGGATACCAAAATTTTCCGTCAGGCAGATTTCATTCAGGCTTCCGTAAACAATGTCGGGCGCGCACTTGTGGAAGGCGCGGTTTTCGTGGTCATCATTCTGTTTTTGTTTCTGGCAAGCCTGCGCACCACGGTAATTTCTGTTTTTGCAATTCCGCTTTCATTGTTAGGAACAGTCATTGTGCTTCATCTTTTAGGATTGAACATAAACACCATGACCCTTGGCGGAATGGCGATTGCCATCGGTTCTTTGGTTGATGATGCGATTATTGATGTGGAGAACGTTTATAAGCGATTGCGTCAGAACCATTTAAAGCCGAAAGAAGAACGGCGCTCAGTTGTTGATGTGGTTTTTGATGCTTCCGTTGAAATCCGGGCATCCATTCTGAATGCAACCCTGATTATTATTGTTGCTTTTATTCCGCTGTTTTTCCTTTCGGGGATGGAAGGGCGGATGCTTAAACCGCTTGGAATTGCCTACATTGTTGCACTTTTTATCTCGCTGATTGTGGCTATGACCGTTACGCCACTGATGTGCCGCATCATGCTCACGGATGAAAAATATCTCACAAAACAGGATAAGGAGAGCTGGCTCACCCGTCATTTGCTGAGACATTACCGCAGTTCGTTGGATTGGGTTCTGAATCATAAATTGTGGGTACTGATACCAACGCTGGCTGCTTTTATTTTGGCAGTAGTTTTCTTCTTTATGATGGGACAGGGCTTTCTTCCCAATTTCAATGAAGGCGCTTTAACCATTGCCGCTGTTGCAAAACCGGGAGTTTCGTTGGAAGAGACCAACCGGCTGGGAAATCTGATTGAAACAGAATTGCTCAAAATTCCTGAAGTTACCAGCACCGCAAGGCGAACGGGCAGGGGAGAACTTGATGAGCATTCGCAGGCAACCAATAGCGCCGAAATTGATGTAAATTATCAGTTAGACAAGAGAAAAGACCTGGAGTTTTTAACCGATGTTCGCGAAACTTTAGCCGGAATTCCCGGAATTGCGGCAACTGTGGGGCAACCACTGGAGCATCGCATTGACCACATGCTCTCGGGAACCAGTGCCAACATTGCAATTAAACTGTTTGGCACCGATTTGAGCCATCTCTTTCTGATGGGAAACCAAATTCAGAATTCTATTCAGGGCATCGAAGGCTTGGTTGATGTTTCCGTGGAGCAGCAAACCGAAACCCCACAGTTGCAGATTCGTGCCAACAGGGGAATGCTTGCCCGTTACGGGATTTCGGTTGAAGAGTTCAACCGCTTTGTGGAGCTTGCATTTTCGGGTGAAAAACTTTCCGATATTTATGAAGGTCAACGAAGTTTTGATTTGATTTTGCGTCTAAATAAGAATTATACGGAAACGATTGATCAGGTAAAATCGGCGCTGATTGATACGGAAAACGGAAAGAAAATACCATTGGAGGAAGTGGCGGAAATTGTTTCCGTGAGCGGTCCGAACTCCATCAGCCGCGAGAATGTTCAGCGCAAAATCGTGGTTTCAGCCAACGTTTCTGGCAGAGATTTAAAAGGAGTGGTTGACGATATTAAAACAAAGATAAACAGTGATATTACCCTGCCGGAAGGATACCGGATCGAGTATGGCGGACAGTTTGAAAGCGCCGAAGCAGCTTCACGCATTTTGCTGATTACTTCAATTCTGGCAATTTTCGTGATTTTCCTTTTGCTTTACGGCGAATTCCGGAATCTTACTCTTTCTGCAATTGTGTTGGTCAATCTTCCGTTTGCGCTGATTGGCGGAGTCATGGCAGTTTTCTTTACTTCCGGCGTTGTGAGTATTCCGTCAATTATCGGATTTATCACACTTTTTGGTATTGCCACCAGAAATGGCATTTTGCTGATTTCAAGATACCAGCACATGCAGCAGGATAGCTATACATTACACGAAACCGTTTTAAGCGGCTCGGTTGACAGGCTGAATCCCATTCTGATGACTGCGCTCACATCTGCGCTTGCGCTCATACCGCTTGTTATTGGTGGAGCAAAAGCCGGAAATGAGATTCAAAGCCCTATGGCTGTGGTGGTGCTTGGCGGGTTGATAACATCAACTTTACTCAATATTTACATCGTTCCCATTGTTTATGAATTGTTGTTTAAAAGAAAACATTAAGATGAAACGAGATAAAGGAAAAGATAGATTTACATCTGTTTTAAGAACGAACTTTCTACCTGTTAAAATGAAAGTTAATTTCTGTATTTGTGTTAGAGTGTTGATTGTCAGTGTTTTTGTTGCTCTGTTCGTTTTTTCTTCTTCTGCGCAAAGCAATATTGAAACCGTATTGAAAGAAATTGAGCAGAACAACTCTACGCTGAGCGCTTTGCGCGAGCAGATGGAAGCCCGGAAAATCGGCAACCGCACCGATATATTTTTGCACGATCCGGAAGTTGAATTCAACTACCTGTGGGGCTATCCCTCGGCAATCGGCAACCGTACTGATGTTGTTGTCAGTCAATCATTTGATTTTCCCACAGCCTACGGACACCGGCGGAATATTGCAGATTTGAAAAACGTTAATGCAGAGCTTGCTTATAAATCGGAAAGAATCAATCTGCTGCTTTCGGCAAAGCAGGCCTGCGTTGAACTGGTCTATTACAACGGATTGATTGCAGTTTTTTCGCAACGGTTAGAAAATGCGCAAAAAATTGCCAAAACTTATAAAATCAGGTTGGACAAAGGGGATGCTAACATTCTTGAATACAACAAAGCGCGGCTGAATCTGGCTTCCATGCAGGCTGAGCTTGCTTCCATGCAGGCAGAACAGGTTGCGTTGCAAGCAGAACTGCGAAGACTCAACAACGGAAAAGATATTGAGCTGCCGGACGATAAATTTTACGCAGATGTTCTTCCTGCTGATTTTGACGAGTGGTATTCCGGTATGGAGTCGGTCAATTCACTGCTTCAATATGTCAAAGGTGAAGTTGAAATCGGTAAGGAGCAGGTAAAGCTGAACCGTGCTTTGGCGCTTCCCAAATTTGCAGCAGGATACATGAGCGAAAAAGTTGTTGGTGAGCATTTTCAGGGAGTTACCATGGGCGTTTCCATTCCGCTTTGGGAAAACAGAAATAAGCAGAAATATGCGGAAGCTCAGGTTGAAGCATCACAATTGATACTCGAAGACAGTAAGGTACAGTTCTACAACCGTTTGAGAAGTCTCTATCTCAAAGCTTCGGTAATGCAGCAAAATATGGAGCAGTACCGAAGTGAAATTGATGCCGCCAGAAATGATCATTTCCTGCAAAAAGCGCTCGACAGCGGGGAGATTTCACTGCTTAATTATCTTCTGGAAATTGGTTACTACTATGATGCCCTGATTAAAGCGATGGAAAACGAACGCGGCTATCAGTTAGTTCTTGCCGAATTGCACGCCGTGGCGCTATAAGTTAAATTAAATCCGGCGCATGAACTATTTTCAAAATTTTATTTTGCCGGCTGTTTATTCCTTTAAGTTTTAAAGTTTGTTGAAATGAAAGGTATAATAAAGTTTTTAGCAGGAATTGTTGTGGGAGTTTTTGCGGTTTTACTGATTTCAAAATTAATTTTACCCGACAAGTTATTTGTGGTTGCAGAAAGTAAGCTGGGGTTCGATGAAACTGCCGATGCCATTGTGGAAGCGGCAGAAGCGAACAGCTGGACTATTTCGCACATTTACGACATGCAGGCTACCATGAAGAAAAACGGATATGAAGTGCCTTCGATTTATGTCTTTTCGTTGTGCAATCCGGGCTTTGCCTACAATATTTTGCAGGATGACGATGACCGGAAAATATCGGCAATTATGCCGTGCCGGGTTTCGGTTTTTGAAAAAGAAGGGAAAACTTTTGTTTCTCTGATGAATACAAATCTTTTTGCACCTTTTATGAGCAAAAGCGCAAAACAGACACTTGCCGAAACAACAAAGGAAACATGGAATATGCTGAAACCGGTGATTCAATAATGAAGCTTAATTTTACAATTATAGAAATTCAAATTTCAAAAAGATGAAAGCAATAATTTATACACTTGGGATTTTTTTCTTTTTATCCTGTGGTCAGGCAAATAAAAAGTCAGGCGAAAAGAGCGATGCTGCCTCTCAGACTGAATTAACGGAAGTTACTTTGCACATTGGCGGAATGACCTGTGCAATGTGTGTGGCTTCAATAGAAAAGGGCGTTGGCGGAGTGGAAGGCGTTGAGTTCGTGAAAGTTGTCTTGAATGATTCCACTGCCGTTGTCCGCTACAGCGATGCCAAAACGGGTATGGCAGAAATCAAAAAAGCAGTTGAAAAACAGGGTTATTCCGTCAAAGCGTATTGACACCGGTTTGAAATTTCAATCTGTCCAAAAACCAAATCGAATAATCTGAAAAAAGAGGAATAATTCTCCCGGTACTTGGTCTTTGTGGTATGTTTTTTGCATGTTTCTGCACTTTCAGAATAATACAGAAGACAAGCAATATGGACTACAAAAACAACAGAATTCAGAAGCAGACAACGGTAGAAGTTGTTACCTGGAATGTAAGAGTCGGGTTATATTTTTCTGAATCGAACCGGACGCCGGCATTTGCAGAAAGAAAATATTGGAAGTTAAAGGTAGTGCTTAATTAAGAGGGTTAACGCCAAACGGCGTTAACCCTTTATTCTTTAACTATTCTGAAAATCAGTATTGATCCCAGCTCTTTATACTTAAATCCTTCAGATCATATTTGCATATTGCATAGACAAATGCGCTTGCAACTCTCGAATTTGTAATTAGCGGCACATTGTAATCAATGGAGTTTCTTCTGATTTGATAACCGTTTTTCAACTCCCTTTTCGTATAGTTTTTAGGAATATTTATTACCAAATCAATCTTTTGATTTTTAATGTGTTCAATGGTGTTTGGCTGTCTGTCCTCCTCATCGGGCCAGTGCAGAAGTGTGTTTTTTACTCCGTTTTCCATGAAAAAACGGTGTGTTCCTTCTGTGGCAAACAGATTATATCCCCTGTCAACCAGCATTTTGGCACTGGTGAGCAACTCAGCTTTTGAGCGTGAAGGACCTGATGAAATCAGCACATTTTTCACGGGAATCCGATAGCCCACCGAAAGCATCGCTTTCAGAATTGCTTCGTAATAATTCTCTCCGATGCAGCCCACTTCGCCGGTGGAAGACATGTCAACCCCAAGCACCGGATCAGCATTCAGCAACCGGGCAAAGGAGAACTGGGGCGCTTTCACGCCAACATAATCCAGCTCAAACAGCGACCTGTCTGGCTTTTCAACCGGCAGATCAAGCATCACTTTTGTGGCAATTTCAATCAGGTTTAGCCGCATCACTTTAGACACAAAGGGGAAACTTCTGGATGCCCTGAGATTGCACTCTATAACCTTGATATTGTTCTCTTTGGCAAGAAACTGCATGTTGAAAGGACCGGTTATTTCAAGGCTTTCGGCAATTTGTTTTGCTATGCGCTTAACTCTTCTGATGGTTTCCACATAGAGTTTCTGGGGCGGAAAAACGATGGTGGCATCGCCCGAATGGACACCGGCAAATTCAACATGTTCGGAAATGGCATAGGCAACAATTTCGCCGTTGCGCGCCACCGCATCAAATTCGATCTCCTTGGCTTCTTCAATAAATTCGGAAACCACCACCGGATGTTCTTTTGAAACATTGGCAGCCATTTGCAGAAAATATTCCAACTGGTCTGAATTGGAAACTACATTCATTGCAGCGCCTGAAAGCACATAGGAAGGACGAATTAATACGGGATACCCAACCTCTTCAATGAACTTGTAAATCTCATCAAACGTGGATAGGCGCGCCCAGCGCGGCTGGTCGATTTGCAAATCATCCAACAGCGATGAAAATTTCTCACGGTCTTCGGCATTGTCAATTTTAATCGGGGAAGTACCCAAAACGGGAACATTCTGATTGTAGAGCTTCATTGCCAGGTTGTTGGGAATCTGACCGCCCATGGAAAGAACCACCCCGTGGGGATTCTCTAACTCCACAATGTCCATCACCCGCTCAAAAGTCAGCTCATCAAAATAGAGCCTGTCGCAAATATCGTAGTCGGTACTGACGGTTTCCGGATTGTAGTTAATCATTACTGTCCGGAAATCATCCTTCTTGATAGTTTCAATGGCATTGACGCTGCACCAGTCAAACTCAACGGAACTGCCAATCCGGTATGCGCCTGAGCCTAAAACGATTACTGATCTTTTGTCGTTCAGGTATTTCACATCATTTTCGGTGCCGTTGTAGGTGAGATAGAGATAATTTGCCTGTGCGGGATGCTCTCCGGCAAGGGTGTCAATTTGCTTAACCACCGGAACAACACCGTGCTTTTTCCTGAATTCGCGCACGCTCAGCAAATCTTCGTGAATACGATTATTCGGGCTGTTAAAAATTATTCTGGCAAGCTGAAAATCTGAAAAACCCGCCTGTTTTGCCAGTTTTAGCAGATTCAGCGGGAGTTCTTCCAGCTTACCGGATTTTGCCAGTTCACGCTTGATATTGTCGATATTTTTGAGGCGATACAAAAACCACCGGTCGATTTTTGTTCTTTCGTAAATATCATCAATGGAATAGCCACGCTGAAAAGCTTCGGCAATGGCAAAAATTCTCCGGTCGGTGGGATTAACCAGCTCTTCTTCAATCTGCTCAATATTAATTTCTTCTCTGTTCCCCACAAATCCGTGCATTCCTAACCCAACCATCCGGATGCCCTTCTGAATTGCCTCTTCAAAAGTGCGCCCGATTGCCATAATCTCACCCACGCTTTTCATGGAGCTTCCGATAACTTTTGAAACTCCATAGAATTTGTTGAGATCCCAGCGGGGAATTTTCACCACGCAGTAATCCAGGGCAGGCTCAAACGCGGCAGAAGTTGTTTTTGTTATAGAGTTTTTCAACTGGTGCAAACCGTAACCCAAGCCCAGCTTGGCTGCCACGAATGCCAGCGGATATCCGGTTGCTTTGGATGCCAGTGCCGATGAACGCGACAAGCGGGCATTTACTTCAATCACCCGATAATCTTCGGAATGTGTGTCTAAAGCAAACTGTACATTACATTCTCCCACAATGCCCACCCGGCGAATGATTTTTATGGCAATTTCGCGGAGTTTGTGATACTCCGAACTGGTGAGTGTTTGCGAAGGAGCTACCACAATGCTTTCGCCGGTATGTATTCCCAGCGGATCAAAGTTTTCCATGTTGCAAACCGTGATGCAGTTGTCGTATTTATCGCGAACTACTTCATACTCTACCTCTTTCCACCCTTTGATGGATTCTTCAACCAAAATTTGCGGCGAGTAGGAAAAAGCTTTAGACGCCAGCGTTTCTAACTCCTTTTCATTTTCGCAAAAACCGCTGCCCAGGCCGCCTAATGTGTATGCAGCCCTGATGATTATGGGGAAACCGATTTTTTCGGCAGCTTTTTTGGCTTCCGACATGCTGGAAGCAGCAATACTCAGGGGAGTTTTAACATGAATTTCATCCAACATTTTTCGGAAAATATCCCTGTCTTCGGTATCAATTATCGCCTGAACTGGAGTTCCCACTACCTGAACATTGTATTTTTCCAGCGCGCCCGACTGATACAGTTCTACCCCGCAGTTCAGTGCGGTCTGACCGCCAAAAGCAAGCAGAATACCCTGCGGTTTTTCCTTTTTTATCACTTCCTCCACAAAAAATGGAGTAACGGGCAGAAAATATATTTTGTCTGCAATCTCCTCGGAAGTCTGAATGGTGGCAATGTTCGGATTGATGAGAATTGTTTCAACGCCCTCCTCTTTCAGCGCTTTCAGCGCCTGCGACCCTGAATAGTCAAATTCGCCGGCTTCTCCGATTTTTAGTGCTCCCGAGCCTAAAATTATTGCTTTTTTTATTGATGTATTGATCATTTTACTTAAATAAATCGCTGTTTTTAATCGTTTTTCACTGACCGGTGCTCTTTGATTTTCCGAAAGAAATCATCAATCAGGAATTGGGTATCTCCCGGTCCACCGGTTGCTTCGGGATAAAACTGTACACCAAAAAAAGGCTTGGTTTTGTGTCGTATCCCTTCAATTGTGTTGTCATTTGCATTGGTAAACATCGCTTCCCACTCATCGGGCAGTGACCCGGAAACAACAGCATAGCTGTGGTTTTGCGAAGTGATGAAGCTGCGGTTGGTTCCTTGCATCAGAACCGGCTGGTTCTGGCTGCGGTGTCCGCTTTTCAGCTTGAACGTTTCTGCACCGGCAGCGCGCGCAAGCAGCAGATTCCCGATGCAGACACCCATAACCGGCTTGTTGCCGTCTAAAACTTTTCTGATATTTTGGATAGTTTCTCCGCACATTTCGGGATTTCCGGGTCCGTTGGAAATAAATACTCCGTCAAAATCTTCATTGCTGAAATCGTAGTTCCACGGTACGCGAATCACAGTTGCTCCGCGACTCAACAGGCACGGTATGATATTGTTTCTTACGCCGCAATCAACCACTACCACGCGAAATTCTCCTTCCCCGTAAACTTCCCGTGTTGCGCAGCTGACTTTTTTTACAAGATTTTCCCTGTCAGGATGAATAAAACCGATGGTTTTATCTCCAAATTCAATTTTTCCGGACATGGTACCCCTTTCACGTAAAATTTTCGTTAAGGCTCTTGTATCCACATCAAAAATTCCGGGAATATCGTACTCTTTCAGCCATTCCGATAAACTTTTTTCGGCGCTCCAGTGACTGAACTCAAAGGAATAATCAGAGATTACCAGCCCGCTGATATGAAGTTTTCTGGTGTTGAAAAAGCTTTGAAAACCCCGGTTGTTGTTTTCATAGGGGACACCATAATTCCCAATCATGGGATAGGTGGAAACCAAAATTTGTCCTGTAAAAGAGGAATCGGAAAGGTTCTCGGGATAGCCCGTCATGGCGGTGTGAAAAACAACTTCTCCCGTTGCCGGCGTCTCACTTCCAAACGATTTTCCTTCAAAAACAGTTCCGTCTTCTAATGTGAGTTTTGCTTGTTTTACGTGCAGCATATTCTGATATAGGTTAAAAAAAATGCGCTTGTCCGCAACCGGTTCAAACGCATTTCGTATTATTCATTATTATTATTCCTGTTTTGTTTCTCATGAACTTTCCACTTAGTGAAGTTTCTGTTAAAAACCTGCCAAAAGTAATAATTTTTCTGTTTCCTTAGAAGAACTTCAAAATGAATGTATAATTTTACACGCTAAACGTATATTTATTCACAATGAAGAACCGTGTGCGACGTCATCTCGAAATTCGGCGTATAATCAGTAAGGGAAATGTGGGCAGTCAGGAAGAGATTCTGGCAGCGCTCAGAATAAAAGGATTTGAGATTACTCAGGCAACGTTGTCGCGTGATTTGAAATATATGCAGGTTGCAAGGATTCATCATCCGGTCAGCGGATATGTTTATGCTGTTCCCGGCGAGGTGCAGCCACCACAGAAAGTGGGCAGGGCGCCTGATTCTTTTTTGATTGACGGTTTTATGGGACTGGAATATTCAGGAAACCTGGCGGTTATGAGAACGCTTCCGGGTTATGCCAGCACCATTGCAACGGTTATCGACAGTGCGAGGCAGTGGGAAATTTTGGGAACAGTTGCAGGAGATGATACAATATTGATTGTCAGGCGCGAGGGAACTTCCGTTGCGGATTTGAACAATGCTTTAGTTTCCATTATTCCGAAACTGAAAAACAGATTGTAGGATTTGAAAAATGAAGACTTTGAAAAATATAAAAGTATTTAATGCCGGAAAAGAGCATCTGAAATATGTGGATGAAATCAATGATGCCATTGATTTTGCCGCAAAACAGCGCGGAACGGGAATTGCGCGCAGAACGCATGAATATCTTTCGACAAAGATTGAGGAGGGCAAGGCAATTATCGCTTTAGACGGCGATGTTTTTGCAGGATTTTGCTACATCGAAACATGGGGAACCAAGGATTTTGTTGCCAACTCGGGGTTGATTGTGGTGCCGGAATACCGCGGATACGGACTGGCAAGGCAGATTAAGCACAAGGCATTTGAGCTTTCGCGCGAAAAATATCCCAATGCCAAAATATTCGGGCTGACTACCGGGCTTGCCGTTATGAAAATTAATCACGAGCTTGGATATAAGCCGGTTACATATTCGGAACTGACAACGGATGATCAATTCTGGGATGGTTGTAAAAGTTGTGTAAATTATGACATTCTTCAGCGTATGAATCGCACTAAGTGTCTTTGCACGGCAATGCTGTACGACCCCAACTGGGAACAGGCTCCCAAAAACGGAAACGGCATCCGCAAAAGAAGCCTGATGGATGTGATTAAAATGCTGAATCCAAAAAACGGTTTCAACGGCAAAATGCTCGATTTTATGAACAAAAAGAAAAATCTAAAGAGTGACGGTGCGCTTTCATAATGAATTAAACAGCATTATTGTACATTGTGTATCGAAAATTTAAAATTTTTGGCGCTGCCGTCCTCATTTAATTAAAAAATTATGGTTAAAAAAATTGTATTGGCTTTTAGTGGAGGGCTTGATACTTCCTTTTGTGTTAAATACCTGAAAGAAGAAAAGGGTTTTGAAGTATATACTGCAATTGCAAACACCGGCGGTTTCAGCGAAGCCGATTTGAAAGCAATTGAAGAAAAAGCTTACCGGCTGGGAGCTAAGGAGCATGTAACATTGGATGTTACCGGCGAGTATTATGAAAAGTGCATAAAATATATGGTTTACGGGAATATTTTAAGGAATAACACGTATCCAATTTCCGTAAGTTCGGAACGGGTTTTTCAGGCAATTGCAACCATTGATTATGCAAAAAAAATCGGAGCAAAATATGTTGCTCACGGAAGTACCGGCGCCGGAAATGACCAGGTACGCTTCGACCTGACTTTTCAGGTTCTGGCTCCTGAAATTGAAATCATTACTCCAATCCGCGATTTGATGCTGAGCCGCCAGGATGAGATTGATTTTCTGAAAAAACATGGCGTGGAAGACGATTTTGAGAAGATGCAGTATTCCATAAATCAGGGTATCTGGGGAACCAGTGTTGGCGGCAAAGAGACCTTGACATCTGACAAAGGGCTGCCCGAAGAGGCTTTCCCAAGTCAGCTGAAAGCCGAAAACGAAAAACTTGTTGAGTTAGGCTTTGTAAAAGGGGAACTGAAAACCATTGACGGAAAAGCCTTTGAAAGCGGACCGGCAGCCATTCAGGCTTTAGAGAAAATAGCTTCGCCTTACGCCATCGGGCGCGATGTGCATGTGGGCGACACGATTATCGGAATAAAAGGGCGCGTTGGCTTTGAAGCAGCTGCGCCGCTAATCATTATAAAGGCACACCATCTGCTTGAAAAGCATACGCTTACCAAGTGGCAGGCATACTGGAAAGAGCAATTAGCAAACTGGTATGGAATGTTTCTGCATGAAGCGATGTATCACGAACCAGTGATGCGAAACATTGAAACTTTCCTTGAAGCTACCCAGGAAAATGTTACCGGAAAAGTGTTTTTGAAACTGAAACCTTACCATTTTGAGTTGCAGGGAATCGATTCGGAACACGACCTGATGAATTCCGGTTTTTGCGAATATGGTGAAACCGTTAAAGCGTGGACAGCCGATGATGTCAAAGGTTTTACAAAAATTTTGTCCAACTCGCTGAAAGTGTATCACACGGTGAACAAGAAAATTTAAAAAA
>JACDJB010001030.1_pt1 | contig 23843 bp, 22 predicted proteins | sample 7454121 | NCBI WGS metagenome assembly JACDJB01 (sample SAMN14253290, study PRJNA609438) | sludge metagenome | isolation source: sludge after 25d culture with pyrite | collected 2018-12-20
AAGGAGACCGACTGGTACCAGACCGACGACGGCGCGATCACCGACTTCGCCCGCCCGTTCGTCGAGACCTGAGCCGGCGGGCGCAACGCCCGCCGGCGCTACCGGTCAGCTGTCGGTGCCGTTCAGCTGTCGGCGCCGTTCAGCTGTCGGTGCCGTTCAGCTCTCGAGGTTGGCCATCACGTGCTTGATGCGGGTGTAGTCGTCGAGCGCGTACGCCGACAGATCCTTGCCGTAGCCGCTCTTCTTGTACCCGCCGTGCGGCATCTCGGCCACGAGCGGGATGTGCGTGTTGATCCACACGCAGCCGAAGTCGAGGCGCTTCGCCATGCGCATCGCGCGGCCGAAGTCCTTGGTCCACACGCTGCTGGCAAGCGCGTAGTCGACACCGTTGGCCCAACGCACGGCCTCGTCCTCGTCGCTGAACTGCTGCACGGTGATGACCGGGCCGAAGATCTCGTTCTGGATCATCTCGTCGTCCTGGCGCAGGTCGGCGATGACGGTGGGCTGGAAGAAGTAGCCATCGCCACCAACGGCACCGCCGCCGGCGACCACGTTGGCGTGCGACGGTGCACGATCGACCAGCCCGCTGACGTGTGCCAACTGGTTGGCGTTGTTGACCGGCCCGTAGAGCACGTCTTCGTCGTCGGGCGCGCCGGTGCGAATGCCCTGTGCCTGCTCGGCCAACGCGGCGACCAGGTCGCGGTAGATGCCGGGCGAGGCGATGACGCGAGTGGCAGCCGTGCAGTCCTGCCCGGCGTTGAAGTAGCCGGCGATGGCAATGCCTTCCGCCGCGGCGGCGAGGTCGGCATCGTCGAACACGACGACCGGCGCCTTGCCACCGAGCTCGAGGTGCACGCGCTTGAGGCTGTGCGACGCACCTTCGGCCACCTGCATGCCGGCACGCACCGACCCGGTGATGCTGACCATCGCGGGCGTGTCGTGCAGCACCATCTGGCGGCCGGTGTCGCGATCGCCGCAGATCACGTTGAACACGCCGGCCGGCAGGAACTCGGCGGCGATCTCGGCCAGCAGGCCGGTGGTGGCGGGTGTGGTGTCGCTGGGCTTGAGCACGACGGTGTTGCCGGCAGCGAGGGCAGGGGCGAACTTCCAGACCGCCATCATCATCGGGTAGTTCCACGGGGCAACCTGCGCGCAGACACCGATGGACTCGCGGCGGATGATGGAGGTCATGTTGCGCATGTACTCGCCGGCGCTCTTGCCTTCGAGATGGCGGGCGGCGGTGGCGAAGAAGCGGATCTGGTCGACCATCGGCGGGATCTCCTCGCTGCGCACGAGGTGCGTGGGCTTGCCGCAGTTCTCCACCTCCAGGCCGATCAGCTCCTCGGCCCGCGCCTCCACCGCGTCGGCGATGCGGAACAGCGCCAACGAGCGCTCGCTGGGGGTGGTGTCGCGCCAGCTCTCGTAGGCGGTGGCGGCGGCGCTCATGGCGGTGTCGACATCGGCCTGCCCCGACAGTGGCGCCGTTGCGTACACCTTCCCGGTGACCGGGTTGACCACGTTGGTGGTGCGGCCATCGGCCGCCTCGACGTGCTGACCGTTGACGAAGTTCTTGAACGCCTTCACGCGTATCGAATCCCCTTGTGTGGGAGCGCCTCGGTGCGCTCGCACCTGCGATCGTAGTCAGTCCACCGGGTGCCGTCAGATGGTGATCGGGCGGAGGACGAACTTGCTCTCCGTGCGGGCCACGCCTGCGTCGGCCTTCAGCCAGCGGATGAACGCGTCGAGCCCCTCGGCGCCCGCACAGTCGACGATGATCGTGTAGTCCGCAGGGCCGGTGACGTACATCGCCAACGCCACCTCGTCGCGCTGAGCGAGCGTGGCCTCGAACTCGGCGGGGTCGGTGCCCGGCGGGAGGGCAACGTCGACGACGGCCCGCACGTCGTGGCCCAGCGCCCGCGGGTCGAGGCTCGCGGCATAGCCGCGGATGACGCCGGTCTGTTCCAGCCGCCGCACGCGATCCGCCACCGAACTGGGGGCGAGATGCACCCGGTCGGCCAGCTCACGCCAGCTGATCCGACCGTCGGTCTGCAAGATGCCGATGATTCGTCGGTCGATTCGGTCAAGTACCGGCGTTTCAATGGTCACGTGAGCAGTCTGCCAGAGAAACAGCCGTTGACCAACGGCTCCACCAGGCCGAAGATGGCGCCCATGATCATGACCGTCGGCGTGCCCAAGGAGATCAAGACGCAGGAGTACCGGGTGGCGATGACCCCCGACGGCGTGCGCGAGTTCGAGCGCCGCGGCATCGGTGTGTTCGTGGAGACCGGCGCCGGCGAAGGTGCCAGCTTCCGTGACGACGACTACCGAGCCGCCGGGGCAACCATCGTTCCCACCGCTGCCGATGCATGGGGCCAGCAGATGGTCGTGAAGGTGAAGGAGCCCAAGGCAGAAGAGTTCGGCTTCCTGCGTGCCGATCTCACGCTGTTCACGTACCTGCACCTTGCCGCCTATCCGGAGGTCGCGAAGGCCCTCACCGCTGCCGGCACCACGGCGCTCGCCTATGAGACGGTGCAGTTGCCCGGCGGCGCACTGCCACTGCTGGCGCCGATGAGCGAAGTCGCCGGGCGCCTGGCGCCACAGATGGGCGCTCACTACCTGGAGCGCCACAACGGAGGGCGCGGTGTGCTGATGGGCGGTGCACCTGGCGTACAGCCCGCCAAAGTGGTCGTGCTCGGCGCCGGCAACGTCGGCTGGAACTCGGCCTGGATCGCCGCCGGCATGGAGGCCGAGGTCGTGCTGTTCGACAAGAACCTCGACCGCCTGCGCTGGGTCGACCAGATCAACAAGGGGCGCATCGTCACACTTGCGTCGAACCGGGGCGCGTTGGAGCGCAACATCGCCGACGCGGATCTCGTCATCGGCGCAGTGCTGGTCGCGGGCGGCCGCGCGCCGGTCGTCGTCACCGACGACATGGTGCGCACGATGAAGCCTGGCGCCGTCATCGTCGACGTGGCGGTCGATCAGGGCGGGTGCATCGAGACCATCCACGAGACCACGCACGCCGCACCCGTGTACGAACTGCACGGCGTGCTGCACTACGCGGTCGGCAACATGCCGGGTGCCGTGCCGCACACCAGCACGTACGCGCTCACCAACGCCACGCTCCCCTATCAGCTCGACCTGGCGGTGCACGGCGTTGCCGCTGCGTGCGCTCGCGACGGCGCGTTGGCGCTGGGGCTCAACACGCACAACGGCCACATCACCAATGCGCCGGTGGCCGAGTTCCTGGGCAGCACCTTCGTCGAGCCGGCCGCCGCGCTTGCCTGATCCGTGCCACCGCCTGGCGCAGGCGTAGCGTTCCGTCATGGCCACACTGGTGCACGAACTCGACATCCCGACGATGGTGTTCAACGAAGGCAACGTCGCGCAGCGCTTCGGCTCCGACGTCGTGCTGCCGTCGGACACATGGATCGTCAAGAGCCTGTTCGGCTACGCGGTGTGGCACTACGACGACGTCACCAGCGTGCTGCGCGACAAGCGGTGGCACAGCGCTGCCGGCCGCATTCCCGAGATCATGGGGATCACCGACGAGCGGTTCCTGCAACGGCAGGGCATCAGCATCCTGTCCGCCGAGGGCGACACCCACCTGCGACTCCGTCGCCTCGTCGCGCCGGCGTTCTCGCCTCGCCAGGCAGACCGCCTGCGACCGTTCATGCGCGAGGTCATCAACGGCCTCGTCGACACGGTGGCCGCCGCCGGCAAGGCCGACGTCGCCGTCGATCTCTGCGAGCCCTACCCGATCCCGATCATCTGTGAGCTGCTCGGTGCACCCAAGAGCGACTGGCAGCTGTTCAGCCGTTGGGCCAACGACATCCTGGAGATCTTCTCGCTCGACGTCGCGAGCAAGCTCGATCTGATCATGCGCACGCAGGACGAACTCGACGCGTACACGCGCGACCTGATCGAACAGCGGCGCAGCAAGCCGGCCGACGACCTGCTCACCGATCTCATCGCCGCCGAGGAGGCTGGCGACAAGCTGAGCAACGACGAGCTGGTGATGATGGTCAACGCCGTCATCGTGGGCGGCACCGACACCACCCGCAACCAGTTGGGCTGCGCACTGGGCCTGTTCGCCGAGCACCCCGATCAGTGGGCGCTGCTCGCCGAACGACCCGAGCTCGCACAGCGCGCCGTCGAGGAGACGATGCGCTACTTCGGTGCAGTGCGCGGCACCGCCCGATTCGCCAGCGTCGACATCGAGTACCGCGACGTGGTCTTCCCCGCCGGCACGTTCGTGTCGGTGGGCCTCGCCGAAGCCAACCGCGACACTGCGGTCTTCGACGAGCCGATGGTCTTCGACATCACGGCCCAGAAGAGCGAGCAACCCCAGCTCACCTTCGGCTCCGGCATCCACTACTGCCTCGGTCAGGCACTCGCACGCGCCGAGCTGCAGGAGGCGCTGCCGCTGCTGGCCCGGCGGATGCCCAACCTGCGCCTCGACGGCCCCACCGAGTGGAAGCCCGACGGCGTGGGCATCTTCGGCCCCGCGCACATGCCGGTGACGTTCGACGCCGGCCACTGACTGTGCAACTGAACGACTGTGCAACTGAACGACTGGGCCGGCGCTCGCGTCAGCGAGGCTTGCGCCACATGAGCCACATGTCGGGGCCTTTGCGCAGCGTGAGGGTGCGGCGCACCTCGAACCCGAAGCGCCCGTAGAAGCCGACGTTCGACTCCTTCGAGCTCTCCAGGTACAGGCCGACGCCTTCGGTGTCGGCGCGCTCGACCATCGGCTGCATCAGCGCCGACCCGAAGCCCTTGCCCTGGTGCGCCGGGTCGGTACCGATGATCTCGAGGTAGTAGTGCGGGAAGTCGACCTCGCCGTGCGCCTTCTCCATCATCGACAGCACACCGAGGTTCGGGAACAGACGCACGCCGTACAGCTTGAGGAAGGTCGGCGAGTGCTTCAGCACCGTCGTGAACGGGATCTTCCATTGATCCGGTGGCGCCCAGATCGCTGCAGCTTCGTGGCCGGGCGTGGTGTACACGTGCCCGTGCGGCAACTGGATCTTCTGAAAGGTGGTGAAGAACGGCTCGACCTTCGCCTGCGGCACCGACTTGCCGCCGAGCAGATGCAACTTCACGGGATCGTCGTGGAACGACTTGGCGAGGGTGGTCGCGATGCTGCCGATGTCGGCAGGGGTCGCTGGGCGGATCGGCGTTGGCATACGGTCGCACCCTATGGCACGTGACATTCAGCTCGGGTACAACAGTGGCTACTGGGGCAGCGGCCCCCCTGAGGGTGCGCTCGAGGCGATTCAGGAAGCCGAGCGACTGGGCTTCACCTCCGCCTGGACCGCCGAGGCGTACGGCAGCGATGCGCTGACGCCACTGGCCTGGTGGGGCGCCCACACCGAGTCGATCCGGCTCGGCACCGGCATCGTGCAGATGAGCGCACGCACGCCCGCTGCCACCGCGATGGCGGCGATGACGCTCGACCACTTGTCGGGTGGCCGCTTCATCCTCGGGCTCGGCGCCAGCGGCCCGCAAGTGGTGGAAGGCTGGTACGGCCAGCCGTACCCGAAGCCGCTCGCCCGTACTCGCGAGTACATCGAGATCGTGCGTCAGATCGTGCGCCGTGACGCGCCCGTCGACTTCCATGGCGAGTTCTACGACATGCCGTTCAAGGCCGGCACCGGGCTCGGCAAGCCGCTGAAGAGCACCATCCACCCGCTGCGCAAGGAGATCCCCATCTTCCTCGGCGCCGAAGGCCCGAAGAACGTCGCGTTGTCCGCCGAGATCTGCGACGGATGGCTGCCGCTGTTCTTCAGCCCCAAGGAGGACGACTTCTACCGCCGATGCCTCGCCGAGGGCTTCGCCAAAGCCGACGACCCCACGAAGGCCGATCGGTTCGAGGTGGCCAGCACCGTGTTCATCATCCCCGGCGATGATGCCGAGAAGTGCGCCGACTTCGTGCGCCCGTTCCTGGCGCTGTACGCCGGCGGCATGGGCGCTCGCGGCGCCAACTTCCACTTCGAGGTCTTCGCCCGCATGGGCTACGAGGATGTCGCACTGAAGGTGCAGGAGCTGTACCTCGCCGGCAAGAAGCAGGAGGCCGCAGCGTCGATCCCGTTGGCAATGGTGGAGGACGTCGCGCTCGTCGGTCCACCCGACAAGATCCGCGGCGAGCTGGCCCAGTGGAAGGAAACCTGCATCACCACCTTCATGGTCGGCGGCCCGAAGCAGATGCTGCCCCTCTACGCCGACCTCATCCTGGGCTGAGCCCGTTCCCCCGCCGCGACTAGCGGTTCGAGCGCAGTCGATCCACGTAGGCCTGGGCGCTGGCGCGGCCCTCCTCGTCGCGCAGGCCGGCGTACAGGCCGTCGGCATCGGCCCAGCTGCGGCCGGTGCCGACCATGCTCTCCGTCACCGCATTCACGTGTGCCTTGGTCTCCAGCAGCGCCAGCTTCGGCTTGGCCAGCAGCACCTGCACCAATGCCTCGACTTCGGTGTCGAGCGCGGCCTCGGGCACGACCCGGTTGAGGAAGCCGGCGGCCTTCGCCTCGGCAGCGTCGAACGGGCGGCAGGTCATCACCAGCTCCTTGGTGAGCGCCGGCCCGATCTCGCGCACCAAGCGCGGGATGCCGCCCCATGCCAGCGGAATGCCGAGATCGACTTCCGGGATCGAGAAGCGAGCGGTGTCGGCGGCGATGCGCAGGTCGCAGCCCGCGGCCACCACCAGCCCGCCGCCCACGCACCAACCCTGGATGCGCGCCACGGTGACGGCGCGCATCTCGTCCATCGCGCGGCCCATGCGCCAACCGACTTGGCGGTCTTCCATCGGCGCGGCCGTGGAGAAGGCGGACAGATCTGCGCCGGCGGAGAACGAGCGTCCGGCGCCACCGACCACGACCACCTTCAGATCGTGGTGCTCGTCGAACCATCGTGCCGCCAGCTCGATCTCGTGCAGCGTGTGGCTGCTGAGCGGGTTCAGCTTGTCGGGCCGGTTGAGGGTGAGATCGCCACGATGACCGTCGGGCGAGACGGTGGCGATGATCGTGTCGAACGGAGCAGTGTCCATCAGTTCGTCCTCAGTCGCAGCAGCTGTCGCGCCAGCCGCAACCACTGCACTTGAAGTGAGCATGCTCGGCATGCAACGAACCCCCGCACAGAGGGCACTCGGGGTACGTGCCGAAGCGAGCACACCGATCGGTGCCCGCCGAGGCGCTGGAGGTGACGACATCTGACTGCATGCGCCCAGTGTGACACCGGCCACTCCGTCATGCGGGGACCGGACGTTCTAGTCTTGACCCACCGGTCAAGATGACGAGCACACCCAGCGCCCCTCTCTCCCACGGGCATCGCCCAGGGAGCGCACGTGCTGCGCTCGCGTACCCCGACTTCCGGCGCATGTGGATGGCCTCGTTCTCGTCGAGCATCGGCACGTGGATGCAGAACGTGGTGCTGCCGCTGTACGTGCTCGATCGCACCGACAGTGCGTCGATGGTGGGCCTGATGGTCTTCGCCCAGCTCGGGCCGCTGCTCTTCTTGTCCATCCCCGCCGGCGTGATCGCCGACCGATTCGACCGGCGCAAGTGGCTCATCGCGATGCAGTTGCTGCAGCTGGCGTTCTCGGCGTTGCTGGCACCGTTGGCAGCAGCCGATGCACCGATCTGGGCCATCTTCCTGGTGGCGCTCGGTGTCGGCATGGGTAACGCGCTGAACGCACCGGCATGGTCGGCCATGCTGCCCACGTTGGTCGACCGCGACGACATCGCTGGCTCGGTCTCGCTGAACTCGGCGATGATCAACGGGTCGCGAGTGGTGGGCCCGATCATCGTCGCGGTCCTGCGCTCCTCGGGTGTGTCGATCTCGCAGATCTTCCTCATCAACGCCGTCACCTACCTCTTCGTCGTCGGCGCGCTGCTGCGCACTCGCGTGCCGGCACCCGTGAAGGTGGTGCACGCACCGGGCTGGCGGCAGCTGACGGCGGGCGTGCAGATCGCGAAGGCCAACCCGGCTGTGTGGCGACTCTTGGTCACCCTGTTCACGTTCTCCTTGCTCTCGCTGCCGTACGTGGGGCTGTTCGCAGCAGTCGTACGACTCAACTTCGGCGTCGACAAGGGCTCGACCACCTACGAGTGGCTGTACGCAACCTGGGGCTTCGGCGCGTGCTTCGGTGGTCTGGCCATCGGCACCGTGTTCGTCGGCTGGGACAAGCGCTCGGTGATTCGGTACGGCTTCCTCGCGTTCGCCATCGCGTTGGCGGCATTCGCCGCAGTACGCGAGCCGGTCGGTGCGTTCGTCGTCGCTCCGCTGCTGGGCTTCGCCTACTTCGCGACCACCACATCGATGAACACCGTCCTGCAGAGCCGGTTGGAAGACCACGAGCGTGGGCGGGTGATGAGCCTGTGGTTCATGGCGTTCGGTGGAACGGTGCCGCTGGGCAACCTCGTGTTCGCACCGGTCATCGACGCTGTCGGTGCCCGCTGGGTGTTGCTGGGTGGCGCGCTGTGGGCGCTGTTCCTCGCCTGGTGGTGCGACATCGAGCGCATCGATCTCTCAGCCGAGGAGGGCCGCCGCTACCCGCTCGAGCCCGACCACGCGGCTTGCTTTGACGAGCACGGCGTCTCCGCCGGCGAGTGAGCCCAACGCAGCGACCGGATCATCGGTGGGCTCGATGCCGTAGAGCTCGGTGCCGACGGCCAGCACCTCAATGCCTCGGCCGCGCGCGTACTCGAGGATGGCTCGGTGCTCCGCTTCCGGGTCGGAGATCTCGGCCATCAGACCGAGCACCGCGATGCGACGAGTTGCCGGCAGGTCGGCCAGCGCATCGAGCGCCGCGCGCACGCTGGTGGGGTTGGCGTTGTACGAGTCGTTGAGCACGATCGCACCGGCCGCGGTGCGCTGCACCTCCATGCGCATGGCGGTGAGGCCGACCTCGGCCAGCGCCGCGGCGGCCCCTTGCAGATCGCCACCGATTGCCCCCACGCATGCCAGCGCGGCCGCCGCGTTGTGAGCCATGTGCCGGCCGCTGGCCGCGAGGTGCACGCGGCACTGCCCCCACGGCGTGTGCAGCAGGAACGAGGGCCGGGCGATGTCGTCGAGCCGCAGGTCGTCGAGCCGCACATCTGCGTCGGGCGCGTCGCCGTACAGCAGCACAGGGGCTGCCGACTGGGAGGCCATGGCCCGCACGCGCACATCGTCGGCGTTCAGGATGGCCAGCCCGTCGTGCGGCAACGCGGCGATCAGCTCGGCCTTCGCGCGAGCCACACCTTCGATGCCGCCGACCCGGTCGCTGTGCGCCTCGGCCACTCGGGTGATCACACCGATGGTGGGGCGGGCAATGCTGCACAGCTCGGCGATCTCGCCGAGGCCACGCATGCCCATCTCCAGCACCAGCACCTCGGTGAGATCCGGCGTGTTGAGCAGCGTCGTCGGCAAGCCCTGCTCGTTGTTGAAGCTGCGCTCGTTCGCCCACGTCGGCCGGCCGGCAGCCAGCGCCGCCCACGCCAGATCCTTCGTGGAGGTCTTCCCCACCGAACCGGTGATCGCGATGACCGGCCCTGCGAACGACGACCGTTGCACCGCCGCCAGTGCCATCAGCCCGCGCAAGGTGTCGGGCACCTCGATGGCGGTGCCACCCACTGGCGGCCGGGTGGTGAGGTAGGCAGCAGCACCTCGCGCCAGCGCAGCAGCGATGAACTCGTGCCCGTCGCGCTCGGCGACCAAGGGCACGAACAGCTGGCCCGGCTGGATGCTGCGCGAGTCGAACGACACTCCGTCGATCGCCACATCTGGGCCATGCAGTCGGCCGCCGGTTGCCGCTGCCACCGCTTCTGCTCTGAATCGCATCGCCGCACACGGTACCGTCGAGGCTGCATGGCCGCCGCAGCACCTGGTTCCGAGAACGCACAGTCCGATGCCGCCGGCATCGACGACACGCGCGTGAACCTGATCGTGCTGTTCGGTGGGCAGTCGGCCGAGCACGACGTCAGTTGCACCACCGCGGCCCACGTGCTGAAGGCAGCCGACCCGCAGAAGTACCACATCACGCCCATCGGCATCTCACGTGATGGCACGTGGGCAGTGGCCGGCGGGGCGCTGCTGGCCCTGGCCGAGGGGTCGCACGCGTTGCCCGGCCGGCTCGATCCCGCCGGCGATGCGCTCGCGCCCACGGCAGCCATCTCGCCGGCAGCGGCGGGCCGGCCGGCGACGGGCCGCACCGTCGTGGTGCCGCTGCTGCACGGCCCCCTCGGCGAGGACGGCACGGTGCAGGGAATGCTGGAGCTGGCCAACGTGCCGTACGTGGGCACCGGTGTGCTGGGTTCGGCCCTGGCGATGGACAAGGCGATGGCCAAGCAGGTCGCCGCGGCGAACGGCATCCCGCAGGCTCGCTACGTGGCGCTCCGGGCACACGAGGTCGGCCCCGCCACTCCGGCCCGTGTCGTCGAGGAGCTGGGGCTTCCGGTGTTCGTGAAGCCGGCCAACATGGGCTCGTCCGTGGGGGTCACCAAGGCCAAGACCGTCGAAGCCGTGCGAGATGCCATCGGCATCGCGCTGAGCTACGACGAGTGGATCGTGGTGGAGGAAGCGATCACCGGCCGCGAGATCGAAGTAGCAGTCCTGGGCAACCTCGACCCGCGGGCAAGCGTGCCCGGAGAGATCGTGCCCGGCGCCGAGTTCTACGACTACGCCGACAAGTACGTGGAGGATGGTTCACAGGCGCTGGTGCCCGCCCCGCTCACGCCCTCCCAGACCGCTGAAGTGCAGGCGCTCGCACTCCAGTCCTTCACGGCATTGCGTTGCGAGGGCCTGTCGCGCGTCGACTTCTTCTTCGAGGAAGGTGGCCGTGGCTTCCTGCTCAACGAGATCAACACCATGCCCGGCTTCACCCCCATCTCGATGTACCCGAAGCTGTGGATCGCCAGTGGCATCAGCTACAGCGACCTGATCGACGAGCTGGTGCGGCTCGCGCTCGAGCGCCACGCTCGGCAACGCCGCAACACGGATCACTGAACCGGCCATGCAACTGCCCGATCGCCGGACGATGCTGCTCGGCACCGTCGTCATCACGGTGGCGGCGCTGGGCGTGCTCGGCTACTCCCGGTTCCGCACCGACGACGAGTCGTCACCGGTGCCCACCGTGCCGGTTGCCAACACACAGGCCAACATCGGCTGCATCGACGAGGCCGGCACCATCGCCGCCTCGCTCGACGAGTGGTACTCGAACGAGGCCGACGGATCGCTGGTGCTCACCGGAGAGATCTCCTCCAGCATCGGGCTCGGCGCATTCAGCTCGGCGGCGACGAAGGCCGTGGTGGCCAACATCGGTTCGTTCGCCACCTCCGCCGTGCGCGACCTCGCTCCGACGCAGACTGCGTGCGTCACCATGCGTTACGCCGGCTTCGAGCTGCAGGATGGCACGGCTGTCGAAGTGATGGCCTGGCGTGTCGTCGCCAGGGCCTCGCCGATGTGGGTGCCCAACGAAGCCGCGTTCGTTCCCTTCGACGAGACGACGCTGGCCTCCGACGGCGAGCACGTGAAGCACGCGCTCGCCATGGCACCCGACGGCAGCACCGTGCTGGTGTCCGCGTTCGGGGCTGGCGCCCGGCAGTTGTTGGCGGGCAGCAGCGAGCAGGCAGTGGGTTCCCCGTCGGTCTCGGTGCAGCAGCTGGCCATCATCAGTGCCCAGGTGCTGGCCGAGGTCATTCAGCGCTGAGGCTGCCGGCTTGATAGACCGTTCGCATGGAAACGACGATGGCCTGCCCGATCTGCACGATGTCCGACATCCTCGTCTCGGATGCCGGCCGCGCCGAGTGCATGACGTGCGGCAACGAATGGGAGGTCGCTGGTGCCGACCCCGACGCGATCGGCGAGGTTCGCGATGCAAACGGCAACGTCTTGCACGATGGCGACTCGGTGTCGGTGGTCAAGGACCTGAAGGTCAAGGGAACCTCCGACACGTTGAAGGTGGGTACCAAGATCACCAACATTCGTCTCGTCGCCGGTGACCACGAGGTGGATTGCAAGGTCGCCGGCAAAGGTGTGCTGCTGAAGGCCAAGTTCCTCAAGAAGGCCTGACCGGCACTCAGGCCTACCGGGCCTGCGCAGTATCGTTCGCCGGATGACTGCTGCTGACGCTCACACCGCCCCGGGATTCGATGCGCACCGCGCCATTCGCGACCTACGCGAGCTGGCGAGCCGAACCGGTGGGCCGGCCGGGTCTCGTCGCTTGTGCTGGACCCCGGAGTGGGCAGAGGCGCGAGCGATGCTGCGTGAGGAACTGGCCACGATGCCGGTGGAGGTGGAGCAGGACGAGGCCGGCAACCTGTGGGCCTACTTCAAGGGCCGCTCGACCGACACCGTCGTGGTCGGGTCGCACCTCGATTCGGTGCCAGCGGGTGGGTGGCTGGATGGTGCGCTCGGCGTGATGGGAGGGTTGGAGGTGCTGCGCTCACTGGCCGCCGCGCCTACCCCGCCACAGCGCTCGTTCGCATTGGTCGATTGGGCCGACGAGGAGGGCGCCCGCTTCAGTCGCAGCCTGTTCGGCTCGGCGGCGGTGGCGGGCACGCTCGATGTCGACATCGTGCGCGAGCTGAAGGATCGCTGGGGCAACCTGCTGCCCGATGTGGTGGCCGAACACGGCGTCGTGCTCGATGCGCTGGATGGTTGCCGCACTCGCCTCGAGCACGTGGTCGCCTACCTCGAACTGCACATCGAGCAGGGCCCGATCCTCGAACACGAGGGGCTGGGCATCGGCATCGTCACCGGCACGTACGGCATCGAGCGCGAGCGCCTGGTGTTCAGCGGGCAGGCGGCGCATGCCGGCACGATGCCGATGGGCATGCGCCGCGACTCGCTGCGGGCGATGAGCCGCTTCGCACTCGAACTGGCCGAGATCGGTGCCCGCCACGGAGGCGTCACCACCGTCGGCAGCGTGTCGTGCTGGCCAGGTGTCGTCACGGCGGTAGCGGGCACCACCACCTGCACCATGGACATGCGGCACATCTCCGCCGACTCACTGGCAGCGATGTTCGGTGAGATGAAGGCTGCCGCGGCTGCCGCGGCAGCCGCCGAGGGGTGCACGGTCGAGCTGGAGCACATCTTCCGCATCCCGCCGATGATCTTCGACCCCACCCTGGTCGACAGCGTGCGCCGCGCGGTGAAGGCCGTCGAGGGCCACGAGTTCGAGCTGCCCAGCGGCGCGCTGCACGATGCTTCGGAGATGGCCCGCGTGGTTCCCACCGCGATGGTGTTCACCTCGTCGATCGCCGGCCTGTCGCACACCAAGGAGGAGGACACGCCCGACGAGCACCTGGCGATGGGCATCACCGCCTTCCACATGGCCGTGATGGAAGCCCTCGATCCGTCGTGACCGCGTTCGAGTTCGAGGCGCCGGTGTGGAAGTGGAGCGGCGGCGGCGCCACGTCGTGGCACTTCATCACGTTGCCCTTCGACGTGACCGACGAGATCGACGAGCTCTGCTCCGAATCCAAGCGCGGCTTCGGCTCCGTGCGCGTGAAGGCCACCATCGGCAGCACCAGCTTCACCACCTCGGTCTTCCCCTCCAACGAGCAGAAGTCGTTCATCCTCCCGGTGAAGGCGACAGTACGAAAGGCCGAAGGCCTGGCCGACGGCACGAAGTGCGGTGTGCACCTGGCGCTCCTCGACCTCTCCTGAAGTCGCCGACGACGACCCTTGCACCCGCAACCGGTGCTCCCCAGAACAGCACGTACACATCTGGGCCTCCCCAGTTGCGCGCACAATCAAGCACCGGCCGCGGATCGGGCTAGCGCCTCGGGGCCGGCGCGAGGGCGGCGCGGAGGAACGCGAGCAGTTCGCCGCGTAGCCTGCGCAGGTCGGCGGTGGTGGGCTGCCAGCCGACGCTGCGCAGCAACTCGGGCTCGGTGGCGATGCCGGTGACGGTGGCGTAGCAGAGCGCCGCGATCAGTCGCGGGTCGGCCTGGCGGATGCGACCGCGATCCATCTCCTTCTGCAGGTACCCGACGGCGCGGTCGACCAGCGGCCGCAGCTCGGCGTGGAAGCGTTCGCCGACCGCCGGCGACAGGCGGCTGACCTCGCGGATCAGGCCCAGCAGCGCCGGGCGACGCACGGCCGGGCGGAAGACGGCGCGCACGACCGCCTCGATGCGGTCGAGCGGGTCGTCGCCAGTAGCGCGGATCGCCGCCTCGGTGGCGATGGTGAGCTCGGAGGCCGCCTCGACCAGCACGGCTTGCACCAGGTCGTCCTTGCTCGGGAACCAGTACAGCAACGTCTGCTTGGCCACACCGACGTCGGCGGCGATCATGTCGAGCGACACCGCGTCGACCCCGCGCACGCCGAACATGTCGGTGGCGGCATCGAGGATGCGCTCGCGAGTGGGTGGTTTCGAGGTCATCGGCAGCTTTTCGTCGGCGAGGTGTTTACCCGCTCTCTACCATATGGTAGACAAGTGGCCGCATGATTGCCGAACAACTCGCCGACAAGCGCATCGCCATCACCGGCAGCACCGGGTTCGTGGGCACCGCGCTCGTCGAGCGCCTGCTGCGCAGTGCACCCGGCTGCACGCTGGTGCTGCTCGTACGCCCCAGCAAGCGCCACGATGCCACCGAGCGAGTGCGCCGCGAGATCTTCAAGAACAACGCCTTCGACCGGCTGAAGTCGGAGCTGGCCGACCCTGTGCTCAACCCCGGCGGCGAAACGTTCGAGGCAATGGTCGCTCGCCGCGTGGTGGCCATCGGCGGCGATGTGAGCACCGACGGCCTCGGCCTCAACGAGGTCGACCAAGCCATCTTCGCTAGCTGCGACACCATCATCCACTCCGCGGCGGCCGTGTCGTTCGACAGCCCGCTCGACAGCGCGGTCGAGATCAACCTGATGGGTCCGGTGCGCATCGCGCAGGCGTGCCAGGCGCTGGGCATCACGCCGCACATGGTGGGCGTCAGCACCTGCTACGTCGCCGGCAACCGGCGCGGCAACGCCCCAGAAGCGTTGGTCAGCGACGGCCACTGGGACATCGGCCTCAGCTGGAAGAAGGAGGTTGCCGCCAGCCGACGCCTCCGTGGCGACATCGAAGCGCAGAGCCGAGGGAGCGAGAAGCTGGCCTTCTTCCGCAGCGAAGCTCGCAAGGAGCTCGGCGCTGCCGGCGGCCCCGCGCTGGCCTCGAAGACGGAGAGCCTGCGCGAGGCCTGGGTGAAGGCCCAGCTGGTGGAAGCCGGCCGGTCTCGTGCGGCCAGCGTCGGCTGGCCCGACGCGTACGCGTACACCAAGGCGCTGGGTGAGCAGGCGCTCACCGAGACCAAGGGCAACGTGCCGGTCAGCATCGTGCGCCCCAGCATCATCGAGAGCGCACTCGCCGAGCCGTTCCCGGGCTGGATCCGTGGCTTCCGCATGGCCGAGCCGGTCATCCTCAGCTACGCACGCGGGCTGCTCAAGGAGTTCCCCGGCGTGCCCGAGGGAACGGTCGACGTCATCCCCGTCGACATCGTGGTGGCCGCCATCATCACCGTCGCCGCGGCCGGTCCCGAGCGCGCTGCACCGATCACGCAGGTGGCCAGCGGCGGCATCAATCCGCTGAAGTACAAGCTGCTCGTCGACAACGTGCGTGCGTGGTTCACCGAGCACCCGCTGTACGACGCCGAGGGCCAGCCGATCCTCGTACCCGAGTGGCAGTTCCCCGCTCGCGGTCGGGTGAAGGAACAGCTCGAGCGGGCGCGCAGCATCATCGGCAAGACCGAACGAGTGCTGCAGGCACTGCCGCTGCGCGGCAAGCAGGCTGCATGGGCCGCGAACCTCGAGGAGAAGAAGAACGAGATCGACCGTGCGTACGAGTACGTGCAGCTCTACGGCCTGTACACCGAGTGCGAGGCCATTTACCAGGTCGACAAGCTGATGGCGATGTGGGACACGCTCGATGCCGCCGACCAGGCGGCGTTCAACTTCGACCCGCGCAGCGTGCACTGGCCCACGTACATCAGCACCATCCACCTGCCATCGATCGTGCATCACTCGCGGGCCAAGGTCACACCGGGCAAGAACCGCAACGATCGCACCACTCGCTTGCGCAACTCGGTGCTCTCCCCCGACCGCCACGTGGCTGCGTTCGACCTGGAGAACACGCTCATCTCCAGCAACGTGGTGGAGAGCTACTCGTGGCTGGCCACTCGCCGGCTCAACACGCCCGAGCGCATCCGATACGTGCTGCGCACTCTGGCCGAGGCGCCCACGCTCAGCAGCATCGACCGCAAGGACCGCAGCGACTTCCTGCGGTTCTTCTACCGTCGCTACGAAGACGCACCGGTGGCCCAGATCGCGGAGGACTCGCAAGAGCTGCTCAGCCAGTTGATCCTCGCCAAGTCGTTCCCGGCCGGGCTGCGCCGAGTGCGCGAGCACCGCGCACTCGGGCACAAGACGATTCTCATCACCGGTGCGCTCGACTTCGCGGTCGAAGGCCTGCGCCCGCTGTTCGACGAGATCGTTGCCGCCAAGATGACCGTGCGACCCGACGGCACCTACAGCGGCAACATGGCCGTGGTGCCACCCACCGGCGAAACCCGCGCCGAGATCCTCGCCGACTACTGCGCCAGTGAGGGCCTCAAGCTCGAGCAGAGCATCGCCTATGCCGACAGCACGAGCGACCTGCCGATGCTGGAGGCCGTCGGCTTCCCGGTGGCAGTGAACCCGGAAACGCGCCTGGCGGCCATCGCCCGCAAGCGCGGCTGGCTGGTGGAGGACTGGGCGAAGGCCAGCGGGGCCCCCAAGATGCTGCTGCCCCTCGGCCCGATGATGGCCGAGCGCGAACGGCGCAAGCAGTTCGGCGGCTCGTCGTCCAACAGTTCGTCGTCCAACGGGTCCCAGTTCGACTCGGTGCGATCATGAGTCGCCTCGTCTTCTCGCGCAAGCCGGCACGATTCGCGCTGGCCCGCCTTGCCGGCGCCATCATGCCCGGCGCCGGCGCGTCGGTCGGCCCTCTCGACCTCGAGCCCGATCAGCAGCTGCCGCTGCCGACGCCCGACTGGCTGCGTCTGCGCACCCGGATGGCAGGCATCTGCGGCAGCGACCTGTCGCTGATCGACGGAACCGCCTCGGCGTACTTCGATCCGCTCGTCAGCTACCCGTTCACGCCCGGTCACGAAGTGGTTGCCGACGTCGTCGGAGGCGATCGACGAGTGGTCCTGGTGCCCGTGCTCTCCTGTGTCACCCGCGGCATCGACCCGGTGTGCGCGGCGTGCGCGGTCGGGCAGATCAACCTGTGCGAGCGAGCCGCGTTCGGCCACCTCTCCCCCGGGCTGCAGAGCGGGTTCTGCACCGACACCGGCGGCGGCTGGGCACATGAGATGGTGGCCCATCCCAGCCAGCTGGTCGACGTGCCCGCCGAGCTCAGCGACGAAGCCGCAGTGCTCATCGAGCCCACCGCCTGCGCCGCTCACGCGGCTGCTCGCTACACCGGCAAGGAAACGGTCATCATCGGCGCCGGCACGCTGGGCCTGCTCACGCTCGCCGCCATCACCGCCACGCGCGACAAGGTGCGCAGTGCTCCCATCGTCGTCACGGCGCGCTACGCGGAGCAGAAGCGCCTGGCCAAGGAGCTCGGGGCCGACGTAGTGTGCACCACCGACGAGATGCCCCGCTACGTGCGCTCGGCCACCAGCTCGTTGGTGTTCGGCGACCAGCTCACCTGCGGCGCACCGCACGTCATCGACTGCGTCGGCAGCAGCGAGTCACTGCAGCAGGCGCTGCGCGTGGTCGCTCCTGGCGGCGAGGTGCAGGTCGTCGGGATGCCGTCGAACGTCTCGCTCGAGCTCACCTCACTGTGGCATCGCGAGACAGCCATCCGAGGTTGCTACGCCTACACGCACGCCGACTTCCACACCGCCATCGACGTCATTCGCCACCACGACCTGGCTCGCCTGGTCTCGGCCACCTACGCCCTGAAGGACTACACCGATGCGATCGCACATGCGGCCGCCGCCGGTCGCCGCGGTGCGGTGAAGATCGCGTTCGACATGAGAGGTTCCTGATATGCCCCGTCCCGGATTCGTCCTCGAAGTGGATCGCTCGACCCCGTCGATCATGTTCTGGCGTGGCGAGAACTTCAGCCTCGAGAAGCTGCCCGCCGGTCGCAGTCGCGTGATCTACCCGCCCGAGCCGCTCGAGGCGATCAGCGACATCGACGGCGCGATCCGCCATGCGTTGCTGCACCCGCACGAGCAGGACCCACTGCCCGCACAGCTGTTCCCGGGCATGAAGCTCACCATCGCGTTCGACGACGTCAGCCTGCCGCTGCCGAAGATGCGTCGTCCCGATACTCGCCAGCGCGTGATCGAAGCGGTGCTCGATCTTGCGGCCGCAGCCGGAGTCGACGACGTGCACCTCATCGCCGCACTCGGCCTGCACCGCCGGATGCACGAGTACGAGCTGCGCCATGCCCTCGGCGACCGCATCTACGACTCGTTCCACCCGCGCGGAATGCTCTACCAGCACGATGCGGAAGACCACGACAACCTGGCCGAGATCGGCACCACCGACCACGGCGAAGTGCTGGAGATCAACAAGCGCGCCGCCGACAGCGATCTCATCATCTACGTCAACATCAACTCGGTGTCGATGGATGGCGGCTGGAAGAGCATCACCACCGGGCTCGCCTCGTACCGCTGCCTCAGCCACCACCACAATCCCGAGACGTTGGAGAACACGCGCAGCCTCATGGGGCACCGCCACCAGAGCGCGCTGCACACCAGCGTGTGGCGGTTGGGCAAGGTGCTCAAGGACCACGGGCCGAAGATCTTCCAGATCGAGACCACGCTGAACACCGACATGTTCCCGGCCCCGTTCGACTTCCTGTCGAAGCGCGAGTGGGAGTGGACCGCGCGCGACCGTGCCACCTTCGTGGCCACCACCAAGTCGTTGAACCGCACACCGATCAAGTTGGCCCGCAAGATCTTCCACAACATGGAAGGCCCGCACCAGATGACCTCGGTGCAAGCCGGCGATACCGACGCGGTGCACAAGATCACGCTGGAGAAGGTGTACGAGCAGCAACTGGTGGAGGTCACCGGGCAGACCGACATCCTCACCATGGGCATCCCCTACGTGTGCCCGTACAACCCCGACGGCGTGATGAACCCGATCCTGGTGATGTGCATGGGCCTCGGCTACCTGTTCAACATGTACCGCAACAAGCCGCTGGTACGCGAAGGCGGCGTCATCATCATGACCCACCCGTGCTACCGCGATTTCAACCCGGTGCACCACCCCAGCTACATCGACTTCTTCGAGCAGGTGCTGGCCGACACCACCAGCCCGGCAGAGATGTCGCGCAAGTGGGAGAAGCAGTACGCAGAGGACGAGTGGTACAAGCACCTGTACCGCACCGGCAACGCCTACCACGGCGTGCACCCGTTCTATGCCTGGTACTGGGGCGCCCACGGCCTGCAGCACGCCGGCAAGGTCATCATCGTCGGCGGCGACCCGCCCACGGTTCGTCGCCTGGGTTTCACGCCGGCGTCCACGATGGACGACGCATTCGAGATCGCCAGCGACGTCGTCGGACGCGATGCCACCATCACCCACCTCCACGCGCCGGCGCTGCTCGTCGCCGACGTGCACTAGGCACGGCCTCGAGGTTCAGAGCATGAAGCGTTCCGCACCCTCCCGTCTCAGTTCGGTCGGCCAGCTTCGACGCGCCGCGAAGGTGGGCGACGCCGCGAGCGCGGCGATGCAGGCAGTGCTGAAGCCTGCCAAGTCGCTGGGCTTCCCGTACCGCAAGCCCAGCGTGCCCAAGGGCATGGTGGTGCCACCCGACGTCAGCAAGCTGGGCGCCAACTTCGAGACCGATTGGGCTCGTTCCACGCCGGCCACAGCAGCCCGCACGGTGCTCACCAACGGGCCGATGCGTGCCTTCGTGCGGTTCATCGCCAGCCCGGAGATCGTGGGCCACGACCGCCTCTCCGATCTCCAACGCGCCGACGAGTCGCCGGCCGTCATCTTCGCGCCCAACCATCACAGCCACGTCGACACGCCGCTGATGCACATCGCCGTGCCCGAGCCGTGGCGTTCCCGGTTGGTCATCGCGGCGGCAGCCGACTACTTCTTCGACAAGCGCATCAAGGGCACGCTGGCCGCGCTCGCGCTGAACGCGTTCCCCATCGACCGCGAGGTCACCAGCCGCAAGAGCAGCGACGAGCTGCGCCACCTGATCGACGACGGATGGAGCCTGGTCATCTTCCCCGAGGGCGGGCGTTCGCCCGACGGCTGGGGCCAGGACTTCAAGGGCGGCGCCGCCTACCTCTCCAACCGCACCGGTGCCCCGGTGGTGCCGGTCTTCATCGATGGCACCGGCAGCATCTTCGGCAAGGGCATGAAGCGGCCGAAGGCCGGCAAGAGCAAGGTCGTGTTCGGAGCGCCACTGTTCCCGATCGAGGACGAGAGCACTCGCCGTTTCAATGCCCGCATCGAGGCCGCGGTGACGGCGTTGGGCGACGAAGCGCTCACCGACTTCTGGACAGCACGCCAGCGAGCCGCCAAGGGCACCAGCCCGAAGCTCACCGGCCCCGAGTACAACGGGTGGCGCCGGCAGTGGGCCCTCGCCGACCATCGCAAGCTGGGCAAGGCCGGCCAACGCCGACGCCAGAACCGCCGCTGGCCCGACCTCGGCTGACGATTCCCCATCCGACGCAGTGCTGCCGGCCACCGAGTCTGTGCTGCCGGCTGCCGAGGCTTGCTGCATGCCACCGAGGCGTTGCTCCCAGGTCCTCGGGCCCGACTCGTGAATGCAATGGTGGCTACGTAGGTTTCCGTGCATTCACCGTTCGGGGCCGAAGCATCGCGTTGTGGGGCGCGGGGTTGGCGTGCCGGCTGGAGGACGGTTGAATCGGTCGGCATGGCCAATGGTCGCCGCGATGCGGTCACTCAAGGTCAGCGTTCGCTCACGCCATCACGTGCAGTCGAGCCGGCGCTACGAAGCCGAGTCAACAGCGGCATCCGCATCGGGCAGCGTCCGCCCCTGAAGTTCCTCCGCCTGCTCGATGAGCTGCGGGAAGTGATCGACTCTGTCGGGTCGCCGTGCTGGGCGTACGGAACCACCGCGTCGGCGTTGCTCGGCTTCGACGGCTTCCATCTGGCCAAGCCGTTCCACCTCGTGGTGCCCATCAATCGCGCTCCGCACCGGGTGGATCACATCGTGCATCGGATGAGGACGTACAACCAGCTCGACCTCGGCAGCGTGCACGGGATTCCAAGCCTCTCGGCCACACGCACTCTGATCGAGCTCGCTCGAACCGAGGCGACGAAGCGGCTCACGACGGCACTCGACTCAGCGGTTCGCGATGGCTTGACGACCGACGACTTCCTGCACCGCCGAATGATGGAACTGCGCCGGCGCGGCCGGCCCGGTCTCGACAAGCTGCTCGCCGTCATGGCGGGAGCCGAGCTCTCCAAGGGCGGGCACTCGTGGCTGGAACGGAGTTTCCTCGATCTGCTCGGCGAGCTCGGGCTCCCTCGGCCGATCACTCAGCAGGTCGTCGCGACGCGTCGCCAGAAGCTCGTGCGGGTGGACTGTCGGTTTCCCGGAACCAACGTGATCGTCGAGCTGCTCGGCTACGCGTTCCATAGAACCCCGATGCAGATGCAGAACGACGCGGAGCGCCTGAACCGCTTGCAGCTGGATGGGTTCACCGCGATGCAGTTCACCTACCACGACGTGGTCACCACGTCACCGGTGATGGTCGCCACCCTGCACGAAGCGCTACCGCCGGCGCCGACGCGACCCTTCGGGCTCGACTCGTGAATGCAATGGTGACTACGTAGGTTTCCGTGCATTCACCGTTCGGGGCCGAACGACTCGATTGCCAGCTCGGCCGGCATCGGCGTGCGAACACCAGCACCGTCGCGGCCATCGGTGGCCGGGCCCGTCTCATCGGGCAGCGGATCCCCCAGCGCAGCCTCCAAGCGGGCCACTCGGGCTTCGAGAGTCGCCAGGCGCTCGACTGTGCTGCCGGCGACCGTGCCGGCGACTGTGCTGCCGGCGGCTGTGCTACCGGCGACCATGCCACCCCCGACAGTGCCGGCGGCCTCGCGACCACCGAACATCACCGCTCCTGCCGGCACCGACGTGGGCTCGGCCTCCTCGGCCAGCAGTTGCTGCCAGCGAGGTTCCTTGTGCCCGGGCTGCCGGTCGAGCAGCTGCACGCTGCCGCGCAGTGACAGCTCGCGCAGCACGGTCTCGACCGCCTCCGGCGACTCGAACGCATGCATCCTCTCGGTACGAGTGCGCAACTCGGCCACCGTCTGTGGCCCGCGGAGCAACAACACGGCTACCAACGCCGCCGCCGGCGGATCGAGCGCCCACGCTTCGTCGGCAACCTGCCGATAGCGGGTGACGCTGCGGCCGTGCGAGGGGTGCACGTAACGCAGCAAGGTCTCCGACTTCAGCCCCGCCAGCACGGTCTCCACCTCGTGGTCGACCAGATGCATCACCGGGTCGCGCGACGTTGATTGATTGCATGCCAGCACCAACGCGTTCAGTGTGAGCGGGTATTGATCCGGCGTGGTGCGTTCCTTCTCCAGCAGGCAGCCGAGCACTCGTCCTTGGATGGTGGTGAGCATGCGGCTCACGCTACTGCCCCCTCGTCGCGCGAGGCTGAGGGCATGATCCGACTTCGGCAGGTGGCATTGGTGGCTCGCGATCTCGACGCGGTGGTCGGTGAACTGTGCGAGCACCTCGGGCTCACGGTGTGCTTCCACGACCCGGGCGTCGCCGCGTTCGGACTACGCAACGCCCTGATGATGATCGGCGACCAGTTCCTGGAAGTCGTCTCGCCCACGCAGCCGGGCACCACTGCCGGTCGGTTACTCGACAAGCGCAACGGCGACGGCGGCTACATGGCGATCTACGAGGTCGACGACCTCGACCGGCGCGAAGCGCAGCTTGCGGCCAACGGGGTGCGGGTGGTGTGGCGTGGCGACTTCGACGACATCCGCGGTCGGCACCTGCACCCGGCAGACGTGGGCGGCGCCATCGTCAGCCTCGACCAGCCGGTGCCCAACGGCGCCTGGCGCTGGGGTGGCCCGGCCTGGCAGGCCCACCAGGACAACAGCGTGGTCAGCGCGATCGCCGGCGTGGTGGTGGGCGCCGCCGACCCAACGGCCATGTGCGAGCGATGGCGGCAGTGCGAGCTGGCCCACGGCGCACGGTTCCAACCGGCCACCGATCGCGGCGAAGGCATCGACGAGATCGAGCTGGTGGCCAGCGACCGATCACGCGCAGGCGAGACGCTGCGCCTGTGTGGTGTGAGGATCACGCTGGTGTGAGCACCCGGCCGCGGCTACGGGCAGGGGATGATGATCTTGACGCCGACGACGAAGTTCGTATAGCCCTTGGTGTTGACGTTGGCGGCATCGAGCTGCGCAACGGTGACGTCGTACTTGGTGGCAACGTTGCCCGGCAGGTCGCCGGCGACGATCTCGTGCGTGCCCGGCGTGCAGCCGTTGCTGTCGGGTGCCACTGCCGTGGTGTCGGTGCTCGCCGGCGCGGCGGTGGTGGTGACGGCTCCGGGTACCGCGGTGGTGACCGGTGCCGGAACAATGGCGCCGCTGGGGATCTTGATCTTGTCGCCGGGAGAGAGCGGATGCGAGATGCCGTCGACCCAGCCGTTGGCCAGCACGATTGCGTCGGCCGTGACACCGAACCGAGATGCGATGCCGAAGAGATAGTCGCCGGAGACGACGGTGTACTCCTGTTCGGCGACCGACACAGACCCCTCGCCCGCAATGGTGGTGACGACCACGGCCGTGGTCTCGGTGGGGGCGAGCGTGGCGAAGGCGGTGCTGCTGAGGTTGACCGCCGTGGTGCTGCTGGCGGTTGACCCATCACCGCATGC
>JACDJB010001031.1_pt1 | contig 23838 bp, 14 predicted proteins | sample 7454121 | NCBI WGS metagenome assembly JACDJB01 (sample SAMN14253290, study PRJNA609438) | sludge metagenome | isolation source: sludge after 25d culture with pyrite | collected 2018-12-20
GCCATGCCCGAGACCATCAACGCCGTGGACGCCTGGCTCGGCTCGTTGCCGGGGCACGTTTACGCCAACGTCCGACAACCGCCGATCTCGACGCTCAATCTCGCCCACATGATACCCTTGTCAGCGGTGTGGGCGGGGCCGGAACGGGACGAGCACTTTTCAGCGCCTCCGCTGCTGTTCGGCAAGACCGAAGGCTCGACCCCGTTCCGGTTTTCTCTCCATGTCGGCGATGTCGGCCACACGCTGATCGTCGGCCCGACCGGCGAGGGCAAGTCCGTGCTGCTGGCGCTGATGGCCTTGCAGTTCCGTCGCTACGCCGGCGCGCAGGTCTTCGCCTTCGATTTCGGCGGCTCGATCCGGGCGGCGGCGCTCGCCATGCGCGGCGACTGGCACGATCTCGGCGGCGGCCTCACCGAGGGCAGCGCCGCCAGCGTTTCGCTGCAACCGCTCGCGCGCGTCGATGATACCGCCGAACGCGCCTGGACCGCAGACTGGATCGTCGCCATCCTCACGCGTGAGAGCGTCGCGATCAGCCCGGAGGTGAAAGAGCACATCTGGACGGCGCTGACCTCGCTCGCCTCCGCGCCGGTCGAGGAACGCACCATCACCGGCCTTTGCGTACTGTTGCAGTCGAACGACCTGAAACAGGCGCTTCGGCCATACTGCATCGGCGGCGCGTGGGGCCGGTTGCTCGACGCCGAGAGCGAGCATCTCGGCACGGCCACCGTGCAAGCCTTCGAGACCGAAGGACTGATCGGTACGGAAGCCGCGCCCGCCGTGCTGGCCTATCTCTTCCACCGCATCGAGGACCGGCTCGACGGATCGCCCACCCTCATCATCGTCGATGAAGGCTGGCTCGCGCTCGACGACGAGGGCTTCGCCGGCCAGCTCCGCGAATGGCTGAAGACGCTGCGCAAGAAGAACGCCTCCGTCATCTTCGCCACGCAGTCGCTATCGGACATCGACGGCTCCGCCATCGCGCCCGCCATCATCGAGAGCTGCCAGACCCGGCTTCTGCTCCCGAATGAGCGCGCGATCGAGCCGCAGATCACCGCCATCTATCGCCGCTTCGGCCTCAACGATCGGCAGATCGAGATCGTCGCGCGGGCCATGCCCAAGCGCGACTATTACTGCCAGTCGCGGCGCGGCAACCGGCTGTTCGAGCTGGGCCTCTCCGAGGTGGCGCTGACGCTTTGCGCCGCGTCCTCGCGCCAGCACCAGCAGCTCATCGCCGAGGTCCATGCCCGCTCGGGCACGAATGGCTTCCTCTACGAATGGCTCTGCGAAAACAGCCTCGCCTGGGCGGCCGACATGATCGCCGACCTCACCAACGTCATCCCGCAAACCCGCGTCCCATCCACCCCCAACCCGGAGATCACGTCATGATTCCTGTCCGTTCCTGCATCCGCGCCCGGCGTTTCGCCCTGGCGCTTCTTGCCGCGCCCGTGGCGCTCGCGCCGATGTTGGCGACGCCGGCCCATGCACAATGGGTCGTGTTCGATCCGTCGAACTATGCGCAGAACGTGCTCACCGCCGCGCGCAGCCTCCAGCAGATCACCAACCAGATCACCAGCCTGCAAAATCAGGCGCAGATGCTCATCAATCAGGCCCGCAATCTCGCGAACCTGCCGTTCTCCTCGCTCCAGCAGTTGCAGCAGTCGGTCCAGAAGACCCAGCAGCTTCTGAACCAGGCGCAGAACATCGCCTATAACGTCCAGTCGATCGATCAGGCGTTCCAGAGCAAATACGCCAATGTCTCGATGTCGGCGTCGGACGCGCAGCTCATCGCCGACGCCAAGACCCGCTGGCAGAACACGGTCGGCGGCTTGCAGGACGCCATGCGCACGCAGGCCACCGTCGTAGGCAACCTCTCGACCAACTCGACGCAGATGTCGGCGCTGGTCGGGGCCAGCCAGTCGGCGACGGGCGCGTTGCAGGCGACGCAGGCCGGCAATCAGCTTCTCGCCCTTCAGGCGCAGCAGCTCGCCGATCTCACCGCCGTCGTCTCCGCCAACGGGCGAGCACAGGCGCTGCAATCGGCGGAACAGGCCGCGGCCGCCGCGCAGGGACAGGAACAGCGCCGCCGCTTCCTGACGCCGGGCACGGGCTATCACCCCGGCAACGCGCAGATGTTCTACGGCAGCAACTGAGGGCGACGTGATGGACGGCAAGACCCTCGCGCGCATCGGCGCCATCGTGTTCGTCGCCTTCGCTATCGTCGCGGCGGTGATCGACATGAATCGTCCCGACGACCGTCAGGCCGATTTCACAATGCCGGGGCCTGCAATGATCGCGCGCGATCCGCTCGATGCGGAACTCGCACGATGCAGCGGCCTCGGCGAAGCCGGGCCGCGCGATCCGTCCTGCCTGAAAGCGTGGGCCGAGAACCGCCGCCGCTTCCTCGGCCAGCCCGCCGCCGCTACTGCGCCGTCGGCGCCGGGCGATGCGCCCGTGAGCGTTCCCGCGCCCGCCATGAGCGGAGCGCGCTGACATGGGCGGCACCGGCGTCATCGACCAATTTCTAGCGGTCTTCACTCGCTACATCGACGGCGGCTTCGGCCTGTTGCGCGGCGAGGTCGGCTTCATCGCCTCGACCCTCATCGTCATCGACGTGACGCTGGCCGCGCTGTTCTGGTCCTGGGGCGCCGATGACGACATCATCGCCCGCCTCGTCAAGAAGACGCTGTTCGTCGGCGTCTTCGCTTACCTGATTTCCAACTGGAACAATCTCGCTCGGATCATCTTCGAGAGCTTCGCCGGCCTCGGCCTGAAGGCGTCCGGCACCGGCTTCACCACGGCGCAACTGCTGCAACCCGGCAAGGTCGCGCAGACCGGCCTCGACGCCGGCCGCCCGCTGCTCGATTCCATCTCGAACCTGATGGGCTACTGGTCCTTCTTCGAGAACTTCATCCAGATCGCCTGCATGTTGTTCGCCTGGGCGCTGGTGCTGCTCGCTTTCTTCGTCCTCGCGATCCAGCTCTTCGTCACCCTGATCGAGTTCAAGCTGACGACGCTCGCCGGCTTCGTGCTGATCCCCTTCGGCTTGTTCGGCAAATCCGCCTTCATGGCGGAGCGTGTCCTCGGCAATGTCATCTCGTCCGGGATCAAGGTGCTGGTGCTCGCCGTCATCATCGGCATCGGCTCGACCCTGTTCTCGCAGTTCACCGCCGGCTTCGGCGGCGCCACGCCGAGCATCGATCAGGCGATGGCGATCGTGCTCGCAGCGCTCTCGCTGCTCGGTCTCGGCATCTTCGGTCCCGGAATCGCCAATGGTCTCGTCTCCGGCGGTCCGCAGCTCGGCGCCGGCGCCGCGATCGGCACGGGCCTTGCGGCAGGCGGCATGGTCGCGGCGGGGGCTGCCACGGTCGGCGCTGTCGCATCCGGTGGCGCAGCGCTCGCGGGTGGCGCTGCCGCTGCCGCGCGTGGAGGCGCCGCACTCGCCGGCGGAGCCTCCACCGCCTACAGCCTCGGTGCGGCCGGCCAGTCCGGCGCATCGGGTGTCGCCTCCGGCCTTGGTGGCGTCGCCAATGCCGGTGCGCAGGCCGCCATCTCTCCCTTGAAGCGCGCGGCATCGCGGGCCGCCGACAGTCTCAAGTCCAGCTATCAGGCCGGCAGCCGCGCCGCGTTCGAGACCACGGGCGGTTCATCAACCGCCGGCACGGTCGGCGGCGATGCTGCCGAGGCTGACGCCGCAGCATCTCCTTCATCCGCCGACAATTCTGCTTCTGGCGGCCCTCCCGCCTGGGCGCAGCGCATGAAGCGCTCGCAGCAGATGACCCACGGCGTTCAGGCCGCCGCCCATGCCGTGCGCAGCGGCGACAGCCACGGCGGCGGCTCCTCCGTCAACCTCTCCGAAAGCGACTGACCATGTTCAAACGACCATCGACCCACTACGGCAAATCCCCGCAGCCCGAGACGCCCTATCAGCGCGCCGCGCAGGTCTGGGACGAGCGCATCGGCTCCGCCCGCGTGCAGGCGAAAAACTGGCGGCTGATGGCCTTCGGATCGTTGGCGCTCTCCGCCGGCCTGTCCGCCGCGCTGGTCTGGCAGTCGGCCAATGGTTCGATCGTGCCGTGGGTGGTGCAGGTCGATAAGCTTGGGGCAGCGCAAGCCGTCGCGCCCGCCACCGCCGACTATCAGCCGAACGATCCGCAGATCGCCTTCTACCTCGCGCGCTTCATCGAGGAGGTGCGCGGCATCCCCGCCGATCCGATTATCGTGCGGCAGAACTGGCTGCGCGCCTACGACTTCACCACGCAGGGCGGCGCGCTGGCGCTCAACGATTACGCCCGCGCCAACGATCCCTTCGCCAATGTCGGCAAGGTCCAGATCGCCATCGAAATCTCCAGCGTCATCCGCGCCTCGCCGTCGAGCTTCCGCGTCGCCTGGATCGAGCGGCGCTATCAGGACGGTTCGCTCTCATCCACCCAACGCTGGTCCGCGATCCTCACCGTCGCCGTGCAGCCGCCCCGCGACGCCGACAAACTCCGCGCCAATCCGCTCGGAATCTACATCAACGCCATCAACTGGTCGAAGGAACTTGGATCATGACACCGACCCTCCATCGTGCCGGAAGGCCGGCTCTACGTAAAACCGGACTTCCGCTTCTCCTGCTTTGCACATCGGCGCTCGCCGGCTGTGCGGGTCACATTCCGCCGCCCGACATCGACTATGACAACGCTGCGCCCGCCGTGCAGGCGTCCGATCCGCCTGCGCCGGTCAGGGTGGTGGAATTGCCGAAGCCCCTGCCGCTTCCCGGTCAGTTGAAGCCGATCGGCAAGGACAGCAAACCCGAGCCGGAAGCCGCCGATCCGACCGTGCGCGTCAATCAGGCCAATGCCGCCGCGCGGGTGCAGCCGGTGCGCAACGGCTTCATCAATTCGATGCAGGTCTATCCCTTCGTCGATGGCGCGCTCTATCAGGTCTATTCCTCGCCGGGCCAAATCACCGACATCGCGCTTCAGCCAGGCGAAACCCTCATCGGCTCCGGCCCCGTCGCCGCCGGTGACACAGTGCGCTGGATCATCGGCGACACCGAGAGCGGCACGAGCACGGGCAAGCAGGTCCACATCCTCGTCAAGCCGACGCGCCCCGAGCTGATGACTAATCTCGTCATCAACACCGACCGGCGCACCTATCACATGGAACTGCGCTCGACCGAGAAGACCTATATGGCTTCGGTCTCCTGGCAATATCCGCAGGACCAGCTCATCGCGCTGCGACGGCAGAACGTCGAGGCACAGGCGGCGCAACCCGTCTCGTCCGGCATCGACCTCGCGAAGGTCAATTTCCGTTACGAGGTGACCGGCGACCGCGCGCCGTGGCGGCCGCTGCGCGCCTTCGATGACGGCAAGCAGGTCTTCATCGAGTTTCCGCGTGGCATCGGCCAGGGCGAGATGCCGCCGCTGTTCGTTGTCGGCCCCGAGGGCGACACCTCGGAACTGGTGAACTACCGCGTGCGCGGCAACTACATGATCGTCGATCGCCTCTTCGCCGCGGCCGAGCTGCGCTTTGGCGCGGCGAAGAACCAGAAGCGTGTTCGCATCTCCCGGACTGACGGGAGGCCGGCATCGTGAGCGAGATCGATCCCGAAAAAGAAGAAGGGCAGAAGCCGGAGGCCCCGCGTGCGCCGGAGGCAGCGGAGGACGCCCGGCCGCTGACCGGCGAGCCGGCCGCGACCATGCGGCTGCGCCCCGAGCCGCCGCGCGTCACCCGGCTGTCGCGCAAAGCGCTCGCCGGGATCGCGCTGGTGACGAGCGTCGGCCTTGGCGGCGCGCTGATCTATGCGCTCCAGACCCGGCACGGCGGCAATCAGGGTCAGGAACTCTATTCCACCGACAACCGCACCACGCCGGACGGCCTCGCCAATCTGCCGAAGGACTATTCGGGCGTGCCCAAGCTCGGGCCGCCGCTGCCCGGTGATCTCGGCCGCCCGATCCTGAATGCGCAGAATGCTGGCCAGGCCGTGCCCACACCGCCGATGGCGATGCCAAATCCCGGTATCAGCCAGGAGGAACAGCGCCGGATTCAGGAGACCGAATCCGCGCGCACCGCGCGGCTGTTCTCGTCCACCGAGACCAGGCCGGCAAGCACCCCGACGACGGCCGGGACTGTGGCGGGCGCCACGCCGGTTCCACAAGCTGATCTCGCCAGCCTCGGCCTCGCGCCGCAGCCTTCGACGCCATCCGCGCAGGACCGCCAGCTCGCCTTCCTCAATCAGACGCCCGACAAGCGCACCGTCTCGGCCGATCGCGTCGCTGCGCCCGCGTCGGCCAACGTGCTTCAGGCTGGCGCGGTGATTTCCGCTGCGCTAATCACCGGCATCCGCTCCGATCTTCCGGGCCAGATCACCGCGCAGGTGACGGAGAACATCTACGACAGCCCGACGGGCAAGATCCTGCTCATCCCGCAGGGGACGCGCGTCATCGGCCAGTATGACAACGGCGTCGGCTTCGGCCAGCGCCGCGTGCTCTTGGTCTGGAACCGGCTGATCTTCCCCAATGGCCGCTCGATCGTGCTCGAACGCCAGCCCGGCGCCGACGCCGAAGGCTATGCCGGCCTTGAGGATGGCGTCGATTACCATTGGGGCGAACTGTTCAAGGCCGCCGCGCTGTCCACGATCCTGAGTGTCGGCGCGGAAGCCGGGACCAGTCAGAACGAAAACAGCCTCGTCCAGGCGCTCCGTCAGGGCGCGTCGAACAGCGTCAGCCAGACCGGCCAGCAGATCGTCAGTCGCCAGCTCAACATCGCGCCGACACTCACCATCCGGCCGGGCTTCCCCGTCCGCGTCATCGTCACGCGCGATCTCGTCCTCGAACCCTATGGAGGCTGACATGGCGAAGCTGAAGCTAGGCCCGATCGCCGACGACAAGCCCGTGAAGGTCGCGGTGGAGCTGCCCGCCAGCCTTCATCGCGACCTGATCGCCTATGCCGAAATCCTCGGCCGCGAGGCAGGCCAGTCGCCCGCCGATCCGACCCGTCTGATCGTGCCCATGCTGGAGCGGTTCATCGCGACGGATCGAGGCTTTGCGAAGGCGCGGCGCGCGGCAGCGCCGCGTTCTGCGGAACGCTGACATCGGACGCCTCACCGACGCGCGCCATCAAGCGCGCGAGGTCGAGCAGCCGCCCGAATGCCGGATTATCATTCCGCGGCGCCCAGACGGCGCGGAACGGCAGTATTTCGCCGATGATCGGGCGGAACACCACGCCGGGAAACTGCGCGGCCGTCGTCGCCTCGCTGGTCACGGTAAGCCCGCGGCCCAGCGCCACCAGTTGCATCAGCGTGTCGCGTCCCACCGCCTGTTGCTGAATGTCGGGATGGTGCCCGAGGTCGGCCAGACGCTGAACGAGATAGTCGTGGATTTCCTCGCCGGGAGCGCTCTCGCTGACGATGAAGGTCTCGCCCACCAGATCCTCGAAACCGACTTCTGTGTCACCGGCGTGAGGATGGCGCGCGGGCAAGGCCGCGAAAATGCGCTCCGACCACAAATGCTGGCTCTGGCAATCCGGCCAGCTCGTGAGACCGGTCAGGAAGGCGACGTCGAGCTGATGCTGCCGCACGGCGGCGACGTGTTCGGCAGGATTGCCGTCCGTGAAGAGCAGTTTCACCGACTTGTGGCGCTGTCCGAACGCCTGGAAGAGCTCGGACAGGAAGCCCGATGCCAGCGACGAGAAGATACCGACCCGGATCTCACCGTCCTCACCGCGCCCGATCGCAGTTACCTCCGCTCGGGCCAAACCGATCTGCGAAAGCGCCTTGCGGCCGCGCTGGACAAATTGTTTGCCGGCCTGAGTGAGTTGCACGCCCCCGGTCGAGCGTGTGAACAAAGGAGCGCCGAGCCGATCTTCCAGATCACGGACCCGTCGACTGACGGCCGACTCCTCAATTCCAAGAGCGGCGGCCGCCCGGCGAAAACTGCCGTGGTCGGCCGCTGCAATCACATAACGAATGTGCCGAACTTGAACGGGCACTGCAAAAACTCCTCCTCCACTATCCCTCTTCTTTTTGATCGGGCATTCTTCAAAATAGTTTCCGACGCGCTTGCTGACGTGCGGAAACCGGAGCTTGTTTCCGCATCATTTAACGGCTGTTATGTCTTAAGAGGCGTTAACGGATCACTGGAAAAGATCGTAAAGTTGTTTGCCCGGTGATGTCTCGCCCACTGTGCCGAATCCGCTAGTTGCGATCCAGCCGAGTCTCCATCACGCAATTACAGCTCCGACAATATCCATGAGCTTCTCGTAGCTGGTAACGACGTCGTATTTGACGCGATCCTTGGTGACGCGCCGTCCAATCTCGTCAAAGAACTTTCGAGCGCACGCGATCTTGGTATTCTCGATTTCGCGGAGCTTCATCGAGGACATGCTGCCCTTCGTCTCGGCGACGAAGTAGATATGCCGGACGCTGCCTTCCTTGAAGGAAATCGCCCAGTCCGGATTGTAGTCGCCGACCGGCGTAGGGATCAGAAAGCCACGGGGGAGCTTGGCATAGACCACCACCTCACTGCTGGCATCCAGCTCCCCGGCGAATTTACGCTCGATGTCCGAGTCCGCGACGACGTAGTCGTAGACGTGGCGTTTCAGCTTGGCGCTGGCTTTCGAGAAATCCTGCCCGGTCTGGTTCGCCGTGAAGATGTCCACGTCGTACCGCTCGGACAGACCGTCGTAGGCAAGCCGTTCGATGATCATCGTGGCTTTCTGCTCGGCGATGATCCGCGAAGCCTCCGCGATGAAGTGCTCAGGGCTTTCCTTGAACTGGCCAAAGACGCTGGCCTGGATTGCTGTAAGGATGTTGGCCACCGTCTTCCGCGTCAGTTCCGTGTTTTCGGCGACCTTTCCGAGAAGGTCGTATTTGACGAGGGAATGGATCGATCCGCCGCGCTCGGTCGTTGATCCGGTGAGGGAGAAGCCGTCGCCGGCCTTCAATTGCTCATCGGTCAGCCCGTCGCCCTGAATGCCGATCTGCACGGTGTATTGAAGCGGGGTGACGCGGAGCTGGCTGTCGAGCGCGCTCACGCATTTGCGGATCAGCTCGTCGGAATCGAATTCGACGCGATAGACGGCCTTCTGGTTGATCCGTCGCCAGAGTTCCTGGAACTCTTTCTTCTCGAAATTATCGTTCAGCGGGTTGGTCTTGGGCTTCCGACCATCGTCCACCTTCGGCAACTGGGCATCGCTGAACACGCTGTCGATGATCTGAAAAATCTGATCCGCGTGAGGCTTCAGATCGTCCGGCAACGCCGCCAGCGTCCCGGCCTCCTTGGCCTCGTGATAAGCCGTGGTGATCTGATCGGCGTCGTCCGAATAGTCGTTCTTCACCAGGTAGCGATAAATCTGCTTTGCCATCGCCGGTGTGATCTCGACCGGCCCGGTCTCGGTCGTGATAGTCTTCCCGGTGAAATAGGCCTCGGTCGCCTTCCGGGGACGGGAGGTCAGCGTGTCGGCGATCTCCTTCTGGAGATGGCTGACGAAAGCCGTGTAGCTCTCGCTGGCCACGACGGTCAGCACGTTGATGTCGTGGACCACGGCAGGGTTGTCCATGCGGTCGCCGTTCTGATCGACGGACAGACGAAGCCCGCGGCCAACTTCCTGGCGGCGGGAAATCGTGTTGTCGCTGTGCTTGAGCATGCACATGACAAACACGTTGGGATTGTCCCACCCTTCCCGAAGGGCAGAGTGAGAGAAGATGAAGCGGGTCGGCTCGCCGAAGGACAGCAACCGTTCCTTGTCCTTGAGGATCAGGTCGTAGGCGTCGACGTCGTCGGAGTCGACGGAGCGTGCGCCAACCGCAGGGTCCTTCAGCCGGTTCGTTTTTTTGTCGATCGCGAAGTAGCCGTTGTGGGTCGCCGCAGCGTCGATTCCGGCCAGGTGCTTGCGATAGGCTTCATTGTCGATCGCCAGCTCCGACAAAAATTCCTCTTTGAGAAGCTCATACTCCTCCTCGAACACGCGGGCGTATTCGCCCTTCTCGTCGGGCTGGGCATAGTCGCGGTACTTCACCACCTCGTCGATGAAGAAGAGCGACAGCACCTTGATGCTCTGAGCGAAGAGCTGCTTTTCCTTGTCGAGGTGCGCCTTGATCGTCTCTCGGATCTGGATGCGCCGTATGTCGCGCTCGGACACGTCCCCGGTCGCCTCGCCGGCATGGAGCACCAGCCCATTGGTGAACTCCACCGTGTCGTTACGGGCGTCGATCTGCGAGATCACGAAGCCGTCCCGATACTGGTCCAACTCGCCGGATTCGGCAAAGAGATCATCGCGGAACTCCAGCCGCCTGAGCTGACGCTTGATCTCGCCCGACTTCAGCTTGACCTCGATCTCGATGCGCGCCACCGGCGCCTTCTTCGAGATGTCGATGCCTTCGAGATAGAGATAGGCGTTCGTGCCGGCGAGACCGCGTGTCTGGATGCCCCGCACGGCGATCTTTTTCACCAGCTTCTGGTTATAGGCATCTAGCGCATCGAGCCGGTGGACGCGGTTGTGCTCCGTCCGGTGCGTCGCCGAGTAGCGGAGGATCATCAGCGGCTTAAACTTGGGCAGCGCCTCCATCGTGGCGGCGCCTTCCATTTTCTGCGGCTCATCGAGGATCAGGATCGGCCGGTTGCTGGCGATCACATCGATGGGCTTGCGCGACTGGAAATCGTCCAGCTCGTCATAGATGCGGCGGTTGTCGGCGCCCCGGGCGTTGAACGCCTGGATGTTGATCACCATGACGTTGATGCCAGCGTCCGACGAAAAGCTTTCCAACTCGTGCAGCCGCCTGGAGTTGTAAATGAAAAAGCGCGCCTTCTTGCCGTAGCTTTCGGTGAAGTGGTCGGCGGTGATCTGGAGCGATTTGTAGACACCCTCGCGGATAGCGATGCTGGGCACCATGATGATGAACTTCGACCAGCCGTAGCGCTTGTTCATCTCGAACATGGTCTTGATGTAGCAGTAGGTTTTGCCGGTGCCGGTCTCCATCTCGATATCGAGGTTGAACCTGCATCCGGCGCTAGAAACCAGTTTGTCCGAGATCGGCAGGTTCTGCCGCCGCTGTACGTCCTTGATGTTGGCCAGCACCTGGAGGTCGGTCAGAGCTAGATCGGCGTTCTTGAAGCCCTCCTCGAAGGCGCTCACCTGCGCCTTGCGGCCGGGATCGATCCGATAGGCGATGCCGCTCACCAGCGGCTGACCGGCGAAGCAGTCCACTACTGAATCAACAGCCTGGGTCTGATAGGGCTGGACCTTGAACTTCAGCTTCACGCCCGCCCCCTCAGATCGACCGCACGTCGGTGCTGGGGGAGAGCTGGCGGAAGACCTGCTCGACATTGATCTTCACGGCGTCCGACACGAAGCCGTTATCGCGGAAGACGACGCGCAGCGGCTCGCGACCGGCAAGCTCCTTCACCAACTCCTCGGTCACGCCGGCATCGAAACATGCGACGAGGGCGTTCTCGTCCACGAAGAAGACAGCCTTGTCCTGCACCGTCTCGCGTCGGATCGGCAGGGTTAGGTCCACGCCCCAATCGACCAGCACCTGGAACAGCAGATCCTCGCCAGTGCGGTCTGGTTTTATGTTGTCGACTGCCTGAAGCAGATCCCTCTGATCGACTCGATCGGGGCGGTAGTACACGTCCTGCATGTTCGACGTGTCGATCTTCAGGATACGGAAGCCGCCCCTTATAGACGTGGCACCCTTCTTTACAGAGGGATCAGTTCGCCGAAGCCGCTCTATTGCTATTTGTGAAATCGTCTCAAATCCGAGCTTCCGAGCAGACTTTCCGTGCGGTTTTGTCTCGTCCACTGGTTCGTCAAGCTGAACTAATATATATCTTCCTGCCGACCTTTTGTTACAGGCCACCCCCGTCGTGGCTGAGCCTGCAAAAAAATCCATCACGATGTCGTCGTCCTTCACGTTCGCGATCGTCATCATGCGCTCAACCAATGCGGTAGGTTTGGCCGTATCAAAAGGCGCTTCACCATCGAACATTTCTTTGATTTCACTGGCGCCATCTCGCGTGGTTCCAGCATCCTTCCCGAACCAAATAGTTTCTGGGGTGCGACCCTCTAGTGTATCTAGATATATCTTTCTTACTATCCGTGTTTCGTTGTCGCGAAAAACGATCTCTCCGGACTCAACTTTTTTCTTCATCGTTTCTTTGCTCCACCTCCAACCGTTCTCAGGCGGACTAATTGTTTTTCCGGATGGAGTCTTTAGATCGTATTTCAGGTTCGGTCGGAAAAGCGCATTGCGAACGTCGCCGGCCCTCCAATCCCCCCGCGGGTCGTTGTCCGGATTTGAATACGCCTTATTATCTTCTGACGTGCGGTCCAGACTCCCAAGCTCGAATTGATCGGTCTTCTGAAACATCAGAATATGATTATGATGAAGCGAAAAAATCCCCGTATACCCTTTGGGTTGTATGCTGTGCTGCCAAACGATATTTGCAATAAAATTCTCTGACCCAAATATCTCGTTACAAAGTTCTCTCAGATTGAACTGCTCATTGTCATCAATAGATATGAAGATGACCCCGTCATCGCGCAGAAGATTGCGCGACAGCTTTAGACGAGGGTACATGAACGAGAGCCAATCGGAGTGAAACCGGCCGCTGGATTGCGGGTTGGCAATCAACCTCGCCCCATCATCGTCGAACTGCCCACTTACCAGTCCATATTCACTCTTCGTTATAGAAAAATCATCCTTATACAGGAAGTCATTTCCAGTATTGTAAGGCGGGTCAATGTAGACGAATTTGACCATCCCGAGATACGTCTCTTGTAACAATTTGAGCGCATCCAGATTGTCGCCTTCGATAAATAAATTTCTTGTCGTATCAAAACTGACACTCCCGTCGCGTGACGGCCGAAATGTCTTGGCAATCGGTGCATTGGCCAACGCCAGTGCCTCCCGCTTCCCCGGCCAGTCCAGCCGATATCGCTCCTGCGGCCCTTCAACGATGTGGTCGCTCAGCTCCTGACGAAGCTGATCGAAATCGACGGCCAGCCGGACGTTTCCGCCATCGTCCATCGCCTCGGTGACGCACCCGGGAAACGCCTCGCGGATCTTCGCAATGTTCCCCTGCGTTAGGTCGGGGCTGTGCATCTTCAGCTTTTCCATACGTCGTCCTCTTACTCGCTCGTCACGGCACCGGGGGGGCCACACGTGGCCAAGCGATCCAGCTCCTGCTTGGCCACCCGCAGCTCCGCGTTGATCGCGACCCGCTTGTTGAATTGCTTTTCGCGAGCAAGGCGGGCCTTGATCCGGTCCACCTCTCGCGTCTTGGCCCGGATCGCTTCCATGCGCGCCACGCGCGTCTGAATGTCTTCGTCCGCCGCCTTCGCCGCCGGCATCATGGCCGTGAGAATGGCGTCATAGAGCCCGCCAAGATTGAGCACGACCGGCAGGGGCTGGCGCGGCGCATCGTCCGGCGCCCAGTCGGTCGCGAAATACTCACTGACCACCCACTTGGCCGCATCCGCCTCGCTCGGCCGCTTGAAGGCGGCAACCGCTCTCCGCTTGCCCGACCAGGTAAGCTCGAAGATCAACGGAAAGGGGATGGCGCGATCAATGGCGCGCAGCACCTCGTCGTCCAGCTTGTTGGTCCGCAGGCTGATCCCGAACACCTGAATCTCGCTCACCGCTCGCGTGGCGGCGAGGTTGATGGTCTCGGGCGCCAGCTTGAATTTCCAAACGATCTGATCGACCTGGGTGACGAACAGGTCCTTCAGCGCCGTATTCGCGCCAGCGTGTTCATAGATTCTCGTCTTGGGCACCACGCGGCCGAAGGCGGCCGCCTTGGGATAGTCGAAGAAGGCGGCGGTCATGCAGGCGCCTCCTCCACCACGAGGAAGGCGATCAGCTCAAAATCGTCGAGCCCCGCGATGGTGTGGACCAGCGCCGTGGTCCGCCCGCCACTGAACAGGCTGTCGAGGTCCTTCTCCTCCTTCACCTCGATCATCGAGCGGATCGCCGCGCTCAGAAGCTCGGAGCAATGCTCCATCTTCCGGCCGTCCTGCGTCCGCTCGTTGAACAGGCGGCAAACCGCCTGGATCGGCTCAGCCCGGCCCCGGCAACTCGTGCGGATCAGATCGAGCAGCCGTTTCACCTCGGTATGGTCGACGACGACATCCCCGTCGCTGCCGACATAAACCAGGTAATAGGGGTGAAGGCGGTTCTGCTGGTTGATGTTCACGCTGTCGTAGATGTTCTTCAGCGCGAAGATCACGCCCGGCAGGAGCCCGAGCGTCGGCTGCGCCGGCACGACCGCGTGCATGCCGTTCGGCAGATGCTCAAGATCGCCGTTCTCCTTGATGTGGTTCAGGAGATCCATGCGGAAATCGTTGAGGCCGAGGTCGGTGATCGAAATCCCCGTCCGCACGTCCTCCAGCTCGATCACCTCTTCCTGGAGGCGCTTGAGCTGGTCCTTCCGGTAGGCGATGTCGCTGCTCTTGGCGGTGAGCACATTGTCGTCGCCGGTCGCCGTGACGTCGGCGATCATCATGCGATTTTCGACGCGCTCCTTGAGGTTGATGTACTCGTCGAGCGAGATATCCGGCCAATAATTGACGAGCTGGATTTGCGCGTTCGGCGACCCGATACGGTCGATGCGCCCGAAGCGCTGGATGATCCGCACCGGATTCCAGTGGATGTCGTAATTAATCAGGTAGTCGCAGTCCTGAAGGTTCTGGCCTTCGGAGATGCAGTCCGTACCAATCAGAATGTCGATCTCGCCTGACTCATGTGGCAGGACCAGGTGCTTCTCTTTCGAGCGCGGCGAGAACAACGTTAGCACCGATTGGAAATCGTAGCCCTTCTTCAGCGTAGTCTTCGGCGCGTCGGAGCCCGTCACCAGGCCTGAATTGAGCCCGTGCGATTGCAGGAAGGCCGGCGTCAGGTTGGCGTAGAGGTACTTCGCCGTGTCGGCGAAGGCGGTGAAGATGAGAACCTTGCGGTTGCCGGGGTTCAGCGGATCGTCCACCTTGCGGGTGATAATGTCCTTGAGGTGCTGAAGCTTGGCGTCGTCGTCGGGACCGACCTTGTCCATCGACGCAATCAGGTCGCGGATCAGGGCGAGGTCGGCCTCCAAGTCATGCTTCCACGACGGCAGGTCCATGTCCGCAAGGCTGATCTGGATCTTCCTGCCGACCGTGAACTCGTCGAGGCCGGTCAGATCTTCATCATCCGCATCGAAGCTGGGGTCGCCGAGATGATCGGTGACAGTCGCCGAACCGCCAGTCCGCTCGAAGGTCGAGATCGCATCGAGCGTTTGCGAGATGTTTCCGCCCAGCGCGCGCAGGGTGAGCCGGAAGGCTTCAACGGAGCTTTCCAGCCGTTTGAGCAGATTGGTGGTCATAAGAGCCTGAAGGCTCCGCTCGCGATCAGCCTGACGCAGCTTGCCGCGGCCGCCCTCCACCTGGGTGTCGTAGATCTCTTCGTATTTGCGCAGTCGACTTGGCAGGATGTAGCTGATCGGGGCGTAGACGGCGAGCTTCAGCACCGACAGGTGACTGAAGATGTCATTGAGCCCGAGCACGTCGGGCCGATAGGTGATCGGGCATTGATGGGACAGCGGCTTTCGGCGTTGCGGGAACTTGCCGATGTCCTTCGTGTCGTAGAACGTCTCGATATGCTTGCGTGACCGGGCGATCGTCACCGCGTCGAGCAGCTCGAAGAAATCGAAGTCGAGCGCCTTGAGGATGGTGGCAGCCGTCCTCTCGTGCGGTGGAAGCTCTGACCAGGCGTTGAACGCCTTCTGGGCGCGCCGGAATATCTCCTCGACGCCGGTCTTGGTCTTGAGGTGCCGGCTGAGATTTTCGGACTGCCCCTCGTAAGCGAGGGCGAGTTGATTGCGTAGGTCGTTGAACCGATTGTTCACCGGCGTCGCTGAGAGCATCAGAACCTTGGTCTTCACGCCGGAGCGGATGACTTTGTTCATCAGCTTCTGATAGCGCGTCTCCCGGTCCTTAAAGACATCGTTGTTCCGAAAATTATGCGACTCGTCGATGACGACTAGATCGTAGTTGCCCCAATTCACCCGGTTGAGCGGGATGCCGAACGACTCTCCCGAGGTACGGGAGAGGTCGGTGTGGCACAGGACATCGTAGTTGAAGCGATCCTTGGCGAAGATGTTGGTCGTTAAGTTGGTATTGTAATTCCGCCAGTTGTCGGCAAGCTTCTTCGGGCAGAGCACCAGAACCGACCGATTGCGCAGTTCATAGTATTTTACCACCGCGAGCGCGGTAAAGGTTTTTCCGAGGCCGACGCTGTCTGCCAGGATGCAGCCGTTGTGCATCTCCAACTTGTTGATGATGCCGGTCGCCGCGTCGCGCTGGTAGTTGAACAGTTTGTTCCATACGAGACTGTCCTTATAGCCGGTGAGATCGTTCGGCAGCGTGTCTTGATCGACTTCTTCGAGGAAGTCCTGAAAGAGGTTGTAGAGAATGTGGAAATAAATCCGCTCTGGGGAATTTTCCTGATAGATGGACTCGATGTGGTCGCAGATCGCAGCGGTTACATCACTGACCTTCTCCTCATCGTTCCAAATCTGGTTGAAAAGCTGAAGGTAGACCTGCGTGTGAGCAGCATCATCGATGCGCGTCACGATATTCGAGATCGCGTCACCTTTCTGGTAGCCTAGATCAACGGCCGTGAAGCCGCTGATCGGCATATAGGCGACGTCGCCGGCGTCCGATCCCGCATGGATGAACTGCTGCATCGGAGCCTTGGTCGTGTTTGACCGGAAGCGCACCTTCTTCCGAATCCACTCGGCGCATTCGCGGGCGACCGCACGCTGCGTCAGCTTGTTGCGCAACTGGATCTCGAAATCGGTTCCGTACAGCCCCCGCTCGCGCGCCGTCTTGGGGATGAAGAATTCTCGCCGCTCCTTGCGTAGACGGTCGGTCACATCCACCGGCACGAAAGTTGGCGCGGTGAAGATGAACTGGAGGCTCTCGACCTTCGACAGCTCCGATTTGAGCGCCTCGAAGGCGTAGATCGAGAAGCATGACGCCGCGATCTTCAGCCGCGCACCGCGTCCCACCGTCGCCTTTAGATCGTCGCCGAGAAGCAGAGAGGTGTTATCGATGATTTTCATCAACGCCCCCCCTCTCGCAAAAGCACAATCTGCTGGTCCTGTGGGCGCCGCGCCTCCGGCGGGGTATCGAGGCCAAGTCGCCTCAGCGCGTAGTAGCGAAGCGCCTTTCGGACCTGAATTTCTGCCCGCCCCCCTCGCATCCCGTAGTCGAGGGCGATGATCCGCTTCTGGCTTTCGGAAAGGTCCGGATGCGGACCTATTTCGAGTGTAACGAGTTCGTTCCAGTCGGCATCATCCTGCGGCGATACCCCGCTCGGACGAATTGATTTCACTTCTATAATACGTGAAATCAAAAAATCCTTGAACGACCTGTCAACCTCGCAGAAGGCGCGGGTGTGCCACCGAAACCCATCGAAGCCGATGGCGTGCGGCGCGATCCATCGCCAGCGAGGATCATCGCTGGAGAGCGATTGATATTTGACCTCGACTGCTTGGTTTTGGCGGATCGCCGCGAGCAGCCTTCGCAATGTATCGTTGTTAACGCCGCGGGCCGGAACGGGCGGCCCTGCATATGGAGGGGAATGAGCTATCCAAGATTCGGACGGGGCCAAAATGCCTTCTGCAACCGACCGAACCTGATTGAGGTACTGACCCGCATCTGGCTTCAGAAAGCAAGGCTGAAATTCTTTGCTCGCAACATACCGCTTAGCACTCTTGTCGTAGACAGCGTTGCGCGGCGCCCGCTCTTGATAGAGCGTCAAATCCTTCGATGCCTGTGGAACAGATACTTCGAACGCTTCGATGATGTCAGAGCGATTCACACCGCCTTCCCAGTAAAGTCGAAACTCGATGAATTCGAGCCGGCGCTCCACGCCCCATTTCAGCACCGCCTCGGCTCCCGGCATCGTTCCCCACCTCCGCGCACCAGTTGAGAATTAAAACTATATGGACATATCGAAGCGATGAGCGTAATTATTATTCCCATCTGCGGCGTCGGTCAACCCATGATCGGCACGCAAGTTGCGGGGGTGAGACGTGCAAGAGAGCGATTTGCAGGCGGGCGTTTACGCTGACCCTGCGTCTGAAAAAGAAGCTAGTCCTGGACAAAGCGCTGCCGTCGCAAGTCGATCTACCTTGGTCGTTCACGGTCGCCTGGCCATGCGAGAAAACCGCCTGGCGGCAGGCCGTAACGGTCGCCACGGCCTCCAGATCATGTCCTTCGAGCAGGCCGCCGTCCGGCTGGCGGGCGGCTTCGTCCGCCCCATCGACGACGAGAGCCTGCGCGCGGCCATCCAGGCGGCCCTGCCCGCCACACCGATGGGGGAGCTGGAGAGCATCAAGGCTCTTCCCGGCATGATCGACGCAGCGGCCGACACGCTCCACAAAGCCTGGCGCGCGGACATCGATCTTGCCGCACGCGCGGCCGATCATCCGCGTCTCGCCGCTATCGCGCGCCTGGAAGCGGCCGTCCTCGACCAGCTTCCGCCCGGCATGATGCGGCCTCTCGACATCGTCACCGCCGCAACCGCCCGTATCGGTCATGCCCCGGCGCTCCTCGGCCCGTTGGAGATCGTCGGCCTCACCGAACTCTCACCCTGCTGGCGGCCGCTGCTCCAGGCGCTCATTGCCCATATCCCCGTGCGATGGACGGCCGGCCCCAGGAGCGTTCCTGCATGGCTGGACGGCACCGACGTCACGGTCGCGCGCACACCGGCGCATGCGCCGGGAATCGGCGCCGCCAGCGCGGCGACGGCCTATCACGAGGCCATTGAGGCGATGCGCTGGGCGCGCAGCCTGCTCGCCTCGGGCGTCCCGGCTTCGGAGATCGCCATCGCGACCGCCTCGCCCGCCGACTATGACGATCATTTTCTGGCCCTGCGCGCCGACGCCAACATCGACCTTCACTTCGTCCATGGCATCCGCACCGTCGCCACCCGCGAGGGCCAGGCGGCTGCGGCGCTGGCCGACATCGTGGTTCGCGGCCTGTCGCAGTCGCGGCTGCGCCGCCTCGCGGCGCTCTGCCGGGACAGCGGGCCTTTCGAGACCCTGCCCGAAGGCTGGCTGCGGGTGCTGCCGACCGATGCGCCGCTCTCGACTCCGGGCGCCTGGAACCGCCTGCTGGCCCGGCTGACGCCGGAAGACTGGCCCGACGGCGCCGACCACGTTGCGGCGCTGCGCACGGCAGTCGAGACCCTGGCAAAAGGATCGGAGGCCGCCAACGAGATCGGAGAAGCCTTCCTCAAAGGCCGCGCGCTGGCGATCTGGCGCAAGGCTCTGCTCGCCGGCCCCGCCGCCTCAATCGACGCCACGCTGGAAACCCTGAAGCAGGACGACGGACTGGAAGCGTGCGTCTGCGTCGCCTGGATGCCGGCCAGCGCGCTCGCGGCATCGCCCCGCCGCTTCGTGCGGCTCCTCGGGCTTAATTCCTCGCGCTGGCCGCGCGGGATCGCCGAGGACCGGCTGATCCCGGACCATATCATCCCGACCCCGGTGCTCGATCCGCTGCCGGTCAACCTCGCCGACCGCCGCGACTTCGAGACGATCCTCGCCACGACGGCCGAGACCGTCGTTCTGTCGCGCGCCCGGCGTGACAGCGACGGGCGTCTCCTGGGGCGCAGCCCTCTGCTCGCCGGGCGTGGCGACGAAATCTATCTGCGCCGCAACGCGACGCCGGCGCACGCCTTCAGCGAAACAGACCGCCTCATGGCCCGGCCCCAAGAGTTCGCAGCCGATCCGCAAGCGGTCGGTGCGCAGGGCTGCTGGCGCGACTGGCGGCAGGCCGAGATTACTCCCCATGACGGGCTCGTGCGGGCGGATCATCCGCTCGTTCTCGCCATCCTCGACCGCACCCAGTCGGCCAGCTCGCTGCGCCGCCTGCTGCGCAATCCGCTCAGTTTCGTGTGGGTCTACGGGTTCGGATGGCGTGAACCGCAGAGCAGCGCCGAACCGCTCGTGCTCGACGCGCTCGGGATCGGCGATCTCGTTCACTTGGTTCTCGACCGCGCCTTGCGCGACCTCGAAACCGGAGACGGTCTTGCCTCCGCCGACGCCGAGACCATCGAAGCCGCGGTGGCGCGGGCCGCGCAAGCGGTCGCCGACGATTGGGAAAGCGAGCGTCCGGTTCCGCCGGCCGTCATCTGGAGCCGCACGATCGACGACGCCCGCGTGATGGCGAGCCGCGCCTTGTCCTATGGTGATGATGTCCTGCCGGGCGCACGCTCCTACGGAGAGGTGCCCTTCGGCGGCTTGGAGCCGAAATCCGACGCGGAAACGCCCTGGGATGCGAGCGCGCCGGTCGCGATTCCCGACACGGGCTTCAACATCGCCGGCTATATTGACCGGCTCGACCTCTCGGGCGACGGCAAGCGCGCTCTCGTGCGGGACTATAAGACCGGACGGCCGCCGCGCGGCGACATCCGCCTCAATGGCGGGCGAGAGCTTCAGCGCTGTCTCTATGCCTTCGCGGTGAAGGCGCTCCTCGGCGACGATGTCGCCATCAGCGCCTCGCTGCTCTACCCGCGCGAGCCCGTCGATCTCCAGCTCGACGATCCCGAGGCCGTGCTGGCGGAGATCACGGGCTATCTGCGCGCGGCACGGTCGAGTCTTGCCGGAGGCGCGGCCCTGCCTGGCCCGGATACCGGCGGCGACTATGACGACCTCGCCTTCGCCCTGCCGGCCAACGCCAGCGCCACCTATTGCAAACGCAAAATGCCGGCCGCCACGGAGCGGCTTGGCGAAGTCGCTCAGGTCTGGGAGGCGGAATGATGAGCAGCGTGTCCAAGGTGCTGAACGACGACGGCGCACGCCGCGATGCGATCAGCCTCCATGATCGCTCGATCCTGGTCGAGGCCGGCGCGGGCTCAGGCAAGACCGCCGTCATGGCCGGCCGCATCGCCGCCATGCTGGCCGAAGGCGTCGCGCCGCGCTCCATCGCCGCCGTCACCTTCACCGAACTCGCCGCGAGCGAGCTGCTATCGCGTGTCCGCGAGTTCGTCGCCGATCTCTCGGCCGGCACGATCGCGACCGAGCTGCGCGTGGCGCTGCCCGATGGGCTATCCCAGACCCATCGCGACAATCTCGCCGCCGCCAGCGCCGCGATCGACGAAATCACCTGCTCGACCATCCACGGCTTCTGCCAGCGCCTAATCAAGCCCTATCCGGCGGAGGCCGACATCGATCCCGGCGCCGGCGTCATGGATCGCAACCAGGCCGACCTCACCTTCCTTGAGATTGTCGATGGCTGGCTGCGCGAACGCCTGTCCGGCGGTCAGGGCGGTATCCTGGCCGAGCTGGTGCTGCACAGCCCCGGCGAGACCGTGGCGCTCATCCATAAGATCGCCGAGAATATGCGCCGTCGCCCCACGCTCACGGCCCCACCCGTGTCTCCACTTGGCGGCCACCTCACGGCGTTCCGGCAGGCCACGGCGGATTTCGCGAACTTCATGGATGGCACGGCGGCGGCCGAGCCGGAAACGGTGACGATCATCGATCGGCTGGCCGAAATGGCGACCGCCGTGGCGAACGGTCCCGATCCCGCGACGCCCGCGGGCCTCGTTCGGCTCCTGACCGCGCGGCCCCACGCGGATCTTTGCACCAAGACCGGCACCTTCGCCTCCTACCGCAAGAAGGGCAAATGGGCCGCCACGGCCAAACAGGCCGGTCTCTCCAAGGCCGATGGCGACCGGCTGAACGACGCCGCCGAGACCCACTACACCGCCTGTTGCGACGCTTGGGTCGCGTTGGGGCAGGCCGTCGCCGGCCATGCCCTGGCCGCGCTGATCGACGAAGCGCGTCCGATCCTGCAACGCTATCGCGACCACAAGCGCGCCAGCGCCCAGCTCGATTTCGACGATCTGATTTTCGCCGCGCGCGACTTGCTGCGCGACCACGATGACGTCCGCCGCGCGCTCGGGCAGCGTTTCGCCCACGTCCTGGTCGACGAGTTTCAGGACACCGATCCTCTGCAAACCGAAATCTTCTGGCGGCTATGCGGCGAGCCGGTCGATGGCGATGCCGACTGGACCCGGTTCCAAATTCGGCCGGGCGCGCTCTTCCTGGTCGGCGACCCCAAGCAGGCAATCTATCGCTTCCGGGGCGCCGATGTCGGCGCCTATGTGCAGGCGCGCGACGCCTTCCGCGCCCGGGACCCCGGCAGCCTCCTGTCGATCTCCACCAACTTCCGCTCCTGCGCCTCGATCCTCACCTTCGTCAACGAGCGCTTCGAGGCCGTGCTCTCGGCCGACGGCCAGCCGGGTTTCACCGCCCTGGACCCGTTCCATGACGATCGGGGCGGCCTGTGCGTGGCGGCTCTCGACATCGCCGTGGCCGACGAGAACGGCAAGGCCAGCGCCGAACAGCAGCGCGACGCCGAAGCCGACGCAATCGCCGAGCTGTGCACCCGGCTGATCGAAAGCCATCCCATCATCGACCGTCGCAACGGCGCCGAGCGCCCCTGCCAGCCGGGCGACATCGCCTTGCTGGCGCCGACCGGCGCGGAGCTGTGGCGCTATGAGGAAGCCTTGGAGCGCCGCGGCGTCCCCGTAGCGACCCAGGCCGGCAAGGGGCTGTTCCGCCGCCAGGAGATCCAGGACCTAATCGCGCTGACCCGCGTCCTCGCCGATCGCCGCGACACGCTGGCGCTCGGCGCGCTGCTGCGCGGGCCTCTGGTCGGCCTCACCGAAGAAAATCTGCTGGACATCATCTGGGGACTTCCGCGCTCGGAGGAACAGCCGGATCGGATTCCGCGCCTGGATCTCGGCATCGACCCCGCCGTCATCGCGCACCCGCTCGCGCGCGAAGTCATCGAGCGGCTCCAATCGCTCTCCCGACGCGGCAACAGCACGACCCCGCACGAGCTGCTCTCGCAGGCCGTGGACGTGTTGCGCGTCCGTCCGCTCCTCCTCGAGCGCCATCTCGGCCAGGCCGAGCGCGCGCTCGCCAATGTCGATCTCTATCTCAGCCTGTCGACCGGCTACGCCGTGCGCGGTTTGCGCGCCTTCGCCGAGGCGATGACAGCGGCGTGGTCCGACGAGGCCCGCGCCGTCGAGGGACGACCCGACGCCCAGGAGGAAGCGGTCGCGCTCTTCACCATGCACGCGGCCAAGGGGCTGGAATGGCCGATCGTCATTCCGGTCAACACCATGACCGGCGTCATGGCGCCTGACAGCGCCGTGATCGACCGCCAGACCGAGACCTTCTATTGCCCGGTCCTGGGCGTCGTGCCCGAGGGCTACGAAACCGCGCGCCAGGCGGAAAAGGAGGAGCTGGACCGCGAACGCATCCGGCTCTGGTATGTCGCGGCCACCCGCGCCCGCGAACTCCTCGTCTTGCCCCGGCTCGACGCCACGCCGTCGAAATCGGCCTGGATCGGTCTCGTCGATCTGTCGCTCGCCGACCTGCCCGGCCTGGACGTCTCTCACCTGCCTGCCGGTCTCGCGGCCGCAGGTGCGGGCGCGGGCAACACCCAGGCGCGCGCGAGCTTCGCCGCCGAAGCCGAAGCCATCGCGGCCGCGCAGACGCGGTTGACCTGGCTCGCGCCCAGCCGTGACGAAAACGCCGCCGGGACCGTGCTGCGGGAAGAAGAAGCCGCGCTCTGGACGGGATCGGCCGACGATCAGCCCCCCGAGTTGGAAGCAGCCGTCCTCGTGCAGGGCGGCCGCGAGCGCGGGCTGATCCTCCACAAGCTAATGGAAGAGGTGCTGACCGGCGAAACCCAGGAGGAGGAAGCCGCCCTGACCGAACGGGCTGGCCACCTCATCCGAGCCCTCGGCCAGTCTCCGGTCGCCGACCCGGCGACGGGGCTGTCGGCGCAGGAACTGGCGGC
>JACDJB010001032.1_pt1 | contig 23837 bp, 23 predicted proteins | sample 7454121 | NCBI WGS metagenome assembly JACDJB01 (sample SAMN14253290, study PRJNA609438) | sludge metagenome | isolation source: sludge after 25d culture with pyrite | collected 2018-12-20
AGCTTGGAGTCGATGCGCACGCATGCACGGTCGGAGTCGTCCTGCCAGGTCACGAAGCTGTCGCCGGCCCAGCCTTCGGTGCCCGGCGCCGGGTCGTTGAGGCGGAGGCCGTTGGTCAGCAGCGTAGTGAATCCCAGCTGCCCGAAGACGCCCGACTCCACCACCTCGCCGTCGGCCTTCGGCTTTGGCACCTCGACCGAGCCCTCGCTCTTGAGGTACTTCTCTGGGGTCATCACCTCTTCCGACGTGGTCGGCGGCTCGGCGAAGGCGTCGCCGATCGACTGGACGCTCCCGTTGTCGACGATGGCCTCCACCAGGGGCAATCCCTGGGTGTAGGGCGCCGTCAGCAGCGACAGGATGACGATCGGGATGTCGAAGATCGCCGGGTCCAACCCAACCTGCATCTCTTCGGCGGACGCCGCTTGCTGCTCGGACGACGTCATCTGCTCCCGGTAGGCGTCCTCGACGTAGCTGGCCGACCCCTCGGTGAGCACGGTGAACCCATATCCGGTCTCGTCGGTGGCGTCGTCGAGCTTGGGGCGGTCCAAGTTGTAGCGCTGATCATCGAAGGCGTGGGTCAGCTCGTGGGCCAACACGGTGCGCACGTACGGGGTGATCTCGGTACCCCGTACCACCATCTCCTTGGTTTCCGGGTCGTAGTAGCCCACCACCCCCAAGCCGAGCGCCGACTTCATCGTCTCGGCCAGGTCGACGTCGGCCGGCAGCAAGCCGAGGGCGTGGTAGAGCACCTGAGCGTCCTCGAGGTCCTCACGCTGCTCGTCGAAGTCGGCCAGCAGGCCCTTTTCGAATTCGGCGTCGGCCTTGAATTCGACGTCAGGGCGCGTTGTGAACTTCGCCCCCCGCGTCTTCTCGATGAAGGCGACCACCTCATCAACGGTGGCCTCGGCGTTCGGATCGGCGTTGGCCGGCGGGCTGGTGGTCGGCGCTGTCGTGTCCGGCTGGGTCGTGCTCGGCGACGCCCCAGGGTCGTCTCCGCCGAGCACCTCGCCCAGGCCACCCGGAGGGGCGGTACTCGGTGGCGGAGAGGCGGTCGTCGGTGCGCTCCGGCGCGGCTGGGCCCCGATCCGGGCCTGCTCGTTGGAGTCGGCCAGCACGATCGCCAGGCCCCCGGCGAGCAGGATGACGGCAACCACTGCCGCAAGCGCTGCGATCAGGGCGCCGGTCGAAGGTCGTCTGGGTTCGCCCTCGGGTGTCGGTGCCGCCCAGGCGGGGGGTGCCTCGGTGGGCGGAACCGCCGAAGCCGCCACCGGCGGTCGGGCCGGAAGCTCTGCGCCGGGCCGCGACCCGCTCGTCCAGCCACCCAAGGGCGGCGTCTCTCCGGTGGGCGGGCCCTGCGGGGCGTTCGGGTCACTCATAGATCACCGGTCATCCTAGGTAGGCATCCACCCGGCGCTTCGGCGTGAGGGTGCTGCGCTGATGGAATGCTCAGCCCGCTGCGCCGGCATGGGCCCGAATCCAGGCGTGCATGGCAATGCCGGCGGCGACCGAAGCGTTGATCGAGCGGGTCGAGCCGAACTGGGCGATCGAATACGTCGCCGTTGCGCCAGCAACCGCCTCGTCGCTGAGCCCTGGGCCCTCCTGGCCAAAGAGCAACACCACCCGCTCGGGCAACTCGAACGATTCCAGCGGTTTGGACGATGGGGTGTTGTCGACGGCGACCACGGCCAGATCGTGCCGGCGAGCCCACGCGAGCAGCTCGCCAACGTCATCGTGGTGGCGCACGTGCTGGTAGCGGTCGGTCATCATCGCCCCACGACGGTTCCAGCGGCGGCGGCCGACGATGTGCACCTCGGCGGCCAGAAAAGCGTTGGCCGTACGCACGATCGAGCCGATATTAGCGTCGTGCTGCCAGTTCTCGATCGCCACATGAAACGGGTGACGGCTGCGGTCCAGGTCGGCGCGCACCGCTCCGGTGCGCCAGTAGCGGTAGCGATCGACCACGTTGCGCCGGTCGCCGTCGCGCAGCAGTTCAGGGTCGAACCACTCCCCCTCCGGCCACGGCTGCGGGTGGGGGCCCACGCCGACCTCGCGTTCGACCGGGTCGGGATGTTCAGCGTCGGCCACGCCGACAGCGTGGTGAGTGCCCGTGCCCGGATGCAACTGCGCCAACGTCTACAATGATTGGACAAGGGGGCGACCCGCTTCGGGCGTCCACCATTGAGTTTCCACCATCGGGAGGAACCACCGTGCGCCGTCGCATGCTCAAGTCCAAGATCCATCGCGCCACGGTGACCGACGCCAACCTGCACTACGTGGGTTCGGTCACGATCGACGTCGAGCTGATGGAGCTGGCCGACCTGCTCAACGGGGAGCAGGTGGCCATCGTCGACATCGACAACGGGGCCCGGCTCGAGACCTATGTGATCGAGGGCGAGCGTGGCTCGGGCACGATCTGTCTCAACGGGGCGGCAGCTCGCCTGGTGCACACCGGCGACAAGGTGATCATCATCAGCTACGCCGAATACGACGAGGCCGAGCTCGAGAACTACGAGGCCACGGTCGTGCATGTCGGCGACCACAACCAGGTGATCCTCGTCGACGACAACCCCGCCGGCGCCGTCCCCGAAAACGTCGCCAACAACTAACGGTGGGGCCGCCGAGTGAGATCGGCGTCGACGATGCCGACGACCCCCGCTTGGCGCCTTATCGACGCCTGACCGACCGGGCACTGCGCAGCGGTTCCTCCGGCGCGGGCGAGCCGGTCGCGGCCGACGCCCCGCACGGCCGGTTTCTCGCCGAGGGCCACTACGTGCTCGAGCGTCTGATCGCCGTCGGCGCTCCGGTGCTGTCGGTGCTGCTCACCGACCGCAGGGTGGAGGCGGCGCGCAGCTACCTGGCCGGGTACGCCGGTCCGCGATACGTGGTCAGCGAGGCAATGGCATCCCAGGTGGCCGGATTTCCGGTGCACCGCGGTGTGCTTGCGGTGGTGGCGCGCCCGGCTCCGCTCAGCATCGCCGAGCTGGCCGACGGCGCTGCGCTGCTCGTCTACCTCGACGCTTTGACCGACACCGAGCACGTCGGTGCCATCTTTCGCAGCGCCTCGGCACTCGGCGTCGACGGCGTCATCGTCGGGCCTGGTACGGCCGATCCGCTGTATCGGCGCTGCGTGCGGGTGTCGTCGGGGGCCAGCGCCGTGCTGAAGTGGGTGAGCGATCAACACGGCGACGCCCTCGCACGGCTGGGAGCCTCCGGCTGGCGCCGGGTGGGCCTGTCCCCCGAGGGGCCGACCACCCTGGAGGACCTGGCGCAACGCCCGGCCCAACCGACGGTGCTGATCGTCGGATCGGAGGGTCCAGGCCTGGGTGAGCAGGGCAGGTCGGGCTGCGACGAGCTGGTGAGCATCCCGATCGCCGACGGTTCGGACTCGCTCAACGTGGCGGCCACCGCAGCGATCGCGCTCTATCGCCTGTCGATGCGGAAATTGGAGTAGCCGCGGGCACCGTTCCCCCGGCAGCATGGTGGCGATGGCCCACACCAACCTGCGCTGGAAGAAGTCCGACAAGCTGGCCGACGTGCTCTACGACATTCGCGGGCCCGTCCTCGCCGAGGCCCAGCGCTTGGAGGATGAGGGCCACCACATCCTCAAGCTCAACATCGGCAACCCGGCCCCGTTCGGGTTCAACGCCCCCGACGAGATCCAACAGGACTACATCCGCGAGTTGCCCCATGCGCAGGGGTACTCCGACTCCAAAGGCATCCTGTCCGCCCGGCGAGCGATCGTGCAGCACTACGAGGAACGCGGCTTCGGCGGCTTCGACGTCGACCGGGTGTACCTGGGCAACGGGGTATCCGAGCTGATCGCCATGGCGATGTCGGCGCTGTTGAACAACGGCGACGAGGTGCTGATCCCCTCCCCCGACTACCCGTTGTGGACCGCTGCGGTGACGCTGTCGGGCGGTCGCCCGGTGCACTACGTGTGCGATGAGGGCGCCGACTGGGCACCCGACCTGGCCGACATCGAATCCAAGATCACCTCGTCCACGGTTGCCCTGGTGGTCATCAACCCCAACAACCCGACCGGTGCGGTGTATCCGGAGGAGGTGGTGCGGGGCCTGGCCGACATTGCGGCGCGCCACGGGCTGGTGCTGTGCGCGGATGAGATCTACGACAAGGTGCTCTACGACGACGCCAAGCACACCCTGGCCGCAGCGATGGCCCCAGACGTGTTGACGCTGACGTTCAACGGGCTGTCCAAGGCGTACCGGGTGGCGGGATACCGATCCGGGTGGCTGGCGATCTCGGGGCCGGTCGAGCGGGCCACGGACTATCTGTCGGGCATCGACATGCTGGCCAACATGCGACTGTGCGCCAACGTGCCCGCCCAGCACGTCATCCAGACCGCGCTCGGCGGCCGTCAGAGCATCGCAGCGCTCGTTGCGCCGGGTGGCAGGCTCGCCCGCCAGCGCAACGTGGCCCACGACCTGCTGACGTCGATCCCCGGCGTATCGTGCACGATGCCCAAGGGGGCGCTGTACCTGTTCCCCCGGATCGACACGGCGATGTACGGCATCGAGTCCGACGAGCAGTTCGTGCTCGACTTTCTGCGGGCCGAACGCGTGCTGTTGGTGCACGGCACCGGGTTCAACCTGGTCACACCCGACCATTTTCGCATCGTGACCCTCCCGCCCGAGGACACGCTGATCGACGCGCTGGGCCGCCTGGAACGATTCCTCGGGAGGCGACGCGGCGCACGATGATCGACGCCTGAGGCAGACTGGCGCGGTGCGCTTCAGCCTCGCCCTTGCCATGACCCAGCCCGGCCGCATTCTGACCCTGTCCAAGGCGGCCGAGGCCGCTGGCTGGCACGGGGTGACCATGCCCGAATCGGTGTTCTATCCGGAGGAGGTGTCGGCAAAGTACCCCTACAGCGCCGACGGCCAGCGCTTCTGGCCCTCCGACGCCGACTGGGTCGATCCGTGGGTGGCGATCCCCGCCATCGCCGCCTCCACGGAGCGCCTCATGCTGGGCACCAACGTCACCAAGTTGGCGCTGCGCCATCCGCTGCTGATGGCAAAAACGGTCGGCTCGGCCGCTGCCATGTTTCCCGGGCGGATCGAGCTCGGCGTCGGGCTCAGCTGGATCCCCGAGGAGTTCGCCTGGCTCGGCCAGGACATGTCGACGCGCGGCGTCCGACTCGACGAGCAGGTCGACGTGATGCGCAAGGTGCTGGCCGGCGGGTGGGTGGAACACCACGGCCGCTTCTACGACTTTGACCGGATGCGCATGGACCCCGCCGCCGAGCCGAGCGTCCCGATCCATATCGGGGGCCATTCCAACGCTGGGCTGCGGCGGGCGCTGCTGCGGGGCGACGGTTGGATCGGAGCACAGGGCGACCTCGCAGCCGTGCGGGAGGTCATCGGACGGCTGGGCGAGCTGCGCGAGCAGTTGGGCGATGACGTGCGGGTGCCGGCGGAGCGTTTCGAGGTGAAGCTGACGCCGATCGTCGCCCCGACCGTCGACGCGATGGAGGAGCTGGCGGCGCTGGGCGTCACCGAGGTGATCACCGTGCCGTGGTACTTCTACGGCGACGACCCCGAGGATCCCAAGGCCCAGGACGAGGCGGTCGCCCGGTTTGGCGACGAGGTGATCGCCCCGATGGCAAAGCGATGAGCGAGCCGTTTGAACACCCCGCTCGGGCGGCGGCACAGGCCTCGATGGCCGCCGTGGCGGCAGGCGACCGCAGCGCTTGGCTGGCGCTGTTCGCCGACAACGCCGTCGTCGAGGATCCGATCGGGCCCTCGATGTTCGACCCCGAGGGCGCGGGCCACCGCGGGCCCGAAGCCATCGCCGCCTTCTACGACACGGTCATCGGCCCGAACCGGATCGACTTCGATATCCGTGAGAGCTATGCCTGCGGTAGCGAGGTGGCCAACGTGGGCACGATCACCACCACCCTGCCCGACGGCAGCCGGGCGATCGTCGAGGGCGTCTACACGTACCGGGTCGACGATCACGGCCGGATCCTGGCGCTGCGCGCGTTCTGGGAGGCGAACGCCATCGCCTTCGAGGCCGCACCCGCCTGACCGGTCGGTTTAGTCGGACCGACGGAACGCAACGAGCGGCAGATACAACCAGGTGCCGAGCAGCACCACCCCCACCGTCGCGGTCACGATCGCCGCCGGGACCGTCGAGTAGACGATGCTGGCGACCAGGAAGATGGTGGCCAGGATGGCGATCGCCATGAACGCCGAGCCCGCCAGCGCCACCCGTATCGTGACGCGCAGGTGATGGTCCGAGTGACGCCGCAAGCCGGTCATGGGCGCGCGAACCCGCTGATGGATGCTCGGGGCGATCAGCAGCACCGAGCTGAGCCCGGCGGACAGAAATGCCACGCTGAAGGTGTTGCGCTCGAGCGCGTCGAGCCGGTTGAACCGCTGCTGAAACGGGGCGATCAGCAAAAAGGCAAACAGCACCTGCACCGCCGGCAGGCTGGTTCGCAGGCCCTCCATGAGCGATCGGAACTTCTCGTCGACCTCGTGATCGGGATCGCTGTCAGCTGCGGCATCGCTCACCGGTCGGGAGTGCCCGGAACGGGCAGGCCTCAAACCGGCGGGGCCAGCTCCGTTGCGGTCCAGAAGCCGGGCAGCGGTCCCTTTGGGCGGACGCCACCGGCTGCGTAGTGGGCAAGGCGGGTCCGACCGGCGTCGTCGAGCATCGAAATGGCGTCGAAGAAGGCCGCCGGCCCGGCCCCCCGCAGCGCTCGATCGCCCTCGCTTTTGGGCCGGGGCAGGCTGGCGGCCAGCAGCAGCAGGGGAACCCCGGGGACCGCCCCCCTCAGGGCGTGGGCGCGCCCGAGCGTCTTCCACACCGTGTCGTGGCGCAACAGGCCGCCGCGGTGGGTGGTGTTGGCGCCGGGAACGTCGACGTACCACTCATCGCCGGCCGCATCGGCGACGACAAAGCTGACGCTCACCCCCGCCCTGGCGATCCGCTTGTTGGTGGCGACCACCTCAAACCCGGCCCGCTCGAGCACCTCGGCCGCCAGCTTTGCGGCCGCCTTGCCCTCCTGGCTGGCCCGCCGGGCAAAATTGTCGGATGCAGGGTCATCGGGTGCGGTGGCCGTCTTGGGTGGCGGCGAGGTCGGTGGCGGCTCCGTTGCCTGCCCGTCGAGCTCGGCGACCCGGCTACGGGCGATCTCAACGTAGGCCGGGTCGAGGTCGTAGCCGACATAGCGGCGGCCCAGCGCCGCCGCAGCGACCGCGGTCGACCCGCTGCCCAGGAACGGGTCGAGTACCAGATCGTTCTTGTAGGTGTACAAACGGATGAGCTGCTCGGGTAGCTCGACCGGGAACGGCGCCGGGTGGCCCACCCGCTTGGCACTCTCGGTTGGCATGTTCCACACGTCGAGGGTAAGGGCCATGAAGTCCTCGGTCATCAGGGTGTTTTCGAAGGGCAGGCCTTCGGCCTCGCGCTGGCTGGCGGTGCGGGCCCGGCTGAAGCGGCCCTTGCTGGCGACGATCACCCGCTCGGTGATGTCGCGCAGCACCGGGTTGGCGGCGCTGCGAAACGACCCCCAGGCGCACGAACCGGTGGCGCCCTCCGCCTTCTGCCAGATCAGCTCGCCCCGCAGCAGCAGCCCGAGCTCGGAGAGGATGCCGATGACGTCGGCCGACAGGCTGCGGTAGGGCTTGCGACCGAGGTTGGCGACGTTGACGGCGATGCGACCTCCGGGCTCGAGGGTGCGGACGCACTCGGCGAACACTGAGCGCAGCATGTCGAGGTATTCCAGGTACGAGGCGGGCACACCGTCCCGCTCCAACTCCTCCTCGTACTGCTTGCCGGCGAAGTACGGCGGCGAGGTGACGACGAGGGCCACCGAGCCGTCCGTCACCTGGGCCATGTTGCGGGCGTCGCCGCAGACGAAGGGCTCGGCCACCGGCTCGGGGACGAGCACGGTGTCGTCGTCGGACAGCTCGGGGGTGCTGAAGCGCTCGTAAAAGGCCGACGCATCGTGGGCCTCACGGGCACCCGAGCCGAAGTTGGATGTCGACGTCCGGCGCCGCTCCTTCATTGCTGTCTCCTCACGCGAACTGCTCACGGCGCGTTCGGAGGATCGTACCCGGTGGGGGATCGGTCGAACACACGAGCGAGTTCAGGGGACCAGCGTGAGGAGCTCGGCGTCGGTGTCGACAACGGTCGGCTGACGGGTGGAGAGCCGGGCGAGGCGTATGAGGATGACGAGGGAAGCCGTCAGCCCACCTCCTCCGCCGACCACCAGCGCCGCGTCGCCCTGGTTGACGCCGTAGACCAGCCAGACGGCGGCCTCGGTGCCGGCCATCGCCCAGGTGGTCGGCGAGACGCCGTCGAGCCGGTCGGAGCGGAGCGCGGTCAGCGCCGCCGGTGCGAACTGCACGGCGTAACACAGCCCGACCACCACGCCGGCGGTCGCCCATCCGTCCAGGATCAGCGCCGGCAGGGGCACGATGCCGACGCCGACCATCCCGGTGGCGCAGCCGCGCAGCGACGCCGTGCCGTTGATCCCGGCGTACTGCGCCGTCATCACCAGGTAGAGCAGGAACGCCACCGCCGACACCGGGATGATGCCCCACAGCCCGCTGGCCAAGCCGTAGGCCACCCACCACAGGTTCATCGCCAGGCCCACCCCGATCCACGACGCCGAGATCCCCCGGGTGTTGCGATACCGACGGAGCCGCACCACCTGCGGCACGATCATGCCGGCGCCCATGATGTTGGCCACGACCAACATGGACGACAAAACGATGGGCGACATACATACCTCTCGGAGGGGTCAAGATGTAAGGTGCTAACGACGGTTAGCCCTCAGAATAGCGTCAGGGTCTACCACGGGTTCACGCCTCACGTCGACCATCTCCCCGGGGACACCCATCATGGAACTCGCTTCAGCCACCCAGTCCGAGATCCGCCTGACCATCGAGGTCGCCTTCCAACTGGCCAACGCGCTGGCCGACGGCGCCCCCGACGTTCGGCGCACGTTGGACGACGCCGGTTTCAGCCGCGCCGCCGACGCTTCGGCCGCCTCGATCTATCGCATGATCACCCGCCTCAACGACCTCACCCCCCTCCTCGTCGAACTCCACCGGCTGGAGACAACCGCTGCGTCCAAGCGCATCAACGAGCAGCTCACCGAGCTTCCGATCGCCCCGTCGATCTCCGAGCACGACGGCCTGCCCGCCCACATTCACTGGACTCCCACCACGGCGACGTTCGACGACCAGGTGATCTCCGACATCGTCATGGCACTGGCCCAGGAGGTGTGCGAGCGCGGCACCGCCCGGTTTGGCCAATGTGACGCCTCGGGATGCGACTGGCTGTTCTATGACACCACCCGCAACCGGTCGCGCCGGTTCTGTTCCGATCCCCGCTGCGCCAGCCGCACCCACACCGCCGACCATCGGGCCCGTCGCCGCGCCAACGCCAGGTAGCGTCCACCACGGGGAAGGGAGCAGCTCATGGCCGTGCTGTTGGATCAGATCGTTGCGGAGCATCGCGACGAAAACGCGATCGTCGACAGCCGTGGTGCCACCACCTGGGGCCAGCTGAACGAACGGGTCGAGCGGCTGGTGCATGCGCTGCGCGACCGGGGACTGACATCGGGCGACTGCGTGATGTCGATGCTGGGCAACCAGGCCGAGGCGATCGAGGTGGCGCTCGCCTGCGCCCACGGCGGCTGGCTGCTCGTGCCGGTCAACTGGCACTGGGTGGCCGACGAGGTGACCTACGTGCTCTGCGACACCGCCGCAGCGGCCACCGTCGTCGACCGTCGGTGGATCGACGTGGTCGTCGAGGCGCTCGCGGCGGGCGAGGACGGGAGCTCCAACCGTCCCGTGGTTCGGGTCGTCGTCGACGGGGTCGAGCCCTCCGATGCGACCGGCTTCGAAGGGTACGAGCAGGTGGTTGCCTCGGGCGCACCGGGCGAGATCGCCGACGCCGAGCGGGGCGGCCCGATGTTCTATACGTCGGGCACCACCGGCCGGCCCAAGGGCGTCCGCTCCGCGCTCGGCGCAGTCGGCGGCCCGCCGGAGGTGTTGGCGCTGATCGCCCATGCGCTGGCGCCGGCGATGGAACTCTCGACCGCCGACGGCGGCACGCAATTGGTGTGCGGGCCGATCTATCACTCGGCCCAGTGGGTGTTCGCCCACTTCGCCCTGATCTGTGGCGACACGGTGGTGCTCCAGCACCGCTTCGACGCCGGAGAGTTGCTCGCGTTGATCGACGAGCATCACGTGACCAACACCCACCTGGTGCCGACGCAGATGATGCGGCTGATCGAGCTGCCCCGCACCCGGTGGGAGGCGTTCTCCGGCGCCTCATTGCGTTCGATCATCCACGGCGCCGCCGCCTGTCCGCCCCAGTTGAAGCGGGACATGATCGAGGCGGTCGGGCCGATCGTCACCGAGTACTACGGCGGCACCAAGGGCGGCTTCATCTCGGTGATCACCGCCGAGGAGTGGCTCGAGCGGCCGGGCAGCGTCGGCAAGGCCCTGCCCAGTTTCGAGCTGGCCCTGCTCGATGACCGGGGTGAGCCGGTGCCCCAGGGCCAGCCCGGCCAGGTGTGGTTCCGCAGCCTGCTCGGTAGCGATTTCGAGTACCACAACGCGCCGGAGAAGACGGCGTCGGCGCACCGCGACGGCTTCGGCACCCTGGGCGACGTCGGCTGGGTGGACGAGGACGGGTACCTGTATCTCTCAGGCCGCACGATCGACATGATCGTGTCGGGCGGGGTCAACATCTACCCCGCCGAGATCGAGGCGGTGCTGGCCGACCACCCGGCGATCGCCGACGTCGCCGTGTTCGCCGTGCCGGACGACGCTATGGGCGAGTCGGTGCATGCAGCCGTGTCGCTCACCGATGGTTCGAGGTGGAGCGAAGAGACGGAGGCCGAGGCGGTGGCGTGGTGTCGGAAGCGGATGGCCGGCTACAAGTGCCCGCGCAGCTTCGAGACCCACGACGCGCTGCCCCGCTCGGCCGCCGGCAAGTTGCTCAAGGCGCCGTTGCGCGCCCCCTGGTGGGACGATGCGGAGAGCCCTACCGAGTATTGGGAAGGCAAATATCTCGAACGCCCCCAGCTGTGGAGCGGCAAGGTGAACCCAGTGCTGGCCGCAAACGCCGCCGAGCTGACGCCCGGGCGGGCGCTCGACCTGGGATGCGGCGAGGGCGGCGATGCGCTGTGGCTTGCTGAACAGGGCTGGGACGTAACCGCCGTCGACATCTCCCGGACCGCCCTCGATCGCGGCGCGGCGCAGGCCGACGCACGAGGGCTGGCCGACCGGATCGACTGGCAACGACACGAGCTGGGCGACTCGTTCCCCGAGGGCAACTACGACCTGGTGTCGGCGCAGTTCCTCCATTCGGCGGTTGCGCTGGCCCGAACCGACATCCTGCGCCGAGCCGCCGGCGCAGTGGCCCCCGGAGGCACGCTGCTGATCGTGAGCCATGCCGAGTTCCCCCCGTGGGCCGAGGTGTCCGAGGATGCGCCAGGTCTGCCCGAGCCGGCCGACGACCTGGCCGACCTCGACGTCGACCCCACCGACTGGGACGTGCAGCGCTGCGACACCGCCGAGCGTCAGGCGACCGGGCCCAACGGCCAGGAGGCAACCCTGGTCGACGGCGTCATCTCCTTGCGGCGTCGTACAAGCTGAGGGCCGGCCTGGTGGGGTCGATCAGGGTTGCGCCATATCGAGGCGCAGCGCCGCTACTTTGAGTCGGTCGCCCCCTCTGCCCGGCGGTTGCTGGCGCAGGTGGGAGCGCCGCGGGTGCAGGAGATCACCGGCCTCCCGCCGGCGGTCGCTGTACGGCAGCGCGGTGGATCGCCCAGCTCCCGACCGACGGTCGGGTGATCGCGACCGGCTTACCGAGCCGGGTCGCGTCGGACTCCAACAGCGTCACCGGGCCATTCCTCGCCGCACGCCTGGTCGCGTGTCAGGGGCGCTCGATGAGCCGGTCGGTCTGCAGGTAGGCCCGATCGCGCCGGTGGCCAGGCCCAATGACGGGCCTGGCCACCGCAACGACCGGAGCCGTCGCCGCCGCTGGGACGGGACGACCTGTCGACTAGCCCTTCTTCTTGCCCTTCTTGCCCTTCTTACCCTTCTTGCCCTTCTTGGACTTGTCCTTGCTCTTCTTGCCCTTCTTGGACTTACTCACGGTGACTTCCTCCCATGTCGTGTGACTGAGTGACTGTATAGGCCCCGTGTGAATCATGCGCCCGAAAACGCATCGCAGTGCGCCAGTGTGCCCGGGGCGGGATTCGAACCCGCACGGAGAGTGAACTCCCAGGGGGTTTAAGCCCCCTGCGTCTGCCAGTTTCGCCACCCGGGCCAGGCGGCCAACCGTACCGCCCGGCGAGACGCCGCTCAGGCGGCGGCCCGGTCGGTCGCGGTACCGGTGGCCGCCGCCCACAACACCCGTCGCCAGTGGGCGGAGGCGCGGGCATCGAGCGCATTGACCGCCAACACGCCGTCGATCAGGTCGGCACACACCGCCGCCTCGGGGCGGCCACCCAGCCGGATGGCCACCACCGGGCTGCCGTCCGGGCGGCGCTTGAGCGTGCGGTCGAGGCCGGGCGTGGCCGGCGGGCTGCGAAACACGGGAACGGCGAGGCCACCGCGTCGGGCCTCCGCCGCCACCCGGCGGCTGGTTCTGGCGAAATCAAGCGAGGTCACGTTCACGAAAGCCATCATGGCGATCCGCTGTGACACTCAAGCCTGCGACCACGGACGAGACCTCGTGCTGAACAACACTGCGCGCATATCCTCTGCGTTTGGAAGTCGGCGCGATGCGGCTCCAGCGGTGAGCGTCGCGATTTCATGATTCAAGGGCGGTACAGACGATGCAGGCACTCCCCCGGGCTCGACGGGGCCGCACCCTCGCGGCCCTGGGCGCAACCACCCTGTTGCTGCTGTCGACCTCGTGCTCGAGGAGCAAAGTGCGGGTCGAACGGGTGGAGCGCCAGGTGCAGCTCGACGCCGACGGGCGAGTGGTCGACAGCTCGGCCAGCTCGACGACGTTCATCGAGGACGACGCAGGATCGACCACGACGAACAAGACACCCAAGGCGCCACCGCTCACCGAGGACCTGGCCACCGACGGCACGGCGGCGGTCGACTGCGGGCAGGGCGCCAGGAAGGTCGAGCTGATCGACGGCGGCGCCGGTACCAAGTTGGCCGACGGCACGAGCGTGCAGATCGAGCGGGCCGGCACCGCCCGCCTGGACGACTTCGACGGGGACGGCTTGGACGACCTGGCGGCCGCCTATCGATGCAGCGAGGGTCAGGAGCAGGTGGCGCTGTCGCTCAGCTTCTGGCACGCCTCGGCAAAACAGCCAACGCTCTCCGCCGTGTCGGTCGCACCGATCGAGCGGACCTCGACCGTGATCATCCCCGATGCGCCCGGTGACCGTCGGGTCGACCTGTCGGTGCTGGCGCCGGACGCGCAGACACAGGATCCGCAGGGCCAACAGACCGTGCGCCAGGTGCAGGCCATCGTCGGCGGCGGTCGCTTGAAGCTGGTGTCCGACAAGCCCCCGACGAGTGTCGATGGCGGCGAATCCCTGCCGGTCACCGAGTTTCCCGATCGCCTCGACCTCACCGCCGCCGGCCTTGGCCCGCTGCGCCTCGGCGCCACCGAGGGCGAGCTGACCGAAGCGCTGTCGCTGGTCGTCTCTCAGGTGCAGTACCCAGCGGTGCCACCCTGCTTCGTCGGCGTCGAACGGGTGCTGCAGGTCGGACCGATCTATTTCGGGCTGGCCCAAGACAAGCTGCGGTCCATCTGGGTGACCGGGGCCTCGCTGACCACGACCGAGCGCGCCATCCCCATCGCCGTCGCGCCCGGGCCGGGCGTCTCGGTGCTGACCGTCGGTGCGGTCATCGATGCGTCCAACCCGCCAGATGGGCTGTCGGTGCTCGGCTTCGGCGAGGACTGGGTGGGGCTGGGCGCCACCGCACCGCCAAGCACCGTGTCGCTGGCGGCCGAAGCGGAGGCTCCCGGGGCCTTCGGCCGCAACGTCAGCGGCTTCGGTCTCGCCGAGCGGGTCTGTTTGAGGAGCGACTTCGCCGGCGCCCCTGGCTGACCCGAGCACGTCGCGGCACGGCGGCGCCCCCTCTATGCTGAGCTGATGACCCTCCCGGCGGGACCCAACTTCAACCGCTGCCCGACCGGCGCGCATCATGGCTGAGCGCCCCGGCGATCGGCCCGAGGCACCGGTGGTGTCGCTCGCCGAGAAACGGCATCAACATGTCGACGACCCGCTGACCGCCGGGCGGGAACTGGTGCACGTGCCGACGACCGAGAAGGCGATGGCACCCGACGACGACCCCCGCCTCGGCGACGTGGACGAATGGGGCCGTTCCGAACGGATGCGCGGGTTGGTCCGCCGGGCGTTTGACCCGGTCTACCGCCACTACTTCCGGGCGGAGTGGGAGGGGCTTGAGCACATCCCCACCGATGGTGGTGCCCTGCTGGTGGCCAACCACGCCGGCGCTGTGCCCTCCGATGCCCCGGTGATCATGCACGGCATCGAGACCGAGCTCGAACGCCCGGTCTACGGGCTGGCCGACAACTTCTTCCGCAAAATCCCCGTCGTCGGCACCCTGTGGTCGCGGGCGGGGGGACTGCCCGCCCACCCGGACAATGCCTACCGGCTGCTCAACGGACAGGGTCAGCTGGTGCTGGTGTTCCCTGAGGGCGTCAAAGGCACGTCGAAGACGATCGCCAACCGCTACAAGCTGGCTCGCTTCGGACGGGGCGGGTTTGTCGAGATCGCCATGCGGGCGGTCGCCGTCATGGGCAACGAGGAGGCCAACCCGATCCTCTGGAGGCTTCCGGGGGCGAAGATGCTCGGCGTGCCGTACCTGCCGGTGACACCCCAGAGCCTCGTGCTCGGGCCGCTCGGCACGTTGGTGCCGCTGCCGGCCAAGTTCAAACTGCGGGTGTTGCCGCCGGTCACCTTCGACGTGCCGCCGTCCCAGCACCGCTACTCCCGCACCCGCATCATGGATGGCTCCCAGGAGATCCAAGGCAAAATACAAGAGGCCCTCTACGAGATGGTGGCCGAACGACGGAACTGGTGGGGTGGCTGACGTGGCGAAGCGAACCGGACCGTCCAATGTGCTGATCACCGGCCTGAGCAGCTTCTGGGGCGGACGCGTCGCCAAGGCGCTCGAGGCCGACGAACGCGTTGACTACATCGTCGGGCTCGACGTCGAGGAGCCGACGATCGAGCTGGAGCGGACCGAATACGTCCGCACGGACCAGAACTATTCGATGCTGTCCCGGATCGTCGAGGAATGCGGCATCGACACGATCCTGCACACGTTCCTGATCGTCGACCCGACCCAGTCGACCAGCCGCCTGATGCACGAGATCAACGTGATCGGCACGATGAACCTGTTCGCTGCCGCCAGCGCCCCCGGCTCGACCGTGCGCACCGTCGTCGTCAAGAGCTCCGCCATGGCCTACGGGACCGCACCCGAGGATCCCACCTGGTTCACCGAGAACACGCCCCGCAGCCGCAGCCCGAGATCCAACGTCGAGCGGTCGATCGCCCAGGTTGAGGGGTACGTGCGGGACTTCAACCTCGACAATCCCGAGGTGGCGGTGTCGATGCTGCGCTTCGCCAACGTGCTGGGCGCCGACATTCGCACCCCGCTGACCCGGGCCCTCGAGTTGCCCGTCGTTCCTGCGGTCATGGGCTTCGACCCCCGCCTTCAGTTCGCCCACGAGGACGATGTGGTCAGTTCGATCCTGTTTGCGATGAACCATCGGCTGGCCGGCACCTACAACGTCGCCGGCGACGGCCTGCTGCCATGGAGCGAGGTGATCTCGATGGTCGGCAAACGCCCGGCCTTCCTCCCGGCGATCGGCGCCGACCTGGCCACCTGGCCGCTGCAGCGGCTCAACCTGCTCGACCTGCCCCCCGCCTACCTGGCGCTGCTGCGCTACGGGCGGGGCATCGACAACTCCAAGCTGAAAGCAGCCGGATTCGGCTACGACTACACATCGGCCCAGGCGGTCGACAGCTTCGTCCGGGCCCTGCGCTTGCGACGCACGATCGGGCGTCACCGGCCGAAGTATCGCTACGAACGCGACGTCGAGCAGTTCTTTCGCCACTCCCCGGCGGTGCTGCGCAACCGCGTGGCCCCAAGCGAGGAGTAGGCGAGGTGGACGACACCGAGGCTCGCCCGCTGGTGCGCGTCGAGCGGCGCGATCACGTGGCTGTCCTCACCCTCGACGACCCACGCCGCGCCAACGCCTTCACGCTCGCCATGTGCGATCAGATCAACGTGGCGGTCGACGCATTGGAGTCCGACCCGGATGTGTCGGCCCTGGTCGTCACCGGGGCCGGGCCCGTGTTCTGCGCCGGCGCCGACCTGTCGTCGCTCGGCGACTCCCGCGAGCACGGGCTGCGCGCCATCTACGACGGCTTTCTGCGCATCGCCCGCTGTTCATTGCCGACGGTGGCCGCAGTCAACGGCGCCGCAGTCGGGGCCGGGATGAACCTGGCGCTGGCCGCCGACGTCCGGATCGTGTCGCCGTCGGCCCGCTTCGACACCCGCTTCCTCACACTGGGCATCCACCCCGGCGGAGGCCACAGCTGGATGCTGCGGAGGGCGGTCGGCCACCAGAACGCATCGGCAATGATGCTCTTCGGCCAGGTACTTGAGGGCGAGGAGGCCGAACGGCGAGGGCTGGCGTACCACTGCGTCGAGGCGGGCAGCCTGACCGACGCCGCCGTCGAGTTCGCCGCAGGTGCGGGCGCCGCCCCCCGGGAGCTGCTGATCCGCGCCACCGACACGCTGCGCACGATCGACACCGCCGCCACCCACGGCGAGGCGGTCGAACGCGAGCTGGTCACCCAGCTGTGGTCGATGGACCAGGGCGACTTCGCCGAGCGGCTGGCCGCGCTGTCGAAACGGATCCGGGTCGACCCGACAGCAGCCGACTGACCCGACGATCCGAGGGGGCGCTCACCAGACCCAGGTGCTGAGCAACTCCTCGCGCCGACCGACCCAGTCCTCGGACAACAGTGCGAAACGCTGATGGTCCTCCCAGGCGCCGTTGATCTCCAGCATGCCCCGGGTGATGCCCTCGCACGGGAGGTCCAGCTTCTCCATCACCCGCAGGCTGGCGGCGTTGCGGGGTAAAACCCCGGCCTCCACGCGATGCAACGCCAGGTCCTCGAACGCGAAACGCAACGCGAGCACCACGCCCTCGGGCACCAGCCCCCGCCCGGCGCACTGCCGATCGACCCAGTAGCCGAGCAGGGCTGTCTGGGCCGGCCCGCGCCGAATGTTGGACAGGTTGACCTCGCCGGCAAAGCCATCCTCGTGAAACAGGCCGAACCCGTAACCGGTGCCCAGCTCGATCTCGCGCATCCGGGCGGCACAGCGGGCGGCGAAGGCCCCCCGATCCTCGGTCGGGTCCAGCTGGCCCGACGGAACGATCGGCTCCCAGGGCGTCAGCCAATCTGCGGAGCGACGGCGCACGGTGCGCCAGGCCTCGAAATCGTGGTTGGTCAACACCCGAAGGGTGACGTGCCGACCGACGAGCACCGCGGTTCCCCGACGCTTGGCGGTCACCGACCAACGGGCCACGGTCAGGCCCTGTCGGCGGCCACGTCACCGGAAAGGGCCCGCGAGGCCAGGGCGTCGCGCACCGACCCGGTCGACACGACGCAGTCGGCGAAGCCCATGCGCCGCATGATCGTGACCAGGATGCAGCACCCGGCGACGATGAAGTCGACCCGCTCGGCCGGCAGCCCCGGATTGTGTCGCCGGTCGTCGGCCGACTCGGTGGCCATCGTGCGGAACACGTCCTCCACCTGCGCTTTGGACAGGCGCAGGCCGTGCAGCGCCCGCTCGTCCCACCCGCCCAGCTCGACCGCCCCGACCGTCTCGGCGGTGCCGGAGACGATCACCAACGTGGCCGCCTCGCCGAGTGCCGCCTCGTCGCTGAGCGCCTCGTCCAGCGTGGCCTCGGCGACCGACAGGCAGTTGGACAGCTCCTCGGGCAGGGGTGGGTCGCTCGGCAGGTACCGCTCGGTGAAGCGCACCGAGCCCATCTGCAACGACACCGAGGCGGTGAGTTCGGGACCGGGCTGTGCCAGGGTGCCGACCGCCAGCTCGGTCGACCCGCCACCGATGTCGACGACGAGGACCGGCCCGTCGAGGGTGGCCTCCAGTCGATCCGCCGCCGGGTCGAGCGCCGCCGTCAAGGCGCCCTCGAAGGTGAGGAAGGCCTCGTCGTCGCCGCTGATCACCCGGGGCAGGGCGCCGAGCACTGCGCCAGCCCGCTTGAGAAACTCGGCCCCGTTGGCCGCATCGCGGCTGGCCGAGGTGGCCGTGGCCACGGTCAGGTCGGCACCGGCGCCCGCAGCGGCGGTGGCGACCTCGCCAAGCACGGCGAGCGCCCGACCGATCGCCTCCTCCGACAACGAGCCCCGGACGTCGAGCCCCTCGCCCAGGTGCGTGTAGTAGGTGCGCCGAACCGGCGCCGCGTCCGGCACCAACAGACAGGTGTTGACCGTGTTGGTGCCGATGTCGACGGCCATGACGCAACGGGGTGTCTCTGCTCGCTCGCTCATCGTTCACCTTCCATGGGTTCGGGCCAGCCGACCGGGCCGGACGGGCCGATCAGCTCCACGCTCCGGCCTCGCTCGACCAGCCGCCGGGCCACCCAGGCGCCCGTCGGATCCTCGCCGCCCGCCAACCACCAGGCCAGGTGGGCGTGCAAGCACTTGCCGCCCCGGCGGGTGCCGCCAACGCCCCCGCTGGGACGAGGGCCGCCATGGCCCGCCGGCATGGCGGCGTCGCGCAGGGCCTCGTAGCGACTGTGGGCCACTGCCATGGCGTCCACACCCACTTCGTCCTCGGCCTGTCGCACCCCGCCCTCGGCCTCGATCGTGCCAACGCTGCGGTTGAGGTCCGGGTCGACCAGCCACCAGCGGGTGGGCATGGGGCGGCCGTCGGGCAGCACCGGTTCGTTTTCAATCACCGCCGGCGTGCCGCCGGGGCGCCGGACGACCACCTCGAACGCTCCCTGGGGGCGACGGCCGAGCAGCTCGGCCACCGCGGCCACATCATCGCCAGAGGCGGGGTGGTCGACCTCGGGCGTCACGGCGCCGGGGTGGGGTCGTCGCGTCGGCCGAAGTAGGCCACGAGCGCCGCGACGACGGCGAGCACGCCGGACGTTGCCAGGGCCCGCCGCAACAGCGATGGGGCAATCAACTCGGGATCTGAAACAACCACGTCTACTCCGAAGCGGGAAGGCTCAGACTACCGGGCCGTGTCCGCTCGGGGGCTCCGTCGAGTGGGTCGGCGATCAGGCTGCGTCACCGCCGACGGCCACAACAGCACCGCCTTCGGCGGCTACAACACAGAATCGCGAATATCGAAGCGGCGACGGATCACGTCGCCCAGGTAGTTCAACGTCAGCACGGTCAAAAAGATGAACAGCGACGGTCCGAAGATGATCCACGGCTGATCGAGGTTGATTGCGTTGCGGTTGGCGGCGATGATCGAACCCCACGACGTGGCCGGCGAGGACACGCTGGCCCCCAGCAGGGCCAGGCCGCCCTCGGCGACGATGGCGACGCCGACGCCGAGCAGCCCGATCACCAGCATCGAGGGCAGCACGTTGGGCAGGATTTCCCGCCACATGATCCGCAACGGCTTGGCGCCCATCGCCTTGGCCGCCGTCACGAACTCGCGGTCGGCCACCGCCAGCGTCGAGGCGCGCGCGATCCGGCCGAGCACCGGGATCGACACCACGCCCAGCGCACCGGCCAGCACGAAGATGCGCCGCGTGGGGTTGACCAGATCGGGGTCGGCAGGGTCGAACGCGGCGACGAGCGCCAGCGCCAAAATGATGGCGGGGATGGCCAGGAACGTATCGAAAAAGATCGACAACACCGTATCGACCTTGCCACGCAGGTACCCGGCGAAAATGCCCATCGTCCCGCCGATCACCATGCCGACCGACACGGCGACGAACCCGACCAGCAGCGAGACCCGGCCCCCGTAGAGCGTGAGGCTGAAGACGTCCTTGCCGATCTTGTCCAGCCCGAACGGGTGGCTGAGGCTGGGCCCGAAGTAGGGCTGGCCGGCGGCGTCGACCGGGATGTCGACCGTCTCGGTCGTCGTCGGGATCGGCAGGTAGGGGGCAAGGATCGCCCCGCCGACGACGAAGACGATCCAGGCCATCGCCAGGATGGCCGCCGGCCCGAACCGGCGCTTCTTGACGGGTGAAACGATGTCCTCCGCCTCGGACGGAAACCCAAAGTCGGGTGCGGGTACGACCGCCCCCGGGGTGAGCACCGCCGGCATGCTGCCGATGGCGGACGGGATTTCGGAGGGCGTTGGCTCAGGCACGTCGTATCCTCGGGTCGACGACGGTGTAGGCTAAGTCGACGAACACGTTCACCGCCACGTACAGCACGGCGAAGATCGCCACGATCGACTGCACCGCCACCAGCTGGCGACCACCGATCGCGCTGGCGGCCAGCAGGCCCATGCCCGGCAGCTGGAAGACGACCTCGATCACGAGTGCGCCGCCGATCAGGGTGCCGATGTTGAGGCCGGCTGCGGTCAGCAGCGTGATCGAGCTGGGCCGCAACGCATGGCGCCACAGGATGCGCTGCGTGCTGATGCCCTTGGCCCGGGCCATCGTGATGAAGTCCTGTTGCAGGGTGGCGATCATGTCGGCCCGCAGCAACCGGGCGTAGATCGCCACCTGGCCCAGCGCCAGGCTGACCGCCGGCAGGAACATGAACTGGAAGTTGGTTACCGGGTCCTCCCACAGCGGGACATACCCGCCGCGGGTGCGAAACAGCCCCATCTTGAAGCGCACGTAGTACGACAACATGAAGCCGAGCACGAAGGCGGGCAGGGCCAGGAACAGGAACGAGCTGGACGAGATCACCCGGTCCAGCCAGCCGCCCGCCCTGTAGGCCGCGGCGACGCCGAGCGGGATCGCCAGCCCCAGGGCGATGATCTGGGCATACACCATCAGCGTCAGGCTGACCGGCAAGGCGTCGGCCACCTGGGTCGACACCTCGGTGGACGACGTGGGGCCCGAGTAGGTCTTGCCCAGGTCGCCGGTGACAAACCCACCCAGCCAGTTGACGTAGCGCACCGGCAGCGGATCGGAGATGCCGAGCTCGTCGGCGATCTCGGCCCGTTGCTGATCGCTGGCAAAGGGCGCCACCACGGCGGCGGGATCGCCGGGCAGAAAGCTGACCAGCAGCGACGCGAACAGCGTCACCAGGAACAGCACCACGACGAGACGCCCCAGCCGGGGCAGCAACGACCTCACCGACTACCTTCCTCGGTCGTCACGAGCCCCCACCCTCTACCCAGATCCCGTCGACCGGGGTGCCGGTGGCCAGCCCGGTGTAGGGCTTCATATCCTTTTGGTCCGGCCCGAGGATCCCGTGGACTTCGGGGACCGATGCGATGGTCCACAGGCTCCAGTTGAGCCACAGGTTATGGGCCTGTTCGGCGAAGCGCTTGTTCATGTTCTCGTAGATCTCGGCCCGCTTCGCCTCGTCGGGCTCCGAGCGCCCCTCGTCGAGCGCCTTGTCGATCTCGGGGTCGTTGATCTTCCCGAAGTTCACCGGCGAACCCGTGTGCCACCACACGTACTGCGTGTCCGGGTCGCCGCCCGGATGGTTGCGGAACAGCATCATCTGGAAGTCGCCGCCGATCGCACGGTCGATCAGCGCGGCCTGGTCGGTCGAGGTCAGCTTGACGTCGATGCCGGCGTCGGCCAGCTGGCTCTGGATCAGTTCGGCGTTGGTCTTGGTCGAAGGATCGCTGGCATAGGAGAGGGTGAACGACAGGTCCTTGCCGGTCGCCTTCTTGTAGGCCGCTGCGTGCTCCTTGGCCTTGTCGACGTCGTAGGACGGGAACCCGGTGTCCTCGACGTAGCCCATGTTGCCCGGCGCAAACGGGCCGGAGGCGACCTCCTGAAGACCACCGGTGCGCAGCTTGGTGAACTCCTCGCGGTCGACGCCGTAGGCGACGGCCAGGCGGGCGTCCAGGTTGTCGAACGGCGCCTTCGCCTCGTTGTTCATCCCGTAGCTCACCTCGGCGGCATCCGAGTTGGAGATCTCGTTGATCTGGCCGCTGTCGGCGAGCGGGGCCAGCTGCTGGGCGGCCTCGCCGCCCGATGCGTGGATGATATCGAACTGACCGGTCTGAAGACCCTCGACGCGGCTGTTGGTGTCGGGCACCGGCCGGTACTCGATCTCGTCCAGGTACGGCAGCGCGTTGCCGTCGGCGTCCATCTGCCAATAGTCGGGGTTCTTGTCGGCCACGAACTTGTCGTTGACCTTCCAGTCCTTCAGCTTGAAGGGCCCGGTGCCGATCAGGTCCTTGTCGCAGTTGTCGGCGTTGTCCAGCTGGGCCTGGGCCATGATGCCCAGACGACCACTGGAGAACAGGAAGCTGGGCAGCGCGGGCCACGGCTTCTTGGTCGTGATCTTCACCGTCGAGGCGTCGGTGGCCTCCACCGTGTCGATGTTGTCGAGCACGAAGATGAACAGCAGCGGCTTGCGCCCTGCGTACTGGCCCCGGTAGGCGTCGAGGTTGTTCTTCACCACCTCGGCGGTCAGGTCGGTGCCATCGTGAAACTTCACGTCCTCACGGATTTTCAGGGTCCACTCGTCGAAGGCGTCGTTGGGCTCGATCGACTCGGCGAGCATCGGCACCATCTTGCCCGACTCGTCGGGCTGCACCAGCGTGTCGTAGATCGTGCGTGCCACCTGGATGCCGGCGATGGCCAGCTGGCCCTCGGGCAGGCACCAGCCGGCGTTGGTCTCGGCCTCGAGGGCGTAGATCACCCGTCCGCCGGGTACCGGGGTGCCCTCGTCACCAGGAGCGCTCGCGGTCTTGCCCCCCGAGTCCCCGCCACCTCCGCACGCCGCAGCGACCAGGCCCATGGCCAGTGCCGCTGCGATTCCACGCGTTCGTCGAGACGTTCCCATGCCTGCTCCCCCAACTCATTCGATCGGTCCACCAAGTGCCGACGCCGTGTGACGGCTGCCGCACGGCGCACTGTATACGCGAAACCCCGTGGCGCAAGGTGCAAACCGTTCGGGTTTCGGACGCCCGCTAGGGATCGACCCACAGGCCGGACACGGGCTGACCGGTGGCCAACCCCGGGAACGGCTCCCCGCCGTCGACCTTGGGGTCCAGCACGCCATGAACGGTCGGCGCGCTGATGACGCCCCATTTGGACCAGGTGGTCCAGATACCGTGCGCCTGATCGGCAAAGCGGCGGTTGAGCTCCTGGTAGATCTTGGCCCGCTCGTCCGGGTCGGTGGTCAGCCGGCCCTCTTCGAGCAACCTATCGACCTCCGGGTCATCGATTCGACCGAAGTTGACCGGCGAGCCGCTGTGCCACCAGATGTACTGCAGGTCGGGGTCGCCTCCGGGGTGGTTACGCCACAACATCATGTCGAAGTCACCGGCGATGGCCCGATCGATCGAGGCGGACTGCTCCATGGTCTGCAGCTTCATCTCGATGCCCGCCTCGGCCAGCTGCGACTGGATCAGCTCCTGGGCCGACTGGTCACCGCCTCCGCCCGGGGAGGGCGCCACGAAGCTGAGCTTCTGTCCCGTGGCCTGCTCGTAAGCCGCAACGTGTTTCTTGGCGGCCGACAGGTCGAACGGCGGCATGGGGGTGTCCTCGACGTAGCCCATCGAGCCGGGCGCAAACGGCCCCGACGCCACCTCCGTCTTTCCCTGGTTGAGGGTTTGGTTGAGCGCCTCCCGGTCCAGCGCCGACGCCACCGCCAGCCGTGCATCGAGGTTGTCGAAGGGCGCCTTGGACTCGTTGAG
>JACDJB010001033.1_pt1 | contig 23824 bp, 22 predicted proteins | sample 7454121 | NCBI WGS metagenome assembly JACDJB01 (sample SAMN14253290, study PRJNA609438) | sludge metagenome | isolation source: sludge after 25d culture with pyrite | collected 2018-12-20
CAGTGAGTGTGGAAGTGTGGGTTTGTTATAAGGTAGAGATGATAAATTATGCTTGAGGGCTTTTTATATATCGTAAGTGATTATATTGTGGTGGTTTTTTGGGTTAAAATAGTAAGTGGTGGCCAATCTCGGAATCGAACCAAGGACACAGTGATTTTCAGTCACTTGCTCTACCGACTGAGCTAATTGGCCATTTAAAGAGCGAAATGATACTCTAATGGTTATAAAAAACAGCTTAAAAGGGCTACCCTCTTAAGCTATCTCGTCTAGATCTATATCTTCATCTGTTAGTTCGGTGTCGCTATCGCTAAGCTCTTTTGCGACAAATGGGGCAAAGTACTCCATAAAGAAGCTTCCATCATCGCTTTTACTATCTCTGTCAAACACTTTTTTGAGTTTGGTATAAGCTGATGGGATAAACTCTTCTCTAAACTCTTTGCTAGAGTAGCTTTTTTCAAGCTCTTTGATAAGTGAGGCTAGGAGTTTTTTCTCTGCGTCGTTACTGCTAGATGCTAGCTTGGACTCAAAGTGAGCCTTGATGTCGGCACTAGAAGCATAGAGGCAACCTATGACTATCTCTTCGCCGATAAAAAGATCATCGATAGATCTTAGCAAAAATGTTACCTTAGAGATGTCGATGTCATCTTTGTCTTCTACTATATATGAGTTGAACTTGCCACTAAGCTCTTGAGAAGCTGTGAGTAAAAAGCCTTCATCGCTCTCGTCCGCTTCGTTTTCTACTATGATAGAGAAGCCACATAGATCATCATTTATGTGATCTTCAAGCTCTATGGTCTCAAAGCTAAGATCTTGCTCGTAAGTGCTACCCTTTTTTGTAACTTTTGAGATAGAAAAGTTGCTATAATCGGCGTCAGCACCAAAGAGTGAACTAACTATGGGTGTGATATCTTGTGAGCTTTTGAGTTTTTTGAGATCTTCAAATATTAGTTTGTCATCATCGTAAAGTGACTCGATTTTCTCGGCATTTGCTCCGTTTTTGATAAAAAATGACTCATACTCTCCACCATCACCTGTAATGCTGATCTTATAAGTGTTCAAGCAAACTCCTTGTCTATATTAAATATTTTGGGCGTGATTATACCTAAAAAAGGTTAAAGCATCTCTTTTGCAAAGAGTTCTACGACTGCCTCTTTTTCTAGCTCTTTTACGCGAGCTTCGAGGCTAAGCGGGGTTTCGCCATCTTTTATGAGTAGGCGTTTTTGTAAAACGATCTCGCCTTTGTCATACTCTGCGTCGATGATGTGAAATGTGCTTCCGCTCTCACTCTCGCCCGCTTTGATCACTGCTTTGTGTACACGCTCGCCATACATACCCGCCCCGCCGTACTTTGGAAGTAGTGCTGGGTGGGAGTTTATCATTTTGTACTTTGTAGTAAGTGGTGCGGGGATAAGCTTCATATAGCCACTAAGCAGGACTAGATCTACGCTGTATGCGTCCAGAAGCTCCTCTAGCTTTGCATCTGGATCGCTCGCAGTTTTGGAGTTTAGCACCACGCTATCTATGCCAAACTCCTTTGCACTTTGTAGTACGCTTGCATCACTGTTGTTGGTGATGACAAGTACCACCTCATAAGAGTTTACAATACCCGCTAGTATAGCCTCTTGCAGAGCTTTAAATGTGGAGCCGTTGTATGATGCAAGAATGGCTATGCGTTTCATAATAGATCCTTTATGTAGGTTTTAAACAAATCTCCACGCTGGGCGTAAGAGCTAAACTGATCTAGGCTCGCTGCGGCGGGCGAGAGTAGGGCTACTTCACCACCACGCATAGCTAGATCTATCTGCGAGATAGCATTTTGTAGGGTGTAGCAGGCGATGGCTTGTATGTGGTGGGTGTAGGCTAGGTTGAGCAGTTTTGGTTGATTGCTTCCTATTATATATAGGGTTAGTTTTTTTTGTGCCAAAAACTCAAAGAGTTCGTCAAGATCTACACCCTTGTCATCACCGCCAAGTATTAGGTGCACAAAGTGCGAGTCGTAACGCTTCATAGCTACTATGGTGGCATCTAGGTTGGTTGCTTTGGAGTCATTGACCCAGAGTCTGCCTTTAGCATCTCTAAGCTCCTCTTGACGGTGTGCCTCTAGCACAAAGGCGTTTAGTTTGTCGTAGTTTTTGGTATCAAAAAGAGCCTTATCTACCGCCATAGCAAGTAGGGCGTCTAGCAAAAACGCCCCTTTAAACTTTAGCCTATGCGACTCTATGCCAAAGTAAGAGGCTAGATCTGCTTCATCTTCATACGCCACTACAAAGGCGTTTGTAGGGGTGGAGGCGTACTTTTTGGGAATGATGGCAAGCTCACCCTCACGCATAGTTGCAAGCGGTTTTAGCTTCGCTTTTTCATACTCACTCATGCTTCCATGCCAGCTTAGGTGATCTGGCGTGATGGGGAGTAGTATGTATATGTTTGGCGTCGCTTTTGTGTTGTAGTGCAGAGTAAATGAGCTACTCTCTAAGATCCAGATGGGCTTGTTCGCTTCAAGATCTGCTAGTGGCGTGCCGATGTTGCCACCTGCTACGCTCCCACGCTCTGCTAGTAAGTGTTGCATCATCTGCGTAGTGGTGGTTTTGCCATTGGTTCCACTGATCCAGATCTTTAGTGGCTTAGTATCAGCAAAGAGATCATACTCGCTTGCTAAGTTTTTGGCACTTTGTATGAGTGGGTGAGTGGGAGCGATCCCAGGAGAGGGGATCTCAAGATCACTTCTAAGCGGGTCAAACTCGCTTGAGGGACGCACCCATCTGCCACGCTCATCACGAAATGGTTTGTGGCATGCATCATCATAAAAAGTAGCGTTTTTGAAGAGTCTGCTTAGGGCTTTTGTGGTTTTGGCATAGCCAAAGAGTGAGACTCGTAGATCTTGTCTCATCAGCGGATCTTTAGCGTCATAAGTGCGATGAGGTTGGAGATGATAGATACTATCCAAAAACGCACTATGATCTTGTTTTCTGGCCACTGCTTCATCTCAAAATGGTGGTGGATAGGAGCCATTAAGAAGATGCGTTTCTTGCGGAGTTTGAAGCTTCCTACTTGCAAGATTACCGAGAGTGTCTCTATGACAAAAATGAGTCCGATGAGAAGTAGCAAGATCTCGCTTTTGGAGATGATGGCGAGGTAGCCCAAAAACGCTCCGATGGTGAGTGAGCCACTATCGCCCATAAAGACCTCTGCGGGGTGGGAGTTGAACCACAAAAACCCGCTAAGTGCCCCTATGAGGGCACTTGTGATGATGGCTACTTCGCCTATGTTGATGTGCGGGGTGAGTAGGTATGAGCCGAGCGTAATGTTGCCTGTGATGTAGATGATGATGGTAAATGATGCGAGTGCGGCGATGCTTGGCACTGTGGCAAGTCCATCTAGTCCATCGGTGAGGTTTACGGCGTTTGATGCAGCGATGATGACGAGTGCCCAAAAGATGATGGCAAAAATGCCCATATCAAAGAGTGGAGATTTTAGAAATGGTATGTAGAGGTTGCTATCAAAACTGCTTTGTGTGTAGATAAATATGCTAAGAGCAAGGGCAAAAATGCTTTGTAGGAGTAGTTTGGTGCGGGCTTTTAGACCTGCTAGGTTTTCGTTTTTGCGTACTTTTGCGATGTCGTCTTGGTAGCCGATGAGTGCAAAAAGAACAAGCGTTACGATAGCTCCAAGAGCGTAAGTACTAGAGAGCTTGATGCTAAGAAGTGAGGCTATAATGGTGGCAAATATGAAGACGATCCCACCCATGGTAGGGGTTTTTGCCTTGCTTTGGTGGCGATCTGGTGCCCACTTGTTGATGGGTTGGTGACTTGAGCTACTTTGTGCCCATCTGATGAAGTGAGGCATCAAAAATAGTGTCAAAAAGAGTGCTATAAAAAATGCTATGCCAGAGCGAACCGTGATGTAACTAAGAAGGTTGAAGTGGAAAGTTTCATAGAGCCAGTAGAGCAAAAGAGATCCTTCAGAATGTCTGCTGTAAATAGGGTATGTTTAGCAAATTAAATTGAATTATATTCTTTGTTAAATGTTAAGAGGCTTAAAAATATAGTTATTTGAGTTATAAAATATCACTAAGTTTTAAGTTGCTTGCGATATTTAGACTATTGAAATGTGTATTTTTTTCGCAACCATAAGAGCTTAACAACACAAGTTTTATATCAAATTTTCCTTTTAGAGCGTACTTTTTAAACATCTGTATTTTATGTAAAAGATTCTCCTTGTACTCCTTTGAAATCGCAAACTCCTTGTTGTAAAATTTGCACTCGACTATATCATAGACGCTATTTTCATACTCAACTATAAAATCAATTTGAGCCCCTCTATCTTGACTATTTCCTGCAAAACTCCAATACCCATAATTTTTTGCTAAACCTTTTGTGCTTCTTGCTAACAGATAGAGATCAATATTGACTAAGCATAAGATCTCAAAAGCAAAACCACTCCAAATGGTATAACTTTGCGTGTTCATAATGGTGCTAAAGTATGGTTTTTGAAGCGTCATCAGCTCATTTTTACTAAACTTGCTAACCCATTTGTTGTAGAAAAGTACAAAAAAATCACTCACTATATATTTTGCGTTTATTTTTGAGTTTAACTTCGATAAAGGCAGTATAAAACCCGCTTCGCTTAGCTCTTCAAGGGCATCTTTTATCTTAGAGCCAGACTTCTCATTTAGCTCACCTGCTAGCTCTGTTTGCGTAAAACCGCTCTGCTTTTGACTTAAGATCTTAATAATAGATGAGTAGTAGTTTGCCTTTGTGTCAAAAAGGGACTTTAAAACTTCGCTATACTCTTTTTTTAGATGCCCATTTACATCAAAAATAAGCTCATCTATGTTTTGAGAGATAGTTTTAGAGCTATCTAGCAGACTTAGATATTTTGCAACCCCGCCAAAAATCATATAGATCTCTGCTACTGTTTTGTCATCGAGGCTAAATTTTTTCTCTTTTAGTAGATACTCTTTCGTCTCTTTTAGATCAAAAGGCTTCAAATGGATCTTTATGTCTAACCTTTGATAGAGTGGACCGCTACTATCTTCAAATATCTTGTTTTTTATCCAAGATGAGTTAGATCCGCAAAGAATTAGTGCTATATTTTTATTATTTAGTGCAAATTCATTCCAAAAGTACCCCAAAGCCCCGATAAATCCAGCACTATTTCTTTTATCGATCCAAGGAACTTCATCTAAAAATAGGACAACTTTTTGGTTTTTTTCTTGAAACTTTTGTATGGTTTTTTTCAAAAAGTTAAAAGCTTCCATCCAGTTTTCTATATTTTTTGTCGGACTTACTTTAAACCAGTCGTAGATCGCTTCTATAAAATTATCTTTTTGGATATTACTATCAAGCAGATATGAACCAGTAAAGCGAAAAAATAGGCAATCTTTTTTATACTCATCAAACATATAGTTGATCAGATATGTTTTTCCTATCCTTCTTCTGCCATAAACTGCTATAAGTTTGCTCTGTTCATCTTCACAAGCATTTGTTAAAATTTCTAGTTCTTTATGTCTTCCGATCATTTTGGCTCTTTTTTGTATGTTGATTTTATAATATTAGCATAATAAACGAAATATTACTTATATTTTTATATTAAATTTCGTAAAATAACTAAGAAAACGAAATCTTTTATATAAAAAGGTGAAGCAGTAAATTAAAGTAGCGTTAGATATAATTAGCTAAAACTTTAGAGAGAAGATTGATCGTGAGCAAAAAAGTAGTTTTAGTAATCACAGATGGGATCGGACATAGTACAAAAAGCAGGTACAACGCTTTTGCAAATGCTAAAAAGCCAACATACGACTCGCTTTTTGAAAATGTCCCATACTCGCTTATAGAGACGCATGGGCTAAGCGTGGGGCTTCCCAAGGGGCAGATGGGTAACTCCGAGGTGGGGCATATGAGCATAGGAAGCGGGAGAGTGCTCTATCAAGATCTAGTTCGCATCTCGCTTGCACTTGAAGATGGTAGTCTTGAGGCAAATGAGGAGTTTAAAAAGCTTCTTGCAAGCTCAAAAACACTGCATCTTGTGGGGCTTGTGAGTGATGGTGGAGTGCACTCGCATATAGATCATCTAAATGGCGTAGCAAGACTTGCAAGCAGGGCGGGACTAAAGGTGTGGATCCATGCTATAACCGATGGACGCGATGTTTCGCCAACTTCAGCTAAGATTTACTTAGATCAGATCTATACAGATGAAAATGTACGCATCGCAACGGTTGCAGGGCGTTTTTATACGATGGATCGTGACAACAGGTGGGATCGCGTAAAGCTAGGATACGATGCGATCGTAGAGGCTAGCCCAAAAACTACGCTAGATCCGCTAAGCTACATAGATGCGAGTTATGCCAAAGATGAGCTAGATGAGTTTGTGTTGCCAACTGCCTTTAGTGGCTATGATGGCGTGAGTGATGGCGATGCTCTGCTGATGTTTAACTTTAGAAGTGATCGAGTAAGAGAGATCACTTCAGCTCTTGGAAGTGACGAGTTTGGCGGGTTTGAGAGAGCAAAGAGGGATCTTTATATAGCGACTATGAGCGAGTATGATAGTAGCTTCAATTTTAGTGTACTCTTTAAAAAAGAGATCCCGCAAAATACGCTTGCAGAGGTGGTTTCAAATGCTAAGCTTAGACAGCTTCACACCGCAGAGACGGAGAAGTATGCTCATGTGACATTTTTCTTAAACGGTGGGATTGAAGAGCCGTTTGTGGGCGAGAGCAGAGTGCTAATCCCCTCGCCAAAGGTGAAGACTTATGATCTGCAACCGCAGATGAGTGCCCCACAGGTGGGTGACGCGGTGCTTGCGGGTATGCGTGAGGGGTATGATCTGGTGGTTGTAAACTTCGCAAATGGCGATATGGTGGGACATACTGGCGACTATGAGGCAGCTATGATGGCGGTTGAAGCGGTAGATCACGAGCTTGGGCGTATAGTAGATCTAGCAAAACGCGAGGGCTATGCGGTGGTGATCACATCAGATCATGGAAACTGTGAAGAGATGAGAGCTGATGATGGAAGCGTGCTAACTAACCACACAGTGGGCGAAGTTTACTGTTTTGTGATCGCTGATGGTGTAAGGAGTGTGGAGAGTGGAGCTCTTTGCAACATCGCTCCAACGGTGCTGAAGCTAATGGGACTTGAGATCCCACAAGAGATGCAAAAACCTTTAATATAAACAACTAGGAGAAGAGATGAGATTTAGCGGAAAAAATGTACTAATAACAGGTGCAAGCAGGGGTATAGGAGCAAGTGTCGCAGAGGTGCTTGCAGGGTATGGTCTAAAGGTGTGGATCAATTATAGAAGCTCTGCTAGCGAGGCAGATGAGCTTCAAGCTCGCATCGAAGCAAATGGCGGAAGTGCCGCTGTGATCGGGTTTGATGTGAGTGATGAGGCGGCATTTGTAGATGCAGTGAAGCTTATAGTTGATAGCGATGGAGGGCTTGAGTATCTAGTAAATAACGCTGGGATCACCAAAGATGGTCTTGCTATGAGAATGAAAAATGATGACTTTTTGGCGGTGATAAACGCTAACTTGACATCGGCGTTTGTGGGGTGCAGAGAGGCGTTTAAGGTGATGAGAAAAAAGAAGTTTGGCTCAGTTGTAAACATCGCTTCGATCGTTGGTGAGACGGGTAATGCGGGGCAGGCTAACTACTGTGCATCTAAAGGTGGAGTGATCGCTATGACAAAAAGTTTTGCACTTGAGGCAGCAAGTAGTAATATTCGCTACAACAGCATCACCCCAGGCTTTATAGCAACCGATATGACCGATGTGCTAAGCGATGAGATCAAGGCGAGTTTTACGACTAAGATCCCACTTGGGCGATTTGGTGAAGCTAAAGAGGTAGCTGAGGCGGTGGCGTTTTTGCTAAGTGATAGCTCAAGCTACATAACGGGTGAGACGCTCAAGGTTAATGGTGGTATGAATATGGCATAGGGCTTTTTTCTAGCCTAGGTTTAGGTTTTTTAAGATAAATATGCTACAATTTCGACACAATTTCAATAAAAATTAGGAGCTATAATGGCACTTTTAGAAGATATAAAAGCGGTGGTTGTGGAGCAACTAGGCGTAAACGCTGATGAGGTTAAAGAGGACTCTAAGTTTGTAGAAGATCTAGGTGCAGATAGCTTAGATGTGGTGGAGCTTGTTATGGCACTAGAAGAGAAGTTTGATATAGAGATCCCTGATGATGAGGCTGAAAAGATCAAAACTCTAAAAGATGTAGTGGACTACATAGAGAGCAAAAAGTAGCCATACGCCGAGTTTCGGCGTTGCTATTTGTTTGGTTTTTTTTATTGGTATAGGGCTATGTCAATAAAAAGAATCTTATAGTTTAGCGGAGTGTTGTATGAGAAGAGTGGTGGTAACTGGGATCGGAACGATTAACGCCTTGGGTAATGATAAAGAGAGTTCGTTTAAGGCGATCTGCGATGGTGAGTGCGGGATCGATCAGATCTCTTTGTTTGATGCGAGTGAGTTTAGCGTAACCATAGCTGCTGAGGTGAAGGGCTTTGATCCAGCAACTGTTATGGACGCAAAAGAGGTCAAAAAAGCAGATCGTTTTATACAGCTTGGCTTAAAAGCTGCTGCGGAAGCGATGGAAGATGCTAACTTTGGCGAGGGTATAGATAGAGATCGCTTTGGTATAAGTGCAGCTTCTGGGATTGGCGGACTACCAGCTATTGAGAAGAACTCTATCATACTTGAGACTAGAGGATCTAGACGGATTAGCCCATTTTTTATACCTTCAGCTTTAGTAAATATGCTAGGCGGTTTTATCTCCATAGAGCATGGTATAAAAGGTCCAAACTTAGCGAGTGTAACTGCGTGTGCAGCGGGAACTCATGGCATAAACGAAGCAACAAAAACCATCATGGTGGGTGGAGCTGATCGTATGCTAGTAGTGGCTGCTGAGTGTGCTATAACGGGTGCTGGGATCGGTGGTTTTGCAGCTATGAAGGCACTCTCAACTAGAAATGATGATCCAAAGCGAGCTTCAAGACCATTTGATGCTGATCGTGATGGGTTTGTGATGGGTGAGGGAGCTGCGGCATTGGTGCTTGAGGGCTATGAAGAAGCAGTTGCAAGAGGGGCTAAGATCTACGCTGAGATCATAGGTTTTGGTGAGAGTGGTGATGCTAGCCATATAACAACGCCAAGCCTTGATGGTCCTGCAAGAGCAATGAGAGCAGCTTACGAGATGGCGGGCAGACCAAAACTTGACTATGTAAATGCTCATGGAACAAGTACACCGATCAATGATAAAAATGAGACAGCAGCACTAAAAGAGCTACTAGGTGGCAAGGAGAACTGCCCTCCGATGAGCTCAATCAAGGGTCAGTTAGGGCACTGTCTTGGTGCAGCAGGCGGGATCGAAGCAGTAGTTTGTCTAATGGCTATGCGAGATGGGATAATCCCGCCAACTATCAACTACACTACGCCTGATGTCGATTGTGATCTAGATGTGGTACCAAACAAGGCAAGAAGAGCCGAGCTTGAGTATGTGATGAGTAACTCATTTGGTTTTGGCGGAACTAATGGTGTTGTCATCTTTAAAAAAGTCTGAAAGATCGAGGATTATTAGTGGCTACTTATCTTGAGTTTGAAAAAAATATAAAAATCTTGCAAGAGGAGATCATCTCTGCAAGAGTGCGTCATGATGATGCTGAGGCAAATAAGATTCAAGCCAAGCTAGACAAAGAGGTCTCAAAGGTTTATGGCTCTCTTAGACCTTTTCAAAAGCTTCAGCTTGCTCGTCACCCAGATCGCCCTTATGCACTTGACTATATAAATATGCTACTAACTAACAAGTATGAACTTCACGGCGATAGACACTTCCGTGATGATCCTGCGATCCTTTGCTATGCGGGCTATATAGGTGATCAAAAAGTGTTTGTCATAGGTGAGCAAAAGGGTAGAGGAACGAAAAATAAGCTAAAGCGAAACTTCGGTATGCCTCACCCTGAGGGGTATAGAAAGGCTCTTAGAGTTGCTAAAATGGCAGAGAAGTTTAAGGTGCCACTCATTATGCTCATCGACACTCCAGGTGCATACCCAGGGATTGGTGCTGAGGAGCGAAACCAGAGCGAGGCGATCGCTAGAAACCTGCTTGAGCTTGCGAAGCTAAACACCAAAAGCATCTCCATAGTAATAGGCGAGGGCGGAAGCGGTGGAGCACTTGCCATTGGTGTAGCCGATAAGTTAGCGATGATGCGTTACTCTGTCTTTAGTGTGATTTCACCTGAGGGGTGTTCTGCGATCCTTTGGAATGACCCTGCGATGGCAGAAGCTGCAACAAACGCGATGAAGATCACAAGCACAGACCTAAAAGATCTAGGACTTATAGATGATATACTAGATGAGCCACTCATCGGTGCTCATAGAGATAGAGAGGCGGCTGCGTCTGCACTAAGAGAGTATGTTCTAAAAAGCCTTGAGGAGCTAAGCGAGCTTAGTGATCAGCAGAGACTAGATCTAAGGTACAAAAAACTAACTTCAGTTGGGGCATTTAGCGAGTAATGTCAAGCTTCAAAGAGGACTCACTTGAGTACCACCGCTCAAAAGGAGTTGGTAAGAGTGCGGGCAAAACAGGCACACTTCTAACAAAGCCTTGTGACACTACAAAAGAGCTATCTATGGCGTATAGCCCTGGAGTTGCCTACCCATGCTTAGAGATCCAGTATGATTGTCTAAACTCGTTTGAGTACACAAACAAGGGCAATCTAGTAGCAGTCATCTCAAACGGTACGGCGGTTTTGGGACTTGGCAATATTGGGCATTTGGCTAGCAAGCCCGTGATGGAGGGCAAGGCAGTACTTTTTAAAAAGTTTGCAAAGATAGATGCGGTTGATGTTGAGGTAGATGCTAGAGATAGCGAGGATTTTATAAAAGTTGTCGCTGCGATCGCTGATACTTATGGTGGTATAAACCTAGAAGATATCGGTGCTCCTGAGTGTTTTTATATAGAAGATCGCCTAAAAGAGATCTGTAAAATCCCTGTGTTTCATGATGATCAGCATGGTACTGCGGTGATCACAACTGCGGGGCTTTTAAATGTTCTGCTTATGAGTGGCAAAAAAGTAGATGAGATCAAAGTTGTAGTAGTTGGTGCAGGAGCTAGCGGGCTTTCATGTGCAAAGATGTATAGATCCATCGGAGTCAAAAACATAGTGGTTGTAGACTCTAAGGGTGTGGTGCACACAAAAAGAGAGAACTTGAGTAGAGAAAAACTTGAGTTTGCCATAGAGAGTGAAGCAAGGACGCTAAGCGATGCGATGGTTGGTGCTGATATGATGCTGGGCTTCTCAAAGGGCGGAACGGTTACAGAGGCGATGGTGTTATCAATGGCAAAAGATCCTATCATCTTTGCATGTGCAAATCCAACTCCAGAGATTATGCCAGATGTCGCAAAGGCACTAAGAGATGATCTCATCATCGGTACAGGTAGAAGTGACTTTGCAAATCAAGTAAATAATGTGCTTGGTTTTCCATTTATCTTTCGTGGTGCTTTAGATGTGCGAGCTAGAAAGATCACAGAGGGTATGAAGATAGCTGCGGCAAAAGCTTTGGCTGCTCTTGCCCGCGAAGATGTGCCTGATAGTGTAAAAAAAGCTCACGATAGAGAAGATATGAGCTTTGGCAGGGAGTATATAATCCCCTCACCTTTTGATCCTAGACTCCTGCCAACGGTTGCTTACGCAGTGGCTAAGAGTGCCATAGAAGAGGGTGTTGCTAGAGTTGAGAACTTTGATCTTGATGCTTATAGGATAAGGCTTGAAGAGCTAGCTAGTCTCTAAAATAGTCAAGCTTATAGCTTAATACTCGCTTAATCTGATACAAAAAAGATCTACTTTTTACAAAATGTTTAGTAAATACTCATAAAATGCCTTTTATTTAAGCTTTTTTTGCTAAAATTCCACTCGTCCAGCGCTGGGTTACCAAACTCTAAAGGACGGCCTTCGTGGAATCAATACCCTATGTCATTGATACCCTCTACACATTAGTTGCTATGACGCTAGTCATTTTTATGGTTCCTGGTTTTGCTATGTTAGAAGCTGGGATTGTGAGAACAAAAAATGTTACCACAGTTTTAACCATCAATGTCCTCATTTACGCTATCGCGTCACTATCATTTTTACTTTTTGGTTACATACTCGCTTTTGGAGATTTTCTAAGCAGTGGTGTGAGTATGTATGCGGCGTTTTTATTTCAGATGGCTTTTGTCGGAAAGGTCATAAACATCATGAGTGGTGGAGTTGGCGAGAGGGTTAGGGTGATACCGCTCTCACTATTTAGCGTAGTGATGGCGTCGATCATCTACCCGCTTGTGGTCAATGTTAGCTGGGGTGCGAACTTTTTAAGCGGGAGCATGTTTGAGCTTAGTATGCACGATCTAGCTGGATCTAGCGTGATCCACAGTAGTGGCGGTTGGGCACTCTTGGCTGCTATCTTGATAGTTGGATCTAGAGAGGGGCGTTATACAAAAGAGGGTGGTGTGCGAGCGATACCTGCATCAAACATACCTCTTGTGACGCTTGGAGCTTTTTTGCTTTGGATCGGTTGGTTTGGGTTTAATGGCGGAAGTGTTGGCTCGATTGCAACCAAAGAGGGTGCAGATCTTGTTGCACTAACGATTTTAAACACAAACACCGCGGGCTTGGGCGGTGCGATCAGTGTTGCGATCATCATGCAGATGATGTATAAAAAGTTTGATATCACCATGATACTAAATGGTGCACTAGGTGGCTTGGTGGCGGTGACTGCTGGAGCTGATCTTTATGATATCTACACGCCCATTTTGGTGGGTGCTATCGGCGGAGTGGTAGTTGTTGTTGGTGTCTTTTTGTTTGACAAGATGAGGATCGATGATCCAGTTGGTGCTTTGAGCGTGCATCTGCTTAATGGCATCTGGGGTACTCTAGCAGTTGGGATCTTTGCTTCAAATGGGGAGAGTATCACGATGCTTGGGCAACTAAAAGGGGTTGTGCTCATCGCACTCTTTACATTTGTTAGCTCATTTGTAGCTCTTTATATTATAAATCGTTTTGTGCCTCTAAGAGCAAAAAAAGATGATGAGATGCTTGGGCTAGATGTGCGTGAGTGTGGTCTTGAGGCGTACCCAGAGTTTAAAAGAGCTTTTAATTAATGAGGATCTGATAAAATGTTACACAAAGGATCGAACTTGAAAAAGATAGAAGCGATAATTAGACCCTCAAAGCTAGAGGAGTTAAAAGATGCGTTGGCTCATGCAGGGGTAGCTGGTATGAGCGTAGCAGAGATACGAGGTCATGGACGGCAACTTGGGCATAGCGAGCTATATAGAGGTGCTGAGTATGTTGTCGATTTTGTGCCAAAGATGAAAGTTGAGCTTATAGTAGCAGATGCTGATGTTAAGCGGTTGGTTGATGTGATCGTTGAAGCAACTAGAACGGGAAATATCGGAGATGGCAAGATCTTCATCTCCCCTGTGGAGAAGATCATAAGGATCAGAACGCTTGAGGAAGATGAAGAGGCGATCTAGAGGCTAAGTAGATCAAACTCTTTTAGCTTCTGCGGATCAAACTTTGGTCTGCGGAGCTGTTTGGCACTTTTGGAGTAGTTTATGAGATCTTCTGTGCTTCTAACGCTTGGATCTAGCCTGCTTAGGCAGAGCTTGAAAAGCTCATAGGTTATGAGCACATCGCACATCGCTCGGTGGTGGTTTGCCTCTGGTTTTAGTAAAAAAACTCGGTTGAGATGCGAGAGAGCGTATTTGTAACTCTCAAGCGTTCGGCGAGAGAGATCTAGCGTGCATATGGAGCGGTTTAGTAGTGGCGACATTCCGATACTCTGCAAGCTTTTAGAGATAAAGTTGTAGTCAAACTTAGTGTTGTGAGCTATGAAAATAGTGCTACCCAAAAACGCTCTAAACTCCGCTAGCACGCTCTTTAATGGGGGTGCGTTAAGTGTCATCTCCTCTTTTATGCCTGTTAGATCTTCTACAAAACTAGAGATATGATCGCACCTCACTAAGCTCTCAAAGCGATCCTCTATCTCGCCACCTACCACCTTTATGGCGGCTATCTCGATGATAGTAGGCTCTTTTGTGCCACTTGTTTCTATGTCCACTATGCAAAACGACTCCTCGTTGATAGTGCGAAGTGAGCTACTAAAAAAGTAGTTGTTAAACTCTTTAACTAGATCTAGTCCACTTGATCGCCACGCCTCTAAGGTAGGGTCTAGATCACCCTTTAGCTCAAGAGAGAGCCTGCTTTGACTCACTCCACAAGAGCTTAAAAGCGAGATGGTTTTAGCCTCAAGCCCTAACTCAACTCTTGGCATTTGCTATAAACTCTCTTACTTTTTTGGCATCTTTTTTGCCAGCACTCATCTCAACTCCACTGCTCACATCGACTCCATAAAAACCTAGCCTCTTTACCTCTAGCACATTTTGTGGATCTAGCCCGCCAGCAAGGATTATCTTTGAGGTATCTACCCCGCTAAAGAGATCTAGATCTAGACCCACTCCACTTCCACCATAAGCCTCACTAAAGCTATCTACTAAGCGGTACTCGCTCTTAAAGAGATCTAGATCTGCTCTATTTTTGGCTCTTACTACCTTTAGATGAGGCAAGAAGATCTGCTCATAAACTTTTGCATCTGCTTCAAAGTGGATCTGAGCAAGCGTGCAAAGAGCTTCTTGTGTGTAGGAGTTGATCGTTTGTGCATCAGCGTTTACAAAAAGTGCTACTTTTTCTACAAAAGGTGGTAGTTTTTTGATGATCTCTTTAGCATCTCGCGGGTGAATGAAGCGTTTGGAGTGCTCATAAAAGACAAACCCTAGTGCATCCGCCCCTGCGTCAATGGCGACTTTTGCATCTTCGTAGTTGGTGATACCGCAGATCTTAACTCTCACGCCTACACCTTTAGAGACTCTATGGCACTTTTTAGATCCACACTGCCAAAAATATAGCTACCCGCCACTACCACATCTACGCCAGCATCTTTTAGAGCGTGGATATTTTGATCACTCACTCCGCCATCAACCTCGATGAGGCACTTTGGGTTTAGCCTTTGACGCATCTCATCTAGCTTTTTTGCCTTTGGTATGACGCTATCAATGAAGCTTTGACCGCCAAAGCCAGGGTTTACACTCATAAGCAAAACCATATCTAGATCTGCTAAGATATACTCGATCATCTCAGGTGGGGTGTGTGGGTTTAGAGTGATCGCAGGACTGATCCCATAAGATCTTATGCGTTGTATCAGCCTGTGTGGGTGCTTCTCCTCCTCTATATGAAACGATATGTAGCGAGGCTTTAGCGGAGCAAATAGATCTACAAAAAAGGTGTTGTTTTGCACCATGAGGTGAATATCTAGTGGCTTTGAGGCAGCTTTTGCGACTGCACTAACCACGACAGGACCGATGGTGAGGTTTGGTACAAAATGCCCGTCCATCACATCTACATGAACAAGATCACAACCCGCATCGCAGATCGCTCTCACATCTCGCTCTAAGTTGCCAAAATCGGCAGATAAAATACTTGGTGCTACTAGCATATATATGGTTCCTTGTATGGTAATTGTGTATAGATTGTGACTACCTTTATAGCTTGGATTGCTTCGTCACTTCGCTTCTCGCAATGACTGCTCTACCTAGTCAAAAAAAACACAAACTTATCTCCCGAAAACTCAAGCTCCACTAACGCACCTTTTCTCTCGCCTATAACAGAGCAGAGATCTGCTATCTCTTTGTATGTTCTAGGCAGGGTTATATCAACTGAGATGTCGCGATCAGCTAGGAGAGTTTTGATCTTGCCACCTACGATATTTACAAGTTCAGCGAGTGTGTCAAGGATCAGATCTAGATCATCAGTCTGCTCGCCTATGAGTAGTTCGCACGCTTTTTTGGCTATGGCGGTGGGGAAGATGAGAACCACCATACCATCAAGCGAGCCGTAGTAGCCGATGGAGCTTGCTATCTTGCCATCTGGATCACCTAGGCTAAGAGTCGTTAGCTCTACACTCTTTTTGATCGCTTTTGCATTTGTCATCATCTCTAGTGTGCTAACTGCGGCATCTATGAAGCTTGGAAGCTCTAAGATATTTTTCTTGTTGATGGTTTTTAGGTTTTTGACATTTGCCGAAGTTCCCGCACCTAGTTCATCAAGTAGCTCTTTGTTTTTGAGTATGTCGTCCATATGCTCAAAAAACATAATCCCCGCATCTTCAAGCGTGTTTTTAAACACGATGGGTGTTTTGTCAAACTTAAGCCCAACAAAGCAGAGCGTAGCGTTATACTCCGCTGCGGCACTTGAGAGTTTGGAGAAGAAGTTGAGGGCATGCACATTCATACTAATGACATCAAACGCATCGAAGATAAAGAGCCTAAAGCCCACTCTTAGGGAGTTGTCGTGGTACTCTTTGTTAAATGAGCTGATGATACTGTTATCAAGATACGATGAGACGGAGTAGATGATGGCGTTGCCTGAAACTCGCGAGCCGATCTTTTGCCCCATCTGCCCCAAAAAGCTAAGCTCGATGATCGCGTCGTAGCGATCTTTTGCTCTTCTTAGATCTATGTAGTCCTCTTCATTTTGGGCGATGATGGGGTTGTGTCCATTGTTGTGAAGCTCAATCGCAAGTGCGGCTCTTTGGCTCTTGTCCTCGATCCAGAGTAGTACATTTTTAGACTCATTTTTAAAGCTTGAGGTGAAGAGATAGGCGATCTCTGCACTCTTAAATAGTGAAAAGTGCAAGTTGTTGCCGTAGTACTTTACGATGGTGTCGTACTTCTTTTTGTCATAGTCGCAAAAGCCCACTATAACGCTTTTTTGCTTGCGAAGTTTGGCAAAAAACCGCACAAATGATTCAAGCCCATTTTTGTTAAAGAAGATCACCTTTTTTAGCGAGACAAGTATCATCTCTGATGTGGCTTTTGAGAGATGGTTCATATCTTCTACGGTCAAAAAAGTATCGGTGTTGTTGCCATCTAAAAAGCCCTGCGGAGATACTATGGTGATGGCACTTTTGGTAACAGGCTTCACTCACCAACCTCCATAAGAGCCATAAACTCATCTTGGATCTCTAGTGTAAAGTCCACTTCAAACTCCAAAAAGTCGTTGAGTCCTGCTTGTGTGAACGCTGGTCTTGATAGCTCATAAAATAGTAGCAAGTGCATCCATTTGCCTAGGGTGTTTATCTGCTGTGAGGTAGATGGTTTTTTACCAGAAGATGTCTGCAAGATGGCGGCGATCTTTGGATCTAGATCCCATCTGTGAGCGATCATCTCACAGATATCAAAGAGATCATATGTCGTGAGGCGTTTTAAGATGGTGTTGTAGTCGATATCTGCACTAGATCTAAGAAGATCTACATCAGCTTTTTTACTACTAAAGATCGCCTCTGTAACTATGATGCTAGCAGGTAGCAGTGAGATGGCGGAAAATATTTGTGGATCTTTGATGTTAAGGTGCGAGAGGATCTTCTCCCATCTTTTAGAAAGTCCTGCTTGGAGATCTACAAATGAGGCTTGAGAAAGCTTGAAAAGCTCCCATTTTTTGGGATTTAGCAGTGAGATCATATAGTTGTGTACGCTTTGAAGTGAGAGCGAAACGCCAAATATACTAAAGATCTGTGCCACATCGCTTACTTGATGACTAAAGCCATATATAGGTTTATTAACTATATTTACTAGATATGCTCTAAGAGCTGGATCGCTTGATGCAACCTTTGCTGCTTTGGTAAGATCAGCAATGCGAAGCAGATCTAGTGTCTCTCTTAAAGCCCTTGAGGAGGGTGGAATGCGTGCAATGTATGACTCTATATCTGTTTTAGTTACCATAATTTGCCAAACTTTAATCTTTGAGTAAGATTTTACCTGCTTGTTCATAAAAAGTAGATAAACCGCAGTTGTAGTTTCGTTTAAGCGTAGCTTTTGTTAGTGGGTGGTATAATTCGCAACTTTTATTACACAAGGAACACAAGATGGCTAAAAGATGTGCTATTAGCGGTAAGGGTCCTATGGTTGGCAACAATGTTTCACATGCCAACAACAAAACAAAAAGACGCTTTTTACCAAATCTAAGATCTATTCGCATCACACTAGATGATGGAACAACAAGAAAGATCAAAATCTCAGCTAGCGAGCTTAGAACTCTAAAGAAAAACTCTTAGTACAACCCACCTCTTCGGGTTGTATTTCTCCCTCTACCTTAAAGATTTTTATACTATAATACCTCTAAAAAAAGTAGGATATCGTGTATAGTATTGTTCCAAAAAATGGCGGTGTGTGTGCAAGTAGTGGCTTTTTTGCCGATGGTGTAAGTGTAGGGCTTAAAAAAGACGGTGCACTTGATGTTGCATTTATATATAGTAGCGATCTTTGCGAAGTAGCAAGTGTTTTTACTACCAACAAGATGGCAGCAGCTCCCATAAAACACTTCAGATCTAAGGGTGAGCTCAAGACAAACTTCGTGCTTATAAACTCCAAAAACGCAAACGCTATGACTGGCAAAGAGGGTGTTGCAGACATAGAAGAAGTGCTATCTTACGCCCCAAAAGAAGCTACCAACCCGATCATGAGCTCTACTGGCGTCATAGGTGTAAGACTTCCAGTTGGTCGCATCAAAGAGGCATTTAGCAAGTTTGATCTAACAAGCCAAAACTCACAAAACGCTGCAAAAGCGATCATGACAACAGATAGTTTTGCCAAAACGATCGCATTTGAGGTAAAGCTTGATGATGGATCTAGCTTTAACATTGGAGCGATCGCTAAGGGTGCTGGTATGATAGATCCTGCGATGGCTACAATGCTATGCTTCATCACAACCGATGCAAAAGCTAGCAAAGAGGAGCTTCAAAACGCACTGAGCGGTGCGGTAAAGACGACATTTAATGCCATAAGTGTTGATGGTGACACCTCTACAAATGACACGGTTTTACTACTTGCAAATGGCAAAAGTGGGGCGTTTAACGCTGAGGCTTTTAGCGATGCGCTACATAAGGTGATGCACTTTTTGGCTCTGGAGATGGTACGAGATGGCGAGGGGGCAACAAAGCTTGTCACCTACAAAGTGAGTGGAGCAAAAAATGATGCCGAAGCGGAGATGGTAGCAAAGGCACTAAGTGACTCTTTGCTAGTTAAAACCGCTCTTTTTGGTGAAGATCCAAACTGGGGACGCATAGCCTCAACCGTGGGTGCAAGCGGGGCGGAGTGTAGTGAAGAGAGCCTTAGTATCTGGTTTGATAACCACTGTGTTTATGAAAGGGGAGTAAGCCACTTTGATGAGCAGATGGAGGCAAAATGTGCTGTTGTTATGCAACATCAAAAGTTTAGTATTAGCTGTGATCTAGGTGTTGGTAGCGGAAGTTTTAAGGCGTATGGGTGTGATCTGGGGCATGAGTATGTCAAGATCAACGCTGATTATAGGACATAGATGAAAAATTTTGCTCTTGGTTCGCTCGCTATTGCGATTTTTGTTATATCTACACTTGTGTTTTTAGGTAGTATGACAGAGGTTCGTATAGTAGCAGATGAGGATAGCTCCACGCTTAGAGCTCAGGCACAGAGTAGATCTCTTCGCTCAACTCCGCTGGAGGCGGGCAAACTACTAGATCTAGTAAGTAGCAAGCAAAACCCCATCACAAGGGCGAAAGTGGAGTTTGGCAAGGAGCTGTTTTTTGATGTTAGTCTCTCAAAGCATGGCAAAACGAGCTGTGCATCGTGCCACTCGCTTAGTAGAGATGTGGCAAATCCACCCATCTTGGGGGAGTTTGTAGCGGGCAAAGATGAGGGGGTGAGCGACTGTGCGTCGTGTCACTTGCGAGATCAAAGTGGAGTTGATCGCTTTACATTTTCTCAAGGTGATAACGCCACTCCTCACCCAAAACTGCTAAATGTACAGACTGTGCTAAATAGTGGCTTTTTTAAGCACTATACTTGGAGTGGTGAGGTTGGTAGTATCGCCGATGAGGCAAAGAGATCTTTTGAAGCAAAGCATAAGCATGCTCTTAGTAGCGATGAGGTGGTTGCTCGCGTGGCAAATGATCCTAAGTATACGGAGTTTGTAGATAGTAACTTAAGTATTGATACTATCGCAAATGCAATCGAGGCGTATGTCAAAACGCTTGTCACTTATGGGGCGTATGATCGCTTTATGGACGGTGATGATGATGCACTTTCACATCAGGCGAAGCGGGGTTTGGCAAACTTTATGAGGTTTGGTTGTAGTGGGTGTCATGGGGGTGTGGCACTAGGCGGCACTACGCTTCAGCACTTTCCACTCAGAGCGTTTGCGTTTTTTTATGAACTTCGGCTAAATGAGAGTCTTTTTGATCAGCTTAGATCTAGCGATAGCAGGCTTCCTTTTGACAATAGCGGGGGATTTTTGGGCAGAGATGATGCTCTAAAGTTTCGCGTACCAACTTTAAGAAATGTGACAAAAACATCACCATACTTTCATAATGGTGCGGTGGAGAAGATCTATGAGGCAGTGGATATCATGGCTAGACATCAGCTTGGTCGTAGACTTAGCGATGAGCAGATCAGCGAGATAGTTGCGTTTTTAAGATCACTTGAGGGAGAGATCGTGGAGTATGAGCTAAAATGAGACGCCTTATCTTTAAAGTAGTGCTAGTTTTGTTGTTTGTAAGTGGGGTGGTTTTGATGGACCAGCTAGCTGTAAAATGGGAGCTATATAGGGTGCTTCAACCGCTTCATATAGTTATGTCGCTTCTTTTTATACCTCTGTTTATGGTGCCATTTATGAGAAAACATATACGCTACTACTACCTAAAAAAGGGTGTAAAAAGCCCAAATGGTTGGCTAGTTTTAGCAGCTTTTGTGCTTGTAACACTTAGTGGGATCTACCTACTTTTGGTGGGCAACCGCGGGGGTGATGCGGTGGGAATAGCCTCGTTTTGGACTCATCTGCTACTCTCGTTTGCTCTAGTTCTGTTTTTCTTGTGGCACATAGCAAGACCAGCTGTTATGGTGATGCTTCTGCTCTTTTTGCCAGATCCAAGCTTGCAAGCAGAAGAGATCACACCGCTATCGCGTATGCAGATAGTAAATGGTGACGCCAAAGATTTTCATAGTAAAGATTTTACAAACTCCACTAGATGCAAGGAGTGCCACGCCGATATATTTAACCAATGGGCGGACTCAAACCACCGCCACATGGTAGGAAGCAACCGCTACTATATGGTGATGGAGACGCTTGCGGGTGAGGTGGAGGGCGAGGAGTTTAGGCAGTGGTGTATGAGCTGTCATAACCCTAGCGGACTTGCCATAGGACTAGAGAAAACTACGCATGGTATGAGTGGAAATGTCATAGATGGTGAGTCTTACGAGGTGGGTTCAGTTACACTGCAAAGGGGCTTTACCAAGCATGATAACTTCCGTGTAGAAGAGGGTGTATCATGTGTGAGTTGTCATCTCATAAGCGAGGCAACGCACGCAGGAAACGCCTCATACACCATAGATCTAGATCGTAAAAAGTACGCTCTTGAAGATAGTCGCTACACACTAGCTAAAAAGTTTAGCGACTTACTAGTAAACGCTAAGCCAGAGGTGCACAAGGAGAGTTATAGCAAGGATTTTTATAGAGATAGCAGGTACTGTGCATCTTGCCACGATGAGCAGCACCCCAAAAATGGCATAAAAATCGTCGCAACTTATGAGGAGTGGAGCAAGTCGGAGTATAACAACCCGCAAGATCCAAGCAAGCACAAAAGCTGTATAGATTGTCATATGACCTACTTAGAGGGTGGTAAATTTAGCCCGCTAAAGGGTAGATCTACCGATGGCGGAGCGATCAAAGATGATGTGAAGGTGCACTATTTTGCGGGGAGCAACTATTTTCTAACCTCACTGCGAAACCATGAAGCCGCTGATCAAACGATCCAGCTACTAAAAACTGCGGCAAAACTAGATCTAGGTCTTAGTGGGAGTGAACTAGTAGTGGGCGTGACAAATAGTGGTGCAGGACATCACTTGCCAACGGGTGTGGCGGACTTTAGAGAGCTTTGGCTAGAGGTAGAAGTAAGCGATGCTAATGGCAAAGTGGTGCTAAGTAGTGGCAAGCTTGATGAAAATGGTGAGATAGAAAAAGGCAGTAGGATTTTTCATAAAATCTTTGGCGATGATGAGGGCAAGCCTGTGGGACTGCTTTTTTGGAAGTATAAAACTATGCTAAAAGATACTCGCATACCAGCTAAGCAGAGGCGAGAAGAGAGGTTTGTCTTGCCAGAGGGTCTTGCTTATCCGCTAAAAGCGAGTGTGAAGCTAAACTTTCGCATCTACCCGCAGTGGGTGAGCGACGCTGTGCTCAAGAGCTTTAGCGTGCTACCAAACCCAGATATTCTCACTCTAAATAGCCTAGAGAAAGAGTTTAAAAGAAGTGACTAAGTAGTGGTGTATAATTTGCAATATTTTAAAGGTGTTTGCCATGATTTTGATGATAGATAATTATGATAGTTTTACATATAACATTGTTCAGTACGCAAGGGAGCTTGGGGCAGATCTAAAAGTGATCCGCAATGATGAGCTAAGCGTGGAGGAGATAGAGAAGCTTGCTCCTTCTAAGATCATCATCTCCCCTGGTCCTGCAACGCCTGATGAGGCGGGAGTGAGTTTGGAGGTGATTAGGCACTTTCAAGACAAGGTGCCAATTTTAGGGATCTGCCTAGGGCATCAAAGCATCGCACAAGCTTTTGGTGCAAAGGTGGTACGAGCCAAAAATATGATGCATGGCAAAACTTCGCAAGTGGGAGTAGTGTGCAAGAATGAGATCTTTAAAGATCTCCCAGATGAGTTTAGAGCCACCCGCTACCACTCGCTAGTAGTGGATAGATCTAGTCTAAATGATGAGATAGAACCACTTGCATATAGCAAAGATGATGGTGAGCTAATGGCACTCAAGATCAAAGACAAAGAGATCTATGGCGTGCAGTTTCACCCAGAATCCATTATGAGTGAGTATGGCAAAGAGATGATAGGAAACTTTTTAGATCTATGAACACAAAGCTTATCTTGCTACTTTTGGTGGTGGCAGATGCTATTTTTGTGCTCTTTTGGATCGATCGGCTCTCTATCTCTTATGATGAGGCGAGACTTCTGTATGGTGAGCTGACATTTTTACAGCTTCTACTTAGTGGCTCTTTAGCCCTATTTGGTAGCAGTGACTTCGCCCTTAGACTTCCGATGGCTACGATGCACATCGCATCACTACTACTTTTTTACTCACTTAGCAAGCACTATATCAAGTTGGAGCGAAATCGACTCTGGCTGCTTGTGATCTTTATGCTCCTACCTGGGATTATGAGCTCATCGCTTGTGGTAAATAGTGCGGGAGTTCTCATCTGCTTTACTCTTCTATATATATGGCTTTATAAAAATGGGTATAAAACCACTTCGATAATTACACTGCTACTATTTATTTTTATAGATCCATACTTTGCATTTTTATATTTTGGGCTTATATTTTACGCTCTTTGGCACAAAAAGTGGCGATTTTTGGTGCTAAATATAGTGCTTTTTGCCCTCTCTTTATCTATTTTTGGTATCGATATGCACGGCTCGCCAAAGGGCTATTTCCTCGATGTTCTTGGGATCTATGCGGCTATATTTTCGCCTATTATATTTATATTTTTGATCTACTCGCTTTATAGAAAACTCCTACTTCGCGACCTAGATATCGTGTGGTTTATCTCTAGCGTGATCCTTGTTGTCTCGCTTTTGCTTTCGTTTAGACAACGCATCGAGTTTGAGTATTTTGCACCGCTACTTATACCATCGCTACTTATTGTGGCTCAGATCTTTGAGCACTCATATCGCGTGAGACTACC
>JACDJB010001036.1_pt1 | contig 23780 bp, 27 predicted proteins | sample 7454121 | NCBI WGS metagenome assembly JACDJB01 (sample SAMN14253290, study PRJNA609438) | sludge metagenome | isolation source: sludge after 25d culture with pyrite | collected 2018-12-20
ATCGTGGCAGCTCAAGGCGGGCTTGCCGGTGCATACGCAACTGGAAGCCTGGGCGCGCAGTGCCGGCTGGACGTTTGCCTGGAAGGCAAAGCGCAGCTGGGTTGTGCCGGCTGACACGACGTTCGATGGCGAGTTCGACGTCGCCGTCGAGGCGGTCGTCAAGGCTCTTTACGACCAAGGCAAGCCGCTGACGCTCAAGCTATGGGAAGGCAACAAGGTTGCGGAGGTGGTCGATGGGTCCGTTTAATAAAACGCTGGTCGCAGCCCTGCTGGCACCGCTCTTCGCGGCCGGTTGCGCCACATCCGACAAGATCGAGCGCGACATCAGCCGCGAGCGTGGCGAGGCGGAAACCTACCGCGCGCAGATGGACGCCGCCAAGCGTGGTGGCTGGGTTGTGCGCGACAAGGGCATCAATATCGCCGGGTCGGAAGTGGAGATTGCGAGCGAGCGGCCCGATCCGGAGTGGATGCGTCGCCAGCATGTCTATGTCACGGCTGACCAGAAGCTCCCGGAGATCCTGTCGGCCCTGAGCCGTGAAATTGGCATTCACGCGCAGATTGCCGAGGATGCGGCGACGAAGCTCGCGGAAAGGTCGGCGAACGCCGCGTTCTATGTCGACTGGAGCGGCACGATCAAGGGGTTCCTGAATCACCTCGCGCTGCGCACCGGACTGTACTGGAAGTTCGAGAACGGCCGCATTCTGTTTTTCCGGGAAGAGACCCGCAACTTCCAGGTCTACCTGCCGGGCGGCAAGAATAGCCTGAGTTCGTCGATTTCCCTGTCCGCCGCTGGCGGCAGTAGCGGCAGTAGCGGCAGCGGCGGCGGGGGTAATACCGTGAGCGTGTCCTCATCGACGACCGTGGACGCCTACGACTCGCTGTTGAAGTCGGTGACGAGCATGGTTGGCGATGGTGAGGGCAAGGTCGCGATCAATCCGGCGCTCGGCGTTCTGACCGTGACGGCAAGCCCGCCGGTGCTGGAGCGGATAGGCGAGTTCGTCCGTGGCGTGAACGAGCGGTTTGCGCGAAACGTGATGATCAACATCAAGGTCTACAACCTGTCGCTTACGCGTGACCAGAACATGGGCGTGCAGTTGAACGACATGTTCCGCACGTTGTCGGGTGATTACGGTTTCCTGTTGCAGGGCGCATCGCTCATCCCGCCGTCGGGGGGGACGCCGGGGTCGATGATCCTGGAGCGCAGCACGACTACTGGCAGCCGCACGAGCCAACTGCTGGTCCAGGCACTCTCCCAGCTTGGCGATGTCTCGCTCGTGACCTCTGGTCAAGTCATCGCCGCGAATGGTCAGCCAGCGCCGCTGCAAGTCGGCAGCGAGATCAGTTACCTCGCCAGTTCGTCCACTACCGTGACGAGCGATGTCGGGGCGACGACAACCCTGACTCCGGGCAAGCAGTCGGTGGGGTTCACCGCGAACTTCCTGCCAACGCTGCTCGGGGACAACCGGATCCTGTTGCAGTACCAGCTCAATCTCTCGTCCCTGCTGTCGCTTGACAGCATCAACTCCGGGTCGGCGTCGATCCAGACCCCGAACGTCGCGACGCAATCGTTGCAGCAGCAGGCGTTCCTCAAGGACGGGCAGTCGATCGTGCTGTTCGGTTTCGAGTCGGGGCGTTCCGCTCACGACAAGAGTTATGGCCTCACCGGCGCCAGCCGCAACGCGAATGGCGAGCGCCAGATGATGGTTATCGTGATGGAGGTGTTCAGTGGTTCCAAAGACTAATACGCTCGCCATCCTGGCGCTTCTGGCCGGCGCCCCCCTCGCGGCTGCCGCGCAGACCCTTCCGCCGCCGGTCGTCGGCGGCGCTTATCTGGACGAGATGGCGCGTATGGATGCGGAGCTCCAGTTGCTGCGCAAGCGGCAGGAAGTGCGCCAGGCGCAGGACGCGCTGAATGGCACGTCCGCGTCGCCGGCGCAGATGCCCAAGGTCCTCGCCATCTACATGAGCGAGGGGCGGCTCGCGGCCGAAATCATGTACGCCCACGGGCTCGTCACCCGCGTCCGTGGGGGGGAAACGATACCGGGCGACATCCAGATCGTCTCGGTGGGCCCGAAGGGCGTCACCGTGCGCGTCGCTGGTGCCGGCACGAAGAGCGTGCTCGATTACGCGGTGCGCACTTCCGTGACCGCGCCGGTCGAGTCCGTCATTCCGATGGCACCCCCGGCGCCGATGGCGATGCCCGCTGCCGCGCCGTCGGCGGTGCGCTAAGCGCATCCGGAGCGCCCTGCTGTGTATATCAAGTTCCAGAACAACCTCAAGCTGGCGGTCGGTGGCGAATGGGTCATGCCTTCGGGCAAGGCCGAGGCGGCCGCGTTCCTCAAGACCCATCGCAAGTCCCGTGTGGTCGACCAGAAGATCATGGGGGAGCGCGTCATCGGTGCCTACCCGGGGAAGGACCCGGGCACCCATTCGGGCGCCTACCTTGTCGCGACGCTCGTGCCCAACGCGGTCGTTGTTCACGAAATGGGCGATGGCCAGTGGTGGGTGACGGCGATTCGCGACGGGATCCCCCTGGCCGACCACGACAAGGTCTGTGACTGGGAGTCCGCGTCGCGCATCATGACCGATGTGCTGGCGTTCAATCCCTCCGCGACGCTTATCGGTAGTGCGCCCAGCGCCAGCCGTTCGCTCGAAAGCGTGCTTGCCGACGCCGACAAGAAAACTCTGGCGGCGGCGCGCATCGCCTCGCCTGGCGCGGCCTTGCGGGCCGCCGGGGTGGCTGTTGGCGGAATCGCGCTGGCTGGGCTTGTCGTGTGGGGCGGCTGGGTTTTTATTGTCAAGCGCGCTGCGGAGCAGGCCCCGAAGGGCAGTGCGCTCTCGGCGCTTGCCGTCGAACAGCAGAAGAAGCAGGCGGCCGAAGCCTATCGTGTGCAGGCGGTGGCGGCCATCAAGGAACAGGCGGCCGAGTTCGTTCGCGGCGTGCCGGCCGCGGCGGCGATCGCCTATGCCCGCGGGGCTGTGCAGGGTGAAGGCCTGAGCTATCGTGGATGGCGCCTGCGTAGCGTGCAGTGCGACGTTCTGGCGGGAACTTGCAAGAAGACCTGGATCAAGAGCGCGCACGGTGCCTGGCATATCGATATCTCCGACATCAAGGCGCGCGCGGGGATCGCGGAGCGTGCGGGCGTGGAAAGCGTGAACGCGACGGACATCGCGTACGACTTCGCCCGGCCGGCGCCTGCCACGCAGGCGATCCCCGTGGCGCGGGCGGATGGGGCGCTGATGGCCGCGGCCATCCGCGATCTGTACAGCCGCTACGCGATCCAGATCACGATGCCGACCGCCGCCGTTGCCGCCGCCGCGACTGTGCCGCCTGCACCCGAGGGGGCGACGCCAGTGCCCGCCGCGCTGGGGTCCACGCTCGACATCAAGGCCAACGGGCCGCTTGCGCTTCTGGAGGCGGCGGCCGGCCACCTGGATGCTATCGGGGTCAAAGTCGAATCGTTTAGCGTGGATGCCATCGACACCCTGACGCCGTCGGCGTCGATGTCGGGCAAGCTGATCGTGGAGGTGGTGGACCATGGGGCTCTTTGATCGCGTTCCACCGTTGCGCGCATCGCGTGCAGCGGCTTCCACGCCTGCGGCGCCGGTGCGCTCGGCGGCCAAGGTGCCGCAGGCCGTCGAGAAGCCGGAAAAGGAACGTGTGCTGGTTCTCAACAAGTCCGACCAGATTCCGGACGGGGTCGTCGTATCGGGGACCGGGGGGGCGGTTGAAATCTCCGCCGAACGGCGTGTCGACTTCGTGCTGATTCACGCCCCAAACAATCATGTTCATGTGATGGTGAGCCAGGAACAGTACGGCAAGCCGGCCATGTTCGATGTGCGCCGCCGTGTGCATGATGCCGGCTACCAGTCCGAGGTGTCGTGTGCGACCCGGGACATCATCCAGATCGCCTACAGCCATCTCAAGTCGAGCGTCATTGGCACTGCCGAGGATAGCGACACGGAAATCGAGGCGCTGATCGATCGCCTGGTTGACGAAGCGCACCGGAAAAAAGCATCGGATATTCATATCGAGACGCGTGGCGCGAGCGCCGACGTCATGTTCCGCGTCAACGGCGTGCGGATCTTTCATGCCAACGTCGCCTCGGAGACGGCGCACGCAATGGGCAAGGTGCTCTACTCCGTGCATGCCGACTCGGGATCGAAGGATATCACCTGGGACACGCAGAGCGTGGCGGACGGTGCCATCGAGTGGGTCGCGGCGTCCGACGGTGCGCGCCTGCAGCTGCGCTTTTCGTCGTCGCCGATCTATCCGACCGGCAATTTCCAGATCGTCATCCGCATCCTGACGATGGAGGGCGCGGCGCCCCCCATCGCGAAGCTCGGCTACTCGCAGGAGCAAGTCGATCTGCTCGACACCATGAGCGCGGGTCAGAACGGGATTGTGATCCTGTGCGGCCCGACGAACTCGGGTAAGTCAACGACGTTGCAAAGCGTCATCGGGCGGCTCTTCGAGCGGCGCGGCAAGGAAATCAAGATCATCACGGTCGAGGATCCCGTTGAATACGTGATCCCTGGTGCGTGCCAAATTCCGGTTGCGCGCAAGCGCGCCTCGTTGATGGATTCGGGTACCGGATCGGTGTTCTCGACTTTCCTGCGCGGCACGCTGCGCCAGGACCCGGATGTGGTGCTGGTGGGCGAGATCCGGGATCTGGAGAGTGTCATGGTGACGCGGGATCTCGTGCTGGCCGGACGCAAGGTGTTCGCGACACTGCATGCGAACTCGGCATTGTGGGCGTTCATGCGGCTGCGCGAGATTGGCCTGCCGTGGGAAGTGCTCACAATGCCGGGGTTCATCGCAGGGGTCATCTATCAGCGTCTGCTGCCGCGCTTGTGCGAGCACTGCGCCGTGCCTCACGACCAGGCACCGGAGATGACCGACGATCTCAGGCATCGCCTGGGCTACGTCGTCGACTTCAGTGAACACAAGATCCGTTTCCGCGGCGCCGGTTGCAAGCATTGCAATGGCACCGGCATCGCCGGGCGGGCCGCGGTCGCCGAGATGCTGGTGCCGGACCGCGCCTTGCTGAAACACCTGGCGGCGAACCGCTTTCTCGAAGCGGAGGCGCATTGGCGCGCCGGGCCGGGTGGCGCGATGCGCGGCGGTGGCCGGCGCTCGCCCGTGACGGTATTGCAAAACGCGATCGAAAAAATGAAGCAAGGTCTCGTCAGTCCTGTCGATGTGGAAAACCAGATCGGCCTGTTGACGGCGGAGCTTGTCGTTGACGATCTGGGCGGCATGGATGGGGCGTTGTCCGGGGGGGGCTTCTAGTGGGCAAGAATTCGTTCGGGCAAGGCAAGCGCCTGCTTTTCTACCGGTTGATGCGGGATTTCATCAAGGATGGCATCCCCGTTTACGACGCGCTGCGCGAGATCGAGAAGAGCTCCAAGACACTCAAGATGTTTCCGCCCGCGATCATCAAGAACCTGATGCTCGCGATGCGCGGCCAGAATGGTCGGGCGCCGCGCACGCTCGGCGAAAGTTTGCGCGAATGGGTACCGCCGGTGGAGGCGGCGCTCATCGATGCCGGCGAGCAGGCGGGGCGCCTCGGCGACGGTCTGGGTGAAGTCACGAACCTCATCGAGGCCAAGACGAAAATCACGGGCGCCATCGTTGGCGCGATGGTTTACCCGGTCATCCTGCTGCTGATGCTGGGCGGATTCCTGGCCATGGTGTCCATGCAGCTCATCCCTGTGATGGAGGACATCCTGCCGCGCGCCAAATGGCCGGCGATCGGGCGATTTCTGGGGTGGGTGAGCGACCATTCCGTGGTGATCCTGGTGATCCTGTTCGGCTCGATCTTCGGTATTGCCGGCGCGTTCGGTGTTTCCGCGACCCGCTGGTCCGGGGTGCGGCGCGAATGGGCCGACCGCTTCGTGCCGCCCTGGTCGATCTATCTCGAAGTCCAGGCAGCCATGATCCTCACCGCGCTATCGATGCTGATCGCCGCCGGCGTGCCGGTGTCCGCGGCGCTGGCGCAGATGCACGCAATCGGCTCGAATTGGCAGCGCCATTACCTGGAGCGAATCCAGGGGCGCATGCGGCGCGGCATGCAGGAGGCCGACGCCATAGCGGGAGAGCCTGGCGAGGGCAGCATGTTCGATGCCTGGACCGCGTGGGAGATCAAGATGTATGGGTCGCGCACCAGCTTCGCGCAATCGCTGAAAGCGCTGGCCTCACGGGCAATGGAGCGTCTGGAAAAGCGTATTCGCCTGCAGTTCGGCATCTTGCGCAATGTGCTCCTGGTGGTGGTCGCCGGGATGCTCGGCATGACGTTTGCGAGTTTCATGCAGGTCACCATGTCGGTGAGCAAGCAGGCGAACGCTTTCTAGGGGGACGTCATGCCTGATGAATAAAAGACTTTACCAATAGTTGCAAAAGTGCAATGATTAGTGCTGCGCGGCAGTGTCCGGGATTTTCGTGGCTGGCGCGGCAGTTTTAGACGAATCAATCGTGTTTTTTATTTTCAAGAGGAAATGCCATGAAACAGATGAAGTCCCTCCCCGCCTATCGCCGCCAGCGCGGCTTTACCATCACCGAGCTCATGCTGGTGCTGGGTGTTGGCGCCGTCATCATCGCCGGCGCATTCACCGGCTACAAGGTCGTGAGCGAAAGCAATGACGACCAGCAGAACATGTCCGCCACCACCAATCTACTGGCGTCCGTGAAGAACAAGTGGAGCGGCATCGGCTCATACACTGGCGTATCCGATTCGGCAGTCAACGCCGCGGGCCTGGTCGTGAAGCCCTTGACCTGGGATGGCACGAACATCAAGAACGTCTACTCGCACAACATCGTGTTCAGCACGCAAGCAGCGAACTTCGCGGGGCAGATCAGCGTGCCGACCAACAAGTGTATCGACACGATTGGTGCGTTGGACGGCATTGCGTATCGCATCGATGTGCATACGGCGGGTGTGGCCGCGAACGCGGTTGAAAGCGCCACCCAGACCGTCAAGAAGGCCGGCGGTTCGATCGATGCCAACAATGCAACGACCCAGTGTGGCGGTGCCACGACCGTGGTGACCGCGTTCGTAAAGTAATGGCGTGACGTGCGTGATGCTCGCGCCTGGACGGGCGCAGCGATGCCGCGCATCGCTGCGCCGTCTTTCCGGGTTTTCCGTCATCGAGTTGATGCTCGTTCTGGGTGTCGGCGCAGTGATTGTGGCGGGAAGCTACTACGCCTACGGCGTGGTTTCGCGCGACCAGGCAAGCCGCGCGAACGCGGATGCCACGGTCAACCTTATTGCTGCGATCAAGCGCAAGTGGAGTTACATCGGGGCCTACACGGGGGTGTCCGGCACATCCGTAATCAACGCTGGCCTTGTGAAGGCGCCTTTTACCTATTCCGGCACGACCATCTACAGCGGTTAGGGGATGACCGTGTGGCCGATGGGGTCGGCGGACGAAATGCAGTTGATGATTTACATCCCGAAAAGCGAGTGCCTGGCGACAGTGTCCGCGCTTGACCGGATCGCGTACAAGATCATCCACATGACCGGGACGATCAAGGACGAGAGCCTGGCGACGCCGAAGCTGCTGTCGTCATGGAATCTCTCGTGCGGCCCGGATTGGGGCGGCAAATATCTGTTGCAGGCCATCGTCAAGTGAGGCCCGATCAAGTCTGCCGGAACGGCGGGACGCAGAGCGGGTGAATGGCAAAGCCTGTTGTTGGTGATTCTGAAAGGGGTGGTCATGAGTGAAGATGATAGGGAAGTGAATGGCGTCCATGCAAAGCCCGTCGCAGCCGATGTGCCGGCGGTCGGGCGCGAGCCGGGGGGGCGGCGCCGCCGCGGCTTCACGACACTGGAGCTGCTGCTCGTTGTGGGCGTGGGGTCGGCGATTCTTGCGGGATCCTTTGGCGCGTACCGAACGGCGAGCGAGGACGTTCTCGATCGCGAAAATGCCATTGCGACGGCGGAGCTGCTGGCGGCGATCCGGGACAAGTGGCGCGGAATCGGCAGTTACAGCGCCGTCAATAACGCCGCGGTGATCAACGGGGGGTTGATCGTGCAGCCCTACACGTATTCGGGAACGACCATTTACAACGGCTATCAGAAGGCTGTCTCGGTGTTCGGCGCCACTTCAATGTTCACCGCAGTCATTCGGGTGCCCGCATCCAAGTGTCTCGCAACGGTTGCCGCTCTCGAACCCCTGGCATACAAGATCGTGCGCCAGGGGGGGGCGATCAAGGAGGATCCGACGACACTGCTGTCCTCGTGGGACAACAACTGTGGTTGGGTGGCGCCTGATGGAACGGTCTTGCTGACTGCTTACGTTAAGTAATAGAGGGGTCCATGAAGGGGTGCATGAAGTTTACCGACATCCACATCAACGTCGCCTCGCCGGAGGAGTCCCTGGTGTTCCCGGGGCCGCGCCGGCCGACGGAACTGGAGATGGATATCATCGCGGCCGTCCAGCAGCGCATCGGAGGGTCGCCCAAGGACGACTTCATGATCGCCTGGAACGGGTGGTTTTTCAGGGGGCGGCGTGACCGTCAGGTAGTTGACGGCGAGTGGCTGCGCCTGCGCCGGATGTCGTCCATGGCACCCAAACTCGATGCGCTGCCCAGCCCGCTTCCCTCGGCGACGAAGGCGATGCTTCTGTCGCCCATGTTGAGCGGAGGCGGGTTGGTCTACGTGATCGGTGCCCCGGGGTCCGGCAAGACGACGACGTGTTCGGCCGCGCTCACGACGCGACTGGAGGTGTTCGGCGGATTCGCCTATACGGTCGAGGACCCGCCGGAAATGCCGCTCAATGGCTGGCATGGCGACGGTTACTGCTCGCAGACGTGGGTGGCAGGCGACTCCCGTGCGGACTGGCAGGAGGCGTTCCGTGGCGTGCTGCGGAGCCAACCGTCGGGAACGCACTGCATCCTTTATGTCGGCGAGGTGAGGGATGCGGAGAGCGCGTCGGCGCTCATTCGTGCGGCGTCCAGCGGTTTCCTGGTGTTCGCGACCGGTTTCGGTACCGATATCCCGGCGGCGATCGACTCGCTGGTACGGCTGGCCGCTGGCGACAACGATCACAAGCCGGTGCTGGATGCGGTGTCCAGCGTGCTGCGGCTCGTGCTGCACCAGCGTATTACAGACGGTCAGCTGTCCGTGCGTGCGCTTGTCAGCGCGAACGCGAGGACGGCGATCGCCAACAAGATCCGCGCCGGCATGCTGTCTCACCTTGAGGGTGACCTGCAGTTCCAGGCCAACCAGCTTATGAGCGGGGTGGATATTTTCCAGGAACAGGCGCGTCGTGGGGGGTAAACCATGCCAGCGGGCGTAATTGTTTTTTTCCTGGCGACGATCGCCGCGTACGGTGCGTTCCAGTGGGTGACACTTTCGTCGGCGGCGAAGCCTTCGGAGGTGAAGGCGGCGCATGTCGAAAATGAGGTGAGCCTGTATCTCGTGTTCGTGCGTCATGCGGCGGAGTACATGGAGGCGAACCCGGCGGCGTCGGGCACGTTCTACTGGTCGACGATTGCGTCGGCGCAGGATCTGCCGGCCTCGCTTTCGAGCATCAATATGCCGTCGACCTGGCGCATCGTCGCGGACGGCACGTCGTACGTTCTTTGTGCCGATATGCGTTATCCCGAAACGCCGTCGCGGCTGGGGCGTGTGCTTGCGGGGCGTACGGAAAAGGTGAATCCCGTGTCCGGGAAGTGGGTCGTCGGCGACCCTGCGGACACCGCCACATTGACAACGGAGGCTGCAAAATGCTCATGACCTGTAATCGCCGCCAGCGCGGCTTCATGATGGTTGAGGTCCTGCTCGGCGTGTTCGTCGTGATGGCAATTTCGGCGTGGATGATGCGTGAGCAGCTGAGCATGGCGCGCACGATCGACGCGTCCAACATGGCGTCCGGCATGGCCGAGGTGCGCGCCGCCGCGCAGGAATACATCAACGCGAACTACACCGAGATCCTGGCTGCGGCGGACGCGGGGACGTCCGCCAGCAGCTACTGTGTGGTCAATGCCAGCGCGACGACGGGCGCCGGCGGCACGGCCGCGAATGACACCACCAAGAACACCTGTGCGTTCGACGTGAACTGGTTGAAGTACAAGGGGTACCTCGCTGCCGCGTTCAAGGACACGAACGCGGCCGGGGCGAAATGGGCCGTGATCGCAAAGCGCGTCTACGACGCATCGGCGAACCCGACCGATAACCTTGAGGTGCTGGTGGTGCCGGCGTCATCCTTGAACGGCGTTGCCGTGAGTCCCGTTCCATCGACCAATATCAAGATCGACTCCTTTGAGAAGGCCGCCGTCCTTGCCGGCGCCGCTGCGGGCGTGGTGCCCGACGCGGTCGGTCATCCGTGTGGCTGGCACGCCTCCGACAACACGCAGCGATACGTCTGCGGGGCACAGGGCGCCTGGAAGGCAAAACTGAGCGATTTCGTGAATTGAGGAGATACCCCATGAAAACCTTCTGCAGCATCAAGCAAACCGCGCTCGCCGCCGCCCTCATGGCGGCCCTGCCAGCGCTCGCGGCCAACGTCGTCGTGACCCCGGGGGGGGTGGCGGGCTACCTCTACATGAGGCCCCCAGCCTCGGCGAGCGTCGGCGATATGTCCCAGATTGTGGATGCGTTGGCCTGTAACGATACGAAAACATTTGCTAACGAGGTAACCTTTACCACGCCCGGCACGCATTCCTGGACCGTCCCGGAAGGTGTCGGGTGCATCCGCATCGAGGCGTCCGGCGGCGGGGGCGGCGGAGGCGGTGGAGGGGCGGCCCGAGGCTTTTCTGGAATTACGCCGCCCGCCGACATCTATGGAAGCTTAGGTGGGGATGGCGGCAACGGTGGCGATTCCTATGTATTGGCCGCCTCTGGCATCCGTATCGCGCTTGGCTGCGGTGGTGCCGGTGGCGATGGCGGTATGCACTCATGGATAACCTACAGCACAACAACGTACTGGAGAACGACTGCCTCCTATATGCCAGGAGGCGGGAGTCACCGCCTATCGCCAACCCCAAGCACCGGCAACGTAAGCTTCCCCGTCTACAACAACGGGGTTTGTAGCATTTCCTCAACTTACTCTGTAGTCGGTTATTCCCCAGCCGGCACCTATGGGGGCGCTCAGGGGTGGAGTCCCGCCTCCTGGTGCACTACCGTCTATTCCGGCACGGGCGGCGGAGGCGGTGGAGGTGTCAAGACATCTAGGCTGGTGATCCCGGCGAGCGGGGCACAGTTGACTGTGGTGGTTGGTCAAGGCGGAGGGGGGGGAATGCGCGGGCTTTCTACCTATCATGGAACCCCGGGAACCTCTGGTGCCTGGCTCAGCGGCATTTCAACCGCGATGTGCCTGGAGAACGACATAGGAATCGGCGGGGCGAAAGGGGCTGCTGGCAGTTATGGTCAGACCAGTATAGGCGGCACCTGGGCGCTCGGCACTAACGGCGGGAATGGCGGGGATGGCTACGTCAAAATCTACTACTAAAACAGACGAGGCTTCCCGAGCATGAATGAAATCATCCGTTTCCTGTCCGCGAGTGCCCAGAAACGCGAGTTTTCGGACGCGCATGTCGAGCAGAGCCGCCCGGTTCGCCTGCGCACGCCGGCGGGCTGGATCGATGCCGGTTTTGGCGTGGTGACCGAGGAACATCTGTCCTCCTTTTTGCAGGCCATCGACAACTACTGGCGGCAGAAACTCAAGAACGGCGCGACGCTCAACGTCTCGCTTGACCTGGCCGAGTCGCATGTGGGGCAGGAATGCCGGGGGCGCTTTCGCTGTTGTGTCTACAACATCGATGGGGGGCGGCGTATCGCGGCCTCGTTGCGCCGCATCCACGCCGAGCCGATCCCCCTGGAACAGGTCGGCGCGCCGGCAATCGTCGCGTCTTTCGCCAGCGTGCCGCGCGGGATGTTTCTTGTCACGGGTCCGACGGGATCGGGCAAGACAACCACGATCATGTCACTTCTTGCGCGCATCCTGGAAAAACGCGCCGCCCATATCGTGACCATCGAAGATCCTGTCGAATATGTGCTGCCGGCGGGCATGGGAATCGTCTCCCAGCGCGAGGTCGGCATCGACACGCCGAATTTTGCCGCCGGCCTGCGCGACGCGCTGCGCCAGCGGCCGGACGTCATAATGGTAGGGGAAATCCGTGACCACGAGACGGCCGACACAGCCATGCGTGCAGCGGAAAGCGGACATTTTGTCGTCGCCACCCTGCATGCGCGCAGCGCTGTCGGCGCGCTCCAGAAGATGCAGTCCCTGGTCGGCGACGAGGATGGCCTCGGCGGTTCGATCGTGGGTGTGCTCGCGCAGTCGCTCGTGCCGTCCGCCAACGGCGATAAATTCGTGCTCGCTGCCGAGATGATCCCGCTGAACGATCCCGATCTCCAGTCGAGGGTCAGCCAGCGCAAGTGGCAGTCGGTCGACGAGGCGCTGCGCCGCGGTGAGCGCGGCTGCGTTGCGCTCAATACCACGCTGGCGAACCTGGTTCGGCGCGGGGATATTGCCAAGGAGCATGCGCTCATGGCGACGTACGACATCCAGGGGCTCGCAAGGGCCATTTCCGGTCAACCAGAATAAGGAACAGAAGCGATGAGCGAAACGAACGAACTGTCCGCCCATATCGTCAGCCTCGTGCATGAGAACCAGCAGTTTTCCGATATCCACCTCGAAGAGGGGGCGCCTGTCATCATGCGCGTCCCGACCGGGTGGGTGGATTCGGGCTTCGGGGAGGCCATGCGCACCGACATCGTCGGTATGATGAACCGCATGGACCAGGATTGGGAGAAAGTGCTCAACACACAGGGCACCGTCGATCGCGCGATCGATCTGTCGAACTGCCGCCTGCGCTGCAACGCCTATCGGATCGCCGGAAACCGCAAGCTCGCGGTCTCGATCCGCAAGCTGCCGCGCAATCCCATGAAAATCTCCGAGACCGGCCTGCCGCCCCAGGTGGTGAGTTTCGCGCAGGCGCCCAAGGGGCTGCTCCTGGTGGCGGGCGCCACCGGTGCTGGCAAGACGACGTCGCTTGCCGCGATCATCGACCATATCAACGAGACGCGCGCCGCGCACATCATCACCATCGAAGACCCGATCGAATACGTGTTCGAGCGAAAGAAATCGGTCATCACCCAGCGTGAGGCGCTGGTCGATACCGAGTCGTTCGCGACGGGCTTGCGCGAGTCGCTGCGCCAGCGCCCGGACGTCATCATGATCGGTGAGATCCGCGACCGCGAGACGGCCGACACCGCCATGCGGGCGGCGGAAAGCGGCCATTTCGTGATGGCGACCGTTCACGCGCGCTCCGCGGTTGGCGCGATCCAGAAAATGATCTCCTTCTTCCCGGGGGAAGCCGAAAGCCGGGCCGCCACATTGAGCATGGTCCTCTCCGGGGTGCTCGCGCAGGCGCTCGTGCCTTCGGTCGCCGGCGACCGGCTGCGCCTGGCCGTCGAGATGCTGTTGAACGGCGACTCGCACACCGCCAGCATGATCGCGGACGTGACGAAGCACCGGCAACTTGACGAAACGCTGCAGCGTGAGCAGATCAAGTCCGGCGGGCTCTATATGAACGCCGTGCTGACACGAATGGTGACGGCCAAGCAGATCTCGCCCGAGGCGGCGATCGCGGCCTCCTATTCGCCTCACGACATGCGCGTGCGTCTCGCCGGGGCCGTCGAGGCTGCCTGACGATGGGCGCCGGGAAGAACCCCCTGCTGGGCAGCGACGCAGGTGCCAGCGACATGCTGCGCGACCTGGCGCGCCAGTCGCTGCCCGATCTGCTTTCGGAGGGGGTCTATATCACGGATCCGCTCGGGACGATCCTGGAAGTCAACGAGCCCATCCTCGCCATTACCGGCTACGCGCGGGACGAGGTCGTGGGGCGGCATCCCTCGATCTTTCATTCAGGGGTCCACGACCAGACCTTCTATGCCATGCTCTGGCTCGAACTGGCCAAGCGCGGAACATGGAGCGGGGTGGTGTGGAACCGTCGCAAGAGCGGCGAGGTGTACAAGCAGCAGCTGCGTATCCAGGCGCTTCGTTCGCCGGAAACCGGGGAGGTGGCGGGCTACCAGGCGGCGGCGCTCGATCTCACCGCGTTGTGCGCCGATCGTCCGCGTGACGCCGCGGGCACCCCCATCGCGCATGACCGCTCGTCATTCATGGCGGACCTGCGCGCGCTGCTGCTGTCCAATCCCGACGCACACGCGGCAATCTGCATCGTCGATATCGACCGCTTCACCGAGATCAACGCGCTGCACGGTGAGGCGATTGCCGATCGGCTACTCGCCGAGATAGCGGTCAGGTTGCGACGGTGCCTGCGGGAATACGACGCTGTGACGCGTCTGTCTGGTGACGAGTTCGCTTTCTTCCTGTCCAGGATGGACGATATCTCTCAGGTCAGCCTGGCGGTGAGAAGGGTCCATGACGCCCTGCAGAAACCTTACGAGATCGACGGGCAGGTCATCGACCTGACCATGTGCATCGGTAGCGCCGTCTATCCCTATGACCGCGGTAGCGCGTCGGCCCTCATGCGGGCGGCGGCGCACGCCCTGGTTGCGGCGAAGGCCGGCGGGCGGGGGCAGGTTCGCCAGTATCTGGCGCCGGCGGCGGCCGAGGATCTGCCAGGCGCGCGCATTGGCGCGCAGGTGGAAGAAGGCCTGCGCCAGGGGCAGATGCGGCTCCACTACCAGCCCAAGGTCGATATGGCGACGGGGGAAGTCGTGGGCATGGAGGCGCTGTTGCGCTGGCAGCATCCAGAGCGCGGCCTTATCGCGCCGGATGAATTCCTGAAGCGCGTGCGCAGCCAGCGCATCCTGATGGATATCGGCGAGTGGGCGCTGTCGGCCGCGCTTGGCCAGGTCGATGCCTGGCGGCGGCGTCATGGCAGCCTTGTGCGTATAAGCGTGAATCTCATCGCCGAGCAGGTGTCCACGGCGGGGTTCGCGCGGAGGCTTGCGCGCATCGCGGACCGGTATGCCGCCGTTCCGCTGTCGTGCCTGGAAATCGAAGTCGTGGACGGTGGCGCGCTCAACGATTTCGCGGACGCGCGCACCGAAATGTGCGCCTGCCGCGACATGGGCGTCTCGTTTTCGATTGACGACCTGGGGGCGCTGACCGCGGACATCGATGTGCTCGATGGCCTGCCGGTCGGCATTCTCAAGATCGACCGGTTTTTTGTGGAAGGTCTGTGCGCCAACCCGACCGACCGCGAGATCGTCGAGAAAGCCATCGCGCTCGGTGCGCGCCTTGGCCGCAAGGTGATTGCCGAGGGCGTGGAGACCGAGGAGATCGGCACGGCGCTCCTGGAGATGGGCATACGCCATGCCCAGGGGTTCGCGGTTGCGCGTCCCATGCCACCCGAGGATATCTTCGCGTGGATGGAGACGTACACCCCGCCAGCGTCATGGCGGGCGGCGGTTTTTGCGCCGGCCCGCGCGGAGGTTTAGCGGTCGGCGGAGGCGCCGGCATTCCGGCGGAGAGCGGCGTCCTTGGCGCGTTGCCGGCGGCGGGCATTGTCCTCGATATCCAAGACGAGGAACAGGGCGTCGCATTGCGGACGCCAGAGGCTCTCCATCTTTTCAGAGCTTAAATCCGCGCCTGACATCAGAAAATTCGTCATCTCCATGCCCACGTCTTTGCACTCCGCCTCAGCCTTTGCGCGCGTTCCAGCGTCGCCAAGTATCGCGCTCTTCCACTTCTCGACTTCGCGCTCGTTGGCGTTCTTGCCTGTCGCCGTTTCGCCGGGGCTGCCGGCGGACGGGCTCGGCGCTGGCGCCTGTGTAGTTGCTGCCAGCTCGCCCGGCGCCGGGGTGCCCTTGTCCTTCTGGCAGCCGGTGAGGCTCAGCGCAAAAAGGCCTGCCGCGACGATGGCGGCAAGTTGGGGGGGGGTGGTCGTGTTGCTCATCGCTTCTGTTCCTTATTCTGGTTGACCGGATCGGATTCCGGGGTGTTCCTGCCGAAAAGCTCGGCTTCGATTCGTGCGAGACGAATCTCGTGGTGGTGCAGGGTCATGCTTACCGGATCATCGATGTCCAGCGGGGCGATCGGCTGCGGGGCGTCGGCGGGAGAGGTGCAGCGGCGGCGCACGAGCTCCGAAACGCTGACGCCCGCCTGTCTCGCTTCCCGACCAAGAAAATCCTTGAATTCCCGGGTTGCCAGGAGAACGACGCGCTCATTTTTTCTGGTCATGTCATGTTACGAGTAATGCACATGGCATCATAATAATGCACATAGGCATCCCGTCAACTGTTTTTTTGCGGCCAGACAGACAAAGCCCGGCACGAATGCCGGGCTTTGGGTTTAACCGAGGAGCCTGCGATACAGGTCCTGCAGGTCGGCGATGATGCCGACCTCCTCGGATGCGAAGGCGAGATCCTGCCAGCTCGCGAACGCGCTGCGCAGGGTTTCATCCTCGCCGGCGGTCGCCGAGGCGACCTCGGTTGTCACGCCGGTGCCGTCAACGCGCACGCGCACGACGATGCCGTGCGCCTCGATGAAGGCGTACGGGCCGCCCGCGTCGAAAGTGAACGCCGGCGGCGAGGCAAGCTCGGGTTTGCCTGCTTCGCGCCAGGCGACCTCCATCCCGATCACAGGGTCGGAGAGCTTGTCCGGCGGAAACACCATGAGAACCAGGTGTTCGCGGTCCGCGCGCACGCGGACATTGAAACCGTCGCCCGCCACGGCAAACTCGCCGGGAGAACAGTGCTCTTCGAGCACTTTCCAGCGGAATGCCATGGTTTCCTTCGTTGCCGCCATTCTTTTCTCCTTGATTGACGGGAAATACCGTCGTGTCCGGAATGCATTTCAGGTGGACGCAAAACCCGCGCGCAAAGCCTGTGGTTGGTGCCGCCGTGTCCTTGACGCGCGCGCGCGGAATACCGATAATTGCAACGGCGTCAGGATGACGCCCTCGGCGCGCGTGCCCGCCGTTCCATCCGGCCGCATCCAGCTAAAGAAGGAGCATGCTTTGAATAAAGCGCAACTCATCGAAACCATGGCCGGCAAGGAAGGCCTGACGAAGGCTGCCGCGGGGCGTGTTCTCGACGACCTCATGGGCACCATCGCCGGCACCCTCGCCAAGGGCGATGATGTCACCCTGATCGGTTTTGGCCGGTTCGTCGTCAAGGAAACCGCTGCCCGCAAAGGGCGCAATCCGCAAACGGGTGCCGAAGTCAAGATTCCCGCGAAGCGCGTGCCCCGCTTCATCCCCGGCGCGGGCTTCCGTGCCGCCGTCGCGATCAAGGCGAAGAAGAAGTGAGAACAGAAGCCCCGCGCATGCGGGGCTTCGTTGCTTGATCGTGGATATGTGTGTGCCGCCCTCATGGGCGTTCGTGATGCAGACGGTGTGCGACACGGCGACGCTGCGCGTGCATCACCACGAGATGCTGTTCCGCAACCTGGATGACCTGTCAGGGCATGGGGCGCTACTCGAACACGCCGAGGCGACCGGATATATCCAGGTTGTCGATTTTTACGCCATGACGGTCGCCATCGATGCCTTGAGGGAAGACGCTCGCCTGGCTGTGTCGGTCAATGTTTCATCCTTCACGATCGAGCACATGGGCGCCGAGTTTTTACAGCGCATTGCGTGTTCGGACGATGTCGCGCGCCGGCTTACGGTCGAGATGACCGAGACGCGTCATCCGGACATGGCGTCCACCCTTGCGTTCCGCGATTTGCTCCGTCGCCGCGGTTTTGCGTTCTCCATCGATGATTTCGGCCCGGGCTGCGGACTTGGTACGGAGTCGCTACGTGCCTTGCAGCCGGACGAGATCAAGTTGTCCGGCTGTGCGCTACGTGCCGCCATCGATGGCAACTCGCGCTGGCTGGACGTCGCCATGAATTCCGGGGTGCCGGTGGTGGCGGAATGCATCGACTCGCAGGAAAAGCTCGCCTTCGTACGCGAACGAGGAATACATCGCGTCCAGGGGCACATCATTTACCGAAGATAAGGAGGTTCGTATGATCGGCAAGATTCTGAAAACGGCCATGTTCGCGTCTATCGGCATCGGCATGATTGCCGTCGCGGGCGCGGGGCCGTCCGCCCCCATGGCCGCCTGCGTCGACCGCAACGGCAAGGCGCTCGCGCCTGACAAATGCGCGTCGGTGCCAGGTGCGCTCAATGTGCCGGAAGTCAAGGATCCGGACAAGGTGCCCGGCTTCGAGAACCGCCGTGCGCTCGTCGTCAAGAATCTGCGTGAGGCGCAGGGAGTCATCAACAAGGCGCTTGCCTGCGCGGAAAAATCCCGGACGGAAACCGGCTTGCGTGCCTGTGCGAAACAGGCGCCCGCAGCCGTCACCGCAAAGAAATAGCATCGCGGCAGACCGCCGCCGCAATGGTGGCGGTCAGGATTCCGGGTAGTTCGTCGCCCGGATGAGCGGCACGCCATACAGGCGCGCCTGCAGTTCAATAGAGACCTGCTGGGCCCGCGATGCCGCCGCGTTGCCGAACCAGTTGTTCCCCGCCGAAAAGATCATCTCGGGTTTGCCTGTGGCGAACGACCACGCGAGCGGCCAGGTCAGCATGTCTTCGTAGCAGATCGAGAAGGCGACCTCGCGGTCATGGATCCGTACGCTCGACGGGGCGGCAAGATGCATTGAATAGCTGTCCTTCGCCCATGGCTTCCACGTCGAGACAGGCATCGGCATGCGTGCGTGAAGCGTGAAGTGTTCGCGGCCGATTCCAACCACCGAATTCATCCGTTTGCCGGACTCAACGATCGTGACGCCAAGAATGATTGTTGCGCCTCGCTGTTGTGCCAGGGCGTTCACCGATGACCATACGGCCGCCAGAGATGGCGTCCACTCTCCAGCGATGGCCTCCGGAAATAGCACTACCTGGGCGCCGGCCTCAATAGACTCGCGCGCCATTTGCAGGAGGGCGATCTGGCGCGAGGTGTGCCCCGAAGGGTCGTCGGGGTATTTGCCCATGAAGGTGTTCTGTCCGAACCACCGGTAGTCGAACGGGCGGTGGGCGGACGCGAGGGTGGCGACGAAAACCGCACCTGCAAGCGCAGGGAAAAAGGCCAGTTTCACTGTCGTGCTCAAAGAGCGGGACGCCAGGGTTGCCATGGAAAGCAGCGTGAGCATCAAGGCCAGTCCCGCGAGTCCCGTTCCCGGTAGCAAGGCGCCGGCCGCAAGCAGCGGAGATGTCCAGCCTATGAACCCCAGCGGCGGCACGCTTGCCGCCAGGAGCGCGGTGGCGAAGCGCAGCGGTTGGCGGCCGGGCGCGTGCAGCAGGCCGAATGGTGCGGCGAGCAGCGTTGCGCCCGCAATCCAGAAGAACACGCCGGACACGATGCTCGCGTCGAAAAAGGCGCGCGTCATCGGAACGATGACGACGCTGGCGCCAAGAAAGTATCCCAGGAACAACAGGAAGGCGTGCCATCCGCTGGGGCTTGCACCCCACAACCAGGCCAGCCCAAATGCCGACAGAACAAAAAAGAGGGCCGGAAATCCTGACATCCAGGAGACCCAGCCCATCAAAGCCCCGGCCACAGGGAGTAGGAGGAGGATGGCCGGGTGGAGGAGACGAAGCAAAGTCATGCTCCAGGTGACATTCTACATTCTCTTATTGTATTATCAAGAGGTGCAATAGCACAACCTTTAACGCACAAGGACTGACCATGAGCAAGTACGAGAATCTTCTGCGTCCGGGTGACGTCGTGAAGCGGGCGCGCGCCAAGAACAAGAGGCTGCTGGCGGGATTGCCGGAAAAGTCGCCGCGCCGCCAGCGTCCGGCTTTGCCGGCGCCTTGTGCGGCGGCATGCCCGCGGCCCGCCGTCGGCAGCATTGACGCCACCGATGCCGCGCGTGGCGTATTGCATCGGCGCGGCGTCCTGCTGGATGTGCGCGACGGCGATGGTTGCCCGCCGCTGACGGTGGAGCACCATCGCATTGCGCTTTCCGATATCGAGCGTTTCATGGCCGGCACGCTCAATGGCGAGCATGTGCAGCGTTTCGTCAGCCTGCTTCTGGCCCTGGCAGCAAAGTGGCGTGCAGCCTATCTCGTTGGGTATAGCGAGGATGAGGCGCGTGCGGCCGCGCGCCATCTGGAACGCCTTGGTCTCACCGATCTCATGGTGGTGACCGAGGATGCGCACAAGCTCTGGGGGGCACGCAAGGCCGAGCCTGGCGTCGCACCGCGCCTCTGTGCGTGCGCATGAGCGGCGGCGATGACGCCCAAGGCAATCATGGCACTTGCAAGGGCATGAACAATGTCACAGAATCGTGCCGCAGGAACGCGCAAGCAACCCTTCCCAGGCGTCCGCGGCCGTCATCACCTGCGATGTCACGCCCGGGAACTGGATCATCACCGATGGCCAAACGATGACCTTGAGCGCGGTGTGCAATGGCGCGCTCGCCTCGATCGACTGGCGCATGAACGGCGTCTCGGTGACAGGTGTTACGTCCCTGCCGGGACATGCCGCTGGCGATGCCGTGGAATTCGTGACGCCGGTGGGTCTGGGTGCCACCAACAGCCACAACTTCACCGTAGTCGGCGTTCCGGCGAGCGCGTCGAACACCTATGGTGGCTCGACTACCGCGCGCATCACGGTAAAGCCGTCCTCGGCCGTGGTAGCGAAAGCTGCTGGCGTCACGAACCCGACGGTGCCGCAGTTCCCGGTGTGTGGCAATGCGCGAGGCGCCACGCTCTCGGCGATGCCGACGGGGACGTATGCCTGCGCGTTCGGCTCGGAAAAAATGATGGCCATTGGTGGCCCCCGTGACGGCTGGAGCTGGTCTTGCGAAAGCCTCACGGGCGGGGGTGTGACGTCGTGCTACGCCAATTACGGTAGCCGTTGCGGCCCGGCGGATGGTGTGGAGACGTCCGTCATTCCGCCGTCCGGGCGCTGCGCCGCGGGGAATACAGCCTCTGGCGTTACCACCACGACTACTGCCTACACCTGGACCTGTACGGCGGGCACCGCCCCATCGGCCAGTTGTAGCGCGCCGCGGACTGCCGCCGCCAGTGTCAACGGTGTGTGTGGCACCGCGGCCGGGGTGGCGACTTCGGTGACGCCGACCGCGAACCTTTGTGCGAGCGGCACGGCGACCTCGGTCATTGTCGGTTCCACGCAGTACAGCTGGACCTGTTCGGCGCCCACGCTGTCCGGCACGACGGCGTTCTGTGCCGCGCCGCGTGGTTATACCGTGACGGCGACGGCTGGCGCGAACGGTAGCATCAGCCCGGCGAGCAAGGCGGTTGCGGCGAACACCACCACCACCTTCACGGTGACGCCGAATGCGGGGTACGTCGCTGCCGTCACCGGCTGCGGCGGCACGCTCTCGGGCAGCACCTACACCACCGGCGCCGTCACGGCGAACTGCTCCGTCTCGGCGACGTTTACGATGCCGACGACGCCGGACGCTTACGGGGATCCCGGTATCGGCAAGGGGTTGTGGGTGCCTGCGGGCATGCCGAGCCGGACGGTGGCGGACCAGTCGTCCTCGTCCATGACCGGCAGCTACGTCCCAGGATGCCTCAACGGGCAGTTCGCAAAGGATTCGTCGTCGGCGTGCGCGTTGAACACAAGTTATACCGGAACGCTCTACGGCACGAGTACAAACCACACCGTAACCATGGGGAGCGGCAAGCAGCTGGTCCTGCGCTACAAGACGCCGGCAGTGATTTCCGATGCCAAGCGGATCAGTGTCGCCTCCTGGAATGGTGACAATGTCGTGGTGAACATGAAAGTCTGGCTGAGCACGAGTCCGACAGCCACGTACGATCAGACGCCGGCAATATGCCGCGACCAGTCGTCGGCAAGGCCGGGGGTTGTTACGGCATCCATGGATTCCATCGTGTACACATATTCCACGGGGGTGACCACGATGTCGTTCTGCAAACTGCTGCCCAACACCGTCTATTATTTTGGCATCGAGTTTCCGGAGGTCGTCTCGGGCAATATGGCTCGCTTCCAGGTTGATGAATTGTTGTCGGATTTTCTGAAGTAATCCGATAACGCGGGCGGGGCCCCCTCCCAGCGGTCGCGTTTTTAGTGAGTAGCTTACACAAGGAGAGCAGAATGAGTGTCGCAGGAAAATCGATCATGTTGCTGGGTTTGCTGGTGGCGCAGCCCGTTTTGGCGCAGGATGGCACGACGGGCGATCGTGCGGCTGCCCGCGAGGCTCGCCAGGCCCAGCAGCAGGGGCGTTTCGAACAGACGAAGCAGGCTCAGCTTGCTCGGATGGGGCAGCGCCAGGAATGCGTGCGCGCAGCGCAAACGCCCGAGGCAATGCGAGCCTGTCGCGAGGCCGCGCGCAAGGAAAGAGGCGCTGTGACTCAGTGAGCTTGTTGGTCGCGCCCCCCCAAAACCCGGCCTGCGCCGGGTTTTTGTTTGCTCGCGGCCGCGCATCATGCGGACGTGGCGGCCCTCATGCGCCCCCTCAGACGATCGAACGAGCCGCCGTCGCGCAACCCCAGGTATCCCGCCGCAATTTCGTCCGGCACGCCGAGATCGGCCAGTGTGGCCGCGAAGGTGTTGCGCAGCGTCTGCGGGCTTTCCCGTGCACCCAGGTCGACGCCGGCGCGTTCCATGACGCGCTGGATGCGCCGGTAGAGGGTTGCCGCATCCATCTGCCGGCCGTTTCCTGCCGACACGAACACCCACTCCCCGGGGATGCCCAGGGTCCTCCTTGTCTCGATCCAGCGGCGCACGACTGCTTGCGCGAACGGTAGCAGCCGCGTCCTGTGTGGCGGCCCATCGACGTTGTCGACCCGGATCCATTCGAAGGCGTCATCGATGCAACTAACCGACAGCCTTCGCGCCTCCCCGACCTTCAATCCTCCCCCGAGCATCGCCGCTGCCGCGGCGAGATCGCGTTGCTCCTTCCAGGCATCCTCTTTCTTGCTGAAAGATTCCCCCGTCGTATCCCGGACGATCCATTGAATCAGGGATTCCCTTTGATCCTCCCGGAGAAACCGCATGGGGTCATTGCTCCCCTCCCCCACTCCCTGGCGTGCCGCCAGCGAGCCAGGATTGCCTATGGCGGGGTTTTCGAGGGCGAGGTGGACGTACACCCGCTCGATGAGGCGAACGTAGCGGTAGCGGTGATGTTTGGTGAGTCCGGCCTCGTTGAGAAACCGGTCGATGTGCCCGGGCTTGATCGAGGCAAACCGTAGATCGAGATTCGCTTTCCAACGAATGAACTTCTCCCACATGTAGAGGTAGATCCTGCCACTGTTCGGGGCGATCTTTTTAAGGGAAAGCCATGCCTTGAAACATTCAAGGGGTTCTCGTTCCCAGAATTCAAGATCATCCGGTACCGGAAAAAGCGGGGGGCAAACGGTGTTCGCGGTTGCGCTGTCGGTTAGTTGCGTGAGGTGGGGCATACTCAAGCCTTGCCCGCGGCCGACCACCGCCAACCATCCCGCCATGCCGCGATGAACGAGCGGGACCATGAAAGCCGGCCGTCAGGCTTCCGTTTGTCGTCGTACGGGCAGGCATCGATAGTCTCGCCGGCCTGGTGCGCCAGGACGCCCTTCTTGAACGAGCCGAGGATGGCTCGGTTCCAGCGATAGGCGTCGTGCGGCAGAACCATCGGGGCGTTTCCCGGCGTCATTGCCGGGGATCCGCCGCTCACTGGAAATCCCCTTCCTCTGCGCGAACCCAGTCACCAAGATCGGCGCCGATCAGGCAGTCGACGCGGTCCCAGAACAGGTGCGTATAACCGATCGCCGGGCTAAGGGGGCTAAGGCCCGCCCCGTACCGATGACGATAGGAATGCGCGAAAGATGCCAGCATGTCCGGCGAAAACCGTTCCGGCTCGATGGCGAGTTGCGGGAGGTTGTGCGCGGTGTCTGC